>Ga0335072_10007779_pt1 | contig 15595 bp, 12 predicted proteins | sample Lox_Sample_21_FD_206725 | JGI IMG/M metagenome (GOLD analysis project Ga0335072, IMG submission 206725) | Soil microbial communities from Loxahatchee National Wildlife Refuge, Florida, United States - Lox_Sample_2.1 | ecosystem: Environmental > Terrestrial > Soil > Wetlands | place: USA... | reverse complement strand
TTTTCTCCACGATCTCGGTCGTTAATTCGATTTCCTGACGATAATGCTTTTATGGGAAAGGTCATTCTACTGACTGGCGCGCCGGGAACCGGGAAATCGACGCTGAGGCGATCCTTGAAATCCTCTATCACTGGTCTTCAGCACTTCGATTACGGCGAGCTGCTCCTGAGGCGCAAGAAACAGGAGGGAATTGTTTTGCGCTACGAAGAACTGAGAGAGCAGTCATCCGCTGTCGTCAGTTCGAAGGACGTATCAGATACCGACGAATGGGTTGCGTCGGAAATTGCTAGGTTGAGGGCTACATGTGACGTGATCATCGACTCTCACGCTTTGACGCGCGAGGAATATGGGTTCCGAGCTATTCCTTATTCGACCCGTCAACTCGACGCCATCAAGTTTGACGCAATCGTTGTCCTCCGGTGCGATCCGCAGGTTTTGATCACGCGGGTTTCTGCAGACCCAAGGGGTAGGCGCGGTCTAACGATAGAACTCGCCCGCGACATCCAGGTTCTGCAAGAAGCCCTTGGCTTACATTATGCGGTCGTGAGCGGCTGCACAGCTTTTGTCATTGACACAACCGAGCGAACGGCGGAAGAGGTCAGGATCGTTGCCGTCCGGCTTCTAAAGCAACTCGGCGCAAAGGTAAGCACAGAGTAAACATTGCGGTGGTATTGGTCGAGCCGATATCATGCCAGCCAATGGCCGAGTCATACCAAATTGATCTCCGAGCCGCTGTAAATGCAATCTCGGATGTGATCCAGAATCGGCCGCGCCCTCTCCGGCTCTTCGATCAGATCTACATGAAGGCAGGAGACATGGTGCTGCAGAGCGAGTTCGTTGCGCGCTGGGCTCGTGATAAGAAGTTGGCTTTCATCGGGGACGGGGATTCGATCAGCGTATGTGTCGCGTATCTCAAGGCACGAGGGATCATCGACTACGGACCATCTGAAATCGTCGTCTTCGATTTCGACGAGCGAATTTGTAACGCGATCGAACGCTTTGCGGATCGTGAACGAATCGAAGGACTCAACAAGAAACATTACAACTGCCTGGACGCATTCCCTTCGGTGGGTGAGTTCGATTGCTTCTACACGAATCCTCCTTGGGGTGCGAGCAACGGTGGCGAGAGCGTATGCGTATTTATGCAGCGGGGGATGGAGGCGGTTGGTTACGCCGGGGAAGGTTTGGTAGTGATTGCTGACGACGATCACCTCCAATGGCCGAAGGAGGTCCTGGCAAGGGTCCAGGATTTCGCTCTTCGCAATGGATTCTTCGTCCAAAAGATGATGCCGAAGATGCATGCATATCATCTCGATGACGCGCCGGATTTGCGCTCATGCAATCTGATGTTTAAGGCTGTTAGTGGAACTGCCACAGCACGGGAGAGTACGGCGATAGTTGACCCGCAGCGACTCGAAAACTTTTATGGGCGTACCGCCAAGCCGCGCGTGAAATACGTCCGGGAGAAGATTACGCTCGAATACGGCAAGGCTCACGAAGACGAATATTCTTTGGAAATGTTGGAGTAAGAGGATGTCAAGCATTGTCACACCAGGGACCGGCATCTTGTACATGAAGGTCGGAACCCATGCGCGGGAGACGCTCGACGACATTATAAAGCGTAAGACTCGCGAGATCGAAAAAGCAGGAGTCGCATTTTGGGGATACGGCGGCAATACCTGCCACCCACAGAACGTAGTCCAGCCGTTTGCGAAGGACTACAACGAACGAGGGCAAATTGTCTATCTCTGTATGCATCCGATGAACTCGAAGCACTTCGCTCATCCGGTCCGGGCAGATGAATTCTCAATCGACGGAATCAACTGGGAGATCATCCCGGAGGATATCAACGTCTTAGGCTCACGATATGCTTTGGTCATCAAGAATTTGCGAAAGGATGATTTCGATTTGCCGCTTAGTCATACTCAAGTGGCGTTGGGGAACTGCATGGGTTCGCCCGGCAGTAGTTACATCAAGGGCAGGGTCGACAAGGCATGCCTTCAGATTTCCGGGAAAGTGATCGATACGGGCACCGATGGGGGCGTAGATGGTGAGCGCGATGAAGCGCGCCATATTGGACTCGTAGCGGAACTTGCAGAGCCGTATGCGGTATACCTACGCAATCTCATTAAGTAGAGAGTGTGCGCGGCGCCTTTTGGCGAAGGTCTGAAATATAGCTGTCAAGCGCCTGCACGATCGTTTCGACGGTACGCTCAGAACTAAAGCAACTAAAGCAAACACTAAGGGCGCGATCAACCTCGGGCTCCTTGCAAATCGCTTCTTGAACCGCAAACGCATCGCTATTGATTACGGCATGTCGCGCGAGCTGTTCAAGACAGGTCACTTTGCCAGCCACGGGAGCTAACACATACATCACATCGAGCAGCTGTTCAATGGCCAGAATCGCTCGCTTGTCGCCGGTGATCAGGGCTGGGAGTGTGCGCATAGCCAATACAGCCAAAAGCTGGCTCTCTCCGGTATCGAGGTTTACCGGGATTTCCTGAGCCATTGCTTCTAAGGAAGCCGCGAGCACTTGCTCTTCCGCAGTCGTCTCGATGGCCTCATGCTTCGCAAGAAAGCTCAGGAGCTCAGCCTCAGCCTCTACAACGTTTCCGCGTAAGCGGGCCCTACGAATTCTCTTGCTAAGCACAAACTTGGCAGCAGCGAGATAGCCGATTCCACTGGCGCCACAGGCGGCGGTGATGGGGCGGTTGAGCAATCGGTAGCAAGCACCTTTCAGCAAAACGTCATTGTCAACAAGAGTCTTCATGCAGGCGTGCCTGTACCGAGCACTGTGGCGAGATAGGAACTCGAATCTGACGGCAGTCGCTCCAGGTCGAGTTGCGACAGCGTTAGGCGGTTTACTTCGTTCCAGACAGGCCTAGGTGCGTCGTATATGAAGCGCATAGCACTATTGGCAACGGGCCAATTTCCGGTCGAATACCCGAAGCACAAGGCGAAGGTTCCTGGTTCTATATGAAGTTCGGTGGATACTCGTAGGGCGAGATCTGCAAGCCCCGGTGCATTGTAAGACCCTTGTGGCACTAGCTGAAGATCGGGTCTACCGGTGAGCAATTCAAGAGCGAACCGGTCCGCCTGCGCTTCTTCAGTATCGGTAGAGTTCGTAGACAAGGCGTCAGCTTCCATATCGACGATCGCGGCATCCGCGTTTATGTGGTTGAGGGCAATGTGCGCGAGTTCATGTCCGAGGTAAAACGCAATGTGCGGTGGATACACTGAATCCTTCGCCAAGAGGACAGCGCGCCTCTCGCCAACGCCGACTGCCATCGCTGCCATCCGCTTGCGAACAGCTGGAAAGATTCGGAGGTACGCCACCGGTATTCCAGCCGTCCATGCCAGGGAGAGCAGGTCTATAAGGCGGACGTAAGATTGTGAACTTAGTACTGCATCGCGCAGAGCCGCGGCACTGGTGCCAATTAAAGAGAATTCTCCGGTAGGGGTGCCGGCTGTGAGCAATGCGCCGACAGAGCGACCAAACGAAGATATGGCCGCCCGTTCTAGATCAGTTTCTCCAGAAAGATGCTTGAACCGTGCCTCATCTTTCCAAATGAATCGCGGGACCCCTTCTTCGTCGAGAACGGAGCGCGCGTCCAGTCCTAACTTTCGAGCCACTGAAAACCGCAGCTCAAGGCGCGCAGATGACGAAGGGTCTGCATCGTCGCTCCACCAATTCGGCCAAGCAGCATTGATTGCTGGATCGCTCAGTCCGACGCTCTTCAGTCTCTTGCGAAATCGCTCTGCTTCGGTCAACCAGGCGCCACCTCTTCATCACAATCGTGTCGACACAGTTCGGCCAGTGCATCCAGTATCTTTGAAGCCGCTTGCCCGTGTGCCTCAGATTTGTTCCAGCAAAGCTCGATTACTTTGTGAGCTGCTGCCTGCTTGTCGTTCAGGCTGGCATCGGAAGACGGAAGAGCTCTCGCGTAATTGCATAATTTCTGACTCGCCACAGTTGCTCTCTGTGGAGGCTTCTTCAAGAATCGCGATACAGTTGCCTGGTCAACATCAGCTTTTTTAGCTATATGAGCTTGTGTATAGCGGTTCTCCCGCATATATGTTTCGAGTCTCAAGCTCAGTTTTGCCGATTCCTGTTGCATTATACTGCATGATAATGCATAATCAGTGAGATGCGTCAACACATCTCTTCTCCGCAATGCTTCGTGTGGACGCGATTCGGTACCGAGGCGGGCCAGTCGATCTCCGACATTCTGCGTCGCAAAGAGACGGAACGAGCTGCCAATGGCGGGGTCTTCTATTGGGGGATCGGTAATGCGGTCGGGCCGTCGATTCTAGAACTGTTGCGGAAGAACGATTCCCCCGAAGTGCTGTTCAGCCCGATAAAATCTGCTCCACGGAGAGACGACGTAACGCCTGAAGCCGTGGTCGCATGGACGGCAGCGGAGGGCTTGGACGGCGAACCGCATCGACTTCCGATTTGGTCTTTGATAACGAGCAGGTTCAATATTGGTCGTCCCAGGCACTATGCACTTGTATGCAGCAGCGAGGTCTCGTTCGCAGATGGAATCTTGCTCGCGACCGAGAATGCCGAGCGGATCGCAGTGGGTGAACTGACAAATCTCGTCACGGGACGCCCTCTCGGCTCGTCACAAGTGACGGCGGTAGTGCAGCGTCGAGTCCGGGCTGGTTGTTCGAGTGCTGAATACGACGTGAGCTTTAGGGCGAAGCTTGTACCGCCGTATTTCGTGCAGTTGTCCGGACCGAAGTCGATCAGCGTAGCTGCCGCTTGCTCGTGGGCAAGTTCGTCGGTCAGTGCCGTCTAAAGAAGTCCTACCTCTCCATTTTCCTTCCCTCCAAGTGGAGCGACCTTGGTCTGGGAATTGCAAAAGACGCGGGATGGTTCCATCCCGGGCGCCGGGCGGGACCAGGGGTCCCGCTGTTTCCCGGCGCGATAGGTCAAAATGGTGCGGGCGGAGGGACTTGAACCCTCACAGGGCTTGCGCCCCAACGGATTTTCTTACCAACGACGGCTTTCGCCGCCCTGCCGGAATTCGCGTCCGAGTGACGCTCCGGCAGGTTCGTGGTCTGGACTATACCTTCACCGTGACCGTTCGATACGTCGCCGTTCGGCGGTAGGTGCTGCCCGTCTAGTCTCTACACCTTCCCCGCCGGAGTTCTCCGTCGGGGCTTGGCTCGGGATCGCCATTTCACAGGGTTCCCCGAATTTGAGCAGTTCTGCATCGCCGGTTTCCCGGCGAGCACTCAAGTTGCGCTTAAGTCCGGTGCGTCTGCCGATTCCGCCACGCCCGCGTGGCCACCTAAAGTATAAGGCTTAGGTCCCGGTGCGAAGCTCCCTTGCCACTTCCTTGGCTACCTTCTTCTTCCGCATGATGTTGATCGCAGCTGCGTCCAGGCGGGTCTTGATGTGGGAGGCGTAGAACTTCTCGATCATCTCGACCGATGTCCTGCAATTCTTGGCGATCTGGTAAATGTCCGCACCCTCCATCAGACGCAGGCAGATGTACGTATGGCGCAGACTGTAAGCGGTCCGCGCTTGACCGTCGCGATCTTCTCTCAGTTTCTCTTCGTCGAGAATGGTCTTAAACAACTCGCGTTGCCATTTGGGGAAGAGAAGGTCCGTAGGCTCAGGCAAACGAGTCCTTTCGTTGGTTCCTCCTCGTCCCGGCTCGTCGACCCTCAGTGGACGTGGGCGACTCTTCAGGCGCTCGAATGGCCTCACTGCGCCGGGCATGCTCTTGCAGTAGCCAACGCCGCGCTTGCCTCTCACTTCGATCTCAAGAATCGTTTCGCCCGTGGCCTCGTCTTTTACAACAGTCACGTCGCGAAATTGGAGCGCCCACGCTTCATCGGGCCGCAGCCCAGTATTTACGGCGAACAGCACATAATCGTGCAGTTGTTCGCATTCCCATTTGAAGCGATCCTGCTTCGGCTCCTGCGCCCGTCTGCGCGTCGCCTCGTAGAGCTTCTTGTACTCCTCCGGCGAGAACCACGCCCGGTGAACGATCTTGCCTGAGGTCTTGTAGGGGACGGACATGTCGGGGAGGTATTCTATCCAGCCATGTCGCCTGGCCGTTTTTAGTACCTGACGAATGCAGACGATCTCCTTATGGACCGTGCTCCGCGCCGGCGTGGCGCCTGTCTTGCAGTTCTGCGCGCGCCAGATGCGGTAGTCCTGAATGGCACCGGATGTGATCTCGGCCAGATGCTTTTCGCCCAGAAACGGCAGGATGACGCGGTTCAGCTTCAACTCATACTGGTTAAGCCAAGTTGGTCCGCGCTGGCCCTGCGTGAGGATGGGAGCCTCCTCGAGGAATTTCGCCGCGGCCTCTTTGAATTTCTTTCCTTGCCGCCGTGTCTCTTTTTGGAGAAGTCCGGCGTGCGCTTTCCCGCGCAAGGCGAGATACCAATCTTCGGCGAAGTCCTTCGCCCGACCGAGGCTGTCTTCATGGGTTGAGACTCGCCAGTTGCGCCCATTGAGGAAGGTCGAGCACTGCCAGTTGTCGCTGTTCTCGCGGCGGTAGATGTTGACCTTGCCACCCATGGTTTTGTGGGTTTCGACTCTGTTTTTTGGGCTTTCTAAGGTTTCGGACATTGGTAGCTCCTTCGCACCTCAGGAATACCGTGCACATGTATAATTGTGTAGCAGATGTGTAGGGAAAAGTAAATAGCTATCGTCCTTATTGCAGGCTATTTACATATAATTCGACTGGATTTTAAGTCCGCTGCGTCTGCCGATTTCGCCATCCGGGCGTCTTCATCCGCGGGCCGCTATTCCCGTGCCATTGCCGCTCTCGGCGCTTCGGTCAACTTCATGGCCGATACCCGCCTGAGGGTCAGCACTGTTATGTCGTCCGCCTGTCCATATCGTAGCGCCGCCTCGGCAATTGCATCCGCTGTTTGCCCGCTGATGGCCAGCGTCCGATCAAATCCAAACAACTCTCCGCGCGCATTGCGTGCCTCCACCACTCCATCGGAAAGCAGGGTCAGCCGATCTCCATCGACGAGTGTGAACTGGTTTTCAGCGTATTGCTCCTCCGGCGTCAGGCCCAGCGGCACATCGGGCTCCAGCAGCATCTCTTCGCCGTTTCTGTAAGGCGGTAAATGTCCCGCGTTCGCCAGGGTTACATCTCCCTGGGGCGTCATCCGCGCACACAGGCAGGTTACGAACCCCTCATGACCGGCCTCTGCCAGCTGCCGGTTCAGTCTCGAGAGCAGATCGCCTGGTCCCAGGCCTTCTGCCGCCAGGGCCTGCAACGCGCCCAGCGCCAGGGTGCCGGTCATGGCGGCCTTGAGACCTTTACCGCTGACGTCGCCCACGACGACTACCGTCGCTCCGTTTGTCTTCAGCACCTGATAGAAGTCCCCTCCGACCTCCTCTGCCGGAAAATACGCGGCTTCGAACTGATAGCCCGCAATCTCCGGCAGGGTTTCCGGAACCAGACGCCGCTGGATCTCTCGCGCGGCCGCTAACTCGGCCGCGACTCGGGCCTGCTCCCGACTCACCCGCGTAAAGCGGAAGAACATCACCACTGCAATGGCCACCATGAACAGGAAATTCGCGAGATCTGTCCACTGCAGAGGAATGCGCCCCACATAGACGGGATTGAGCAGAAAACCCAGCCCTCCAACACCTGTAAACTGCGACGCCGATCCGATGTCGTAGAGTGCCGTTGTCGCAGTCGGTAGCAGGCTGGGCAGGATCAGCCAACCCGCCTCGTGATTGCCGCGCCGGTACCAGACCAGCAGCCTCACCGGCAGCAGCACGGCCGCTGGAATAATCACCACCGCTTCCACCAGCAGATAGAAAGTTGCGGAAACAAGCCCGAAATACAGCGATGCGGTAACCGCCAGCGGCAGCAGCAGCACGATCTCGTACAAGCGCCACGTCCGCGTAACCTGTTGCCCGGCGAAACTGAACGTGAACTCGATCTGCGTGATTGTGAAAAAGTAGATCAGCGGATCGGCGCCCAGATTGTTCCACCCCAGCGAGAGCACTCCGTTGACAGCGCAGGCCAGCAGCAAGTTTGAGGTTCCCAGCAGCAGCAAATAACACCCGAGCCATAAATACTCGAGATGTCTGCGCTGGCTCCGATACAGCGCAAATGCTCCGATCCCGGCCAGGATCACGGCCAGATTGATGGCAATCGAGGGCACCGCGGCGTACAGCCGCCCGCTCTCAAACGACGCCTGATCGTCGGCGATGGCCTGCGGCGTGCCCACCGCCGCTGACAAAAACAACGGCAGATGCCACGTCGTGTAATTCGTTCCTCCGTACGTCCGGAGGGCCAGCAGCAGATCCTCCGTGCCCTCCGGCACCGAATAGATCTGCTCAGTTGGCCGCGTTACGCCAAGCCGCCGCATCACCGCCTGAGCAGCCTTTTCGCCGTTCATGTACAGCTCGTAGGTGCCGTCGCCGCCCACGATCAGCAAATGGAGAGGGTCATGTCCGGGGGCGAGCCTGACGTGCAGCCGATACCACCGCCATCCAGGCTGGGCCGGGCCTAGTTCGTCGAGATCTACCGTCTGCCATGCGCTGTCGTCGAAATACCGCTGGGCCCACGCGGAGCTGTCCCCATCGCGTTCGCGCCAGCCGGCGAGCAGCTTCACTAATCCGGTCTGCCAGTGCGTTGCATCAAGAGCAGCAGGCGTGTCTCGGGTTTGAGGCGCGGCGGACATCGGTGCGAGAGCGATGAGAGGCAGCAGCCATACTCCCGCCCACAGCGCGACGTGGCGCGTCCAGCGTCTCCGGTCTGGCGTTGAGCTCTTCAGCAAAGAAATCCCCGATTCGGCGTGGGTCCTGTCGGCTGGGGACCTCAGTCTACCCTCCGTGCTTCCGGCGCATCAACAAACCGTCTCGTTCGCTTCGATCATGGTGACGGATGCCCTGAAGCCCATATCTAATGGAGAGCAATGCGAAGCACTACCCTCATTTCGGCCGCGATGTTATTGCTGGTGCTGAACGCGCCCCCTGCGCTGACCCAGCAGCGCGCGTCTGCCGGCGCGCCCAAAAACGAGAAGAACTTCTACACGAAGCGGCTCATTCTCAAAGACGGCTCGTATCAGGTCGTGACCAAGTGGGAAGTTAAGAAAGATCGCGTTCGCTACTACAGCGCGGAGCGCGCGGAGTGGGAAGAGGTTCCCAACGATCTTGTCGACTGGCCAGCCACCGAGCAGTGGAACAAGGATCATCAAAACGGCAACCCTGCGCCGGGTGCGTCGATCGTTCCCACCACGCCGCCCCCTACGCACGAGCAGCAGGAAAAAGAAGCGGCAAATATTGATGCCGAGGCGGCCGCCGAGCGCGCCGATCAGCAGGCGCGCACACCTCTTGTCGCGCAGGGGCTGCATTTGCCCGATCGTGACGGCATCTTCATTCTCGACAATTTCCAGAGCGTCCCGGAACTGGTTCACCTCGATCAGGCCACAGGCAACGTCAATCGGGATACGAACCACAACGTACTGCGCGCAGCCATCAGCTCGTTTCACGGGGCGAAAGAGCCGGTACGCATTAATGGCCAGTCAGCGCCGGTCCGCGTCCACGTCGATGATCCGGTTCTTTACGTTTCGCTCGACACCGGCAACTCCGAAGAAGTAGCGCCGGAAGACGCGATGGTGGTGAATACCCACAGCGTACCCAACAAGGATGATTACAGTTCGCCGGAGAGCCGATACGCGATTGTGCGCGCGGATGTGAAACCGGGTGAACGCGTGATTGGGGCGGTCAGCATCACACGCGCCGGCGAGGCCACGCAATCGGCGGACATTATCCCCACGAAAGCGGAGATCCTGCCTGGCAAGCACTGGATGAAGCTCACGCCGAAGGAGTCATTGCCGATCGGCGAGTATGCCCTGATGGAGATCATTCAGCCGGGCGTGATCAATCTGGATGTGTGGGATTTTGGGGTCTCTCCCAATGCGCCCGAAAATAAGCACCCCATCACGCCGCTGAAGGATGAGTGAGAGAACAGAGTTTGGAGTTTAGGGATTAGAGGTTGAGCGTGGCGCTGAGCGCGAATCGCTCAGCGTCACCAACTCTTGACTCTTCTCACATCGTCGTATCTTTGCCGCGCATGCTGGCAAGAGCCGCGAGCACATCCGCGCTGTGCACGTTCGGATCGACCTTCGTCCAAACCCTGACGACCTTGCCGCTCGGATCGATCAGAAACGTGTTGCGCATCGCGATCACCATCGGCCCGAAGTTGCCCAGCGATCCATACTGCGTCACGACTTTCTTGTCCGGATCGGCGAGCAGATTGAACGTCAGCGAATCTTTGGTGCAGAACTGCTTGTGGCTGTCGACCGTATCGACGCTCACGCCCAAGATCACGGCGTCCATCGCCTTGTACTTGTCCAGGTCGGCCTGGAACTTGTGCGCCTCAATCGTGCAGCCGGTCGTCATATCCTTCGGATAGAAGTACAGCACCACCCACTTGCCTTTGTAGCTGTCGAGGCTGATCGACTGGCCTTCCTGATTGGGCAGGGTGAAGGTGGGCGCGGCCTGGCCCACTTCAGGCATCGGCGCGTTATCGGCAGCGAACGTACGCTGGATGACAAATCCTGCAACGACCAGAACAACGACGACACCTGCGACGATCCCGACGATCTTCGACATACTCATTTCTCCTTTTGCGTGACGCGCGTGCGAGGCCTGGGGTGCCCGATCCGGGCTTTGTTTTAACTGATTCCTGTGCTCGATTATTATGCGTTTTCCAGCGCCACTACGGCAATCCCGGCCGAATCGGCGGCTGCTCGCACCGCTTCGCGATCGAAGATGAGGGTTCGGCCCGCCTCCAGCGCCAGACAGGTTGCGCCTGCCGCCCGCATGGTTTCAATCGTGTGAATTCCAATGACCGGCACATCGAATCGAAGGTCCTGATTCGGCTTGGCGACCTTGACGACTGTAAGGCTGCGCTCGAGGGTTGACGCCGGGGGCTCGCCCAGGCTGCGCATCAACGCGCCGGCACGTTCCACCGTTGCGTCCGTTCCTTCCATCGCCTCGACCGCAACGCATGCCTGAGCGGCGATGACGACGGTCTGTCCAAGGTCCCACGCCGCCAGGCCTCGGGCGACGTCGCGGCCGTACTCGATGTCGCGTTGCTCCTGATCGTTGGGCGGGCGGGTCGTCATTACGCCCGACTGCGCGAGCATCGGCTCCAGAAATGTGGTTGAAGAGATCAGCTCGATGCCTTCATCGCCCAGGACTTTTGCGACGGCTCCGAGAAGCATGTCGGTGTTGCGCGTACGCAGCGAGAGCAATAGCTTGGCGAGGCGCCAGTCGGGCCGGATGCTCGAGAAGATTTGCTTGTGCTTGACCTGTCCGGCCATCACGGCTTTGTGGACTCCTTCGCGCTGGAAGGTTTCAATCAGCTTTGATAGCTCGCCGAGCGAGAGCCAGTGCACGCTCACGCCCGCATCGGCCGCAGCGCGCGCATTCATCTCCGGATCGGTCTCTTCTTTGATCGCAGCGACGACGACTTCGGTTCCGTGGGCGCGCGCTGCCTCGAGCAGCAAGAACGGAAAGCGCCCGTTGCCGGCGATCAGTCCGAGCTTGTCCATAACAACTTCCTGGCGCCTGGTATCACTTCGTAACTTTGCCGAGGTGATCGAAGTTCAGAATCGCATTCATCACCAGCGCGTAGCTGCCGATTGTCTCACCGCGATAGATCGGGTTGTTGGCGAAGAGCAGGACGTTGCCCTGGCCGTAGTGGGCATCGACCACGATTGGCTTTTCTTCGATCGCGCCACCGCCTTCGAGAAGGCCGGACAACAGGAGGCCCTTCGACGAGGCGAATCGCAGGATCACGTCGGGCCGATCCTGCTCGGGGATCACGTATGGATTGTTGCGCGCTTCCTCTTCGTTGAGCGGCGTCGCCTCCCAGGGCTTCGGCGAAGGCAGCGGCTCGGGCTCGACGGCGGCCCGACCCTGCGGTATGTCTTCTTCCTGCGGACCGCCGCGGCCGGTGGCACGGTGATAATCCTTCTCGGTCTCGATATGGCGCGGCACCGTCATGTTGCCGACCGTGAAGGCCATGCCGTCGGCGCTGTAGACGGCGAGATTGTCGCCATAGCCCCAGGCCACCGGGCTCTTATGATCGACGAACTGCGCCGCAAGCACGCTGCCAACGACGTGGACGTTGCTGCCGCGATTGACGAAGACTCCCGGCGCGAGACCTTCGTCGATGGCGAACTGCGCGGTGTCTTCGGAGGTGATGAGCAGTCCACCCTTATCGACAAATTCCCGGAGGTGGGCGACGCCATCGAGGCCGAGGCCGGGCCGCATGTCTTCTGTCGAATCGATTCGCCCGAGGTTTGGCGTGAGATCTGTCTTCTGCCACGGCAGAGGGTTCCCCCACATGGGCGCTCCGTTGACAATTTGCTGCGTGCTCGAACGGCCTATCGGGGCGAAGATGATGACGTCGTACTTCGAGCGCAAATCGTTCTCATGCGACACCGTTTGCGTCGAGATGTAGTCGTAGGGCACGTGCAGCTTGTCGAGCGCCTCGCGCCACCAGCCCTCGGTCTGCGTCCCGGACCAGGTGTGCATCATGGCGATGCGGGGGGTGGGGGCATCGTGCATGGAAACGGACGGCGCCGAGCCAAGACTTACAGGCTGCACATCGGCTTTCTGGATCGCCGACTTCACGGCCTCAGAATTCGCTCCCTGAATCACGAGCGTACCTGCGCTGAAATGCCTGCCGCCGTCATCGAAGGTCTGTTCTGTAACCGAAATCTTCGCGTCTTTCAACTCGTAGCGAAGGCCGAGCAGCGAGATGTTGCCAGCGTTATCGATGGCCACCACGTCGCCACTGCCCACCGTGCCGCTCGCGGCGCCGGGATCGGCAACGCGCTCCATCTTCGCCTTCAGGACCGACGCGTCTGTGACGCGCACAGTCGGCACGCCGAACAGGTCCGGGAACGACCAGCCGGTGTCGTCGTAGGGATGTTTCTGCGGATCGTCGGGAGCCCAGTACTGGCGGTCCAGCAAGGCGTCGGCAATCCGCGAATAGGGTTGATCCATGCGGATCACATAACTCCCTGATGGAAACGACTGCGTCTTCGGGGTCTCAGCCTTGCTCTTGTCTTCCTTATCCGAATCGTCTGTCTTCTTTGCCACGACTTTATTCGTAACTGTGACAGGCTCTGTCAGGCGGCTTACCTCGACGTGCTGCAGCGCCAGTACGCGCAACAGCTCTGCGACGCGGCTTGGGGATTGCCCATCGGCAGAAATCACATACGCCGCCGGCCCGGATGACTCCGGTTTCTCAATCGAACGCTTCGCCTTCAGGTAGTAGTTTTCCAGCCACTGATCCGTATGCTGGGAGAAGTAGGAAATCGTGGTCAGGAGCGCTGTCTCTTCGTAGTTATTGTTGTTGCGCTGCGACCACTCCACCACCGGCAGCGGCGGGTTCTGCTTGTACCAGGTGCGCTCGTATTCCTCGGGCGAAAGGATCCGCTTCTCCGTGTCGGCCCCGCCGTTGCCAAAGGTTTCATAGAGCCGGCTGATGCCGTTATGCATCGCCGCGAGGAACATCAGATAGCCCGGGCTCCAGGTGTCGAAGTCGCCGTGCGTGAAAACGCCGGGCATGCCGAACTCGGTCATCTGCTGCACGTTGTTCCAGCCAATTTCCGCCCACTCGCCGGAGAGGATGGGATCGATCCAGGCGTTATAGGGGCCGTCGCCGACAGTGTTGTCGTAGAGGAATGGAACGGATTCGTGCAGGTCGTGCAGCACCTGCGCATGCCAGTCCAGATAGGTGTTCAGCACGTTCTTCGTCAGGTCCAGCGTCATCGCCATCGCGTCGCGATTGTTGTCGTGGGCGACATAGTGTCCCCAGTAGACGAGGCGCGGCCAGTTCTGGCCTGGGTGCGCCAGATGCCACTTGTAGATGTCGACCATGCGATCGCGGCCGTCGACTTCCACCACGGGGGTGATGAGCACGATCATGTGCGAGCGGATGAATTTGATGTAGGGGGAGTCGTCGACAGCCAGCCGGTAGGCCAGCTCCATCAGCGCTGTAGGGGCGCCGGTCTCAGGGGAGTGAATCGTTCCTGTGATGTAGTAGACGGGGAACGACTGCTTCACCAGATCGGCTGCGACCTTGTCGTCGAGGTTGATGGTGCGCGGATCGGCCAGCTTTGCCAGGCGCGCATCGTTTTCTTTTTGCTTTGCCAGCAGCGACTCATCCGCGATGGCTGCGGCGATCATCTCGCGGCCCTCTTCGGTGTGCCCGATGGTGTAGACCTTCACGCGTGGCGTGCTCGCAGCGAGCAGACGGAAATATTTGTAGACGTCCTCTGCGTACGGGAGGATTGCTGGTGCGCCGGAGACATCGCCCAGGACCTTCGACGGCGTGGGAACCGTCTTCGACGCGGGCAGATAGTTTGTCAGCGGCGAATTGAAGTAGGGTTCGGTCGTGTACTTCTTAATGTGGTCGGTGTAGTCCTGATCGATGGGCTGCTGGGGGTCGCGGGCATAACCTGAGCCAATCGCGGTTTGCGCATGAATCGAGAAGGCAGCCGAGAAGGGGAAAAGAGCGACCAAAAGGACGAACAACCGACCACGCATCTTCATGGAAGAACACAGCCTCTGAGAACAGGGATTTGCCGCGAAGGATGAAGGATATCAGGGGGATGGCCGTCCAGGGGACTGGCCGTCCAGACATTGCCCCTTCGGGCGAAGGATTTACTATCGCTCTCTGTGGTCACACTTAAAGAAATCACGGTCACACGGGCGCCCATCGAACGCTGTTTCGATCTCGTGCGCAGCATCGACCTGCATACTGTCAGCACGGCGCAGACCGGCGAACATGCCATCGGAGGCGTGACGTCCGGGCTCATCGGGCTGGGAGAGGAGGTGACGTGGCGCGCGCGGCACTTCGGCGTGTGGCAAACGCTCACCTCGCGCATTACGGGATTCAGCAGACCCGATTATTTTCAGGACACGATGGTTCGCGGCGCGTTTCGCAGCTTCCAGCACGACCACTACCTTCTGGAGCAACCGGACGGTTCAGTTGAAGTGACCGATGTCCTGCGCTTCGCTGCACCTATCCCGATCCTGGGCCGGGTGGCGGAGCTGATTCTCAAGCCCTACCTGCGGCGATTTCTGCAGGAACGGAACGCAATGCTCAAGCAGGTTGCCGAGGGTGAGGAGTGGAAAAGCTATCTTCCCGCCGAATAGGCGCCGAGGGCGCGTCCGCCTGGACGGCCAGTCCTCATTCCCACTCAATCGTGCCGGGGGGCTTGGAGGTGATGTCGTAGACAACACGGTTGATGCCGCGGACTTCGTTCACGATTCGGTTTGAGATTATCTTCAGGACTTCGTAGGGGAGGGGCACCCAATCCGCTGTCATGCCGTCTTCAGAGTGCACGGCGCGGATGGCGCAGGTGTAGGCGTAGGTGCGCTGATCGCCCATGACGCCGACGCTCTTCACCGGCAGCAGCACTGCAAATGACTGCCAGATCTTCGTGTAGAGGCCGGCGTTCTTGATCTCGGTGACGACGATGTCGTCGGCTTCCTGCAGGAGCGCGACGCGTTCGGCGGTGACCTCGCCGAGGATGCGGACGGCGAGGCCGGGGCCGGGAAAAGGCTGGCGCT
>Ga0335072_10007778_pt1 | contig 15597 bp, 16 predicted proteins | sample Lox_Sample_21_FD_206725 | JGI IMG/M metagenome (GOLD analysis project Ga0335072, IMG submission 206725) | Soil microbial communities from Loxahatchee National Wildlife Refuge, Florida, United States - Lox_Sample_2.1 | ecosystem: Environmental > Terrestrial > Soil > Wetlands | place: USA... | reverse complement strand
GACCGCGGGTCGTGCGCGATTTCCGCGGTTCGCTGGATGACGAGCGGATTCGCTTCGGGCCGTATTTCGACCGGATCATGGACGCGGTCACGCGCGTTCACCGCGATCCGGTGCTGCGCGATTTCTGGCGGTACGGGCGCCTGGTCGCCAATTCCGCCGGCGGCCATCCGTACGAGGCAGCCATGCCGCCGGACCTCGCCTCCCACCCGCGTTGGTTTCTGCTCGACTCGCCGCAGAATCCGCCGCGGCCCTGGCAGCTGACCACGTCGCTCGCGGTCTACTCGCTGGCGCTCGTCCGTGGCCGGGCGCCGCACCGCGAATGGCTGGTGTACGCATTCTCCCCGCTGCGGCCCTCCGCCGTCGTGTCGGTGCAGCTACCGGGCGGCCCTGAGGCCAGGGTCCGCGCCGCAGACGCGGGCGCATTCACCCTCATCGAGGAGGGAAAGCCGCTGCCGCTTACGCGCGAGGCGGTAGGCCGCTGACACCGTTGCGTCACATTATTCTGATACAAACCCCGCCGCCATGGCCGTCTCGAAAATGCTCGAGGGCTTCTGCACGGACATCGAGGCCCTGCTGTCCGCAGGGCTCGTCCGCCAGGCGGTACGCCATGCAGTCGCATTGCCCGGGATCTGCTCCGCCCTGGAGGACGCGGCGATGCGCGGCCTGGATGACGGCTATCTCGCCTGGTGCGCCCGTTGGCTGCAATTTCCGCGTCGAAAAGGCTCCGTCGCCATCGGCGCGCGGTTGCTGCGGCTTCATACGAGGTCGGGACACGAGGCATCCTACTGGCTGACGGCTCTACGAGCCAGGCGCAATGCCCGCAGCTACCAGGGCATGGAACGCCAGCCGCTGTGGCAGAGGGCGAACCGCCTGGAGGCCTTCGAGGCTGCCCTCTGTCGGACCCTCGTTGAGGCAGCACGCCTGTGGTATGCCGAGCACGGCCGGAATGACAGAACGGTCCAGGCGAATCTCGGCAAGCTGTTGATCACCCGCTGATTCCGCGCCCGTCAAGGGCGCGCCCTCTTCCTGTTTCCATAGTCGTAGCGCCGCGCGCGGCCCAGGCGCAACCACTAGGTCGACGAATCCACCTCACCAGCCCTACGGGTGGCGCACAGAGCACTGTCTCAATGTCATGAAGTAAACATATAACTGCAATACTTCTCACCTACTTTGTTCTTCGAAGCCGCTGGCATTTAAACCACGGCAGCGCTACAGGGGAGATTACAAAGTGATCGAAAGCCGCAAACAGGCTGTCAGCATCCGCATGAGCCCCGCCGACCTGCGCAAGGTCAAAGACCTGGCACGGCGCCTCAGCGCCCGCGATTCCGACGTCATCCGCTTCGCGGTGAAGGCGATGCTCGGTCGCCTGGGGCCGCTCTTCGATCAACAGTCCCGCGGCCGGGCGCTGGTGCCGGCCTTGGTCGAGGCAGGCACTGAATTCCTGCGCTTCTTCGAGCTCGACTCCGGCCGGCTCGATGCGCTCATCAATGACGAAGTGAGCGATCCCGAGAAAAAGGTCTCGATGGAAGATCTGGCGTTGCTCGCCCTGGCGGGGGTGAAGGAGCCTTATGCGGCGCTGAAACTGAGCGAGCTCAATCAGACGGACGAGCGGCTGCTGCCCTCGAGCGATCTGGCGAGCTCCATCCGCCAGTACCTGTACGAGAAGTACGTCTACCGCGTGAGTGTCGAGTCCGATCAATCCGGCGCGCCGTTGCGCTTCGCCCTACGAGGAACACAGTCATGAGCTCAGTCATGCTTGCGGCGGATAAGACCGCCATCGAATGTCGTTACCCCCAGCCGGCGGTGCAACCGGCGTCGTCTGTAAAGGAAGGCGCACCCGTGTTGCGCCGGGTTCAGGGAGTCGCCGCGGGAGTCTTCTTCCTGGCAATGCGGATCCCCCTCTATGTCGGGGTGCTGCTCTTTGCCGCGCTGGTATCAGTTGCGGGTGTGGCGCTCTACCTGATTCAGGTCATCGCCTTGCGGCTCACCCGGCCGGCGGGTACGGTGGCGGCGGCGGCTCTGGCGCTCGTTTCCATAGCGGGTCCGCGGCAAGCCAAGGCCGACACGGTCGGCGACACCTCGCTGCTGCAGCAGACCACGCTGGTCTTCAGTCAGCAAACCAACCTTTACTCGTTCGACGCGCCGAGCGCCGGAACGCTGTCGGTCAGCCTGCAGGACTGGGCATTTCCGGTGGACTTGCAGCAACTTACCGCATCGATCCTGTTTCAGGACCAATCGTGGTCCCTTACCCCGGTGGCGGGCTCTCAGAACCCGACATGGGAGCTCAGCCTACCGATCTCGAGCGGCGGCCTGTTCGATGCCTTCGTCGCCGCGGAGGCCGGCACCACCTCTTTTGGGCAGTTCGGAGCTTATTCCATGAGCATCGATTTCGCGCCCGCATCGACGGTGCCGCTGCCGCCGGCGATAGACCTCCTGCTGGGCGGCATTGGCCTCCTCGGGGCGGTGACGCTGCTGGAAAGGATCTCCCGCCGGCGCAATACAGATGTCATCTCTCTCGCCTAAGATGACATCTGTCGAACGAAAAGAAGCGCGCGGCACGTCGCGCACCCACCAGTCAATCCGTCGGGAATGAAGGCTGCGCATGCGCGCTTGGCATCTGTCGCTCCTGGTCGCTCTGCCGGCAATCACCGCGGGCCTTGCCGCCTGCGTGGCGGCCGGCACGACACCCGCGGATATGCGTGCCGCAGGGGACTCCACCCACTGTTACGCCTTCAGTCCGTGCGAAGCAACTGGTACGCCGGCGGCAGCGACGCATGCCGTCGTGACGGGAACCCGTCATGCTGCCGACGATCTCGATTATCACCTGCAGCCCGGGGATACCGTCACCATCTCCGTCTGGAAAGAGAAGGATCTCGAGACCGAAGCGCTGGTCCGGCCGGACGGGGGGCTCTCCTTCCCCTTGGTGGGGGATGTCGAGGCCGAAGGGCACACCGTGCACCAAGTGCGCGACATCATTGCCGAGCGCCTGAAACCATACATCCCCGACCCCGTAGTCACGGTGGCCATCAAGGAGATCGGCGGCAACGAGATCTTCGTCCTCGGCAGGGTCAACCGGCCGGGGGGATATGCCTTCAGCCAGCCGATAGATGTCATGCAGGCGCTGAGCCTCGCGGGCGGCACTACGCCGTTCGCGAAGCTCAATCGCATCGTCATCCTGCATCGCGACGCCAGCGGGGCCGAGCACTCGGTGCGGTTCCACTACGCGGAAATCGCGCATGGGAGAGATCTCGCCCAGAACGTGTTGCTAAATAGCGGCGACACCGTCGTAGTTCCCTGACGGCAGTGCCGTCAGCAAGCGATGAGGAGGGCAACCGGGGCGCTCGGACTCGCAGTCGCTATCGCGGCTGCCTTCTCGCCGCCCGCGTGGACCGGGGACTGGACGGTGGCGCCCACGTTGACCATGGGCATAGACAACGATACGAATCGCCTGCTGACCAGCCCGGCGATTCCGAGCAGAGGTCTTTCGGTGAACCTCGATACGCACTTCGAGCTTGATACGGAGCGGTTGACACTAACGGTGCGCCCCTTTGGCCAGGCCGCGCGTTACAGCGACGACCGGCTCGATCCCACCAGTGAGGGGGGAGTCGAAGCCGCGGCGAACTGGCTTCAGACCGAGCGCTCTTCGTTCAACCTCCACACCCTGGTGCAGGACGCCAGCACACTCTATGCCGAGTTGAACAGCACGGGAATCATTCATATCGGCCAGCGCCGCAGGGACGAGGACGTCGACGGCACGTGGTCGTATCGGGAGACCGAGCGAGGGCAGCTCCAGCTCGGGGGGTCCTACACCGGCTCCGATTACCATGGCGCGGGTACCGGCCCGTTATCGAACTATCGGCAGGCATTGGGTACGGCCGCGGAGAATTTCGCTTTCAACGAGCAGCTCACCCTGACGCTCAACGGATCGGCGGGCGATGCGCACACGGCCGGCGCGGAACAGTCGACCCGCTTCGAGAGCCTGGGTGGTGGGTTCCAGTGGCAGCCTACCGAGCGCGCCAGCGTGCAGGGCACCCTCGGCGTCAGCCGACAGACCACCACGGGTCTGGTCAGCAACACGACCATAGGTGCTCTCACGGTCTCGTACAGCACCGAGCTGAGCGCGTTTTCCCTCAACGCGCAGCGGCTGCTGCAGCCATCGGGCTTCGGAATCTTCACCCAGGTCGACCAGGCAAGTGTCAACGCGAGCCACTCGCTTTCGGAGCGGCTTTCACTGGCCGCGGAAGCCGAGGTCTACCGCGACACCAGCGCGTTCACGTCGCCGTTCATCTCCTTCAGTTTCGCCGATCGCACGTATGCGGAATCGCATCTGCGGCTCAACTGGCAGCAGACTCCGACAGTGACCCTGGCGCTGCAACTGGAATATCAGCGCGCCAGCGACCCGGAGAGCTTCCTCTATCCCCTCGGATCTCAGGCTCACGGCTGGGCGGTAAGTCTGCAGTCCGTGTGGGCGCCGCACGGCGTGAGCGTCTCTCGCTAGGAACTCATCATGTCCACGATCGCCGCAGAGCTCGAGCCCGAAGGACTGTCGCTGCCGGAGTACGTCGGCATCGCAAAGCGGCGGCTACGTCCGATGTTGATAGCTTTCGCTGCAGGGCTGGTCACAAGCATCGCGTTGGCACTGCTCTGGCCGGCTTCCTACCGCTCCACCGCAACGATCCTGATCGAGCAGCAGGAGCTGCCACAGGACCTCGTCCGCTCTACCGTGACCTCGTTCGCCGACGAGCGGGTGCAGGAAATCAGCCAACGCGTGATGACGACGGAGACCCTGCTCGGCATCATCCGCAGGTACGATCTCTACCCGAAACAAAGAAGCCGGGAGACGCGCGATCAGCTCATCAAGCAGATGCGCGGTGACATCGACGTCAAGATGATCAGTGCGGACGTCGTGGACCCGCGCAGCGGGCAGCCTACGAAGGCAACGATCGCTTTCACGGTCGCTTTCACAGACCCCTCACCCGATGAGGCGGCGAAGGTCGCCAATGAGCTGACGACACTCTTCTTGAACGACAACGTCGAGACCCGCACCCAGCTGGCAAACGGCGCGGCCACTTTCCTCCAGGCGCAGGTCACACAGGTGACGCAGCACCTCGGTGCAGTGGAGTCGCAGTTGTCCGCCTTCGAGGCGAAGCACTTCGACGCGCTGCCGGATCTCGCCCAGTTCAACATGCAGCTCATCAACAGCACCGAGCAGCAGCTGCAGGAAACCGAGTCGCGCGAGAGCTCACTGGAGCAGCAGGAGGTCTTCCTGCAGGCTCAGCTCGTGCAGCTCAAGCCCGATTCCGCCGTGTTCGACGATACCGGCCAACGCGTCTTCTCGACACCCGATCGCCTGAAGATGCTGCGGTCGGAGCTTGCGGCCGATCGCGCAACCTACGGCGCTGCGTATCCCGACATCGAGCGGCTGTCGCGCGAGGTTGCCGGCCTCGAAGCGACCGAGAAGGACCCGACCGACATCAACGACCTTCGACGCAGCCTCCAGGACGCGCAAACCAGGCTCGCGACCGTGGAGAAGCGCTACGGACCCGCGTATCCGGATCGGCTGCGGCTCGAGCGCGAGGTCGAGTCATACGAGCAGGACCTCGCCGCAGCGGCCACGGCCGTCGCGTCGAAGAAGCCCGCCGCGTCCGCGGGACCGGCAATTCGAGACGCCGACAATCCCGCGTACATCCAGATCCGCGCCCAGCTCAATGCCACTCGCGACGATCTCGCCGCCACGCAGGCGCGTGAGGGTAAGCTGCAATCGGAACTCGACCGGTACCAGCATCGCGTTACCGAGACGCCGCTGATCCAGAAGCAGTACCAGGAGCTGACGCAGGACTACGAGGTGACCAAGACGACCTTCGAGAATCTGCGGGCGAGACTGGCCGAGGCCGAGATCGGCAAGAACCTCGAGATCGACCGCAAGGGCGAGCGGTTCACGCTCATCGAGCCGCCGCTCATTCCAGAGGAGCCCTCGAGTCCCAATCGGCCGCTGGTCATGGTTCTCGGCGCGGTGCTGGCCATTCTCCTCGCGGTGGGCGTCGCCGCCCTGCTCGAGTCTCTCGACGCTACCGTGCGCGGCCGGCGCGACCTGGTGTCGCTGGTCGCAGGAGTAGCGCCGCTCGCGATCATCCCCGACATCGTGCTCGAGCGGTCGAGGTCGCAAATCCGGATGCGGCGCGCGATCTGGGCGGGGATCGGTCTCGTCACGGTGATCATGGCGCTGTTGGCAGTCAACTTCCTCTACGAGCCGCTCGATGTCGTGTGGTTCGTCGCTCTGCGCCACCTCGGGTTCGGCTAGGAGATCAGTCGTGGAACGAATTCAACGCGCTCTCGAGCTCGCCCACGTCCGGCGGGCCGTGGATGCGGAGCTACCGCTCGCAGGTCATAGCTCGCCGGAAGAAAGGGCGATGCTGCGGTCGGCCGCCCAGGCCGCGGACGTAGTCGTACTGCCGAAGCTCGCCATCGACCGGGCCAAGCTGCGCGCGCGCAAAGTCATCTTTCCCGAGGATTCTTCCCCTGCGGCCCGGGCTTATCGAATGCTGCGCGCACAGGTGCTGCACCGCGTGCGTGCGAGCGGCCTCGGCGCGATCGGCATCGTGAGCAGCGCAAGCGGCGAGGGCAAGACCCTCACGGCAATCAATCTGGCGCTGAGTCTCGCCGCCGATCCGAATCACAACGTCACGCTCATCGACCTGGATCTGCGCCGGCCCTCCGTGGCCGCCACCCTCGGGCTCAACCCGCCGCTCGGCCTCGACAGCTGGCTCACGGATGAGCATCCGGTGGCGAGCGTCCTGTACGGACTCGAGGGCATCGACAGGCTTTCGCTGATTCCAACCGTGACGCCGATGGTGGCGGCGTCGGAGGCGTTGGCGGGCAACAGAACTCGCGATCTCATCGAAACGGTGCGCTCGGCGGAAAGCCGGAAAGTCGTGGTGGTCGATCTGCCGCCGGCGCTGCTCAGCGACCACGTCCTCACGGTCGCCCCGCACCTCGACGGCTTCGTTCTGGTGGTCACCGAAGGGCAGACGCTTCGCGATGACGTCGAGCGGGTCTTCGAGCTGCTCGGGCGCGACCGCATCATCGGGACGGTGCTCAACCGCTCTTCGGACTGCGAGCAGCGGGCATACTGAGGTACTACCGTGTACGAGAAGTTCTACCGCCTGCTGGGCAACCCCTTTGCACTGACACCGGATCCGGCCTATTTCTTCCTCGGCAAGCAACATCAGCGGGCGCTGACGCTGCTCGAATATGCCCTGCACCAGGGTAGCTGCTTTGCGCTGATCTCCGGCGAGATCGGCAGTGGCAAGACGACGGTGGTGAACTACCTGTTGCGCCGTGCGCAGCGTGGCCTGCGTGTCGGCGTCATGACCAATACCCATCCCGGCATCGGCAGTCTGCTGCCGTGGGTGATGCAGAGTCTTTCGGTAGCCACGCCGCGCGGCGCAACGTCCGCCAGCGACCTCTATGGCGCATTCGCCCAGTTCCTGGAGCGTGAGCGCCGGGCACGGCGGCGGGCGGTATTGATCATCGACGAGGCGCAGAATCTCACGGCGGATGCGCTCGAGGAGTTGCGGGTGCTTTCCAACCTCAATGCCGGCGACGGCCTGGTGCTGCAGACCGTCCTGGTCGGACAGCCCGAGGTCCGAGAGACATTGCGCAGCCCGCGCCTGCGTCAGTTCGCGCAGCGGATCGCGGTCGACTGCCATATCGCGCCGCTGACGCGGGAAGAAACCCATCATTACATCGGGCACCGGCTGAGCGTGGCCGGGGGGAGCTCGGGGCTCATCAGCTTCGAGGCCTGTGAGCGGGTGCACACGAGTACCGGCGGTGTGCCGAGACTGATCAACCAGGTGTGCGACACGGCGCTGGTGTACGGCTTCGCCGAGCAACGCAACCCCATCAATCCGGAGATCATCGAGCTCGTGCTGCACGATCGCGGCGAGGGCGGCCTGCTGCCGCTGGCCGAATCGCCGCGAATCGACTCGGCGGTGCTGGGCGCTCCCGCGGCAGCGGGTCTTACGGCCGCAAGCGTCGAGTGAGGCCGCGCGCCGGGTAACTGACGTGCGCAGTCCAGAGAGCAAGCGGGTGATTTTCGTCAACCGCTTCTATGCTCCGGACGAGTCGGCAACCAGTCAGATGCTCACCGATCTCGCCGAGGCATTGGCCCGGTCGGGGATCGAGGTCGAAGTGCTCTGCAGCCGGCAACTTTACGGTCATGCCGGCGCCGATCTCCCTGCCACGGAAGTGCTGCGCGGTGTCAGCGTGCGGCGGCTCACCACGACGCGTTTCGGGCGGGACTCTCTGATCGGGCGCGCGGTCGACTATGCGACCTTCTACCTCCGTGCCGCGGCCTCCATGCTCGGCCGCCTGCGTCGTGGTGACGTGCTGGTCGTCAAGACGGACCCGCCGCTCCTGTCATTGGTGGGATGGTTGGCGGCGCGGTGCCGCGGAGCGAGGCTGGTCAACTGGCTGCAGGACCTGTATCCCGAGGTGGCCTCGCGGCTGGCTCTGTCGCCCGTCCCCCGCCCGGTGGAGGCGCTGCTGCGGGCCGCGCGCGATCGCACCCTGGCGACCGCCCGGGTCAACGTCGTTCTGGGAACGAGCATGCGGGAGTACTTGATAGGACGGGGCATCGCTGCCGCGCGGATCAGCATCTGTGAGAACTGGGCGGACGAGGACCGGCTTCGTCCGCTGGCCGCCTCATGCAGCGAGCTGCGCGGCAGGTTGGGACTCGGGAGCTGCTTCGTCGCGGCATACTCGGGCAATCTCGGTCGCGCCCACGATTCGACCACCATCCTCGAGGCGGCCTGTGCGTTGCGGGACGACCCGGACATCGTCTTTCTGATGGTCGGCGGCGGCGCCGGCATGCGCTCGCTCGAGACACAGGTCCGGGCCCGGGGCCTCACGAATTTCCGCTTCACACCCTACCAGTCGCGCGAGGCACTGTCGGACAGCCTCGCCGCAGGCGACGTCCATCTCGTGTCTCTGCGGCCGGAGCTGGAGGGCCTGGTCGTCCCGAGCAAGCTGTATGGCATCCTCGCGGCCGGCCGGCCGGTGGTTTTCGTCGGTGATCCGGCCGGTGAGCTGGCAGGCCTCATTGCGTCGACCGAAGTCGGGATCAGTGTTGGAAGCGGCGATCCCGCGGGGCTGTGCCGGGCACTGCGGACCTTGCGGGACGATGAGGGGCGCCGGACGCGCATGGGAATTCGCGCGCGCGTGGTTTTCGAGGAGCGCTACACGCTCGCCGCGGCCGTCGCACGCTGGCGCCAAGTGCTGAGCGCGGCCAGCGCGTAACCCCGAGGACAGCGGCACCGCCGCAGACGCCTCGGCGTCTCGGATACCGGCGTGACGCTGGTCTCCGTTTCAAGCGGCAGCGGTCGTGGGTCGCCGGGTCGCGACGTGTTCGCAGAACCAGGCGTATGTCGCTGCCACGCCCGCCTCGAGACCGATCCTCGGCCGCCAACCGAGCCTGTCGAGTCGAGACACGTCGAGGAGCTTGCGGGGCGTTCCGTCGGGCTTCGAGGCGTCGAATTCGAAAAGCCCATCGAAACCAATGACCAGGGCGAGGGTACGGGCGAGCTCGGCTATGGTGAGGTCCTGGCCGCAGCCGACGTTGACTGGCTCGGCAGCGTCGTAACGCTGCATGAGAAAGAGGCAGGCATCGGCCAAGTCATCGACGTGCATGAACTCCCGTCGCGGTGCGCCGCTGCCCCAGACGGTCATGTGGCTCGAGCCGGCGACCCGTGCTTCGTGAATCTTGCGCATGAGCGCCGGCAGGACGTGCGAGGTCTCGGGATCGAAGTTGTCGCCCGGCCCGTAGAGGTTGGTCGGCAGCAGCGAGATGGCGTTGAAACCATACTGGCGGCGGTACGCCTGACACATCTTCAGTCCGGCGAGCTTCGCCATGGCATACCATTCGTTGGTCGGCTCGAGCGGCCCCGACAACAGGTATTCCTCCCGCAGCGGCTGCGGCGCCAGTTTGGGATAGATGCAGCTCGAGCCGAGGAACAGCAGCTTTTTCGCACCGCTCCGCCAGGCGGCGTCGATCACGTTCGCCGCCATGAGCAGGTTGTCGCGGATGAAATCGGCCGGCAGCGAGTTATTGGCATGAATCCCGCCCACCCGGCCGGCGGCGTGAAACACGTGGTCCGGCCGCTCCGCGGCGAAGAAAGCGTTGACGGCCGCCTGATCGCGCAGGTCGAGCTCGGCGCGCGTGCGAGTGAGGATCCGGCGGAAGCCCAGCTCCTCACAGCGGCGCCTGATCGCCGACCCGACGAGCCCGCGGTGGCCGGTGATGAAGATCCTGCTCTCGTGATCGAAGGTGTTCATGACGGCGTGCTCATTCGTAGGGGTGGGCTGCTCGGTAACCCTCGCGCGCCATCAAGGCGTCGCGTCGGGCCAGATTGCGGTCGGCGGCGACCATTTCGGCCACGAGCTCATCGAAGCTGCCGGCAGGAGCCCACCCGAGCTCGCGCCGGGCCTTCGATGCGTCGCCGAGAAGCGTGTCGACTTCCGCGGGCCTGAAGTAACGGGAATCGATGCGCACGACGGTGTGGCCGCTTTTGCGGTCCACGGCCACTTCGCCAAGCCCGTCGCCGTTCCATTCCAGGCGCATGCCGACGAGCGCGGCCGTCTTCTCGGTGAACTCGCGCACCGAATGCTGCATCCCGGTGGCAATGACGAAATCCTGGGGCGCTTCCTGCTGCAGCATGCGCCACTGCGCTTCCACGTAGTCGCGCGCGTGACCCCAGTCGCGGCGCGCGTCGAGGTTACCGAGATAGATGCAGCTCTGCAGTCCTTCGGCTACCCGCGTCAGCCCCCGCGTAATCTTGCGCGATACGAAAGTCTCGCCGCGGACCGGTGATTCGTGATTGAAAAGGATGCCGCTGCAGGCATAGAGCCCGTATGCCTCGCGATAATTGACGGTGATCCAGTGGGCATAGAGCTTCGCGACTCCGTACGGGGAGCGGGGGTAGAACGGCGTCCGCTCCGTTTGTGGCGTTTCCTGCACCAGGCCGAACATTTCGGACGTCGAGGCCTGATAGAAGCGCGTGTGCTTCTCCAAGCGCAGGATGCGGATGGCCTCGAGGATTCGCAGTGTGCCGAGCGCATCCGCGTTGGCGGTGTATTCCGGCGTCTCGAACGAGACCTGCACGTGGCTCTGCGCCGCAAGGTTGTATATCTCGTGCGGCTGGACCTGCTGTATGACACGCATCACATTGGTGGCGTCAGTCAGATCGCCGTAGTGCAGGAAAAGCCGCACACCGGAGGCGTGCGGATCCTCGTACAGATGATCGATGCGGTCGGTATTGAAGAGCGACGCGCGGCGCTTCATCCCGTGGACCTCATAGCCCTTCGCCAGGAGCAATTCGGCGAGGTAGGAGCCGTCCTGACCGGTGATGCCGGTGATCAATGCTCGTTTTTGCACGTCTTCACTCCCGCTTCTTGTCGGCGGCCGACTGGGCCGCCAGCCGCTGCCGGCAGAACTCGGCCAGCTGGTGCACGGCGGCACGGTATTCCTGGTCGATCCAGGAGAACTCCAGCCAGAACTCGCGCTGCGCCGCCGGCGTGGTGGCGTCCCGGCTCACGATGAAGAGCCGCAGCGCCTCGTTGCGCTGCGCCGCCAGCTTGCAAACGCTGGTCTGCAGTAAGCCGAGCCGTGTCCGCGCCCGGCGAGACAGCGGAACCATTGCCTGCCTGCGCCCGCACCTCAGCCCGAGCCCGTGCGCAGGTGCTCGAGCGCGGCCGTCGTCTCGTCGAGCTCGGCGATCACTTCGCAGTAGTCCCGCCAGGCGCTGCGCAGCGCGTCGGCCTCTTCCGAGGTGACCTGGTCGAGCCGCCGGCGCGCGGCATCGTGTTCCCGCTGCAGTTCGCGATGGCGGCCCTCGAGCCGCTTGATACCGTCCCATAGAGGGGAAGCGAGCCAGTCGGACTGGGGATCTGCGGACGCACTCATAAACCTCACCTTAGGCGCGTTCTTATGTATCTGGGACGCGCACAAGCTAACGCATGAGTGCTACAGCTCCGTTGCAAAGAAGCGACGGGTCCGGGACCTCGGAACGGTGCCCGGGCTAGCCGGCGTGAGCTGGCAAAATTGCCCGACCGCGCAGCATGCTGACATCTGTATGACACTTGAATGTCACGTAGTGCCTCGCAGTCGGCGTGAGGCACTACACGATGCCCATGAGCGCGCTCGATCTCACGGTAGCAGTCCTTTGTAGATACGTCTGACCGGGATGGCGAGCCCGATGCACCGGAGTTCCAAGACATCCTCCAGAGAATCGAGGATCTGCGACTTCCACTGCTCCGTTCGGCGATGGATCACCACGTGTGCAGGCTTCTGCGCAACGAGCACATACTCCTCGATCGAGGGGATCTCGCGATAGCTGATCATCTTCTCCCGCTTGTCGATCCGTGCCGTCGACGGCGAGAGTACTTCGATCACGAGGCAGGGCTCGTCGACATAGTCCCCTTCTGTGTTCCGGGTCTCCCCGCATGCCACCCAAACATCGGGACGGTACACGAAGTCATCGCCAAAACACTTGAACTGAAGCCGTCGCTGCGCTTTGTAAACGCGGCAGGGGCGATCCTGCAGATGCGCATGAAGGGACGCGGCCAGATTCATCGCTGTGATCTCGTGGGGCTGAGACGGGTCCGCCATGGCGAAGATTTCGCCGGCGACGTATTCATGCAGAACTGAGCCCTTCTCCTCGATTTCCAAGTACTCTTCGAGGGAAAGGAGCTCGCGCGTCTCAGCGGCGGCCCCGTAGTTCGCCGTTGGTTCGGCAACACGCATCTCCAGACCCAGTTCGCCCGCAAGCCAATCGAACAGCAACTGTTGCTGATTCCGGACAAGATATCTCACAGCCTGCTCGATCTCCGACATGGTATTCATCGCATGGGCCTCGCTGCGGCGCCGATACCGCAGAAGCGAGTCTAGGCGCAAATCGCCGGCGCGGAAGAGCAAAAGGTTGTGTGTTTGTGCAGAAACTCGATGAAACGGGCTCTGCGCGACGCCGGAGTACGGACGAGTTTGTAAGCGTCGGCTTCGAGTGTGGAAGGAGCGTCGTCAGTCTACGTTGGAATGACCGTCGAATGGCGGCCGCCGATTATCGACCGCGACGAAAGCGCTATTTCTTCGGCTTTGTCGGCCGTTTCCAGGTCTCGAGAGTGGTCTGGCGGGCACGGGCAATGGTGAGCTTGCCCCCTGGCACCTGGTTCGCGACCGTCGATCCCGCCGCCACGGTCGCGCCGGCGCCGATCGTGATCGGCGCCACCAGCACGCTGTTGGAGCCCGTATGGACGTCGTCCTCGATCACGGTGCGGTGTTTGTTGGCACCGTCGTAGTTGGCAATGATCGTGCCTGCGCCGATGTTCACGCGCGCGCCAACCTGTGCATCGCCAACGTACGACAGGTGATTCGCCTTCGACTCCGTCGCCATCGTCGAGTTCTTGACCTCGACGAAGTTACCAATATGTACGCCGCCGGACAGATGCGATGTCGGCCTGAACCGCGAAAACGGCCCGATGTTGCAGTTGGGGCCGATCACCGCGCCCTCGATGACGCAATGCGGATGCACCTGAGTGTCGTCGCCGATCTCGGCATCGCGGATGACGCAGCCCGGCCCGATGCGGACGCGGTCGCCGAGCCTGACCTTGCCCTCCAACACGACGTTGACGTCGATGGAGACATCTTTGCCGTGGGTCACCTGCCCCCGGACATCGATCCTTGCCGGGTCGGCGACGGTCACGCCCGCCAGCATCAACTCGTGCGCGGCCCGCTGCCGGCACACCGACTCCAGCGTGGCGAGCTGTACCTTGTCATTGACACCCAGCGCGTCGATGGGATCGGCACACCCGAGCGGATTGACCGCCACGCCGTCCTTCACCGCCATGGCGATGATGTCGGTGAGGTAGTACTCGCGTTGGGAGTTGTCTGCTTTCAGCGCCGCCAGCCAGCGCTTCAGCAGCTTTGCCGGCGCTGCGATCACGCCGGTGTTGCATTCCCGGATCGCGCGCTGCTCGACCGAGGCATCTTTCTGTTCGACAATCCGCTGCACGTGCCCCTGACCGTCGCGCACGATCCGCCCATATCCGGTCGGATCGTCCACGGTCATCGTCAGCAGCGCGACCTGGCTCGGACCGGCGAGCGCCACCAGCTGGGTCAGCGTCTGGGCGCCGAGAAGCGGCACATCACCATATAAGATGAGTACGACGTGGTCGTCCGGCACCTGGGGAATCGCCTGCAATACGGCGTGACCCGTGCCGAGCTGCTTTGCCTGTAGCGTCCACGCTACCGCTTCGGCAGCCAGCGCCTCGCGCACCTTCTCGCCGCCGTGGCCGTAAACGACATGAATCGCCGCCGGCCCGAGCGAGCGGGCGGTATCGATGACATGAGCCAGGAGCGGCCGCCCGGCGAGCGGCTGCAGGACCTTGGGCAGAGCGGACTTCATCCGCTTGCCTTCCCCGGCCGCGAGGATGATGACCGAGAGGGAAGCAGCCCCGGACTTTGAATTAGCCATGTCGCACCCGTGAGGGGCCTACGACCGCCCCTTGCGCAACCGCTGGATGATCTTCAACTGCGCCGCCACCCGCGCCAGCTCCGCAAGCGCCTCGGCCTGCGTGATGTGGCCGCTGCGGTCGCGCAGAGCCTCTTCGGCCCGCTGCTTCGCGGCCAGCGCGGCCGCCTCGTCGATGTCCTTGGCCCGAAGCGCCGTATCGGCCAGCACGGTGACCTTGGAAGGCTGCACTTCGATCGCACCGCCCCCCACGTAGAAGTGCAGCTCCTGTCCGTCGGGAGTCTGCACCCGCACTTCCCCCGGCTTGAGTAGCGACAGGAGCGGCGCGTGACGCGGCGCCACGCCGATGTCTCCTTCGGACGCGGGCGCGAACACCATCTTCGCCTCGCCCGAGAAGAGCTCGCCCTCGGCGCTGACGATATCGACGTGGATCGTGTGCTGCTCGGCCATCGTGGATCCTCTTACTGCAGCGTCTTCGCCTTCGCGACCGCCTCATCGATGGAGCCGACCATGTAGAAGGCCTGCTCCGGCAGCGCGTCGAATTCGCCGTTGATGATGCCCTTGAAGCCGCGAATGGTCTCGTTGAGCGGCACGATCTTCCCGTCCTGACCGGTGAACACCTTGGCGACGTTGAACGGCTGCGACAGGAAACGCTGCACCTTGCGTGCCCGGAATACCGTCAGCTTGTCCTCTTCCGACAGCTCGTCCATGCCGAGGATCGCGATGATGTCCTGCAGCTCCTTGTAGCGCTGCAGCACCGCCTGCACGCCGCGCGCGGTGTTGTAATGCTCCTCGCCCACCACCTGCGGATCGAGCTGCCGGCTGGTGGAGTCGAGCGGATCCACCGCCGGATAGATGCCGAGCGAGGCGATCTGGCGGGACAACACCACGGTCGCATCCAGGTGCGCGAAGGTCGTGGCGGGCGACGGGTCGGTCAGGTCGTCCGCAGGCACGTACACGGCCTGGATCGAAGTGATGGAGCCGGTCTTCGTGGAAGTGATGCGCTCCTGCAGCACGCCCATCTCCTCGGCGAGCGTCGGCTGATAGCCCACCGCCGACGGCATGCGGCCGAGCA
>Ga0335072_10007773_pt1 | contig 15603 bp, 10 predicted proteins | sample Lox_Sample_21_FD_206725 | JGI IMG/M metagenome (GOLD analysis project Ga0335072, IMG submission 206725) | Soil microbial communities from Loxahatchee National Wildlife Refuge, Florida, United States - Lox_Sample_2.1 | ecosystem: Environmental > Terrestrial > Soil > Wetlands | place: USA... | reverse complement strand
CCAGAGTGTTCGGCTATCTAGTGAGCGGCGGAGGATTTAGGAATTTTTTCCTGGCGCTCGTAAGGCGCAGACTCAAAAAACAGAACGCACAAAATTGCCGCGACTGCCGCAGAGCCAAGAATCGCATATTCGCCGGAAGCGGGCAGATGCGCGGCCCAGAATCCCAACGCGCCGACGATTGCTGCCGCCGCGTACATGGCGAGTACAGCTCCGCGATGGCCAAGGCCAAGATTCGCAAGCCGGTGGGCGGAATGGTCCTTGCCGGGCGAGGCGAAGGGAAGCAGGCCGCGGCGGGAGCGCGAAATCGAAACCAGAGCGGTATCGAAAATCGGGACGCCCAAAATCAGAACGGGCACGAGCCAAGTGCCCGGGAAGCGTTCTTCGATGGGAGGATGAATTCTTAATCCGAGCGTGGCCATCAGGAAGCCAAGAAACATCGCGCCGCCGTCTCCCATAAAAATCTTTGCCGGATTGAAATTCCACCAGAGGAATCCCAGTGCGGCGCCGAGCGTTGCAATCGCCAAAGTGCCAACCATCGTTTGGCCCAAGAAATTTGCGACGAGAGCGAAAAACACGGCGGCGATCGCGGCCAGGCCGGCGCAGAGACCGTCCATGTGATCGAGAATGCTGAAGGACGCGGTGATGCCGACAACCCAAAAGACCGTCAGGCAACCATCGAGAACGGCGCCGGTGGCCCCCGGAAGAAACGCCGTGACGACATCCGCGCGGACGCCCGAAGCGATCAGAAACAGAGAGGCGACGGGCATGCCGATGAATAGCTTCACCTGATGGTGCAAGAGGCCGCCATCGTCGAGGATGCCGACAAGGGCGAGAAGCGTCGCGCCGCCCAGAATGGCCACAATTTGTTGCATCGGGCCGCTGTGAAATGCGAAAAGGACCGCCGGAACGAATCCGAGATAGATGGCTATGCCGCCGAGCAGCGGCATGGGCTTGATATGTACTTTTCGCGGGCCGGGCTGATCCACCATGCCGAAGCGAATAGCGAGATGCCGGACGGGAATCGTGAGCAGGAGCGAGCCGAGAAGCGCGACGGCAAATGCGATCAGGTCTTTGGGGATCGTCAAGAAACCATCTCGATGGCGCGAAGTCTTCCCATTCTAACGCGTGGGAGAAGTTTCGCCAAAGTTCCACGTGCGGCTGAGAGAGGCATGCACGCCTTGAGGGCAGGCACTATTTTGCGGCCACTTCTTCGACGACCGCGACGAACCGCTGCAGCTCCGCGTCGCGGAGATATTTTTCAGCCGTTTCGCGCGCGCGAAGGGCCATGGCCGCAAGCCGCGCCGGGTCGCGGTGCAATTCGAGAATGGCTGCAGCGACGGCAGGAGGATCGTCGGGATCGACGGCGAGGCCGCAGCCAGATTCAACCACAATGTGCGCGGCGTCGGATTCCGCGGGAGCGACGGCGAGAATGGGGCGTCCGGCGGCGAGCGTCGAATAGAGCTTGCTGGGGACGACTACACCTTCAAGACCGCGGCGAATCGTGATGATTTGGACGTCTCCCGCCATCATGACGTGAGGAACCTGATCGACCGGACGAAACGGCAGCAAACGGACGTTAGGCGCGGCAGCGGCGGCGGATTGGAGGCGGGTGCGATTGGCGCCGTCGCCAACGAAAATGAGCGCCGCGCCATCGTTGCGAAGAAGTTCGGCGGCCTTCAGAAGCGTGTCCCAAGCGCCGTAGAAGCCCAGGTTCCCGGCGTGCATGGCGACGAAAGGAAATCCGCTGCGAATTTCCTGTACGACCGGATCGGAAGCGGGAGGCATCGATGGCGGGACGGACGCGCCGTCGCGCACGACGACGACGCGATCGGGATTGATGCCCTTGGAGAGAATGCGCTGGCGCATATCGTCGCCAAGAACGATGACGCGTACAGCATGACGAAGCGCCCAGCGGTGCATGCGCTCCCAGACTCGCACGAAAAAACCATGCTTCACGATGTCTCCGCCGACCGCCATATCCGGATACAGGTCGCGAATGTTGTAGACGAATGGGCGGCCGCTGATGCGAGCCGCAAACGCCGCGGCGATTCCCGCGACGGGCGGGTCCGTCATCCCTAGCACGACATCTGGACGAAAGAAGATGGCGCGAGGAACGGCGAGAGCGAGATAGGAAAGATAGTTCGAGACGCGGCGCCGCATCTGATGGCGAGGATAAGCCGTGGAGCCGACGCATTCGACCGTGACATTGTTGCGCAAAGTGCGACGCAGCAGGCGATATCTATAGAACTCGTCAGGGTCATAGGAAGGGCGCCCGGCGAGCACGGTGACCTGATGGCGAGCGGCGAGCGTTTCGGCGATAACGGCGGCCATTTTGGCGGTAGCCGATGTGTCGGGCGGGTAATACTCGTTGAAGAGCAGGATGCGCATGAAGGGATTCAGGTGGAACGATTGGCAAGGCGCGCATGGCTGGTTCCGGAATCGGCAGCGGCGGCTTTCTCAAGGACAAAATTTCCCAGTATGAGGATGTCCATCTGCGTGCGGCGGAAGCAGTCGAGAGCTTCTTCCGGCCGGCAAACGATGGGCTCGTTGTCATTGAACGAAGTGTTGACGACAACGGGTACGCCCGTCAAATCGCCGAATGCGCGAATCAGCTTCCAGTAGAGAGGATTCGACTGGCGGCTGACGGTTTGAAGGCGCGCGGTGCCGTCGATGTGCGTGGGCACAGGAATGACGGAGCGCTTCTCTGGGCGGACGGCATAAGCAAAGGTCATGAAGGGTGAAGGGTGCGACTTCTCGAAAAATTCGCCGACGGATTCCTCGAGGATGCTGGGAGCAAAAGGGCGAAATGTCTCGCGATGCTTGATACGGCAGTTGAGGACGTCTTTCATCTCCGCGCGACGCGGATCGGCCAAAATGCTGCGCTGTCCCAAGGCGCGCGGGCCCCATTCGGTCCGTCCCTGATACCAACCGACGATTTTTCCGTCGGCAATGTGGCGCGCGGCCGTCTGAACCAGGAGTTCCTCGGAGAGCTCACAGACGCCTATATTTTCACTAGACGCGAAACCTTCAAGAGAGCGGCGAATTTGTTGCGGCGAGAAACCGGGGCCCCAGGCTGCATGGTCCATGACGAAGGATCGGGGGATTCCGAGAACTTCATGGGCAACCGCGAACGCGGCGCCGACGGAAAGACTGGCGTCGCCCGCGGCAGGCTGCACGTAGACATTCTCAAAAGGCGACTGGTCGAAAATACGGCCGTTGGCAACGCAGTTGAAGGCAACTCCTCCAGCGAGGCATAGCGAATTCAACTTTGTTCTTTCAGCTAGGGCGCGCCAGTGAGCACCGAGGACTTCTTCGAGAGCGGCTTGCATGCTGGCGGCGATGTTTTCGTGCCGCTGATCGATGGGCTCTTCCGATTGGCGCGCGGGTCCGAGTCGCTTCTCGAGATAAGGCGAGAAAAGACGGCCAAGGACGGGCGGCTGGCCGGAATCGCGCCAGGTCATTTCGGCGCCGCGATCCTGATGCGAAAAATATTCGAGGCCGAGGCGAAACGAAAGCGGTTTGTCGACACGAACGATGCGCCGGAATTCGTCGAGGAATTCCGGCTGACCGTAGGCGGCGAGCCCCATCACTTTGTATTCATCGCCGAATTTCCAGAAGCCGATGTACTGTGTCAGCGCCGTATAGAAGATTCCGAGCGAGTGGGGGAAGCGGACCTCGCCAAGAGCGTTCATTTGCGGCCCTTCGCCGATGGCCCACATGGAGCTTGCGAAATCGCCCAGGCCGTCGGCGGAGAGAACAGCGGCTCGGTCATAAGGCGAAACGTAGTAGGCGCTGGCCAGATGAGCGCGATGGTGCTCGATGCGATGAAATTGCGCGCGAAGTGAATCTGGAGCTAGGTCGAAGCCAGACGCGAGAGTCTCCTGCAAGCTGGCGAAGCGGCGCATCACGCGCGCGCGTTCCAGGGCAAAGTGCGGCATGCGAAGGGCAAAGCGAAGCTTAGTGGGCCAGCGCGCCCAGGGATCGCGGGGAACGGCGATATGATCAACGTCGGTTAGCTTGGCGCCTGCCTCGTTGAGGCAATATTGGATGGCTCGTACGGGCAGTCCGGCGGCGTATTTGACACGATTCAGACGCTCTTCCTCGACCGCAGCGACAAGCTGTCCGTCGACAAGAAGTGCAGCTGAAGCATTGGCGTGGTATGCGTTGATACCGAGAATAATCATGAAGGGAGCGACGCGCTGCCTGAAGGAATGTGAGATGCAATCATCCAGCCGTGACTGCCGCAGAGCGCCTCGCTGAATCGCCGTGTATGTGACGTTTGACCCATTCGTTCAGTACGTACAGGCTCCATGGTCGTGACCAGGAAGTCCGGCCACGCTGAAAATCTTTCCAGACACGGTGCACGAGTTGCCGGCTGAAATACGGCTCAAGAGCCGGTGACCAGTCTGTCAGCTCACCGGCGACTCTTTCACCCAGAGGGCCGCGCAGCCAATTCTCCCATGGAAACGTGAATGTACGCTTCTTTTGGTGCAGGACTTCCCGCGGGAGCAGGTCTCGGACGGCGTCGATGAGGAGAGATTTTGGGCGAGAGGAATGCAACTTTGCGGATTGGGGGAGAGCGAGGACGGACTCGACCAAAGAACTGTCGAGGAAAGGCACGCGAACTTCGAGAGAGTGGCTCATGCTCATCGCGTCGGTATCACGGAGCAATGTGCTCACCAGATAAGAGCGCAGCTCGAGCCAGGATACCGCCGTGAATGGGTCCATCGAGCGCGCTTGGGACACGGCGTCGGCAAGCCATTGATGCCAGGGCATGGCGCGCCAGTCCGCGCCGTCCGGATGCGCCTCGGAGGATGACGCAACGGTTTGAGGTGTGAAATAGACGCGGGAGAAGAAATACGGATGAGGCAGCGCGCGAGGGTTGAGCCAGGGAGCAAGAGCCTTGCGAAAGGCATCCGGAGAGCCCCGGAAGGATCGAGCCCGATGTATCCGCCGGGTCGTAAAGGATCGGACGGGGCGCGGCACCATGCGCGCCCATTGGGAAATCCAAGCGAGACGTTGGGAAGCCTGGAACGAGGAGTAGCCGCCGAAGAGTTCATCGCTGCCCAGTCCTGAAAGAGCGACCTTTAGACCCGCAGAACGGGCTGCCCAAGAGACAAAGTACGTGTTGATGCCGTCGGCGGTGGGCTGGTCGAAAGAAGCGACAGCTCCCTCCAGGCGGGCGAGCATGTCTTCGTCGGAGACCTCCAGCTCTTGATGGATGGTACCAAGTTTTTTTGCGGTGATCGCGGCAAGAGACGATTCGCTGAATTCAACATCGGGAAACGCCACTGTGAAAGTGTGAACGCCGCGCTGTGCACGGCTCGCTAGAGCGGCAATCGCGGAGGAATCGACGCCGCTGCTCAGAAAAACCCCGACCTGAACATCCGAAACCAAGTGACTTGCAACGGCAGATTCAAGCATGGAACGGAGCGCCTCGGAGGGTCGGGAGACGGAGTCTGCACGCTCCGAATTTCTCTTCGATAGAACTTCTTCGATGTTCCAGTAGGGAACCGGCTGAGGCTTTGAGAGTTTCTCAGCAACGTTGAGTGTAAGCGCGTGACCGGGAGACAGAGAGAAGACCTTGTCGACCATCGTCAACGGCTCGCCGACGGAGCCGAAGAGAAGGTAGGAAGGAACCGCATCGCCGCAAAGACGAGGGCTCACCAGCCCCGAGGCGAGCAAGGCGCGAACTTCCGACGCGAAAACGAAAACGCCGCCGGTTTCCGAGTAATAAAGTGGCTTGATGCCGAGTGGATCGCGGGCGAGGAAAACGCGCGTGGCAGGCGACTTCGGTCCCTGAGGCATCTCCACGACCGCAAAGGAAAACATTCCATGGAGATGTGTCACGCAATCCTTGCCCCAAGTCTCGTAGGAACGAAGGATTACCTCCGTATCGGAACGGGTGCGAAAAACTAGCCCCGAGGATTCCAGTTCCGTGCGCAGTTCTCTGAAATTGTAAATTTCACCGTTGTAGACGATGGCGAGGGTTTGAGATTCGTTCCAGATGGGTTGGGAGCCGCCGGCGATGTCGATAATGCTCAGCCGTCGCACACCTGCGACGACCGTGGGAGAAACCAGGATGCCTTCTTCGTCAGGGCCGCGGTGAACGATCGAGGCCATCATACGGCGCGTGGCTGCTATTGCGGCTTCCTGGGGTTCGAGTCCAATGACGCCGCAGATTCCGCACATGAATTCAAGCGCCCGTCTGTACAAACGCGCGAGCCGCGCGGCGAAACTGATCGCGAATGCGGGGAAGGCGGAGCCCCGCTCGTTTTTCCGCAATGCGGCAAAAAACAGCCCGTGCCAAAAAAACGAACAGAAGAAAGAAAATCGAAAGTGCGGCGGCGGCAAAGGACCGTCGTTCGAGCAGCAAACTTACCGTCTCGGAATCCTCCCAGCCGGGCATGGCGTTATTGAGAACGCTGCGCAGGAAAACGCCGGCAATGCCCATGTGCGTGAGACGAACGTGCGCTGTGCGGTCGTAAGTATATGCCGGATTGTAATGTGGAATGGATTTCGTTGCCGCATCAAAGATGGCGGGATCGGAAAGATCCGCGCGCGTGAGAAGTTCGCCATTTGGTCCGCGAGGAATGGTGCGGAAAGTTGGATCCACGACGACCCATCGGCTGTCGATCCAGACCTCCGCGACTACGTGTTTAGCGTGGCGATTCTGATCCAGCAAGAGCAGCCGCCGGGCGATTAATCCGCTGCTGTCGGCAAGGTTCACGAACGCGTTTGTAGCCGTGCCGCACACGAGCAGGAGCGCTTTGTAATTGAGCGTTTCCGTTGGATCGCGATCCGGCACGTTCGGATCCGGGCCCGCCGGAAGCCGGGCCGGGCCGTTGGACATCCAGGCAAGAATGGCGTCGATCTTCTGCACGGGTGTCCCCTGCGGGGAAATGATGGCGTCGGAAAAGCCTCGCAGGTATTGGCGGACGGAGTATTCCCAAGCGACGCAGAAGACGACGGCGAGCAGAGAAAAGATCAGCAGGACGTTTCCTGACCTCCAGAGGAGGAGGAAGAACCGTTGGCTTCCTTTCGACGCAGACGCCTCTTCCACCAGGCAATCGGCGCGGGAGAGAGAAGCGTCCGCATATTCAGAGGCGCCGCCGATCGATGCACGATTGAACTTCCCTACCGGTTCACTCTTCATCAGAGACCCTGAATCGCATTATCGAATGCCAAGAGCTCACAAATGTTGTTCAGTGCGATTCTGCTTACTTTCGCCCATCGCAGCGGCATGTGTGGCTCGAACAATTCACCTTGCAGCATGCGAGTCTGCCAAGACCCGTCGATAGTGAGATTCCATCTCCGCCGCAATTTGACTCCAGCCGAGCTGCGCGGCCACTTCCCGGCAGCCAGTCTTCATCCTTGAATATAGTGCAGAATCGGTTAGCAAGGCGAGGAGAGACGCGGTCAAGGCTCGGCGGTTCGCCTCAATTACCAGACCCGCACGGCCTTCGACCAGGGTGTGAATGCCGCAATGGCGGGATATGACGACGGGGACATCGCAGGCCATGGCCTCGGCGACGACATTGGCGAAATTCTCATAACGAGAGGGAAGGACGAAGAGGTCGGCATCGGCCAGGGCGGAAAGCTTCTCTTTGCCGTAAAGCGGGCCGGCAAAAATCACTCGCGAGAAGACTCCGGAAGCCTGCGCGCACCGCTGGAGGCGAGCCAAATAGCCTCGTTCGCCTTCCGGTCCGGCGATGACTAGACGGCCATGGGATGGACAAGCCTCAGCAAATGACTCAATGAGAATCTCAGCGCCTTTTCGAGGAATCACGCGGCTTAGAAACAGGAGAAGAGGTTCATCGCCCGGAATGTGATGTAGCGCGCGAAATGCGCCGCGAGGCGGAAGTCCCGCGGCAATCGCCTGATCAACTCCGTTGTAACGGATCAGCACCTTCTCGCGAGGAATGCCGCCGGAGATCAACTCATCTTTCTCGATCTCGGAAGTCGCAACCATCCGCGACGCCTTTTTAAAGAGAGAAGAGCCGAATGTCGCAAGCCATGCGCGCTTCGCCAAAATGCTGCGATCAATCGGCACGAACATGCCCATCGGCTCGACTAGGTAGGGAATGGCGCGGCGCGCACAGAAATGCCCGACGGCCGGGCCGAGCAAATCGTAGAGGCCGAAAACGTGCACCAGGTCAAACTCCCCGAGCGATGAGCGGCAAAATCCTATCACGCCGGGATTCAACGTAAGAGATCTGTAACGCAGCCAGGAGGGCAAATAGACGGCGCGAGCTCCATTTTCGGAATAGGACAGTCCGAAACGGCAACGGTCTGCGGATAGCGCGAGCTGCTTCCATTCGGCTTGTCCTAGGTGGGCAGTCAAAATGGTCAACTGGTGTCCGCGCTTCACCAGTTCCTGCGAGAGGCTGCGCACCTTGACGGGGAGCCCGCCCGCCGCGAGATACGGGAAATAGGCTTGTGCTACATACAGAATGTGCACGAGCGCTCCTTGCCGGATCGCAATCGGAAGCGGAGAGAGGATGGGCAGAGTTTGCAGAAGATGCCCGCCTCCCTGGGGATAAGTCCACGAAAAACAATACTACGATCTTCCGTGACTCTCGAATTGCATCGCAGCAGTTCGACTCCGTGATTCAGCTGGCTCAAGGCAACAATCCCAACTCTCGCAGAAGTGATTCGAGCCGCGCCACAAACGAAGAAAAGGAATAGTCACGCCGGACGATTTCGGCGCCAGAATCTCCGAGCCTCTTTCGGAGAGCGTCTTCTCGCAAAAGGCGGGCGAGCGCGCCCGCCAGTTCTTGAACATCGCTTGCCTGCACCAACAGGCCATTGATGCCATCTTTGACGATATCGGTGAGGCCGCCAGCGCGGACAGCGACCACAGGGTTGGCGAATGCCATGGCTTCAAGAAAGACAAAGCCGAACCCTTCGCCACTGCTGGGAAGGGCAAAGATGTCGGCGTGCGCATAATAGGAAGCCAAAGCTTCGTCTGACACTCCGCCCAGAAAATGAATGCGCCCGAGCGTGTCGAGCGATTTAGCGAGCGCCCGCAGTCGCGAAAGATCATCGCCATCCCCCGCCAATACGAGGTGAAGACCTGGATGATCCGGAAGGATCTGTGCAACTGCACGGATGAGCTCATCGGCTCCTTTATAGCGTTCCGATGTGGACCAGCGAGCGACGCTCAAAATCACACGCCCGCGCGGAAAGTCTGGAGGGGGAGCGGGCGAAGAGTGCGATAGAGCAAGCATTGAGGGAGAAAGCGACCAGGGGAGGAGACGGATTTTTTCGCTGGGGACGGATTGAACGGAGTGAAGCGCCTCGCATGTAAAGCGACTCGGCGCCAATAGCATATCTGCACGTCCAAGAGCGCGACGGCCCAGGCGAGAAAGCGGTTGCCAAACTTCCACGCCGTGAGACACAACTGCAATTTTCGTGCTTCGAGCGAAGCACCTAGCCCAAACGGCCGGCCGCGCAAGATTGGGATGAAACGCCAAAATCACGCGCGGTCCGGTTCGCGGCATGGTACGGGCAATGCGGATGGCGGAGAGAACGAAAGAGGCTTTGCTCCGGGCAAATCCTCGAAGCTCGATTGAGCGCCCGGCGAAGGAAACTGTTTGCTGGCCGGCGGGATCGTTCAGAGACAGGAATGAATTTGCAAAACCGTGCCGGTCGCCAATTTCCGTGAGAGCAAATGCGGTTTCACGGCCGGCTAGTTGAACGCCGCCGTTACCGCCAAGCTGGGGAAACAAAGCGAGAATGCGCAAAGGAGGAATCGCGGATGAAGTGGGCGCCATTGGCGAACCAGAAGATTAGCGGGTTTGCGACTCGGGAGCGAGAGTTTGTAAGGGATTCCCTTTTTTGCGCGCGAGAATCGACTCGAAGATTGTGGCGAGATCCTTCCCGTTACGTTCCCAGGTGAAACGAAGCATCGTTTCGGCGGCATTGAGTCCGAGTGCTTCGCGAAATGGAGGATCTTCGATAAGGCGCCGAATCATGGAGGCGAGGGTGGTGCCGTCCTGCGCATCCTGCAGGACAAGCCCATCGCGCCCATCAGTAATAATTTCGGACGTGCCATTTGCCGAGGAGACGATCACAGGAAGTCCGCAGGCCATGGCTTCGGCGGGAGGAAGCGCGAACGTGTCTTCGAAAGATGGCCCAACGTAGGCATCGGCGGCCGCGTAATAAAAGTCGACGTCGCATCTCGGCGAAAAAAAACGGACGCGGCGTTCGAGGCCTTGAGCCGAAATCAAATCCCAGCAGGAAGAAATGTCTTCCGTGCTGACGACACAGAGAGCCACGTTTAAGTGGGGCAATTGCGCGAGGGCGTGTAGCAAAACAGGGACACCCTTGTTACGCCAATCATTTCCAATCAGCAAGAGCATGAATTGACCGTCGGGAATTGCCAGAGTGCGGCGAGCATTGTCGCGCAGACGATTGCGTCGTTGCAGGTTGAAGGTGACGTGATCGATCCCCAAATAAAGAATGGGGAAGGGACCGGGACGGCCGTAGTGGCGCGTAATTTCTTCGCCTGTTTTTCGGGCGTAAAGAATCAGCTGCGTATCGCGGTCGGTGTACGCCCGCCGCTCGATGGCGGCGGCAAGTGCATAGTAAAGCTTGCGATGAAGAATCACCGGCCAGAAGCGAAGCGCATTCGACGAGAATCTGTTTTGCGATGCAACCTTATCTCTATATTCGGCAAAAACAATGTGGACGGAAAGCGCGTCGGCATCCAGGCAGTTAGCTCCAGGACTGTAGACGATGTCATAGCGGGTATTTCGAAAAGTACTGTCGAACCATCGCCAAAATGGGTTTGCGACGATCCACCAGACAAAATTCAACAGGTGCGGTCCGGGCAGCTTGGGAATTTTGTGCAGGGTGTATTTGGAGGGATCGAGCTGCTCGACGCGCTGAGAGTAGATGTGAATGTCGAACCGATCGGGGAGATGAGACAGCCATTCCACAACGGCGCGCTCCGTTCCGTGGCGCTTGTCGAGAAATGGGGAAACAACCGCGAGCCGAATTCGCGCTGGTGCTTCAGTCATTCGACGGCCACTCGCCCGCAATTGCCGCGACAATCAAAATGCGAGGCTCCCCTCCCGTGCGGTCCGGCGCGCCGAATTGACAAACTGAGTTTGCGAATGAGCCAGCAAATCCGGGAGACGGTAGAAAATGCCAACCATGAGCCAAAGATACGCATTTCCCACGTAGTTTTGATATGTGGCAAGCCCTTCAAAGGTCAAGAAAACCAGCAGTAGAAGGGCGTACCAGAAAATGGCAAAGCCAAGCGGGAAATAGCGGGTTTGCCTCAGCTTGAGCAGAAGTCTCCACATGCTGATCAGAAGCGCGGTCGTCCAGAAAATCCACAGGAAAGGAGCTACAATTCCCATTTCCAGGATCAAGACGCCATAGCCTTCTTCCACCCAGGTATCGGGCGGACTTGTCCCCAAAATTTTCGCAACGTATTGCGTGCCGAGCGAAGCTATTCCGGTTCCGTTCCCCCATACCCAATTAGGGTTTGTAAAAGCAAGTTTTAGGTTGTAAATCGGGTAGTCCCAGCCTCGAAACCGTCCTTGGTAAGCGGTGCTATCAGGAGAGAGAGTCTCTGTGTAGAAATCGAGCCGGGGAGCGGCGGCCTGAGGAAACAACAGGAGAACGGCGGCGAGGCTCAATGCGCCTCCAACAACGACGCGGCGGATGGCTTTCACCAGCCGGTGCGCCTCCCGCCAGCGCCACGGCGCGCCCCAAAGAAATCCGACAACAATCACCAAAGCACTGGCAGCGGTGTAAATTACTGCGCCGCGAGACCCGCTAAAGAGAATAGCAGCGCCGACCAGCCCAAACGACAGATAGGCTACCGCGCGGGACCGCTTGGTATAAAGCAGCAGAAAACCAACGGTGCCCATGATCAGGATGGCCGCCACGATCAAATAAAACGAAAAACGCCCCGAACTCACAAAAACGGAAGTGGGAAGATTGAAAACCTGATTTGTGAGTGGGGTTATTTTGTCAAGGTCTCCCATCTCTCGAAGTTCGGGAGCCAAAACCCGCGGGTTAAGAAAACTGTTTCCAACAATTGCCTGGATAATTCCGAGGAGGCTTATGATTCCGGCAAGTCCTGCGTTCAGCGTCAGCACCTTTCGCAGATCCTCGTCGTTGCGAATCAAGGAGTAGCCTACGTACATGAGCGGGACGTAGAAGAAGTAGATCTTCATCCCCAGAAAGCCATAAAGAATGCTTGGGGAATTCGTATTGAAGACCTGAACGGCGGCGAGCCAGAAAAACAGCAGAAGAGGAATCAAAAAGGGCGCGTGAAACAGTTTCTCCCTTCTCCGGCGGATGTCAATGTAAAGAGAGATGTATGTCAAGAAGGCCAGGATGTCCTTGCCGAAGAACAACGCCATATTGTTGCCGAGAAATTTTCGCGCGAAGTCCTCAGACAGGAGCCATACGATGAAGAAATAGAAACCCAGACGCCAGTTGCGAATGATGACCAGGCTGATTGAAAACGCGACGATGCCCAGGGCGAAAAAGGCTAGCGGTTTCCAGTCGTCGTTGGCAATTCTTCCGCCGACCTGCCATGCCAGCAAAACACTGAGGGCTGCAAAACAAATCCCAATCAGAGATTGGTTGCGTAGTCCATGAACTCTGGTTCCGATCAAGAGCTTTCCGCCCCTCGGAAAAAGTCAGCTTGAAGTCACGTCGCGAACGACAAAACCGAGCGCTATTTTATCGCATGCCGCTGGGCGCAAGGGCCAAAAACCGGGTGCCGGAGCACGTCAGTTTACGGACATGTATACGATCGCACCTCGACCCGCCAATCCAATTCGCCGAAATCCGGAGCGAATTGGCGTTTCCACTTGGCTCCTGCGTCGTGGACCATTTTTCGATCCGCTTGCAATTTGCAGGAAGAATCGAGGAAGGCGCTGTCTTCCGAATCTGATTCTCCCGGAATGTCAAAATGCATCCCTGAGACAAGCCACGTCTGTTGGCTGGTCGGTCGACCCTCCTGCCGCCATTGAGCGAACGTGTAAACGTGCGGATAGCGTACGGAGTTCGGCAGTAGCCCCCATATCCGCCCCGAACCGCTGGGCGTGTCTGCTGGCAAGGCATATGTGAGATAGAAAAAGAACGACGGATTGTTGCCGATGACCAGGCCGCCGTTGCGAACGATTTCCGCGGCCTGGCCAGCAACGGCTTGCCACGGTTCTACCCAGTGCGGAGCCGCGTAGAAATTTCGATCGAGAATGCCGAACCATCCGATGAGGCCCGGAACCAGGATGGAAGCGATGAGAAGCCGCCGAAGATTTCCCACTTCGGTTGTGCCGATGGTCGTTCCCACGGCAAGGATGAGCCAGGGGCCGACGAGAACCAGGTGTTTCGGTTCTTCAATTCCTGCAACCGCAAGAATTGCGAACGAGGCTAGATAGTAGAAGAAAAACCTTTTCGCCTCCCAAGTACTGAGGCGAAACGTCAGAGCAAGGCAACAGATGATTGCGGCGCCGGCGGGTACGCCGAATCCCCAAAACCAGGGCCCCACGGACTCACTGACGAATGTGCAATAGAGGCTGTAAGTGGCAAAGGCGGCGGTGGAAACAGGAGAGAAATGGAAAATGCCCTCTCTGTGCAGGACGTAGAAAAAGACGTGAAAAATCGGATAGTAGAGGAGAGCGATCAGGAGAATCGATTCCAACAGGAGAGGCCACCAGCGAGAAAAATCGCCTTTTCGTCTGGCCCAAAAATCCACCGCCAGGCAAGCGAGTAAGACCCAGCAGAAATAGTTGGAATAAATGGCGCCCAGTGTCGCGAGGACGAGCCAAGTCCATCGAATAAAGGAAGGTTTTTCCACAAATCTGAGATAGGCAAGCGTTAAGACACAAACGGCAGCAAAACAAAAGCAGTACCATGCGGCAACGCGCCCGTAATGGAAGCCGTAAGGCCAGAGAGCGCCGATTCCAAGAACCCAGAGTTCACTCTTTGTCCCGCCGAGGATCCGGGCGGCTCTACCGAGAGCGTAGACTCCAATGACGTAAAGGAGGATGAACGGCACGCGGAGAAGATGGAAGTTCGCGTATGTAAGGACGAGCCAGAAATGAAGAAACAGGTCGGACAACGGCGGATGACGGTGCTGGCCGATTCCATGTGCAAAAATGAAAATCGTGTAGCTGGCGGGATGAAACGCGGTGTCGATCAGCGCCGTTTCGTCGTCCACGACAGTAAACCACCGATTGGTGGCGAGCATAGCGATCCCGGTGAGGATTGGTAGAAGAGAGACAACGGTTGCAAGTTTCTTGGAGGGCATTTCACGCGGGCTATTCGGCATGCTTGGGGTCACTCGAGAAACATCCAAATCCGGAGGTGCAGGAGAGAAGGGATAGATCGCGCGCACGTTGAGACGCCATGAACAATATGGTCGGTTGGATCGGACGCAAAATCATGTGTGAAAGCGCAAACCATTCTGCCCGATATAGGCTCAAAGTTTTATTGCCCTCATGGGAAACTGTGAAGTTATCGAATGAGCTTCTCGTATAAATCAACGTGCTTTCTTACCATTTGCTCGATTCTAAAGACGGCTAGAGCACGAGCCCGGGCCGTGGATCCAAGCGCTGAAGGCAGCTTAGGATTACTCAACAGTCGGCGAAGGGCCTCCGTGAGTGCAGGCACCGATCCCGTCTCTACGACCAAGCCTGCATCGCCAATGACTTCCGCCAATGAACCGATGTCGGACACGACGAGTGCCTTGCTTCGCAACATGTTCTCCGCGACAACCAATCCGAACACTTCGCCACCGAGAGAGGGGACGGCGACAACCGAGACATCCGCGAGCGCTGCCTCAAACTGCTCCGGCGGGACGCAACCGAGGAAAGAGACGCTTCCCTCACGCAATTCTCGTGCCTGCAGTTCCAAGGCGGTTTTTTGGGGGCCATCGCCAATGATTTTCAACCGAAAGTCTAACCCTTCCGCCTGCAACTGGCTGGCTGCCCTGAGAAGAAGGTTTACACCTTTGGTGGACACAAGTCTCCCCTGGAAACCAATAGTGAGGGGGGGCGTCGCCGGCATTGGTGGCAGAGGAGACGCCATTACTCCGTGGCAGATCGTAGTCGTATTCTTCAATCGTAGTTCGGTATCGAGCCAAGCGGTCGGTAGGATATTCACGACGCCTAGACCACACATCCATCGGCGGGCTCTTGTCTTTGCCAACAGTAGCAGCGATCTGAGAAGGTTCATAGAGGCGCGATTGCATTCAACGCAGAGACTCTGGCGTCCCGCCATGAAGTGTCCGGGACAGGGGCTTTGCGAGGGCTCGAAGAATAGCAGACCGTTTGGGCAGCAGGCTTGGAAGCCGTGGTGTTCAACTACAATGCGCTTTCTCATTACCGTGGCCAAGGCGAGAGGGAAAACGCTAGGGCCAGCCAGATGGACGATGTCCACCGCAGCTATAATGCGACCAAGTCCAGCTAGACTGGGACGGCGCAGCACGCGGAAAGGAAGCACGGAGTCATTCATTCCATTAGCCGGTGTTTGTGTAACAAGAGTGATTTCCCAAGCTTCATCGGGATGCGCGTTTGACCAATCGCAAATGCCGCGCGCGAGGTCCATCGTGACTGTCTGTACCCCTCCGAC
>Ga0335072_10007772_pt1 | contig 15604 bp, 13 predicted proteins | sample Lox_Sample_21_FD_206725 | JGI IMG/M metagenome (GOLD analysis project Ga0335072, IMG submission 206725) | Soil microbial communities from Loxahatchee National Wildlife Refuge, Florida, United States - Lox_Sample_2.1 | ecosystem: Environmental > Terrestrial > Soil > Wetlands | place: USA... | reverse complement strand
GAACACGTGCTTGGACGTATCGATGGCGAGCAGGGTAAGTTCCGTCACGGACGGCCTCCTGTTGGTGTGATGACAACCCAACTTTGGCACGCGATGCCGTGGGGCCGTCCACACCAACACGTCTTTGGGGCGCACATTACAGCAATCCGTGGATGGCCGGCCTTCGCCGGCCATGACACTGATGAGTGGATGGCCGGCCCCCGGCCAATTCGCCGGGCAGGCCTTCGCCGGGGCAGGCCTTCGCCGGGGCAGGCCTTCGCCGGGGCAGGCTTTCGCCGGCCATGACGCGAGATGGGTCGGATGTCGCCCTATTTCCCGACGACTGAGTAATGCCCGGTGAAGGCAGCCTGGGCCGCGGGGGAAGGCGCGCCATGCATTGCCGGGATCAAGCAGAACCGCCGCCAGCCAAATGCCGGAGTTCGAGCAAGTCTTCGGCGGCATAGTCGAAAAGCGGCCAGGGATATTTCGCCAGGACTGGAAACGCTGTCTCCCAGTCTTCGGTGTCGTGGCCGGCGAGCCAATCGCAGAGTGGACCGATCGCCTGACGATAGCTGGTGCGAGGCTCATAACCGAGCGCCAGGGCCGCCGCCGTATCGAGGATGAACGGGTGCGGGACCGACCAGGGCGAGAGCCCGACCGTGCCGGGCGCTGCCGTGCCGAGCCCGATCATCTGCCCGCGGTAGTTCATATGCGCCGCGATGATAGCGCCGATTTCCGCGACTGACGGCGGATCCGGGTCGCCAGCGTTGAGGATGCGCGTCGCCGATTGCTCTATGGCGGCCGCGACCAGAGCGGCAATATTCGCAACGGCGCTGGTATGAAAGCGGCTCTTGCCCTGATCCGCCAACGGTATGAACGGCCGGCGGTCCAGGATGCGTTTGACGAACCACCACTCGCGGGGATGGCGCGAATGGAGGCCATGGATGGCGCACGGCCTGAGGATCGTCACCGGGCGCTTCGATTTCTCCAGCAGCGTTTGCTCCAGCGCGACCTTGCGCGTGGAATAGGTCGCCGGACCCGGCGCGACCGTGGACTGTGCCTCGGTGACCGGCACCGGCAGTTGCGGAAATCCGGTGTCACGCGCTTCGTCGAGCGTCCGCCCCTTGTCATCCCGATAAACCGCCGCCGAGGAAATGACGACGAACGCGCCGACATTGTCTTCGATCGCCAGCAACTGCGCTGCGTGGCCGGCGTCATAGGCGACGGTATCGATGACGGCGTCCGCCCCGGTCCCGACCGCCCTGGCGAGCGCTCCGGGTTCGTCGCGATCGACGGCGGCGAACGCCGCGCCCTGCTGCACCAGGTCCTGCGGAAGCGGGCGGCCGCCGCGGGCAGCAATCGTCACTTGCCAGCCGCGGCAGAGAAGCTCGCTGGCCGCGGCCCGGCCGATCTGTCCTGTCCCGCCGACAATGAATGCGTGTTTTGCTGCCATGCTGGTTCGGCTTATCGATAGAGCAATCGACCCTGGCAATTCACGCTGTCGGGCGAAAGCGCGCGTTCAACCGTGGCGCGCTTTCGCCCGTGGCGCGGAGGCGGTGCGTTTTGCCACACGATTGCCCGCGGCATCGTTGGCCGACGGGCCACTGATCGGCTTCACGCTGTCCGGCAACTGCGCCTGAATGAACCTGCCGAATTCCTCCAGGTCCTCACTTTGCGGGAAGCTGCTGCGCCACAGCAAGCCGATGCGCCGGTCGGCCTTCGCCGCCGTCAGCGGCCGGATTTCGAGTCGCTTGTGCCGCGCTGTCAGATGCGGCACCGCCATGGCCGGCAGCAGCGTGCAGCCAAGTCCGGCAGCCACCATTTCGCAGATCGTCTCCAGGCTGGTGGCACGGAAATCATCGCTCGGGCCGCGGCCTTCGCGATATTGCTCGCCGCACACCGCCAGCGCCTGGTCGCGCAGGCAGTGGCCTTCATCCAGCAACAGCAGGCATTCGTCCGCCAGGTCGCGTTCGGTGACGGCGGGCCGATTGCTCAGGCGGTGCCCGGGAGGGCAGGCGAAGCAGAACGGCTCACAGAACAACGGCATGGCGCGATAACCGCCGAATTGCTCTGGTAATGCTATCAGGACCACATCCAGGGCATGCGCATCCAGCGCCGCCATCAGGTTGGCGGTAAGATCCTCGCGCAACACCAGGCGCAATTCCGGAAAGCGCTTGTGCAGCCGATCGAGCAAGAGCGGCAGAATATAGGGACTGAGGGTCGGAATAATGCCAAGCCGCAGCACGCTGGTCAGCGTGCCATGGCGGTGGCGGACCAGTTCCGAGATCTGGTCGGCCTCCTCCAGGATACGGCGCGCGTGCGCGACGACCGTGGCCCCGATCGGGGTCAAGGTGACAAAGCGCGTGGTGCGCTCGACCAGCGGCACGCCGAGGCTGTCCTCCAATTTCATCAACTGGCTGCTAAGCGTGGGTTGCGACACCCGGCAACGCTCGGCCGCCCGGCCGAAATGGGACAGGTCCGCAACGGCAACCAGATAGCGCAGCTCGGCGAGGGTCATGGCCCCTCCCATTGGCGTCGTCTATGGATGAAATTGCATTTTTAGATTGGACTAATCGGCGCCTTCCGGCAAGGCTGGCTCCGCGATGCTGGCCGGCATGACGCCGCCGCACGCCAAACAGACCGACGGCAGCGCCTGGACCGCGCGCCGATCCGGTTGCGGACGTCTCGCAGTGCGGATCATGCGGCGAGGCAGCAGGAGGACGGAGCCAGTGCCAAAGCGCATGGCGATCGGGTCGGGTGGGAAAGCTGGTTGCGACGGCAACAATTTGCTCCGATCCGCGGATATCGGGCGCGGAATCTGGTTTTCGGAAATTTTCCCGCACGCGCGGCGCGGCGATGACAATTTGACGGCGCGCGAGAGGCATCGCGAACAGGCGGTTTCCAGCGCCGGGGCAGACTTTATCTCGGTCAGATACAGGCGTAGGCTTTGGCACGGTTTGTCGCGCGTGTGCGCCACGGCCACCGCGCGCGGAGGGCACTAAGCTACTCAGAATCCAGGCAGCAACATCCAGGCGACAGGAAAAGGGAGGTCAGGAAGATGGCACAACAGAACGACATCGCATTGATGGCCCATCTGATGCGGCGGGCAGGCTTCGGCGCCAGCAGGGATGAACTCGAAACCAGGGCAGCCAAGGGATATGATGCAACGGTCGAAGAGTTGTTGCATCCCGAGACGCAACCGGCCGTCGATCCATACGTGCTGTTGCGGCATCAGCCCGCGGCGCTGCTTCCCGGTGGACAGCCGCCGATGGGCAACGTCAATTACATGTACTATCTGGTGAATACCAAGCGCCCGCTACAGGAAAAGATGGCGCTGTTCTGGCACCACGTATTCGCCACCGGCAACTCGAAGGTCGACAACTACGATCAATTGCTCGAGCAAATCGAGTTGTTCCGCAAATACGGGATGGGGAACTATCGCGATCTGCTGGTGCGGATCGCGCGCAACCCGACCATGTTGTTCTGGTTGGACAACAATCAGAACCACGGCACCGCGGTGAACGAGAACTGGGGCCGGGAACTGCTGGAATTGTTCAGCCTCGGCGCCGGCAACTACACCGAGAAGGACGTGCGCGAGGCGTCCCGCGCCTTCACCGGCTGGACCTTCGAGACCAAGCTGCCGCGCCTGCCCTATGGGCGGTTCCCATGGAAGTTCGAATACCGCGCGGAAGACCACGACGACGGCGAGAAGGAGTTCCTCGGTCACAAGGGCAACTTCAACGGCGAGGACATCATCGACATCGTTGTGCAGCAGCCCGCGAATGCGAAGTTCATCTGCCGGCATCTGTACAATTTCTTTGTCGCCGATGAACCGCAGGTGCCGGCGTGGTCGATCGAGGCGCCGCGCGATCCGGCCGCGGTCGACGCGCTGTGCAAGGTGTTCCGCGAGTCCAAGGGCGATATGGTGCCGGTGCTGCGCACCATCTTCACATCGGACTGGTTCAAGAACGCCCGCTTCCAGCACCTGAAGTCGCCGGCGGAAGTGGTGGTCGGCACGCTGCGCCTGGTCGGCGGCTACGAACTGCCGAAGCCCGGCTACGGCGAACTGTCCATGCAGCCTTCGTACATGGGCCAGGATCTGCTGAACCCGCCGTCGGTGGAGGGCTGGCACACCGGCCGCGAGTGGATCAACAGCGGCTCGTTGATGTCGCGCATCAACTTCGTCGCCGCCCAGATCGGCAATCCCGACCTGCCGGGCGTGAAGGCGATCATCGAGCGCCTGAAGCAGCAGGGCGCGCAGACCCCGGACCAGTTGGTCACCAACTGCCTGGATTTGCTCGGACCGGTCGATGTCGGCGACGACACCAAGAAGGAACTCACCGACACGGCGAAGCAGTGGGGCGAGATCAAGTGGGACGGCGCCAACGCGCAGAACGCCACGCAGCACGTGGCGGAAATGCTGCAGCTCATCGTGGCGACGCGCGAGTTCCAATTCGGTTGAAAAACGATCAAGAATCGACAAGGAGGATGGGATAATGTCTGCGACTCAGACGGCAAGCAAAGACCCGGTGATAGTCGTGCTGCAGCTCACGGGCGGCAACGACTACCTGAACACGGTGATTCCGTACAACAACGGACTGTATCGCGATAACCGCAAGGCCGTCGGCATTGCGGATTCCGACATGATCCAACTGGACCAGGCGCACGCCATTCCGCAGTACATGGCGCCGCTGAAGAAGTTCTGGGACGACGACAAGCTGGCGATCATGCACGGCGTCGGCTACCTGGATTCACCGCGCTCGCATTTCCGCTCGATGGACATCTGGCACACCTGCGAGGCCGACAAAGTCGGCACCGAAGGCTGGCTGGGCCGCGTGGTGCGCGAGTTCGATCCGCGGAAGGAAAACGTCGTCACCGCCGTGAGCTTCGGCCCCTGCTTGTTCCGTGCGCTTGCGGTGCCGGGCGTGCCGGTGGCCTGCGTTGCCGGCCCGCTGGAGCAATACGGCTTCCTGCCGTCGATCCGCGACCAGGCACAGCGGCTGAAGGTGCTGGAAACCTTCTCGCACATGTATCAGCCGATCGAGGGCAGCGGCGTGATGGAGTATCTCGGCACCACAGGCCTCGATGGCCTGAAGGGGGCCGACATCCTGAAGGTAGCGCCGGGCCGCTACAACTCCACCGTCAAGTATCCGAACACGACGATCGCGCAGAAGCTGCGCGGCATCGCCCAGGTACATCTCGCGGGCCTCGGTACGCGGGTGTTCTATTGCGATCATGGCAGCTTCGACTCGCATGCCGGCCAGTCGCCGCTGCATGCCAGCCTGTGGAGCGCGGTCACCGAAGGCCTCGACGCCTTCATGACCGACCTGCGCGAGCATGACGCGGCCGATAACGTGATCGTGCTGATGTTCTCGGAATTCGGCCGCCGCGTGCGCGACAACGGCTCCGGCACCGATCATGGCGCCGCCGGCGCCACCTTCGTGCTGGGCGAGAAGGTGAAGGGCGGGCATTACGGCGAATATCCGTCGCTGGATGCCAGCAAGCTGGTGCAAGGCGACCTGTCGCCGAGCATGGACTTCCGCAGCATCTACTCGACCATTCTCGACAAGTGGCTGGGCATGAACCCGGCGCCGATCGTGAATGGCACCTACGAGAAGCCGGCCTTCCTGCACTGACGGGCGGGGGGTTGCCGGCCGCCTGCGTTCCCCGGACCGCGTGTCCGCGGGAACGTGGGCCGGCTCAGGCACAAGGCAGGCGAGGTTGGATGTAACGGGAGGGAATTATGGCGCTTACAACAGTGGTCCGTGGCAGGGCGTACGACTGGAGCCATGCCGTCGGGCGCGGCGCGGCGACGGGCACCGGTTTCAACTACGTGCAGACGATGTGCCTCGGCAACGACGGCGACATCTACACCGCCAACCGGGGCAACGAGAACAATTTCGGCATGCGGGTGAACCGCATCCGCCTCGGCGGGGCGGGCGATGAGGAGCTGGTGGCGGAATTCTTCCAGCACGGCGAGGGTGACGGCAAGGCGACCTGGCCGTTCGGCGTCGCCGTCGGCCGCGACGGACGCGTGTTTTGCTCGGACGAGTGGACCAACACCATCTCGGTGTTCGATCAGAACGGCAAGTTCCAGTACAAGTGGGGCAAGAGCGGCAGCGCCGACGGCGAGCTGTTGCGTCCTGCCGGCCTGGCGGTAGAGAAGAACGGCAACGTTATCGTCGTGGACAGCGGCAATAATCGCCTGCAGGTGTTCTCGCCCGAGGGCAAGCTGGTTGCCACCTGCGGCAAGGCCGGATCGGGCCCGGGCGAGTTCAACCAGCCCTGGGGCATCACGCTGGACCAGCAGGGTGATATCTTCGTTGCCGACTGGAAGAACCATCGGGTGCAGAAGCTGTCACCGCAGGGCCATCACCTGATGAGTATCGGCGAGTACGGCGCTCTGCCGGAGCCGCCGGACTCCTACGCGGTTACCTATCTGGGGCCCTTCGTGACCAGCCTGCCGGCATCCGGCTATCCCAAGGCCGGGCTGCTGAACCATCCGACCGACGTGGCGGTGGATCCGGACGGCGACATCTACATCACCGACTGGGGCAACCATCGCGTCTGCATCTTCGAGGCGGACGGCACCCCTCTGACCAACCTGTACGGCGATTCACAGGTGATGTCGAAGTGGGGGCAGCAGAGTGTCGATGCCAACCCGGACATGATGAAGGCGTATCGCCGGGTGCGGAACCTGGAGCCGCTATGGCGCTTCTGCTTCCCGACCGCGGTGGACTTCAATCCGGCAACGGATGAGATCATCGTGGCGGACAGCCAGCGCAATCGGCTGCAGGTGTATCGCAAGGTGCGCGACTACACCGACTTCCAGGCTAATTTGTAGTTGTTCGCCGGACCCGCGGAGCGTGAATTCACGCCCGCGGGTCCGGCTTCTGACCATTCGCGCCAATTACTCAGAAGTCGGGAAGCAGGGCGACGCTAACCCGTTTCGTCATGGCCGGCGAAAGCCAACCATCCGCGATTTTTGCTGGTGCGGCCTTAAGAAGTCGTGGATGGTCGGCGTTCGCCGACCATGACGGGTGGGGACGTGTCGCCTTACTTCCCGACTTCTGCGTAAGGCCGAGGACAGCGGGGGCGGGCTCTCACGTCTTTTCTGCGGAAAAACCGGCAAAGACGTGGATGGCCGCAACGAGTGCGGCGATGACACAGAAGCCTGGCGCATTGGGTTAGCGCGTATGGGCTTCTAACGGGCGTAGCATCGGTAGCTCTCAGGCGATGACGAAATGGGCTTCGGTCGGCCGCCGGGCCAGGCCGTTGATCGGCAGTACGTCCTGTGGGCAGGCCGAGAATGCGATCACCAGATCCATCTCGGCACGCAGCAATACGAAGCTGCCCGGCGTCGATACCGGCGGGTCGAACGACAGCGCGCCGGCCGCCGTCCACGGAATGTTCATGAACAAATTCAGCGGGCCGGGCGTCTCCGAAGCGGCGAGGCCCAGATCGCCCATGGCGCGCGCCAGGTTGTCGGTGCAGTTGTCGTGGTATCCAGGGCAGCCGAGACCCTGGTAGCGGTAGACGTCGCACGCCGCCATCAGCGTGTCGTGGATGCCGCCGGAGGTATCCTCCAGCAAAGTCAGGATCGGCCGCCGGCGATTGGTCAAAAGGGCATCGCCTACCGCCGGGATCAGGCGGCAGAGACCGGCCCGGCTATGCTCCATCGACATGAACTCGCTTTGTTCCGCGCGGCAGAAAGCCCAGGTGTCCACCACCTGCGCGCCATGCGTGTTGATCACGCGCACGGTCTGGCCGCGACCGACATACGCCGCCTTGCCCCTGCGGGCGGGAATGACGAGCAAACGTTCGACCATCACATGCCTCCTCCTGCCATGACCCGAGACCGGGGTTGCCGCGAGGCGGCGCGGGTTGCGCCCATGATCGCACCGCCTGGAAATTAGCCATTCCGCCTATCCTCGCCGCAATCCAATGCCGCTTTATGGCCACGGGGCGGCGTTATGACTATTTCTACCGCATAATCAGCCGCTGATCTCTGGCATACGCCTTGCCTCACCCGCTCTGCCCAACTCATAAGCAGCAGAGACGGAAGGATGGCGGCGCATGATCCGCCAACGCAAGCAGCGCGATGTTGCCCGGCCAGCCACGCCGTACCTCGACCGGCGGCGCCAACGCATGCTCCGCAAGGCGAGCGCCGTCCTCGATGCGGCCCTGCCTGCGTTCCTGATCTCCGGCCTGCTGGTCGGCGCGACGGCGTCGCTGGCGCTGCTTGATGGCATGCAGTTCGGTCCGCCGGTCGGCGAGATCCTCACCTTCGGCCCCTACAGCCAGCCCGGCCCGGTCTGGCGCGTCACTGTCACGCGCATCGCCGATCAAAGTCACTGCGTGCTGCAGCCCGCCATCATGGCGACAGGGCAGGGCAGCCTGGTGGTGGAGACGCGCTCGGCCGATGGCCGCCTCTATCGCGCGCATTGGGCCGGCGGTCCAACCAGCGACCATGCGAACGACTGCGGCAGGACAGCCGATTTGAATATCGCGCTTGCGGCGATGCAGACGCTGGTGAACGCCGATGCATTGGGGCGCCAGCGTTGGGGTTTCATGGGCTCCTGAGATGCGCCCCGCATGCGAGGGTCCGGCATGCCGCTTGCTTTCTTGACGCCGGAACACCCCTGCGATGCTAAACTGAGGGCCGGTCGGCGGATGCCCCCGGGGCAGGCGATCGGCATCCTGGCAGCAGCGGCCAACGGCCCGAATCCCAAGGAGCAATCCGATCATGCCAGCGCGTCCGTTCCACCTCGGTTGGTTCCTGCAAGGCTCCAGCGTGCAGGCCTGGGGGGAGCCGTGGACCGGCCATATCGGCACCACCTGGATGCAGCCCGAACTCTTCCTCGATATGGCGCGCTCGTTGGAACGCGCCTGCTTCGACTACATCCTGCTCGAAGACAGCTCCTATGTCGGCGAGAGCTACAACGGATCGACGGAGTTGTACTTGAAACACGGCATCGCCGTGCCGCGACAGGACCCGTCGGTGGTCGCCGCGCTGATGACCACCGTCACTTCGCGCATCGGCATCGTGCCGACGTTCGGTACCTACGCCTATCCTCCGTATTTGCTCGCCCGGCTGATGGCGACACTGGACCAGGTGTCGCAAGGCCGCAGCGGCTGGAACGCCGTCACCGGAAGTTCCGAGTTCGCGGCGATGAATTTCGGCATGAAGGGGATGCCGGACCATGACCTGCGCTACGACATGGCCGACGAATACATGCAGGTGGTGCGCGCGCTGTGGAACTCATGGGAGCCCGGCGCCATCGCCGCCGACAGCGCAAGCGGCACGCTGGTCGACCACACCAAGGTGCACGCGGTCAATCATGAAGGCCGCTTCTTCAAGACACGCGGCCCACTGAATTCCGGACCCTGTCCGCAGGGCCAGCCGGTGATCGCGCAGGCCGGCGGCTCGCCGCGCGGGCGACAATTCGCAGCGCAGCACGCCGATACCATCGTGGCGCACACCAAGGGCATCGCCGCGGCAAAGGCGTACCGCGACGATGTCCGCAGCCGCATGGCGGCATGCGGGCGCGATCCCGACCAATGCAAGGTATTGTTCCTTGTGGCACCGATCCTGGGCCAGACGGACCAGGAAGCGCAGGACCGCAAGCAGATGCGTATTGAACGCGCGCGACGGCAGATCCCGCAGCGCCTGGCCCATCTGGGCAAGGTCACCAATATCGACTTCGGAAGATTCGATCTCGATCAGCCGCTGGGCGAGCTTTCCACCAATGGTCATCAGCAGACTCTGGAGCAATTCACCCGCGCTGCTCCGGGCAAGACGCTGCGCGAACTGATGGAATACTACAACACCACCGCATTGTCGGTGGAACTGATCGGCACGCCCGATGCCGTCGCCTCACAAATGACCGAAGCAATGGAAGAAATCGGCGGCGACGGATTCCTGTTCTCGATGCCGAACGTTCATCGCCGCTCATTGGCGGAAGTCGAAGATGGGCTGGTGCCGGCCTTGCAGGCGCGAGGTCTGACGCGCGCCGCCTACACGCACAAGATGTTTCGCGACAATCTGCTGGAATTCTAAAACGGGGAGCGTATGCCATGACGAAGCAGGGTTATCATCTCGGCCGTCGCGAAGTTCTGGCACTTGGCACGGTCGCGACGCTCGCGAGCTGGCGGGCCCGCGCCGCCGATGTGGCGCTGCCGGCGATTCCGCCGATTCCCGAGAAACTGAAAGGCACCGGTGTGGTGCGCGTTGCCGCCTATGGCGGCACCGGACAGGACGCCGAACGCAAGGCGTATTTCCAGCCGTTTTCGGAAATGAGCGGCATCAAGGTGCTCGATTTTCCCGGCGCCGATCCCAACAAGGTGAAGGCGATGGTGGATACCGGCAACGTCGAATGGGACGTGGTGCAGCTCAGCCAGGGTACCGTGAACAACCTGCGCAAGCACGGCGACTATTTCGAGAAGATCGACTATGAGCTGGTCGACACCGATCATATCGAGGCGGTGTACCGCACCGAATACTCGCTCGACATGCTGGTGTGGTCGCAGGTGATGGCGTACCGCACCGATGCATTTGGCGGCGCCGTGCCGACGGGCTGGACGGACTTCTGGGACGTGAAGAAATTTCCCGGCGACCGCGCGCTGGGCGGCGCCGGACCGGCCACGCCGGAGCTGGAATTCGCCCTGATGGCCGCCGGCGTGCCGGCCGACAAACTGTACCCCATCGATATCGACAAGGCGTTCGAGAGCTATGACAAGATCAAGTCGAGCGTCGTCAAATGGTGGGAAACAGGAGCAGTACCGACGCAGATGCTGACCGACAAGGAGGTGGTGCTGAGCTCGGTGTGGAACGGCCGCATGGCGGCGCTTCAGGCGGCGGGAGTTCCCGCGGCAGTAAGCTGGGACCAGGGCCTGCTGAAGCGCGACGCGTGGGCGGTACCCAAAGGCTCTCCCAACAAGGCCAACGCCATGAAGTTCATCGCATTCAGCACCATGGCGGTGCCGCAGGCCCGGCTGTCCCATCTGATCCCGTACGGCTTCGTCAATTCCGAATCGCCGCAATACGTGCCGCCGCAGTTCCTGAACGCACTGCCCAGCGCGCCTGCCATCAAGGCGAAACTGGTTCCGTATGACTATGCGTGGTGGTCACAGAACCGCGACGCCGTCATCGAGCGCTGGAACAAGTGGGTGCTGGCCTGACCCGCATGGATGCATCGACGTCGGTCCGCTATTTTCAAGAGAGCAATGGCGATGCCAGCTTCGGGGCTTGCTCTTATGGCGAGGGCGGCAACACCGCAGGCCGCGGCGCAAAAGTCTCCCTTGTCGGATTGGAGAAACGCTTCGACGCCGTCGGTGCCGTGTGCGGCATTTCACTCGAGATCGGTTCCGGCGAATTTTTGACATTGCTCGGGCCCAGTGGATCGGGCAAGACGACGACGCTGATGATGATCGCCGGGTTCGAAACGCCCACGGCAGGCGACATCGCGATCGATGGGCGCTCTGTCGTCGGCACGCCGCCTCACAAGCGCAACATCGGCATGGTGTTCCAGAACTATGCCTTGTTCCCGCATTTGACCGTAGCGGAGAACATCGCATTTCCGCTGAAGCAGCGCGGTATGGACCGGGCGACGAGGGCGCGCCGGGTGGCCGACAGCCTGGCGATGGTGCAATTGCCCGGCTACGAGGCTCGCTATCCGCGCCAGCTTTCCGGCGGCCAGCAGCAACGGGTGGCGCTGGCACGGGCGATCGTGTTCCGGCCGCGGCTGCTGCTGATGGATGAACCGCTGGGGGCGCTGGACAAGCAGCTTCGCGAAAACCTGCAATTGGAAATGCGCCGCCTGCACGCCGAACTCGGCATCACCTTCGTCTATGTCACGCACGACCAGGAGGAAGCGCTGATCATGTCCGACCGCATCGCGGTCGTGAACGAAGGCCGCATTGCCCAGCTTGGTCCGCCGGAGGAACTGTACGACCGGCCACGCAATCGCTTTGTCGCGTCCTTCATCGGCGAGTCGAATTTTTTGTCCGGCGTGGTTCGCGGCATTGAGGACGGGTTCCTGATCGTCGACTGCGGCTGGGCCATGTTGCGGGCGGCGGCGACGCGGCCGGCTCCGATCGGCAGCGCGGTAACGCTGACGACGCGTCCCGAGCGCATGCGGTTTGTTGATCCCGGCGCCATGCCAATTGGTATCGAAAACAGAATGAGGGTGACGGTGAGGGAAACGGTGTTCGCGGGGGAAAGGTGCCGGTATCTGCTTCGCGGCGAGAATGGTGAAACGCTGATATTGAAGGAGCAATCGGGTGCGGCGACGCGCCGGCGCGCGCCGGGGGAGATGGCCGAGATCGCCTGGGCCGCGGCCGATACGGTAGTGGTATGAGCCGCCGCGCCGGCGACGCGGCATGAGTTATACTGGGCAGGGCACTGCGACAGCGTTGATTGGCGCGCCCGCGACCCGCCCGTCACGCCATGCCGGCGCTATCCTGCTGGTCGGGCCTCTGGTGCTGTACATGGCGGTCTTCTATGCCGCGCCGGTGCTGGCAATGCTGGCGCGCAGCGTTTTGGACCCGCATCTGACGCTGCAGAATCTCGTCCGCCTCGCCGGCGACGAGGTGTTTTTTCATGTATTCGGCAACACCTTGCTTACCGCGGTCATCGTGACGCTCGGCACGTTGCTGCTTGGCTATCCGGTCGCGCTTGCGTTGTCGCGTATGCGAGGCATGGCCGCTACGGTCACCCTGGTGGTCGTATTGCTGCCATTCTGGACCAGCGTTCTGGTGCGCAGCTATGCATGGATGGTCTTGCTCGGCCGGCACGGGCTGATCAACGAGGCGTTGCGGGGCGCCGCCCTGATCGACGCGCCGCTGCGCATGTTGAACACGGCGTTCGCGGTGTATGTCGCGATGATCCACATCCTGCTGCCGTACATGATCCTGCCGATTGCCAGCGTGTTGCGGCAGGTCGACCCGGCGCTGCCGCGGGCCGCCGCGAGTCTTGGCGCCTCGCCTTGGGGGGTGTTCGAGCAAGTCGTGCTGCCGCTGTCGATGCCGGGCGTCATCGCCGGCACGCTGCTGGTATTCGTGCTGTCGCTCGGTTTCTACATCACGCCGGCGCTGGTCGGCGGACCGCGCGACATGATGCTGTCGCAACTGATCGCGCAACAGGTGGACCTGCTGAACTGGCCCTACGCCGCCTGCCTGTCGGCGACCTTGCTGGCGGCGACGCTGCTGCTGTTATTGCTCTGCCAGTCGTTGCCTGGCGTGCGCGGCGCACTGCGGCAGAGCATGCGATGAACCGCCCTGCCCTGCTGTCGGCAGTCGTGCTGGTGCTTTTGTTCCTGGCACTGCCGATTTTGCTGATCATCGCTGTGTCGTTTTCCTCCGCCACCTATCTGACATTTCCGCCGCCTGCCCTCGGGCTGCGCTGGTATCGTGCGTATTTCGACAGTTCCGGTTGGCTGGACGCGACGTGGCTCAGCCTCGCGGTCGGCACCGCGGTGGTCGTGCTCGCGACGACGCTGGGCACGCTGGCGGCGCTGGGTTTGGGCCGTTTGCCGCGTGCGGCGCGGACCGCGGCGGCGGCGCTGATCCTGTCGCCGATGATCGTGCCCGGGATCGTGGTCGCGATCGGCGTCTATTACGCCTACGCGCGCTACCGTCTGATTGGCACGCCGCTCGGGCTTGTGCTGGCACACACCTGCCTCGCCGTGCCGTTCGTCGTCACCAGCGTCGCCGCGAGCCTGAGCAATTTCGACCGGCGGCTGGAGCAAGCGGCGCGCAGCCTGGGCGCCACGCCGTGGGGAGCATTCCGTCAGGTCACGTTGCCGCTGATACGCTCCGGCGTGTTGGTCGGCGCATTGTTCGCGTTCATCACGTCATTCGATGAACTGATCGTGGCGTTGTTCCTGTCCGGGTCCGGCGCGATCACACTGCCGCGCCGCATGTGGGACGATCTGCGCTTCGCCATCGACCCGACCATCGCCGCGGTTTCCACTCTGACGATCGCGCTCACCGCGTTGTTGCTTGGCGGCGCGCATGTTCTGCGGATACGCGCCGGACGGACGCCGCGGGTCTGACCGCGCCGGCGGCGGGCGCGTCGCGCCAAAGGCCGCGATTGCTCTGCAGATCGCGCGGTGGTCAGGATCGGACGCCAGCAGGGAGGCTTCGCGATGATACGCACTGGCCAGCAATACCGCGATTCGATCCGTGACGGCCGTTTGGTCTGGATCAACGGGGAACGCGTGCCCGATGTGACCGCGCATCCGATGTTCAGGCCGCTGGTCGATGTCCGCGCACGCATCTACGACATGGCGCACGAGGCGGAGCATGCGCCGGTCATGGCGTACCAGTCCGCGGCCGGCGAGGCATGCGCGATCGGCGCGAAGCTGCCGCTGACACAGGACGACTGGCACGCCAAGCGCACGGCCGTGGACGTGGTACTCGACGAGATCGGCGGCATCGTCACGCGCGTGGGCGACGAGACGGTGGGCGAGATGTGGTCGCTGTATGATGGCCAGAACCTGCTGAACGAGGTGAACCCGCAATTCTCGGAGAATATCCGCCGCCATGTCGAGCAAGTGGTGCGCAACGATCCGTTCCATGTGTCGGCGAACACCGACCCGAAAGGCGACCGCTCGAAGCGCCCGCAAGAGCAGGATCCGGATATGCTGCTGCACGTCGTTAGGGAGACGGATGCTGGCATTGTCGTGCGGGGCGCAAAATACGAAACCGCCGCTGCCTATGCCAATCAGGCATTCACCAAGCCAACGATCGCCAACTGGGGCGATGCGCAATTATCCGATTACGCTGTCGGCTTCGTCTGCAATTTGAGTTCGCCGAATTTGAAGTTCATATGCCGCACCGGTTTCGCCGGGCGCGCGCCGGTCGAAGACTATCCGCTGTCCAACCGATTCGACGAAATAGACACGCTGCTGGTGTTCGACAACGTGCTGATCCCGTGGGAGGATGTGTTGTTCTACCGCCATACCAGGGCGGCGACGTTCATCCGCGCCACGCTGCATCGCTACAGCGCGTTCGCCTACGTACAGCGCAACGTGAAGCTCGCGGACTTCATGATCGGTGCTGCATTGTTCAATGTGCGCCAGACCGGCCTGGACCATCAACAGGCGGTGCAGGAGAAGCTGGCGCAGCTTGCCTGCTATCGTGAGGGGATCAACGCGCATCTGACCGCGTCGATTGCCTGCGCCAAGCGCAGCCCGGCGGGCCTGCTGATGCCAGAGCAATCGCTGCTGATGACCGGCCGCGTGCTGGCATCCTCGCAACTGCATCACATGATGCATATCGCCCGCGAGTTGTGCGGCGGACAGATCTGCGTCACGCCCGATGCCGCTGCGTTCCGCGATCCGGAAACGGCACCGTGGCTGGAGAAATATTATACCATCAACAGTGACTGGCAGGCCGAGGATCGCCGCAAGTTGCTTGCCTTCGCGCGGGATCTGCTGAATTCGGACTATGCCGGCCATCGTTTGACGTTCCAATTGTTCGCGCAGTCGCCGCCTTACGCCAATCTTGCCGCGGTGTATCGCAACTTCGACTGGGATGCGACGTTGCGCGTGGTGCAGAAGGCCGTGGGATTGCCGGATCGGGTGCGGCGCAAGGAGTAACGAGCGAGCGTGTTGCTATGCGG
>Ga0335072_10007771_pt1 | contig 15604 bp, 12 predicted proteins | sample Lox_Sample_21_FD_206725 | JGI IMG/M metagenome (GOLD analysis project Ga0335072, IMG submission 206725) | Soil microbial communities from Loxahatchee National Wildlife Refuge, Florida, United States - Lox_Sample_2.1 | ecosystem: Environmental > Terrestrial > Soil > Wetlands | place: USA... | reverse complement strand
CACCTGGTTGGCGCGGGCGGCGATCTTGGTGAGGCATACGCCCAGAGCCCGCAAGCACTTGCTACCGGCGAGCCGAGTCGCGCTAGCGGCCGGCCGCCACTTCACATTTCACGGCCGCAGTGCGCCCTAACGTGCTATTTCGTCCGGTATAGGCGTACCGGAACCGTGAAATCTGGCCGGCGCTCGTCACGATCCCGCCACTCGCGCTTCTCTGACGGCCCGGGGCGGCGGTCAACGTGCGCGGGCGAGGGCCCGTCCGCTTAATCTTGGGCCATGAGCTCGGCGGCCAGTCAGCGTGATGAGGCAATTGACCGGCCGGGACTGGCGGCGTTCCGGCAGCTTTATGACTTTGAATTCGACGACTTCCAGGTAGCTGCCTGCGACGCGCTCGACGGCGGCCACGGTGTGCTGGTCGCGGCGCCCACAGGTTCAGGGAAGACGGTGGTGGGCGAGTTCGCCGTCCACCTGGCAATGGCCAGCGGCCGCAAGTGCTTTTACACCACGCCCATCAAGGCACTGTCCAACCAGAAGTACGGCGACCTGGTCAGTCGCTACGGGGCAGCGAGCGTGGGCCTGCTGACCGGCGACAACAGCATCAACGGGGAAGCGCCGGTGGTCGTCATGACCACCGAGGTGCTCCGGAACATGCTGTACGCCGGCTCGCTCACCCTGGGCGGCCTCGGCTATGTCGTCCTGGACGAAGTGCATTACCTGGCTGACCGGCTGCGCGGCGCGGTGTGGGAGGAAGTCATCATCCAGCTGCCCGAGTCGGTGCAGGTGGTGGCCTTGTCCGCCACGGTGAGCAACGCCGAGGAGTTCGGCGACTGGCTGGAGCAGGTGCGCGGAGGCACGACGGTGATCGTGGACGAGACCAGGCCAGTGCCGCTGTGGCAGCACATGCTGGCGGGTCGTCGGCTTTATGACCTTTTTACCAGGAACGGCGCGGTTAACCCCGAGCTGCGTCGCCTGGCGCAGCGCGATCAGGGCGCTGGCCGGAACGGGAACCGAGGCCCCAGCTCAAGGAACAGCCGCGGTAGCACCAGCCGGTCGGGCGCCAGCCGGGCCAGCGCCGGCCGAGCGGGCTACCGTCCGGTCAGGTACCGGCCGCCGAGCAGGCCGGAAGTAATCGAGCGGCTGGACGCCGAAGGGCTGCTGCCGGCGATCACGTTCATTTTCAGCCGGGCAGGCTGCGACGCGGCCGTGCAGCAATGCCTGGCAGCCGGGCTGCGGCTCACGACCCCGGAGGAGTCGGCTGAGATCGCCAAGATAGTCGCCGCCAGAACGGAGGGCCTGGCCGAGGCGGACCGGGCCGTGCTCGGCTACGCGGACTGGCTCACCGGGCTGCGGCACGGGATCGCGGCGCATCACGCCGGGCTGCTGCCGACGTTCAAGGAGGTGGTCGAGGAGCTGTTCGCGGGCGGGCTGATCCGTGCGGTCTTCGCGACCGAGACACTCGCGCTCGGCATCAACATGCCGGCCAGGACGGTCGTGGTCGAGAAGCTGGACAAGTGGAACGGCGAGCATCACGCTGACCTGACCGCGGGGGAGTACACCCAGCTCACCGGACGGGCCGGGCGCCGGGGCATCGACATCGAAGGGCATGCCGTCGTGCTGTGGCAGCCGAACCTCGACCCGCTTGCTGTGGCTGGCCTTGCCGGCACCCGGACCTATCCGCTGGTGTCCAGCTTCCGGCCGACCTACAACATGGCCGTCAACCTGGTATCTCAGGTCGGCCGGGCGCGTGCGGCGCGGCTGCTGGAGTCGTCATTCGCGCAGTTCCAGGCCGACCGCGGAGTGGTCGGGCTGGCGCGGCAGGCGGCAAAACTGCGCGAGCAGATCGCCGCGCTCGCGGTGAATTGCGAGCGAGGGGACATCGTGAGCTATGACCAGATCCGGCGTGAGCTCAGCGAGCTCGAGCGCGATGAGTCGAGGCAGCAGTCGGCAGCCAGGCAGGCAGCCGCGATGGCATCGCTGGAGAAGCTCAGGCCCGGCGACATCATCGACGTGCCGGGCGGGCGCCAGGCCGGCGTCGCGGTGGTGCTGCAGAGTGGCGGCAGCGGCAACGGGCGTCCGCTGCCACTGGTGCTGACGGCGAACCGGCAGATAAAGCGGCTGTCGGTGGCAGACTTCCCGGTGCCGGTGACTGCGATCGAGCGGATCAGGATCCCGTCCTCGTTCGCTCCGCGGTCGCCGGCCGCCCGCCGCGACCTGGCATCTACGGTGCGGAACAAGCTGGCTGGCCGGGAGCTGCCGAAGCAGCAGCGCGGCGGCAGGCAGAACGAGCCCTCGGCAGTCGCGATCGAGGCGCTGCGCGGCCGGCTGCGCAAGCACGCCTGCCATGGCTGCCCGGACATGCAGTTGCACCTGCGCGACCTGGCCAGGCGAACCCGGCTTGAGCGCGAGGCCGAGACGCTCGAGCAACGCGTGTCGGGACGCTCGCACGTGCTGGCGCGCACGTTCGGCCGGGTCTGCGCGGTACTGGAGCGGCTGGATTACATCGAGGGCGATGAGGTCACCCCGGCCGGGCGGCGGCTGGCCGCGCTGTACGCAGAGCTGGACCTGCTCGCCGCGGAGTGCCTGCGCCGCGGCACCTGGGCCGGTCTCGGGCCTGCCGACCTGGCCGCGTGCGTGTCCGCGCTGACGTTCGAGTCGCGCCGGGCGGATGACCCCGGGCCGGTGCGTCTGCCGCACGGCCGGCCGCGCGAGGTGCTCGCTGACATGATCAGCCTGTGGGAAGAGCTGACCGCCGTCGAGGACAGCCAGCACTTGTCGTTCCTGCGGCAGCCCGATCTCGGGTTCGCCTGGACCGTGCATGCCTGGGCCCGGGGCACCAGCTTGGAAAAGCTCATCGATGCCGACCTGACGGCCGGAGACTTTGTCCGTGCTATGAAGCAGCTCATCGACCTGCTAGGTCAGCTCGCTGTCGCGGACGCCAGCGGTGAGCTAGGCAAGACCGCGCGAGCGGCGGCGGACCTGCTGCGGCGCGGCGTTGTCGCGTACTCGTCGGTGGGCTGATAACCGAGTTGCGCTGCTGCGCGCGAGCCGGCAGTCTCGGTGTCATGGCCTCGGTGATCGTAAGAGCGGTGCAGGAGCAGGACTGGCGGCAGCTCAGGGAAGCCCGGCTCGCCGCGCTAGCGGAGGCGCCGTACGCGTTCGCCTCGACCCTGGCAAGGGAGGAGGCGTTCACCGATCAGACCTGGCAGGAGCGGGCAGGTTCCGGCCGGACGTTCGGTGCCTGGGCTGACGGGGCGATCACGGGACTCGCGACCGGCTTTCCTGAGGAGCCCGGACCAGGCTGGCACCTGGTCGGCATGTGGGTCGCGCCGGAGCGCCGCGGGCAGGGCATTGCCGACCGGCTTGTGGGCGCGGTATGTGATCAAGCCCGGCAGGCCGGGGCGGCCTCGGTCACGCTGTGGGTTACCGACGCGAACGACCGGGCCAGGGCGTTCTACCGTCGGCTTGGCTTCGAGCCGACTGGCGGCCGCCAGCAGGTCCGGCCTGAGGACCCGGATCAGTGGGAGGACGAGCTTCAGGTTCGGCTCAGCTGACTGCGACCGGCAGGTCGTAGATGCGGCGGACGCTGCTGCCCAGGCGGGTGATGTCGGCGCCGTAGACATGCAGCGAGATCGCCACGTCCGCGCCGATGTTGCGGACCCGGTGGATGTCGCCGGGCGGGGCGAAGCCGCTCACCTCGCCGCAGTTGTTCTGTGCGCGGCCGACCTCGCTGAGGTGACTTCCGTCGCCCGACAGGGCGTACAGCTCCTCGTACTCCACTCCCTGCACAACGCCGAAGACGCACCAGGTGACGTGATCATGGATCGGGGTGACCTGGCCGGGCCGCCAGACCATGGCGGTGACCGAGAACGAGCCATCCGGCTCGGCGTGCAACACGTGACACTGGTACCCGTCTGCCGAGCCCGCGCGCTCGGCGGCGGTCAGGATGTCGGCGCCCGGCAGATGCAGCCGCAACTCGTCAGCGACAAGCTCAGCGGTCCGCTGCCAGTCGCAGTGCTGCTGCGTCGCCGTGCGGATGGCAGTGACCAGATCCGCTGGACACCGGGTACGAACCGGACTGATTACCGTCATGCGCACGCTCCTGCCTGCCAGGTCTCCAGCTGCCAGATAGCTACCTACTGGATCGGTCGACATTAGCTTATTGCGGTGACCGGCTCCAGCTCCAATGCCAACAATCCATGGATCCATAGAGCAGGGCTATGCGTGCCATCCGTGCAGCTAGCTGCGGGAATGAGCGGGCCGTCTCGCGGCCCGACGTGGTGCTGGTCACGTCGGGGCTGCGTACACCAGAAGCCGGATTCGCGCGTCAACTAAGCGTTCGTTGTATCGGAGGGGTGTACAACGCCTGGCCATTCGGGATGGCCGCTGGGGCGGTACAGCGCAGTGCTCGCCCGGCGGTGGCCGGATGGTTACCCGCGCTGGCCGCGTGACTGGCAGGATGCCGGAATGGGCACCATCATGCTGCTCGACGCGGCCTCGATGTACTTCCGTGCGTTTTACGGCGTGCCGGAAACCATGACGGCGCCAGATGGCACCCCCGTCAACGCGGTCAAGGGCTTCCTGGACATGATCGCCCGGCTGGTCCGGGCCCGGCACCCGGTGCGTCTCATCGCGTGCATGGATGCGTCCTGGCGGCCGGCGTTCCGGGTTGCGGCGCTGCCCTCTTACAAGAGCCACCGGGCTAATCCGGACGGCTCAGAAAAAGTGCCGGACGCGCTGACCGTCCAGCTGCCGATCATCGTGGATGTGCTCTCGGCTGCTGGCATCGCTATGTCCTGGGCAGAAGGCTACGAAGCAGACGACATCATCGGCACGCTGGCCGCGCAGTCAGCCAGCCCGGTCGAAGTTGTTACCGGCGACCGGGACTTGTTCCAGCTGGTCGATGACGAGCGCGGGATCCGGATTGCCTACATCGCCAGAGGACTGGCCAACCTGGAGCTCGTTGACGAAGCGGCGGTGACCGCGAAGTACCAGATCCCCGGCCGGAACTACGCAGCGTTCGCCGCGCTGCGCGGCGATCCGAGCGACGGACTTCCCGGCGTGCCCGGCGTCGGGGACAAGACGGCGGCCGCGCTGGTGCGGGTCTTCGGCTCAATCGAGGCGATGCTGGCCGCGATCGATGCGGGCCACGGCGGCTTCCCGGCGGGCAGCCGGGCCAAGCTCGTGGCGGCCCGGCAGTATCTTGACGCCTGCATGCCCGTGGTCAGGGTCGCGACTGACGCGCCGGTCAAGCTAACGGGCGGCGAATTGCCGTCGGTGCCCGCGGATCCTGGCCGGGTCGCCGAGCTTGATGAGCACTTCGACCTCGGATCATCGCTGGGCCGGGCGCTGTCGGCCCTGGCCGCCGCGCCCTGAGAAGTCAGGATGCGTGCGCAGATCGGCGGGATGAGATGATGCGAAGGCGGGCGCTCGGGTGCCAGAAACCAGCCGGAGGAGTGCGATGGGGCACGTAGGAGAGGGAACGGGGCTTTACCCGGCCAGCCGGTTGCGCGAGGTCGCGGCCGCGACCGGCGCCGCGGGCCTGGATGCGCTGCTGCTGACGCCTGGGCCTGACTTGCGCTACGTGACCGGCTACGACGCCCACGCGCTCGAGCGGCTGACCTGCCTGGCAGTGCCGGCTGATGGCGCGCCGTTCCTGGTCGTGCCCCGGCTCGAGGTACCAGCCGCGCACGCGTCGCCGGCTGGCGCGCTGGACTTGGAGATCGTCGGCTGGGACGAGACCGACGACCCGTACGCTCTGGTGAGCAGGCGCCTCGGCGCTGTCGCAGCGGTGGGCCTGGCAGACCGGATGTGGGCCCTGATGGTGCTGCGGCTGCGGGCCGCGCTGCCAGCTGCCCGCCAGGAGCTCGCCAGCGTGGCCCTGCGGGACCTGCGCGCGCGCAAGAGCCCGGCAGAGGTGGCGGCGCTGCGGGCGGCGGGAGAGGCCATCGACCGCGTGCACGCCCAGGTGCCTGGCTGGCTGCGGCCCGGCCGTACCGAGCGCGAGGTCGCCGCCGACATCAGCGAAGCCATCCTGGCCGAGGGACACGTCAGCGCTGACTTCGCCATCGTGGCTTCCGGCCCCAACGGCGCGAGCCCGCATCACACCGCAGCCGACCGGGTCCTGCAGTCAGGCGATGCGGTCGTGGTGGACATCGGCGGCACGATGCCGAGCGGCTACTGCTCGGATTGCACGCGGACCTACGTCATCGGCTCCGTGCCTGACGGGTTCGCCGCGTATTACCAGGTCCTGAAGGACGCTCAGGAGGCGGCTTATCAGGCAGTGCGGCCCGGCATTACCGCTGAGGCTGTGGACGCGGCCGCCCGCGAGCCGATCACCGCAGCCGGCTACGGCGAGTTCTTCGTGCACCGGACCGGTCACGGCATAGGCCTGGAAACGCATGAGGACCCCTACATCGTGTCCGGCAATTCCGAGGTGCTACAGCCCGGACACGCGTTCTCGATCGAGCCTGGCATCTACCCTGGCCCGCACGGGGCGCGGATCGAGGACATCGTCGTGTGCACCGCCGATGGCTGCGAGCATCTCAACAAGGTCAGCCGCGACCTGATCGTGGTAGGCGGGTAGTGACCGGTGTCGAGCGGGAAGTCAGGGACGACACGACGGCGGCCCTGTTCGACCTGACCCGGCAGATCGCAGCGGACGAGCTAGCCCCGAAGGTCGCCGCCGCTGAGCACGAGGGCAGGTTCCCCCGGGAGGTATTCGCCACGCTGGGCAAGGCAGGATTGCTCAGCCTGCCGTATGCCGAGGAGCTGGGCGGAGGTGGCCAGCCCTACGAGACCTATCTTCAGGTCGTCGAAGAGCTAGCTACCGCATGGCTGGCCATCGGGCTCGGCGTCAGCGTGCACACTCTCACCTGCTTTCCGATCGCCTCGGCCGGCACCCCGCAGCAGCAGGAGCGCTGGCTTCCCGGCATGCTCGGCGGCAACCAGCTCGGCGCGTACTGCCTGTCTGAACCAGGCAGCGGCTCGGATGCTGCGGGCCTGGCAACCCGGGCGGTGGCTGATGGCGACGAGTTCGTGATCGACGGCGTGAAGGCCTGGACCACGCACGGGGGCTATGCCGACTTCTACACCCTGTTCGCGCGGACGTCTGGCGAGTCCACCGGGCCAGACCGGGCTAAGGGCGTCAGCTGCTTTCACGTTCCGGCCGACACGCCGGGCGTGTCGGCGGCGCCGCCCGAGCACAAGATGGGCATGCGCAGCTCGGCAACGGCGCAGGTGCGGTTCGAGTCGGCACGGATTCCGGCTGGCCAGCTGGTCGGGGAGCCGGGCCTCGGGTTCCCGATCGCGCTGGCCGCGCTGGACGCGGGCCGGCTAGGGATCGCCGCCTGCGCGACGGGCGTCGCGCAGGCAGCACTGGACTGCGCCGTGGGCTACGCCCGGCAGCGGGTACAGTTCGGCCGGCGCGTGATCGACTTTCAGGGCCTGCAGTTCATGCTCGCGGATATGGCAACCGCGGTCGCGGCAGCGCGCGCGCTCTACCTCGCAGCGGCACGGCGCAAAGATGCCGGCCAGCGGTACGGGCAGCACGCAGCCATGGCCAAGCTGCTGGCCACCGACACCGCGATGCGAGTCACCACCGACGCTGTCCAGGTGCTCGGCGGGTACGGCTACGTCGAGGACTTCCCGGCCGAGCGGCTGATGCGCGAGGCCAAGGTGCTGCAGATCGTCGAGGGCACCAACCAGGTTCAGCGCATGGTGATCAGCCGCGAGCTCGCTGCTAGCTGACGCGCGGCCGGGCGATCACGCCCTCCCACGGGCCGAGCGCTGGTTGCTGTGCGCCGGTCCGCAGTAGGACCTCGCCGAGGTTCTCCGGCATCCGCACGGCATGGGCAGTGAAGTTCGCCACCACCAGCAACGGCCCGGTCCGGTACGCCCAGACGCCGGCCGCTGAGGGAAGCTGCTCGAAGCTAGCGACGCTGCCGCCGAGCTCGGCGTGCCGCAGCGCCAGCAGCCGCCGGGACAACCAGAGCACCGAACTCTCATCGCTGAGCTGGTCCGCCACATTGACCGCGGCGGGTCCGGTCGGCAGCCACGGGCGCACGCCGTCCGCGCTGAAGCCAGCCGACGGCGATTTGTCCCACCGCATCGGCGTTCGCGCGCGGTCCCTGTTGCCCTGCGGATTCTGCCCGCCGATGGTCATGACGTCGCGCTGCAGCCCGGCGGGCACATCGACGTCAGTCATGCCGATCTCGTCGCCGTAGTACAACACGACCGTACCGGGCAGCGTCGACAGCACCAGTAGCGCGAGCCTGGTCCTAGCGTCGTCGCCGCCGCACCACCGGGTCGGGAAGCGGCCGATATCGTGGTTGGAGCCGGTCCACACCGGGCACGCGCCGCGCGGCAGCGCAACCATCGTCTGCGCCACGACGTCGGCCAGGCCCGGCACGCTGAAGTCAGCAAATGCCGCCGGGAAATTGAACGCGAGTTGCAGTTCGTCGTCATCCCCGTAATAAGACGCAAGACGGGCGAGGTCGCCGACCCAGGTTTCGCCGAGAAGGAGCCGCTCAGGCGAATACGTCTCGGCGATCTTGCGCCAGTCACGGTAGACACTGTGCGTCTCCGGCCGGTTAGCGTTGTAGACGGGCCGTAGCCCGAAGCGTCCGTCCATCCTGCTGCTGCCGGGCGGTAGCGGCGGATTGTCACGCAGCCCGGCATCCTTGTAGAGACCGTGCGCGACATCAATACGGAAGCCCGCTATCCCGCGGTCGAACCAGAACCTCTGGATCTCGCGGAACTCCGCGTGTACTGACGGCAGCCACCAGTTCAGGTCCGGCTGGCCGGGAAGGAAGTTGTGCAGGTAGTACTGGCTAGTGGCTGCGTCCCACTGCCAGGCTGGCTGCCCGGTGGCATCGAGCCAGTTGTTCGGCGGCCCGCCACCCGGCGCCGGGTCGGCCCAGACGTAGTAATCGCGGTGCTCGGCATCGCGCGACGCGGCGGCGTCGATGAACCACGGATGCGCAGAGCTGGTGTGGTTGGGAACCAGGTCGAGCAGTACCCGGATGCCTCGCTCGGCGGCCGCGGCCACGAGTGCGTCCAGGTCGTCCAGAGTTCCGAGCTCGGGGTGCACGCCGGTGTAGTTGCTGACGTCATACCCCCAGTCCTGGTCTGGCGACGGCATGGTCGGCGACAGCCAGATGCCGTCCACGCCGAGCCAGGTCAGGTGGTCAAGTCGCTCGACAATGCCGCGCAGATCGCCGTACCCGTCCCCGTTGCTGTCGCGCCAGGACCGGACGTAGAGCTGATAAACGACAGCGCCATGCCACCATGGGTCGTCAGCCACGGTTTGTTCCCCTCCCGGGCGGTCAGCGAGCCGGATACGCGGCTAGGTCCAGATTGCCGCACCTGAATCTTGATCGAAGAACTGGATGCCGTCAGTGTCGATCGCGAAGTTCAAGCGTTCACCCGCCTTGGCCGGCGTCCTCGGGTCGACCCTGGCCACGCCTTCGCCGGAGATCGTCGCGGCCTCCGCGTCCGGAGCATGCGCGCCCTCAGCCACGACCCGCTTAGCGTCGATGGTGAAGTGGACGACCAGTTCGGATCCGAGTGCCTCGACCAGGTCGACGTCGCCCGCGAGGACTGGTCCGGCGAACCCGGCATGGGCGGCGGGCAAGTGCTCGGGGCGCAGCCCGATGACGACCGTTCTCCCGGCGTAGGAAGTCAGCCCCGAATGCCGGATCGTCACCGCATCGGGCAGGTCGACGTGCTGTGAGCCGAGCTTGACCGACCGGCCGCCGTCGCCAACCGTTGCCTCGTAGAGGTTCATGGCAGGCGAGCCGATGAAAGCGGCCACGAAGATGTTGTCCGGCCGGTCATAAAGCACCTGCGGGTTGTCGCACTGCTGCAGGATTCCGGCCCGCATCACGGCGACCCGGTCACCCATCGTCATGGCCTCGATCTGATCGTGCGTGACGTAGATCGTGGCCACTCCGATACGGCGCTGAATGCGCGACACCTCCGCGCGCATCTGCACGCGCAGCTTGGCGTCCAGGTTCGACAGCGGCTCGTCCATCAGGAACACCGACGGCTCGCGGACGATCGCACGGCCCATCGCAACCCGCTGCCGCTGGCCGCCTGACAACTGACCGGGCTTGCGGTCCAGCCACTCGGTCAGCCCGAGGATCTCGGCAGTCTCTTTAACCTTGGCGTCGAGCTTGTCTTTCGGAAGCTTGCGCAGCTTGAGCGCGAATCCGATGTTCTCGGCGACCGTCATGTGCGGGTAGAGCGCGTAGTTCTGGAACACCATCGCGATGTCGCGCTCTTTCGGAGACAGGTCGTTGACCTCGCGGCCGCCGATGCGCATGATCCCGCTGCTGATGTCCTCCAGCCCGGCCACCATGCGCAGTGCCGTCGTCTTTCCGCAGCCGGAGGGGCCGACGAGCACCATGAACTCGCCGTCACCGACCTCCAGGCTCAGGTCGTGGACCGCGTGGAATCCGTTCGGATAGACCTTGTTGACCTGGTCCATGCTCACAGTGGCCATGGCATCTCCTTAGCCGGGTCGTTCGGGAGGCAGGCGAGGCGCCGCGGGGTCATCCCTTCACCGCGCCGGAGGTGAGTCCGGAAATCACGAACTTCCGGAAGATGAATACGAGGATGCCGATCGGAACGGTGGCGACTACGGAGGCAGCGAAGATCGTCGCGTAGGGGGTCACGTCGATTGTGCCGAACTGCGAGACACCGACCGGGATGGTGCGGAAGTTGTTGGAGATGTTGAACGTCAGCGCCATCAAGAACTCGGTCCAGCACGCGGTAAAGCAGAAGATGCCTGCGGTGAAGATGCCCGGCAGTGCTTGCGGCAGGATGATCGACCAGACTGTGCGCAGCGGCGAGGCGCCGTCGATCCGGCCAGTCTCTTCCATCTCCCTGGGAATGCCGAGCATGTAGTTGCGCAGGATCCAGATGGCGAACGGCAAGTTGAACGCGGTGTAAGGCACGATCAGTGCCTGGTAGCTGTTCAGCCAGCCGAGGTGATGCAGCAGCAGGTACAGCGGTGCGATCAGCGCGATCTCCGGGAAGACCGAGATCATCAGGAAGGCGACCAGCAAAGTGAACTTGCCGCGCATCGGCAGCCGGCCAAGGGCGTAGCCGGCCAGGGTGCCAAGTCCGAGCACGAGCGCGGTGGAGATCAGCGTGACGATCAGCGAGTTGCGGAAGTAGATCCCGAAGTCGTACTGGACGAAGGCGGATTTGTAGTTGGCGACGCTCAGCGGATTCGGGAAGTACTGCGGTGGGTCGACGCCGATGTTGGCTGCTGTCTTGAAGCTCGATGCGATCAGCCAGTACAGCGGCAAGCCGATGAAGAGCACGACGAAGAACGTGGCGATGTTGACGCCGTTGAAGACCCGGTGCCAGCCGGTTCTCTTGCGGTTGCGCATCAGGTGTTCTCCTTCCCGACCTGCACGCGGAACGTCCGCAGCGAGAGCAGGCAGCCGAGCAGCACCAGCAGCGCCGTACTAGTGGCGACCGCAGCCCCGCCGCCGAAGTCGAGGTTCTTGAACATGGCGTCATAGCCCAGGACAGCCAGCGACGTCGTTGCGGTGCCGGGACCGCCGCCGGTGAGCACATACGGCAGGTCGAACAGCCCGAACGCCTGCAGCACCCGGAACATCACCGCCAGAGCGAGTGTCGGGCGCAGCAGCGGCAGGGTGACGTGCCAGAACGTGTACCAGCCGGAGGCTCCGTCGATCTCGGCTGCCTCGTAGATGTCACCCGGAAGCATGACCAGTCCGGCGAGCACGATGATGGCGACGAAAGGCGTTGTCTTCCAGATGTCGGCCACCATCATCCCGATGATCGCGGGAGTCGAGGTGCCGAGGATGTTCGGATGGCCCAGCCCTACCGCCTGGAAGATCGCCTGCAACGCACCGTAGGTGCCCTCGTAGATGTAACCCCAGAGTTCGGCGTTGATGACGGTGATCATGGACCATGGGATCAGCAGCAGGGCCATCATCCAGCCCCGGCCTGCAGTGAGCCGCTCCAGCACGAGCGCGATCAAGGTGCCGAGGACGAGTTCCACGAGCACGGTGATGATCGTGTACACGACGGTGAAGCCGAGCGCGTAGCGCCAGACGGCGGCATGGATGAGCGCGGAGTAGTTAGCACCGGTGACGCCGGTCATGATGAAACCGTTGCCGGTAGCGTTCACGTTCCGCAGGCTCATCACGACCGAGTACAGGATCGGGAAGATCGTCACGCCGGCTACGAAGATCAGTGCCGGGGCGGCGAACAGCCAGCCCATCCTGGCGAGCTTTCTGCGATTGACATCCGGGCGCCCGGCCGGCGGGGCGGCAGCAGTAACGGCCGGTTGCTCGGCAGCACTGGAGATTGTCGTCATGGGTCAGTCCTTTGACTGCAGCCGGGAGAACTCGCGCTGCGGAGCGGCGGATCCGGCCAGGTCGCGGCGGCGCACCTGGCCGGATCCGGCCGGCCCGCAGGTTAGAGCCCGCCTCCGGACGTGGAGGTGAGCGCGCTCGCTGCCTGGCTCTGAGCCGATGAGAGCCCGGCTGACGGGGACACTGAGCCGGCCAGGATGGCGTTCACGTTGGTGTAGATCGCGGTGCTCAGCGCTGGGTAGTTCGGCGTGCCGGCCGGCCGCGGGACCAGCCGCGTCTTGGGCACGATCGCCAGGACCGGATTGGACGCGATCACGGCGGCGGAGGTCCGCACTGACTCTACTGTCGGGATCTCCGAGTACTTCTGCGCCAGGATGTCCTGCGCTTGTGTGCTGGCCAGCCACTTGATGAAGGTCAGGTCCAGGGCAATGTGCTTGCTGTGCGGGTTGATGTACAGGTTCCAGCCGCCGATGTTGGAGTAGCCAGGGTAGGACTCACCCTGGAAGGTCGGCAGCGGCGCGACGCCAACCTGGCTGGCGGTCAGCTTCGACGTGGCCGGGGTGGTGGCGTAGGAGTAGGCGTAGTCCCAGTTGCGCAGGAACACTGACTGGCCGGCCGCGAAGACGTCCATCGCCTGCGGCTCCTGGAACGTGGTCACCGCGGCGGGGGTCACGCCGGAGGTGACCAGGCTGCGCATGAACGTCACGGCCTTGAGCGCGGCCGGAGTATCCAGCGTGGCCTTGGTGTAGCTCGCGTTCGTCACCGCCCCGCCAGCGTCCGTCAGGTACTCCATGAAGTCACACGTCAGGCCCTCATAGGAGTCGCCTTCCCAGACGAAGCCGTACTTAATGCCGGCCTTGGCCTGGATATGCTTGGCCTCGCTCTCCAGCTGTTCCCAGGTGGTGGGGACCGGCAGGTGGTACTTGGCGAGCAGGTCCTTGCGGTAGTAGAGGAACCCCTGGTCCTCGAACAGCGGCGAGCCGTATACCTGGCCCTTGTACGTGGCACCCTGGATCAGCCCCGGCGCGAACCTGGTGAAGTAGCTGGCGGGCAGGTACTTCGACAACGGCAGGGCGAGCTGGTGAGCGCCGAACTGAGCGGGCCAGATCACATCGCCCATGAACACGTCGGGCGTGGCCGAGCCACCGGAGATCGTCGTGGCCAGCGTGGCCCGGTTGGTGTCGGTATCGGTCGAGGCGGATACCAGCGTGACGTGAATCTTGGGGTAAGCCTTCTCAAAGGCCTTAATAAGGACCGTGCGGGTGTCGGTCGCCCCGGCTCCGGCAATCGGGCTGGCCGACCAGACAATGGTGCCGGCGGTAGCCGACCCGGTGCTGCTGGCGGACGGGCTGGTGGTGCTGCCGCAGGCGGTCAGGCCGATGGCGGCAATGCCGGCGACGGCGGCAGCGCACAAGCTTGTCCGGGGCCGCTGCCAGCTATTCCGGCTGGGCAATACTCTTCGCATGGGCTCTCCTTCGGTGTGGCCTGATCGGTGATCAGCGGGACGGCCGCTAGTCGGAGCGGATGATTTGCCTGAGCTCCTGGGCGAGCTCGGTGAGGGTCGCGCGGACGGATAGCCGCTGCGCGAGCGCCTGATGCACGGCGCTGGATATGGCAAGGCTGAACTGGTTGTAGTTGACGATGGCCGGGCGCGGCCGGGCAGTCAGGATTGCCTGCTTGAGAACGGGCAGGAACGGGAAGCGCCGGACCAGGGACGGCTGGCTGTACAGCGCGGTCCAGACCGGCGGCAGAGCCGAGCGCAGCAGCACTTGCCGCTCGCTGCTCATGCTGGTGAGGAACTTGATGAACGCCAGCGCGGTCGCGGGATGCGGCGCATAGGCGCTGATTGCGAGGTTGGCGCCGCCGAGAGTGCTCGAGCCGGGGCCGTGCAACCCCGGCAGCGCGGTAACGCCGAACTTGCCGGCCACCTTGTTGCCCGGCGACGGCGTGCTCGCGTCGCCGTAGACATAGGGCCAGTTGCTCAGGAACAGCAGCTTCCCGGCCTCGAACGCATGCCGGGAGTCCTCCTCGTTCCAGCCGAGGGCCGCCTGCGGTATCCACCCCTCGCGCAATCCGCTCACCAGGAAGTCCAGCGCTCGAGTTGCCTGCGGGCTATCCACTGTCACCGCGGTGTCGTTGGCCGACAGCAGCGAGCCCCCGGCCGACTGGACAGCCTCGGCGAAGTTGACGGTCAGGCCTTCATAGGCCTGGAGCTGGGTGCCGTAGCCGCCGAGCCCGAATCTCGGCCCGAGCGTGCGGGCCAGCCGAGATAGCTGTGCCCACGTTCCCGGCGGTTTGACTCCGGCCGTTGCCAGGATGTCGCTCCGGTAGTACAGCAAGGTGGCGTTGCTGGTGAACGGCACGGCGTACAGGTGGCCCTGGTACGTCGCCGTCGCGACGGCGGGCCGCAGGAAATGGCTGAGCGGGAAAGGCCGGGTGCTGATCGGCGTGATCCATCCGCTGCTGGCGAATTCAGCGGTCCAGATGACGTCCAGGCTCATCACGTCGTAGACCGTGCTGTGCGCTTGCAGATTGGCGACAAGTTGCGCGTACTGGTCGTCGGCGTCGTCGGGCAGGTAGATCGTTGTGACCTTCTGCGCCGGGTGCCGCTGGTTCCAGTCGGTTATGAGGGGCCGGAGGTAGCCGGTGTCGACTTTGCCGGTCGCGAACGTGATCGGCCCGGTTGCGCTATTCCTGGCCGGCGGGGCGGCGCCAGCGTCGGACCCTCCGCTCCCGGGGTCGGCAGTGGCGATCAGCGAGCACCCGCCGAGAACCAGGCAGGCTAAGGCACTGCTCACCACGCGCTTCATGCGCTGCGCCTGACCTGCTGCACTCGTCCGCCTTCTGCCAGCGGTCACGGTCGGCCTGCAGATAGCAAGCGGCATGTTACCGCGAAGTTAACTTGCCTGCCGACCAGTACATGCTTGTTATATACGTCAGTTAGGTAGGAGTCAATGAACCTTTTGCGCACGGCCGAACGGCTCGCGAGAAGGGCATGCAAGAGGGCAGTGCGCTGCCGGGGGCCATATGCGAACATGAAGGTCAACGGCAGGAAGGGGCAATCTCATGCGAATGCCGTTGCTGGCGCTCCTGGCGAAGGAGCCGGCCCACGGCTATGAGCTGAAAACCCAGCTCGAGCAGATTTTCGGCGAGGCGTACCCGGCACCTAACATCGGCCAGATCTACGTGACGCTGCAGCGACTGGAGCGCGACGGCTTGGTTCGCAGTCAGGATGTCGTGCAGGTGACCCGGCC
>Ga0335072_10007769_pt1 | contig 15608 bp, 17 predicted proteins | sample Lox_Sample_21_FD_206725 | JGI IMG/M metagenome (GOLD analysis project Ga0335072, IMG submission 206725) | Soil microbial communities from Loxahatchee National Wildlife Refuge, Florida, United States - Lox_Sample_2.1 | ecosystem: Environmental > Terrestrial > Soil > Wetlands | place: USA... | reverse complement strand
GCCGGGCCTCGTTATCGTGGACCGTTACGGTCGCTATGACAGCGGTAGATGTCCACGATAATCCGCTGGCGTCAGTAACGTGGAACCTGATGCGGGTGTGAGCACCTTTCGGCGGCACAGGCCCGCCGCGCCCTTGCTCCAGCGAAATCTCGTTCCTGGTGCTGGAACGGCGGCGCCACAGCCTCAATAGCATGTGGCATTTCACGCACTCACATCGGATTCGGGCGTGGGGTGTCACTCTAGGAGCGTAAAGCTGGTCAAGGCGGTGCCGGAGCGGGCGCTGGAGGCCGAGCTGACCGCGCACCTGGGCCATGAGAAAGGCGAGCGGCCGGCCGCAGCGGCGGACCCGGGAACCACCGCAACGAGACGATCGATACGACGGTGCAGACCGGCGTGGGGCCGGTGCCGTTGCAGGTGCCGTTGCAGGTGCCGCGGGACCGGGCGGGCACGTTCGAGCCGCTGCTGGTGCCCAAGGTGGCCGGCGGGCTGGACGACATGATCATCTCGCTGTATGCGCACGGCATGAGCGTGCGGGACATCTTGCACCACCTGGAGCAGGTCTACGGCGCCGTGCTGTCGGCCGAGACGGTCTCGCGGATCACCGATCAGGTGCTGGAGGAGGTCCGTGCCTGGCAGTGGCGGCCGCTGGACCCGGTTTACGCGATGGTGTTCCTGGACGCGATCGTGGTCAAGGTCAGAGACAACCACGCCGTGCAGAACAAGCCCGCCTGCCAGGCCGTCGGGATCGACGCGGACGGGGAGGAGCACGTGCTGGGCGTCTGGGTGGCCAAGACCGTCCCGGGCGACGGCGCCGCCGGCGAGGGCGCCGGGTTCTGGCGGTCGGTCACGGCCGACCCGAAAAACCGGGGCGTGCGGGACATCCTGATCGCCTGCTGCGACCGGCTGGCCGGGTTCCAGGACGCCATCCACGCCGCGTTCGACCGCACCGTGGTGCAGCGCTGCGTCCTTCATCTCGTCCGCAACGCCCTGCGCCCGGTCGCCCGCCGCGACGCCCGGCAGGTCGCCGCGGAACTGCGCAAGATCTACACCGCCCTGGACGCCGACGCGGCCCTGGACGCCCTGGCGGAGTCCTCCGCCTCGCCGTGGGCGGCGGTACCCGCTGGCCGCGAAGGTCTTCGAGGACGCCTGGGACTGCTTCACCCCGTTCCTGGCCTTCGGGCCCGCCACCCGCAAGCTGCTCTACACCACCAACGATCGAGAGCCTGAACTGCCAGCTGCGCAAGGTCACCAAGGCCCGCGGCCACGTCCCGAACGACGACGCCATGGTCAAGCTGCTGTGGCTGGCCATCATCAACATCGAGGACGAACGAGCCCGCGAACGCGCCGCCCGGCGGGCCCAGACCGGCAAACGGTCCGACCAGCCCGCCCGAGCAGGAGCCCTTATGCCGACACCTTCATGGGTTACTATCCGCGCCGTGGACCCTCTTGACGTTCTTGCCAGCCGTCTCCCGGCCGGCGCGGTCACGACCGATGCCGACATCCTGCGGGACCGGGCCATCGACTCATGGTCGCTGGCGCTGCTGCGGCGTTCGCGCGGCGACGACCTCCCGGTTCCCGCCGCCGTGGTCTTCCCGGCCCGCACCGAGGAGGTTGCCACGGTGCTGGCCTGGGCCAGCCAGGCGCGAGTGGCCGTGATCCCCCGGGGCGGCGGCTCCGGGGTGTGCGGCGGGGCGGTCGCCCAGGCCGGTTCGATCGTGCTTGACCTGTCCCGGATGAACAACGTCACCGGCGTCGACCCGGTCTCGCAGGTCGTCCAGGCCGAGGCCGGCGTGCGCGGCGACCAGCTCGAGGACGCCCTGGCCCCGCACGGGCTGACCGTGGGCCACTATCCGCAGTCGATCGCGTCCTCCACCGTCGGCGGCTGGATCGCCGCGTCCTCCGCCGGGCAGGCGTCCGCGGGGTTCGGGGCCATCGAGGACGTATTGCTGGGCTGCACCGCGGTTCTCCCGCAGGGCGGCGTCCTCCGGTGCCGGCCGGTGCCGCGCTCGGCCGCCGGGCCCGACCTGCGGCGGCTCCTGGTCGGGTCCGAGGGGACGCTTGCCGTGGTGACCGAGGCCACCCTGGCCTGCCGGGCCCGGCCGGCCGGCTGGGACTGGCTGGTGTTCGGCTTCCCCTCCTTCGCCGCGCTGGCCGACGGCCTGCGGGACGCCCGGCGCGCCGAGACGGGCGCGGCCATCCTGCGGGGTTACGACGAAGCCGACGCCCAGCTGAGCTTCGCCGCGCTCGGCCATGCCGGCGGGTGCGTCGGGTTGCTCGGGTTCCCGGCGGGGCTGCCCGGGCTGGACGCCAGGAAGCAGGCGGCCTCCGACGCCGCGCGGCAGGCGGGATCATCCGGCCCGCTCGACGCCGCGTACGGGGACCACTGGTGGCAGCACCGCAACGATGCCGTCGCCACGTACGCCAGCATCATGGGACCCGACCGCGCGTTCGGCCCGGGGGTGATCGTGGACACCTTCGAGGTCGCCGGGCTGTGGTCCGCGGTACCGGGCCTGTACGCCGGCATCCGGGACGCCCTGGCCGCGCACGCGCAGGCCGTGCTCTGCCACCTGTCCCACCTGTACCCGTCCGGCTCCTCGCTGTACTTCACGTTCCTGATCAGCGGGACGGACGACCAGGACGCGGCGGTGCGGTACCTGGCCGCGTGGGATGATGCCGTGCGAAGCTGCGCCGCCGCGGGCGGAACCCTCACCCATCATCACGGCGTGGGGCGGCTGAAGGCCGCCTTCCTGGCGGGCGAGCTCGGCGAGGCCGGAACCGACGTGCTGAGGCAGATCAAGGCGGCCCTGGACCCCCAGCGGATCATGAACCCGGGGGTGCTGCTGCCATGACCACCAGCCCGTTCGGCCCGCTGGTGGTCATCGCCAACCCGCGGGCCGGCCAGGGGAAGGTCGGATCGCACCTCCCGCAGATCGAGCGCATCCTGGCCGACGCCCGGCTCAGCTACCGGATCGTGCGCACCACCCACCCCGGTCACGCCACCGAGGTCGCCCGGGACGCCCTGGCCCGCGGTGAGCGATACCTGGTCGCGGCCGGCGGCGACGGAACCGTCCACGAGGTGGTCAACGGGATGCTCGACGGCGGCCAGCCGGTCGCCGCCGACGCCGTGCTCGGGGTGGTGGCGGCGGGCTCCGGGTGCGACTTCGTGCGGTCGTTCGGCCTGCCTGGCGACACCCTGCAGGCCGCCCGTCACCTGGCCGGAGACCAGGTGCGCCCCGTCGACGTAGGCCGGGTGACCTTCACCGCCGGGTCGGCGGAGATAACCCGGTACTTCCCGAACATCGCCGAGGCCGGGCTGGGCGGGGCAGTGGTGGCCCGGGCCGCACGGCTCCCGGCCCGCCTCGGGCCCGCCCGGTACCTGGCCGGGTTCTGGCTCACGCTGCCCGGCTTCCGCCCGGCCACCGTCCGGCTCGACACGGACGGCCAGGCCTATCAGTGGCGGGCGCACAACGTGGTCGTGGCGAACTGCCGGTTCTACGGCGGGGGCATGCAGATCTCGCCCAAGTCCGAACCGGACGACGGCCTGCTCGACGTCCTGGTCATGGTGGGCCCGAAGTCCGACGCCTTCACCGCGCTGCCGAAGATCTACCGCGGCGCGCACCTGCCGCACCGCAACATCGCCGAACTGCGGGCCAGCCGGGTGGTCCTCCAAGCCGACCCGCCGTTCGCGATCGAGGCCGACGGAGAGACGCTGGGCACCACGCCGGCCACGTTCGACATCATCCCGACGCCGATCCGCCTGAAGGTCTGACCGCTCCGGCCGCCGAAGCGTCGCGGGTGGTCAGCCGGGTCCTGCGGACCAACACGTCCTCGGCCGTGATGGCCATCTCGCGGCTGCGCGCCAGGTCCACCTCGACGTTGAGCACCGGCAGGCCGTCCACCACCGGCTCGCCGAGCGACCGATCCCGGCCGATCAGGCGGATGGCTTCCCGCCAGTCATCGCCGTAGCGCCGCACCAGCCGGGCGCCGGTGCGCGGCGGCAGGCCCAGGCGGGCCGCCTCGGCCGTGGCCAGGTCCCGCGCCGCGCGGGCCGGCCCGTGCAGCCCGAGCGGGATGCTGGCGGTCACGCACCGCCCGCGTGCGCCCAGCGAGCCGGCCACCCGGTCCACCAGGTCCTCGGCCATGGCCCGGTACGTGGTCAGCTTCCCCCCGGTGATGGTGAACAGCCCGGGCGGTTCCTCGAAGACCACGTGCCTGCGGGACAGGTCCGAGGTCCGGGCGTCGTCCTGGCTCAGCAGCGGGCGCAGCCCGGCCCAGGAGGCCACCACGTCGCGGTCGCTCACTCCGGGGAAGTCTCGGGTCACGGCGGCCAGGATGTAGTCACGGTCGGCGTCCTGCACGGCCGGGTGATCCAGGTCACCCGAGTACGGGGTATCGGTCGTCCCCGCGTACACCCGGTCCTCCCACGGGATCAGGAAGACGAAACGCCCGTCGCCCGCCGCCGACGGCATGGCCAGCGCGGCCCTGGTCCGCACCGCCCCCGGCGCGAACACCAGGTGCACCCCCTTGCTCGGCCGGAGCCGGCCACCGCCCAAACCACCCGGAACGCCCAAAGCGCCCAGGCCAAGGACCTGATCGGCCCACACGCCGGCCGCGTTCACCGTGGCCCGGGCCCGGATCTCGAATCGCTCCCCGGTCATCTGATCGGCCGCGACCGCCCCCGCCACCCGCGCTCCGCCCAGCAGCGCCGAAGCCCGGACGTGGTTGGCCAGCACCGCGCCGAACGCCGCGGCCGCCCGCGCCACCTCGATGGTCAGCCGGGCGTCGTCGGTCTGGCCCTCGAAGTACCGGAAGCCGCGCGACGGTCCCGCCAGTCCCGGGATGGCCTCGCCGATCTGAGCCGCCGTCACCGACCGGTGCCGGGCTATGTTCCGCCTGGAGGCCAGCAGGTCGTACCCGGTCAGCCCGACCCCGTAAACGGCCCGGCTGCGCAGGTCACCCGCCAGCATGTACATGGGAACCGGCCGGATCAGGTGCGGAGCCAGCCGGAACAGCAGCCCGCGCTCTCGCAGGGACTCGCGCACCAGCCCGAACTCCCGGTGTTCCAGGTACCGCAGACCTCCGTGCACCAGCCGGGACGAGCGCCCCGAGGTGCCCGCCGCGAAGTCGTCCTTCTCCACCAGCGCCACCGAGAACCCGCGCGCGGCGGCGTCCAGGGCGATGCCCGCGCCGGTGATCCCGCCCCCGATCACCAGCACGTCGAACCGGTCCTGCGCCATCTTCGCCAGGTTGGCCGACCGGGTCTGGGCCGAGAACGACAGCACCAGCCGATGGTAACGCCAGGCCGGCGAGCTAGCCCCGGTGATCACCTATAGTGCGGATGTGAACTCGCGGGTCAGCGCGATCTTGCTCGACGCGGGCGGGGTGATGGTCTTCCCCCAGCCTGAGCTCCTGCGGCCGCCGCTGCAGGCGCTCGGCATGTCCCCGGACGTCGCCGCGTTCGAGCGTGCCCACTACCAGGCGATGGTGGTCCAGGACCTGGCCGCCACGCCGCCCGCCGCGGGCACCTGGTGGCGCGACTACCTGGCCGGCTACTTCACCGCCTGCGACGTGCCCGAAGCCCGGTGCCGTGAGCTGGCCGCCGAGGTCGCCGAGGCCACCATGGGCCAGGCCTGGACCCACGTCGGCACCGGGGTGATGCCCGGGCTGCGGGCCCTGGCCGCGCTCGGCCTGCCGATGGGCGTGGTCTCGAACTCCGACGGCTCGGTGCAGGCCGAACTGCGCCGCCTGGGCGTCTGCTACGCGCCCGACGGGACCGGGACACAGACCGGGGTAGAGGTCGGTGTGGTCGTCGACTCCGCCGTGGTCGGCGTGGCCAAGCCGGATCCGGCCATCTTCGGCATCGCGCTGGACGCCCTGGGCGTGCCCGCCAGCGGCACCGTCCTGCACGTCGGCGACAGCCTCCGGTACGACGTGGCCGGGGCCCTGGCCGCCGGCCTGCAGCCCGTCCACCTCGACCCGTACGGACTCTGCCCGGCCCCGGACGGCCACCGCCACATCCGCACCCTGGCCGAACTAGCCGGGGACCTCAACGGCCGAGCGTTATCGGGTCGGCGCTCACCCCGCGCCGGCGATAGACTACGGGCTTGCCCGACCACGGCGTGAAAGTGAGTACGCAGCATGCGCTGGTCCACAATGCACATCCCGACGCTGCGCGAGGACCCGGCCGACGCCGGCGCGCCCAGCCACCGCCTGCTGCTCCGGGCCGGCTACATGCGCCAGCTGATGGCCGGCCACTACTCGCTGCTGCCGCTGGGCCAGCGGGTCCGGCTCAAGGTCACCTCGATCATCCGCGAGGAGATGAACCGGATCGGGGCCCAGGAGTTCCTGCTGCCGATCATGCACCCGGCCGAGCTGTGGCTGCTGTCCGGCCGCTGGGCGCTGATGGGCGACGAGCTGTTCAAGCTCAAGGACCGCAAGGGCGCCGACCTGGCCCTGGGCATGACCCACGAGGAGGTCATCTCCACCCTGGCCACCGAGCTGGAGTCCTACCGCGAGCTGCCGCAGATGTGGTACCAGTTCCAGACCAAGTTCCGCGACGAGCCCCGGCCCAAGGCCGGCCTGATGCGCACCCGCGAGTTCACCATGAAGGACTCCTACAGCTTCGACCTGGGCCCGGACGAGCTCGACGTCTCCTTCCGCCTGCACCGCGACGCGTACACCCGGATCTTCGAGCGGCTGTCCGTCCCCGCCATCCCGGTCGAGGCCTCCAGCGGCAACATGGGCGGCTCGGACTCCACCGAGTTCATCTGCCCGGCGCCGTCCGGTGAGGACCTGATCGTCCTGTGCCCGGAGTGCGGTTACGCGGCGAACATCGAGAAGGCGACGTCCCGGCTGGCCTCCGTAGATTCTTCGGCCGAACGGAGCGTGGCTCTCGCCGCCCCCGAACCCTTCGCCACCCCGGGCGTGCGCACCATCGAGGACCTCGCCCGGCGATACGCGGCTCCGGCCGACCGCCAGATCAAGACCCTGGTCTATTTCCTGGACGGGGTGCTCACCCTGGTCCTGATGCGCGGCGACCACGCGCTGAACGAGCAGAAGCTCATCGACGTCACCGGCGCGAACGCGGTCCGCCCGGCCCAGGCCGACGAGATCCGCGCCGCGCTGGGCGCGCTGCCGGGCAGCCTGGGCGCGGTCGGCGTGACCGGTCACCCGATCGTCGCCGACGAAGCGCTGCGCGGCCGGCGCGGCATGTTCACCGGCGCCAACGTGGACGACACCCACCTGCGCGGCGTGGACGTCGAGCGCGACATCAACGTCGGCCAGTGGGCCGACCTGCGCGAGGTCGCGGCGGGCGACGCCTGCGTCAACTGCGGGCACGGCCTGGAGGTGGAGCGCGGCATCGAGGTCGGCCACATCTTCAAGCTCGGCTACAAGTACTCCGACGCCCTGGAGATCCGGGTGTCCGGCCCGGACGGCAAGCCGCTGCGGCCGATCATGGGCTGCTACGGCATCGGGGTCGAGCGCGCCATGGCCACGATCATCGAGGTCCACCACGACGACAAGGGCATCGTCTGGCCGGTCGCGGTGGCCCCGTTCGAGGTCGTGGTGGTGATCGCCCAGCAGGACGACCCCGCGGTGGCCGAGGCGGGGGAGGAGCTGTACGCGGCCCTGGCCGACGCGGGCGTCGACGTGATCGTGGACGACCGGCCGGTCCGGGCGGGCGTCAAGTTCGCCGACGCCGAGCTCGTCGGCATCCCGTTCCGGGTCACGGTCGGCAAGCGCGGCCTGGCCGCCGGCACCGCCGAGCTGACCGGCCGCGCCACCGGCTCGACCGTCGCGGTCCCGCTGAGCGACCTGGCCCAGCACGTCCGCGAGGCGATCGCCAAGTCGGTCGCCGCCGACCGCTGAGGAGGTGCCTGATGACCCCTGACGAAGCCGTCTCGTATCTGCAGTGGAAGAAGGACGTGGCCGACCACGACTATGCCGCTGCCTCCAGCTACCTGAGCATCCGGTTCGGGGAGAGCCGGGCCCAGGAGATGTCGGAGAAGTTGCGGAAGCAGCCGGTGGTCACGCGGCGCGCCAATGACATCCTGCGGGCCGTCCGGCGCGACGCGCTGCCGCTGTCGGATCCGGGCGTGCTGAGAGACCTGAAGAAGGTGCTGGCCGGGGAGAAGCTGTCCCCGGTTCTCGTCGCGGACGGGGACATCGCGGATGGCTATCACCGCGTCTCCCTGGCCTACGCGCTGGACCCGTTCGCGGATGTGCCGCTCAAGCTGAGCTAGGTCCACGGACATCCCCTGCGTCCTGGTCTAGCAGCCTGCGGCGACGCCGGGGCATGCTGGTGGGTATGACCTCTGGGTATCTCCCAGCCAGCGCCGGTGCCGGTGATCTGGTCGCCGAACTCGCCGCCGGGGCTACCGTGATCGGCGCGAACACCGGGTTGTGGCCCGGCCTGACCGTCTACCGGTTCACCGCCCCGGCCGGGCCGACCTGGGAGGAGATCCAGTCGCTGTCGCTGTGCATCGTGGCCCAGGGCCGCAAGGCGGTGACCGTGGACGGCCAGCGGCATCTGTACGACCCGTTCCACTACCTGATCCTGGCCAGCCACCTGCACTTCCAGGCCGAGATCCTCGAGGCGTCCCTCGGCCGGCCCTTTCTGTCCTTCGTGCTCCAGATCGACCCCGCGCTGGTCCGGCAGGTATCAAGGGACATGCTGGACGGGCGTACCACCGCCTTCCGGTCCCGGCAGGCCGGGGCGCAGGCCCCCCCGGCGTGCGTCTCCGCGCTGGACTCCGAGCTGCTCGGGGTGGTGCTGCGGTTCCTGCGCGCGGTCAAGACCGGAACCGACCGGCGGGTCCTCGCCCCGCTGTACCTGCAAGAGCTGGTCTACCGGGTGCTGCAGCGCGAGCAGTACGCCCGGCTGCTCGCGCTGGCGGCGGCCGAGTCGGCCAGCAACCCGGTGTCGGCGGTGCTGGAGTACGTCCGCGGCCACCTGTCCGAGCCGCTGACCGTGGCCGACCTGGCGGACCTGGTCAACTTGAGCCCGTCGGCCTTCGCCCACCTGTTCCGGGACGTGACCGGCCGCTCGCCCTACCAGTTCGTCAAGGAGATGCGCCTGGACCGCGCCCGCGAGCTGCTGGTCGACGGTGATCTCACGGTGGCGCGGATCTCCAAGGAGGTCGGGTACGCCAGCGTCTCGCATTTCATCAGCGAGTTCCGCGGCCGCTTCGGCGTGACCCCGCGCGCCTACTACGACGCGCACGCCCCTGACGGCGTCGGAATGGGCAACAGTTCAGCAGGAAGTCGCTATCTTCGCCGCTAGCCTGCCCGCCATTGCGATGAAACAGTAAGCGGCATGACCCGGATCGCTTACCTTGTCACCAGCGCCCGCGAGATGACGCTGGCCGATGGCAGTCAACATCCCACCGGTTACTTCGCCGAGGAGGCGCTCAAGCCCTATGAGCGGTTCGTCGCCGCCGGGTTCGACGTCACGGTCATCACGCCCGACGGGCAGCCGCCGCACGCCGACCCGTATGGGCTGTCCTGGTTCTTCCACTACCCCGACCAGGACAAGGACTACCTGGCCTCGGTCGTGCGCACGTTCGCCCGCGACGTCAACGACATCCGGCTGACCCTGCACCAGAACACCGAGCTCGGCCTGGCCGCTGCCCGCCGGGTGGCCGCCCTGCTCCAAGCGGGCGGCCGCACCCCGGCCGAGGCCCACCGGATCGTCAGCGCCGCGGCCAGGACCGCGTGGCGCCAGGACCGGCCGTTCGCCGACGTGCTGGCCGAGGATGACTCGCTCGGGCTGACCCGCGAGCGGATCCAGGCCGCCCTCGACGCGCAGCGGGCCGACAGCGAGCGGCTGGCCGCCGAACGCTACCGCACGCTGCAGGCCATCCCCGGCTTCCAGCATCCGGTTGCCCTGTCCTCGCTGACCGACGCGGACCTGGCCGGCTTCGACGCGGTGTTCACGCCGGGCGGCCACGGTCCCATGGTCGACCTGGCCGGGAACCCCGACGCCGGGCGCCTGCTGGCCGCGCTGCACCGCAGGCACGCCCCCATCGCCGCGCTGTGCCACGGCCCGGCGGTGCTGCTGTCGGCCCCCGAGCGGGCCGACGGGCTGTGGCTGTTCGACGGCTACCGGATGACCGCCTTCACCGACGAGGAGGAAGACCAGACCGAGGCCGGGCTGCTCGGCATGGCCTGGCTGCTGGACGTGGCGCTCAAGAACGCCGGTGCCGTCTTCGACGACGGGCCTTCGGCCTGGGTCTCGCATGTCGTGGTCGACCGCAACCTCGTCACCGGGCAGAACCCGGGCTCGACCGAGGCGACCGCCGACGCGGTCATCAAGAAACTGCGCGCCGTCGAGCGGGGAGTAGCGGCATGACCACTCCGACGCAGACCGTCGAGACCTTCCTGGACGCCTTCGCCCGGCGCGACGTCGACGCCGCGATGGCTGTGGTCGATTCGCGGGTAGCGGTAACCGTGCATCCGTTCGGCCTCGATAATCGTGGTGCGGAGGCGCTGCGGACCGTCCTGGCCGACCTGGTCCGGGCCTTCCCCGACCTGATGATCGCCGTCAGCCGGGTCATCACCACCCGCGACGTGGTCACGGCCCTGTTCAAGGCCGAAGGCACCCAGTCCGCCGGCTACGCCGGCGCCATCAACCAGGAGAAACACCTGGACATCGACCAGGCCTGGCGGTTCGTGGTCACCGACGGCCTGATCACCGCGGTCGACGCCTACTGGTGCCAGGCCCAGCTGTACCGCCGCCTGGCCGTCAAACGCTACGACGAGATTGCGATCGCGTAATGACACAAACCTCCCAGCGTCCGCGCACCGCCGAGTCGGCAGCCGCGGTGGTGACCGAATTCTTCGACCGGTACCGGGCCCACGACGTCGACGGCATGACCGACCTGTGCTCGATGAACGCCGGCTTGCACTACGTGCCGGTCGAGATCTGGGGTAAGCAGCGGGTGCTGCGCGGTGACGGCAAGGTCCGCACCATCGGCAAGCCGCTGTGGACCGGCCTGATCGCCTCGTTCCCCAACCTGTCCAACACCGTGCACTCCATCACCAGCAACGACGACGGCGACGTGGTCGTCCAGGCCGACATCGAGGGCACCCAGCAGCTGGCCTGGGGCCTGATCACCCCGGCCGGGAAGCACTACCGCGAGCCGCACCTGTTCGTCTTCCACGTCGGGCCGGACCTGCTCATCGACGACATCACCGGCTACTGGAACGACGCCGGCATCAGCCAGCAACTCGGCCACAACGAAGTCGACTGACCGGAGGGGATGGTTCCCATGGCACTGCTGAAGCGCGAGGAATGGCAGGGCTTCGTCCGCGACGTGGACTGGTCCTACCGCTACGTCGACGACGATGCCGTCTACCCCGAATGGCACAGCGGGACCGGCAAGGTGCCCCGCGAGGCCTGGCTGGCCTGGGAGGAGAGCTACAAGGTCAGCTACCCGGAGTACGTCGCCACCCAGCGCGAGAAGGAGGCGGCGGTGTACGCGGTCAAGGCCGCGCTGCAGCGCTCGTCTGCGTTCGACACCCTGACCGAAGGCTGGAAGTCGGCCACCAAGATGCACTTCGGCGGCGTCGCCCTGGTCGAGTACGCCGCGGTGCTGGCCGAGCTGAAGATGGCGCGGTTCGGGCTGGCCGGCTCGTGGCGGAACATGGCCACCTTCGGCCAGCTCGACGAGTTGCGGCACGCCGCCATCACCACGTTCTTCGGGCACGAGTTCGTCGGCAAGGACGCGCAGTACGACTGGACGCAGAAGACGTTCCACACCAACGACTGGGTGGCGATCTCGCTGCGCAACCTGTTCGACGCCATGATGACCTCGTCCAACGTGGTGGACGTCGCCATCGAGCTTCCGCTGACCTTCGAGACCGGGTTCACCAACCTGCAGTTCGTGGCGCTGGCCGCCGACGCGCTGGCCTCGGGCGACGTCAACTTCGCCAACATGATCTCCTCGATCCAGACCGACGAGGCGCGGCACTCCCAGCAGGGCGGCCCCACGCTGGAGATCCTGGTCGAGCACGACCCGGTCCGTGCCCAGTGGGTGGTGGACAAGGCCTTCTGGGGCTCGGCTCGCGCGTTCGCCGCGCTGACCGGGCCCGCCATGGACTACTACACCCCGCTGGAGCATCGCAAGCAGTCCTACCGGGAGTTCATGGAGGAGTGGGTCATCGACCAGTTCGTGCACACGCTCGAGCAGTACGGGCTGCGCAAGCCGTGGTACTGGGACGAGTTCCTGCGCGGCCTGGACGTCTGGCACCACGCCCTGCACATGGGCCTGTGGGTCTGGCGGCCGACGATCTGGTGGCGGCCGATGGCGGCGGTCAGCCCGGACGAGCGGGCCTGGCTGGTCGAGAAGTACCCGAACTGGGAGAAGGTGTTCGGCGACAAGTGGGACGTGATCATCGACAACGTCAACTCCAACAACATCGAGGCGACGCTGCCCGAGACGCTGCCCTGGCTGTGCAGCACCTGCCACCTGCCCTGCTGCAACGCCACCCAGTCCCGGGACGGGACCTGGCGGATCCGGGACACCCAGCTCACCTACGACGGCCGCATCTACCACTTCTGCACCAACGGATGCCGGCAGATCTTCTGGAAGGACCGGGACAACGTCAACCACGAGACGCTGATCGACCGGTTCCTGGCCGGGCAGATCCAGCCCATGGACGTGGGCGGAATCCTCGGCTACATGGGCCTGACCCCCGACGTGATGGGTGACGACCCGGATTACGAGGCCTGGACCAAGGACTACGCCGGCCGCCCCGCCGAAGGCATCGCCGCGACGGTGCAGTCATGACCGCCGAGGACCTGGCGCCGCAGCTGGTGCCGCTGAACGCCATCTTCGCCACCGACTTCGTGCAGATCCTGGTCCCGGTCACCACCGCGAACACCATGGCCGAGGTGGCCGCCGCGGTGGCCTACCACGTCGAGGGCAAGCGGGTGCGGGCCCTGCCGTACGACAAGGTCGTCATCTACCACGGCGAGCGGCTGCCGGCCGAGATGACCGTCGCCGCCGCCGGCCTCAAGCCGCTCGACCACGTCACGGTCGAGTACGACATCCCGGAGGGGTCATGAAGAACCCGGTGGGGCCGGTACTGCGGATGGGCGATGAGGTCGAGCAGGTCATCGCGGCGATCGAGGACGACAATCCCGGCACGGACATCGAGGTCATCGACCGCGGCGCCTACGTCCGGGTGCAGGGGGAGGACCAGATCACCGTGACCCAGGAGACGCTGCGCCGTTACCTTGGCGCGGACTACGAGATCAGGTCCTTCGGCGGGATCATGTCCGCGTTCAGCGGCAAGGTGATCAACACCAGCGACTCCATCACCTGGCAGAGCATCGGGAGGGCGTCATGACCGAGACCCCTGCGCGCAAACCCCGGCCGCGCCGTACGTTCAGCGCGTTCGGCGACGTGCGCCGGATGCCGAGCGAGTACGAGATCGTCACCCACGGCCAGAACTGGACCGTCCGGCAGAACCGGTCGGCCGCGTTCGAGCAGAACCCGTCGTCCGTGGCCAACCTGTGGTTCCTGACCTACCGGGACAACTCGCCGCTGCGGGCGCAGGACTGGGACGCGTTCCGTGATCCCGACGCGCTGACCTACAAGGTCTACGTCAACCTGCAGGCCGACGCGGAGACCAAGGTCGCCGGCGTCCTGGAGGCGCACGCCGCGGCCGGCGCGGACGCGGCCCTGGACGAGGGCTCGGTGCTGCTCCTCGGCCACCTGTTCACCCCGTCGCGGTACCTGTGCCACGGGTTCCAGCAGGTGCAGGCGTACATCGGGTACATGGCCCCGAGTTCCTACATCACCAACGCGGCCGCCTTCTGCACCGCGGACTTCCTGCGCCGGGTGACGACCATCGCCTACCGCACCAGGGAACTGCAGCTGGCCCACCCGGACTCCGGCATCGGCGCGGCCGAGCGGATCGTGTTCCAGGAGCACGACGGCTGGCAGCCGGCCCGCAAGGCGGTCGAGTACGCCCTGGTCAGCTACGACTGGGCCGAGGCCTTCACCGCCGTCAACCTGGTCCTGGCCCCGACCCTGGACGACGTGCTGCTGACCCAGCTCGGCCAGGCCGCCCAGGCCCGCGGCGACCAGGAAACCTGGCTGCTCACCTCGTTCCTGGCCGAGGACTCCCGGCGCCGCGCCCGGTGGAGCCGGGCCCTGGCCGACCTGGCCGTCGCCCAGCGCCCGGAGAACCGCGCCGTGCTCGGCAAGTGGATCGACCGCTGGTCCGCCCTGGCCGACGAGGCGGCCCTGGGCCTCGGCCGGATCCTCGAGGCCGACGCCGGGATCCCGGCCGCCGACGTGGCCGCGCATGCCCGCGCGGCCCGCGACGGCTTCCTGGCCGGGCTGCTCGAGGACGCTGCCGCGTCAGCGGGCTGACATGGAGACGGCACGCTGGCGGGACACCATCAACCTGGATGACCTGTGGGAAGGCGACATGACCTCGGTCGTCGTGGACGGTGAGGCCGTGCTGCTGGTCAACGTCGACGGCACCGTCCGGGCCTATTCCAACCGGTGCCCGCACCAGGCCTCCGCGCTGGACGAGGGTGACCTGGACGGGGAGACGCTGACCTGCGCCAAGCACCTGTGGGAGTTCAACGCCGTCACCGGCTGCGGGATCAATCCCGACGACGCCCGGCTGACCAGCTTCGGCTGCCAGGTCGGCGAGGACGGCACGATCTACGTGGACATCGGCCGGTGACCCTCGCCGCCCAGTGGCTCGTCGAAGAGCCGCAGCTGCGCATCACCGAGGCCGACGGCCGCGCCGCCCTGCGCGCCATCGCCGGCCAGCCCGTCATCCTCGCCCGCGCCCGGCTGCGGTTCGGCCCCGGCCGGACCTGCGAGCAACTCGCCCGGCTGCTCGACCGGGCCATCGTGCAAGCCGAATCCGCCGGCCTGCGCCCCGACCTGCTACTGGTAGCCGACGGCAGCGTCGAGCCGGCCGAGGACATCATCCGAGTCCGCCGCAAGGCCCACGGCGTCGCCGACTGGATCCACACCCCCACCTGCCACGTCCGCCTGACCCTGCACCCCTCCGGCCTGCACGCCTCCGGCCTGCCCGCCTCCGGCCTGCCCGCCGCCCGCCACCAGCCCGCCTCCGGCCTGCCCGCCTCCGGCCTGCCCGCCCCGCCCGCGCCCGCCGCCGACACCCCGCCCGTACCGGAAGCCCCGCCCGCGCCCACCGCGGCCGTCCGCGCCGTCCGGGACGCGCTGTCCGAAGTCATCGACCCTGACCTGGGCGTGAACATCGTCGACCTGGGCTTCGTCCGCGCCGTGAGTATCGTGGAGCGAACCGCGGTCATCACCATGACGCTCACCTCGGCGGCCTGCCCGCTGACCGGCGTGCTGGAGAACCAGATCCGCACCGAGCTCGCCCCGCTGGATGCGATCGACGGCTTCCGGGTCAACTGGCAATGGATCCCGGCCTGGCTGCCCGCCGATATGACCGACAGCGGCCGTGATCAACTGCGCGCCATCGGCTTCACCCTCTAGTTAGAGCGCCGGCCAGTCAACATCAGCCCGCTCAGCACCAGCAGCCTCACACCAAAAGCAACCCGGGCCCGGCCTTTCATGATCGCGAAGGGTCTGCTACTCCCCGGAGTA
>Ga0335072_10007768_pt1 | contig 15608 bp, 15 predicted proteins | sample Lox_Sample_21_FD_206725 | JGI IMG/M metagenome (GOLD analysis project Ga0335072, IMG submission 206725) | Soil microbial communities from Loxahatchee National Wildlife Refuge, Florida, United States - Lox_Sample_2.1 | ecosystem: Environmental > Terrestrial > Soil > Wetlands | place: USA... | reverse complement strand
AACTCGCCCTCCGTGATCCGTTCGGGGTCGAGGTCGCCCGCCAGGACGCTGCGTGCGACTGCGGCCGCTCCGTACAGAATCTCGGCGCGGCCGCCATAGTTAACGCAGAGGGTGAGTGTCAGGGTGTGCTGGTCTCGGCTGGCGGTTTCGTTGCGCTGCAAGATCTGAACAAGCTCCGCCGGCAGCCGGTCAGGGTGCCCTAGCCAGCGGAGCCGGACGCCATAGTCGAGGTAGGGGGTCGAGCGCAGTTCCTCGCCGAGCATTGCGAACAGCCGGGTGACCTCGCCGGGTTCCCGCTTCCAGTTCTCGGTCGAGAAGGCGTACAGGGTGAGGTGGGATAGCCCGATCTCCAGGGCGCCGTGAACGACGTCGTGCACGGCCTCGATACCGGCTCGGTGTCCCTCGGGACGGGGCAGGCCGCGCTGTTGAGCCCAGCGGCCGTTGCCATCCATGATGATCGCGACGTGCCGCGGCATCCGATCAGCGGCGATCTGGGGGGCCCGGACGCCGTCTGCGCGCAGCCGTGGAGGCAGGACCTGACCAGGCGGCGGGCCGGCGAGGGAAAGCGGGGCTGGCAGGGGCCGGGCCTCGGGTGGCCCGCTGAGCGTCGTCAGCTTCCAGGCCAGGGCGATCCTGACCCGGGCGGGCGCGAAGAGTCGCCACCGGGTGATTCGCCCAGGCTCAGGTGAGGCGTGCAGCAGGCCGGGCCCGGCTGCGGCGACCGCGTCGAGCCGGGCCATGAACACGCGGCTCGTGGTCTCGAGCAGGATGGCCGGCCCAGGGTGCCATCCGACGCCGAGGCCGGGCTGGTCCACCCAGTGCCGCGCCATGCTGACCAAGTGCGCCAGCACGCCTTGCACGGGCATCGTCCAGCGTCGCTGGGGAAGGTCTTCGGCGGCGCCGGGAAAGCGGTCGAGGACTTCGGCCGGGATCGTCAGCGGCCGCTGGCCGAGATCCTCGGCCAGGTCGACCAGATTGTCAATCAACTGGACGCCGTCGAGGAACCGTGCGATCGCCTCGCCGTCCCGCAGAGCGAACGACATGTCCACCCCGGCCCGGTCAAGCAGGACCAGGATCTGCCTGGCCCACGCGCTGTCCGTCCCTCGCGACCTCGCCCGCCAGTCTTCCCAGGTGATGAGGGGAGCGGGACGCAAGTCGTCGGCAAGAATCTGGAATGAGGCCCGCAGATCAGCCACGTCGAGTCCCCACCGCATGATGGTGTCGACCAGGGCACGCCGGACCATGTCGGTGCTGGTCCCTGTCGCCAGCTCGGCGTCTAGGGTGCTCACCCACGTCTGCAGCTCGACGGCGCGCTCCGCCGGGTGCCTCGTGCGAGAGTCGGCGATGTCGTCCACCGTCGCCAGCGCCGCCCACAGCGCCCAGCAGCCTGGCCACAACATCCGCGGCATCAGAGCCGTCAACGCGTAAATCGCCGGATCACGTTCACGTACAGTGCGGCGGCACCAGCGGTACGCGCCCTCTAGTCCCGGCCGGCCCGCGCCGTCTCTTCGACGATCGTCCACGCGGGGGGGTGACGCCGCCCCGGGCGGCAACCAACGTCCAGCGATCCTCATGCTTAATATCGTGGCAATTAGACGGAACGTAGACGTCACCCGCCGGGAACGATCGGGGAGTCCTGGAGGTCAGCGCCCCGGTCCGCGCGGTCAAGCCAGAAGGCACCCGGATCCCCGTCTAGGACGCCGACGCGACGCCCGGGCAGCTACCTTGAACCCCCATGGTCCTGACCTGCTGAAACAATCTTGCACCTGACTCTGGTGAATGCTCGCCAATGGCGTATCCGCAGGTCAGGTGCTCATGATGGTGTGTCCGAGGACCGACTGCACCAAAATGCCCATGGTTGCTCGCCACGGAGTTTTTCGCTGTTCGACAGCGGGGCGTGATGATCGCGGCCGATCGGTTATCAGCGGTCAACGGCGCTGGCTGTGCTCGGCGTCGCGGTGGTTGTCGCTGCTCTTTGTGTCGTGTGAGCACGTGCGGAGCCCGAGGTTACTATCCAGCTGCTAACAGGGGCTGGGCCAGAATGGCCGACGGCGCAAGGGGACGGCAGGGAGTCAGCTGCTCCCGTTCCGCTGAATGAGAGGGTGACCACCGCAGCCGATTGACCAAGCCCGGCCCGCGACTACGGCTGCCCGAGGTGGCGCGGTTCCTAGCCAGTCGGGTCGTGTCCTTGCCGCTCTGGCGGCTCGTCATTCCTTTTGATGGTTCCGCTTTCTTGCGGTGAGCGTTTCTTTGGCGCGGCGGCGCGATGCGCGGCCCGGAGCCGCAGCGCGTACGCGGCGGCGGACAGCAGGAACAGCGCCCCTGTCACGGCGAGCCAGTGCCACAGGAACGGGTCGGGGGACAAGGTGGTGGACTGCTGGTAGCGAGTGGTCAGCCGGAGGATGAGCGGGAACCATACGAGCAGCAGCAGGGCGGACAGCCCGGCAGGCACCCGCAGGTAGTTGATCCACGGGACTGCCGGCAGGTCCGGGGCGCGGTGCCTGACTGCCGCCAGTACAGACCGATCGGCGATCGAGTACAGCGGCATCAGTACCAGGTCGTGTCCGATGACTGCGGCGATGAACCAGACCGCGACGCCTAGCGGACGGGACGGCACCAGCTGAGCGGCGGCATAGCCTGCGAGAGCGAAGCAGGCGAGTAGCGTGAGCAGGTGGAGAGGATTGGCGCCATACCAACGCGTTATGCGGCGCACGTTAGCTCCCGAACGTCATTTTCGTGACCCATTTGATGTTGTGCACGCCGGGACTGGCCGGCAAGATTACCCGGGCCGGGTAGCCATGGTCGGCGGACAGTTCCGCGCCGTTGACGCGGAATGCCAGCAGGGAGTCGGAGTTCATCATCTGCCCCGCCGACAAGATGGCATGGCCGCCGTGCTGTTGCAGTGACTGAACTAGTACATTCGCGGCATTCTCCGCGCCGGCCAGCCGGGCGAGATCGCGTAGCCGCACCCCTGTCCACGTCTGGTCTCCGGTGGACCAGCCCTCGACGCAGTTGATCGCCAGGCTCGCCGTGTGCTGGGGCATCGCGAGCAGCTGAGCCCTGGTCAGAGTGACCGGCGTGTCGGCCCCGGCGTCCGTGCTAGCGAGAGTGAGCCGCCAACCGTCCCCGGTGTCCGCTGGCTTGATGCCGCCCTCGGCGGCGGTCACGTTGATCTGGAAGTCTTCCGGCCCGCTGCCGGTGATCTGGCCGTGCGGCGCGAGCAGCGCGGTGCGGCGCAACGGGCCGCCGATCGACTGACCCACGGACAGTGCGAGCAGGAGCAGTGCCCCTGCCCCGGCGAAGCCGAGCACGCCGCGACGGGAGATCGTCGCGGCGGCGGGCGCCGTGGGGACCAGGGAGCTGGCGTCAGGGGATTCCGGGACCGTGTGAGCGGTGTCGACGCGCAGTTCCCGCAGCAGCCCGCGGCGGCGCAGCGACCGTACCACGGTGGGCGCCTTCAGGGACGTGTGCACGACGAAGGCGGCGATGAAGACCCACGCACCGTAAAAGTGCAGCGTGTAGAAGGAGCCGGGGAAGATGTACCACTGCTGGATGTTGAGGATCCCGGTGGCGAACTCGAAGACGCCACCGCCGACGAGCAGGAACAGGGAGATCCGCTCGAGCGCGTGCGCGGGGCTGCGCAGGGGCGGCCATTCGAACAGCTTCGGCAGCACCGACCAGAGCTTGGTCAGCAAGATCGGGACGAGGACCAGGCCGAGCGTGACGTGCACGCCCTGATTGACCCGGTAGAGCCAGACCGGGCTGGTCGGCCAGGAGAACAGGTAGAAGCCCAGCCATCCCTTACTGGGTGTGTAGTCGTTGATCCCGCCGAGATCGGGGTTGTAAGAAGAGTAGGACAGCAGCCCGGTGACGAACAGGATCGTTATGCCGCCGAGCAATGCCAGGCCGAGGACTGAGGTCAGCCACGGCCCGCGAACCGGACTGCGCCAGAAGGGCCGCCGGAACGGGCCGGGCGGTGGTTCCTCTGGCATCAGCAGCCGGCCGGGCCGTCGTTTCGGTCGTGGCTTTCCGGCCGACGGCGGCTGTGCGGCGGGTAGCGGCTTTCCCGCGGACTCCGGCTTGTCCGGTGGCCCCTGCTTGTCCGGTGGCCCTGGCTTGTCCGACGGCGGCGGATCTACCGCCTCGCTCATCTATGACTCCTAGGACTCGAGCATCCGGATGACCACGGCGCACGAGGGCCCGTGCCCGATGGGCAGCCAGACGGAAACAGGAAGGGCCCTGGCGTTCGCGGAAAACGGAACGGACGAGAGGCCGTCCAGCGGCGCCTGCGGACACCGGTGGTAGTAGCGGGACAGGTCCGCCGGGAAGCCCCCCAGATCGTGGACGAATTCGGTGAAAATGCCGCTGAACTTCTGCGCGGCTACCGCCTGCGCAAGGCTGGTCGTGAAGATCGTCTTGGCGCTCTGGTCCGAAGAGTGCAGGACGTCAGCCGCCGCGACCTGATCCTCGGCCGGCTGTTGGCCAGCCATGATCGCGATCGCTGGAGCGGCAGGGATCGCGACCGTGCCGCCGAGCGCTCGGGCGGCCGTCACCAGCCGCTGGCCGGCGATGCGGTCCGCGTCCGGCGGGGATGCCTGGCTCAGGCGGAAACCGCCCGCCAGCACCCCGATCTGCACGACGACCAGGCCGCTAACCACCACGGGGATCCATCCTTTGACCACACCGCGGCGCCACTGCATGAACCGTGCGAGCCAGGGGGGCCGCGCGAACCGGCCGGCGACGCGAAGCGAAAGCGGCGGCCGGCCGCCCATCGCCAGCCCGGCCAGCACCGCGATCATCATGTAGACGGGCAGCAGGTCGTTGAGGTTGCTTCCAGTCTCCGCGCGCACCGCGAACGCCTCCACCGCGAGCGCGCCGCAGCCGGCGAGCAGCACTAGCGGCATGCGACGCGCCCCGAGCAGCGAGGCGCAGATGGCGATGCCGAAGATGGGCAGCAGCTCGCTAATCCAGAACTGGCTAGCGTTGCCGGGACTGAGCGCGTGCTGGCTCGCCTGCTCGAAGACGTAGTACACATACCAACCGTGGCTTGCCAGCCCCAGCGCGAGTGTGCTGCCGCCGACGACCGCGGCCCAAGCCGCTGCGGCCACCACGGCGAGCCGCCGGCTAGGCCCGGCCGCCAGCGCAGCGAGGACCGCGACACTTTCGACAAGCGCTGCTTGCTTGGTGCAGAACGCGGCACCAAGCAGCAGTCCCGCCGCAATCGCCCCTCTGGTGCGGTATGCCCGCCGCGCGGCATACAGGCCGGCGATGCTGAGCGCGAGGAACAAGGAGTCAACCCGGGCGACGTCAAACCAGGTGTCGACGGCGAAATAGGTCGCGGCCAGCAGGCCGGCGGCGGCCATGCCTGCAGCGCGGCTCCGCGTCTCGCCATGGACCAGCCGTCCGAGGATCGCGAAGCAGACCAGCGAGGCGACCAAGGACACGAGCCGCAGTGGCAGGTACGAGTGACCGAGCACGCCGGCTGCCCCCGCCGAAACAGCGAAGTAGAGCGGCGTGTAATCGTCCGGTACGAAGCTAGCCGACGGCGCCGGGTAGAGCTGCTGGCCCGCGAGGATCCGGTTCACCTCGACCAGAGAGTTCTCCTCGAGGATTTCCAGGTGGCCCGGATAGCCCAGCCGGGCCAGCGCAATGCTCACGTAGGCGCCGATGACCGCGAGGCCGGCGATAGCCGCGGCGGCTCGCGCCGTCCGCAGCATCTTCCAGCGGTACGCAGGCTGTCCGTAAACCGTCGCGGGGTAGATCGCCGCGGGGGACGGCGCAGCCCCGCCACCATCATGCAGCTCGCCAACAGTCCCGGGGGTCACGGTCCGTATTACACGCATCCGGAACAGGCATCGGCAAACCTCAAACGGCGGGTGATTTAACCGATTATGTCCGTTTCGCTGCCCGCCGATCATCGCCTGCGCGCGGCCGGGCGGCGCCTGCCCTTATCCTCCCTGTTATGCCACCTGAACTGGAGTTTTATCATCACTAGGCAAAGGTTTCCGTACCGAGACGGCGGCCTATGCGGGGTCGGCATAGCACCGTCGGTCGGCGAATCTTACAAATCAGAGATAGAGCACGCTACGGTCGTCCGCGGGGTCGCCGCCGGGGTTGCCGCTGTCATCCTGGAGAGCCGCGGGCAGCCGCACCTCGAAACTGCACCCCTCTCCGGCGTTGACCACGCCCACGTGGCCGCTGTGCGCCTCGACGATGCCTCGCACGATCGTCAGCCCGAGTCCCGCGCCGCCATCGGCGTCCGGCGTCCGGGCGGCGCTGGCCCGCCAGGCAAGGTCGAACACCCGTGCCAGGTCGGCCTCCGGTATGCCGCCGCAGCCGTCGGCTACGGTTATGACCACCTCGCCAGCCTCGGCAGTTGCGGCGACTCGCACGCTGCCGCCTTCGGGAGTGTGCCGGATGGCGTTCGTCACCAGGTTGGTCAGCGCGCGCGACAACTCGCGCGGATCGGCGTAGACGGGAACTGGCCCGTCGGCCTCGCTGGTCAGCCAGACGCCGCTGGCCTGTGCGACGGGCTCCATGCTCGCTATCGTGTCGCTGACCAAGTCGCTGACTGCGATCCAGTCAGGGGAAAGGCTGAGCGTCCCGGATTCGATGCGGGACAGCTCGAACAGGTCGTCGACCATGCTGGACAGCCGGGTGACTTCCGAGAAGATCTGGCGATGGTAGCGCCGGGCGTCGGTGGCGATGCCGTCCTGCAGTGCCTCGGCCATCGCGCGCAGCCCTGCGAGCGGAGTACGCAGGTCATGGGAGACCCATGCGACGAGCTGCCGGCGCGACGCCTCCATCCGCCGCTCGCTTTCGCGTGACTCGCGTAGTTTCAGCGCGGTCGCGTCGAGTTCCCGTGACAGCGCCGCCAGTTCGGCCGCCATTGGTCCGGCAGGGGCGCTGAACTCTGTTTCGTCTTGGCCGAGTGATCTGGCCGCCTTGCGCAGCGCCCGGCTGCTGGTCTCGATCTGGCGCCCGAGCAGCCAGGAGAACCCGAACGCAACCAGGCCGGCCACCACGCATACCATGCCCACCACGCCCAGGTCATGGTGGGAGATGAACATGGCGTTGGCGGTGCCGAGCGTGCCGGCCACGACCGCCAGGATGGCGACAGCGCTGGCAGCCTGGAGCAGGAGCCGCAGTGACGCCCGGCGCAGGATCCAGACCGCTCCCGCGCCGATCGTGCCGACCGCACCGGTACAGCCCGCGGCGATCAGCACTATCTGTACCTGGGCGTTCATGGCCGCTCTGTCTCCCATCGGTAGCCGATGCCCCAGACGGTCTGCAGGTGTGCAGGGGAGGTGGGGTTTTCCTCGAGTTTCTCCCGAAGCCGGCGCACGCACACAGTGACAGTTGACAGGTCGCCGAATGACCAGCCCCAGACCTGCTCGAGCAGTTGCTGGCGGGTGAAGGCCTGACCGGAGTGGGTGATGAAGAAGGCGAGCAGATCGAACTCGCGCACGGTCAGCGCGAGCTCACGGTCGTCCTGCCTGATCCGGCGGGCCGCTATGTCGACCTCGAAGCATCCGGCACGGAACGGGGGCGGGGGCGGGGTGTCCTGCTGCGCCGCCGTCCGCCGCAGCACAGCCTGTATCCGCAGCGTGAGCTCCCGGGGGCTGAATGGCTTGGTCACGTAGTCGTCAGCGCCGGTCTCGAGCCCGGCCACCCGGTCACCCTCCTCCCCGAGCGCGGTGAGCATGATGACCGGCACCGGCGGCTGGCCTTCCCGCTCCGCTCGCAGCCGCTGGCACACTTCCAGGCCGTCGATGCCAGGCAGCATCAGGTCCAGTACGACAATGTCGGGCGACCACTCCCGCGCAAGGGACAGCGCCGACTGGCCGTCGGTCGCGTGCCTGGTCTCCAGGCCGGCGTCCTGCAGGTAGTCCCCGACAACCCCGGCGATAGTCAGGTCGTCATCGACTACGAGAACCCGCGCATTCATGGCACCTCCAGCATGTGCGCCTGACGCGGCCGGCCACGCGTCACCGTACCGGCTGGCAAGAACACCTCGGTTGTCCGCTCAAACACTACAGACGGTCCTCGCCGAGTGGACGGTGGTGCTTTCCTGCTTCCCCGGAACCTGTGCAGCCTCGGTCACTGCACGTCGTGCGCGGCACTCGGGTCAAGCGCGAATAGTCATCCGATTCGGTGTGGGCGCAGAGTCTGACCACCTCGGCAAGATCTCCAGGAGGACGTCAACCTCGGCATCGGACAGGTCGTCGATCTGGGCCTACGCGATGTCGCTGCCCATGCGGACGCTATACACCTACAAGTGGGTCCCGCGCCGGCTTAGCACCTCAGCCAGGGTCGGGCCTGCCGGGCGCGCGCCGGACTGAATCTGGTCGGCTTCTTCGTGCATGCGCTGCCAGCCGGCCGGGTCGGCGGCCGCCCGGGTGACGATGCGCCACCAGCCGGACAGGAAGTCATCTAGGGCGCCTAGGTCGACGACCGGGGCCTGAGTGATCGCCCGGAGCTCGGCGTCGAATGCCGCGATGTTGGCGGCGGGCAGCGCCGCTCGCACGGTGGTGAAGGTCCGCTCGATGCGCGGGTGGGGGCGGTCGTGCCGCTGGACGGTCATTACGACCCCTCACCTCCTATCGGCTGCCGTGTGCTATTCAGCTTATCGGCCAGAGGCCGACAGTACGCGGTAGCGAGCGTGTTTGGTTCGCTTCCTTCGCGGGCCAGCCCTGGCTTGGCTGTCGCTGAGGCGTCCTTCCTAGAACCTGGAGTCTTCCTACAGCATCACCGGGGATGGTCAGACGGAGAGGAGGCCAGCGGAATGGGTGCAGACGGCGGCCTTGAGGAGTGGGCCGCGGGTTCCGGCCGCCGCCGTCCTGGCGGTTGGTCGCGCGGGTACCTGCGGTTTGCGTTCTACGGCGGTCAGTACGCGCTGATGGCCCCGTTGTTCGAGCACTACGAGATCCAGCTGTGGCTGCCGGAGGCAGGCGGGCGGGTCGACTACAGCTCCGAGCACGACGAGCGAACCATGACGGTGCTCGGGCTATCGTCCAAGCGGGAGATCGTTCGTACCAGCATCCGGGTGCGGACCGCAATGGCAGTCCAGACGCGGAATCAAGGCCGGTACCTCGGCGGCCGGCCGCCGTACGGGTACCAGCTCGCGGATGCCGGGCCGCACCCGAACAAGGTCTACGCCGCCTGGGGCCGCCGCGCGCGTCGGCTCGAGCCCGACCCGGAGACCGAGCAGGTTGTGCGGTGGATGTTCACCCAGCGCCTGGCCGGGCACAGCATGGCCCGGATCGCGCGGGCGCTGAACGACGCGGGCGTCCCCTGCCCGTCGGCGGCCGACCCCGCTGCCGCCTGCTCGCCATAGATGGCCGGCAGTTCCTCGGCCAGGTACTTCCCCCACAACTCGATCTGCTCGTCAGCGTCGTAGAAGCAGCGCACTCCCCGAGCCTTCAGCGCCTCAGCAACCTGCTCAACATAGCTACGCTGCGCGCCGGCAAACGACAGCGCCACATCCCACGGCCATCCCAACTGGGCACCCGGGTCCCTGCCATCCACTGCTGCCATAATCTCAAGTTTGCGACCCGAACGCAGAAAACGCCGCCGTCATTGCGCCTAGCGCGACTGTGTGGAAAACGCTCAATTTACAACACCACGACCTGCCTGCGGAGCTGCGAGAGCCTTAAAACAACAAGGCCACCGCGGGCGTCAGCGTGGCGAGCCCGCCGCGTTCGGGACTCTAGTTAACCGGGGTTCCGGTATTGACCGCTGAACCCTGTGGGCGGTAGGTGATCAGCCGCGGCTGGGGTTCTTGTGTCTGGACCCACACGCACCTTAACTACACGACCGGCGTTGCCCTGACCGCGGAGTTTTCGCTTGCTACCGCCGGTGCGCGATGAGCGGTGCGGATCGGGTCATCAGGCGGTCCACCGCGGGGGCTGTGCTCGGCGTCGCGCCGACGCTCGCGGTCAACGTGGCGCACGGCCTGGGTCACGGCCTCATCGGTGATGGTGATCCGCGGTTCCCGGGCGACATAACCGACAGCGCCGAAACCCGTGACCCGCTCGGTGATCGAGCGGCCGAGGTATTCGTCGCTCGGCTGGCAGCCGATCGCGTTCCTTCAATCCGCGCGCAGCTCCACGTGGGCCAGGCTCGGGCGCAGCGGCTGCGGGGCTAGCTCGCCAGAGGACCTGCAAGGCGGGTGGAAAGTCCCGCTGCATATGCAACTTGCGCTGGAGGGCTTCAAGCCATGGCCGATGCTCGAGGAGTGATCCGGGCAGCACCACGCGGTGGATCCCCGCAGGGTCGATGATCCCGCCAACGTGCGTGGTGATCTTGTCACGGACATGCCTGGCCTGCACGGTCTCCTGGCTCCGGGCAAAAATATTTCTCCTATCAACGATAGGCACTTGAACTCCTATCAACGATAGGCTAATCTCCTATCAACGATAGGAACTCTGAAGGGGGGCCGAGATGGCACCGATCTACATGGCTCGCGGACTGGCGGACGGACGGCGCCAGGAACTGCTCGCCGGGGCGGAGCGCCGCCGGCTGGTCGCGGCACTGCCCGCCGGGCCCGGCGCGATCCAACGGTTCGCCCTGCGGGTGGCCGGCTGGGGACGGCGCCCGGCGGTAGTCCGCCGGCCGGCCGTGGTCGCGCCGCGGGCTTACGGGCCGCTGGCGATCTGACCAGGGCGTAACGGATATGGCGAACTCGGTCGCGAAGCGCCGTGCAGAGAAGACAGCGGAGATCGTGGCGTCCGCCTGGACACTGGCCCGGGAGCACGGCATCGGCGGTGTCTCGCTGCACGCCCTGGCCCGGGAGGTCGGGATGCGCCAGCCGTCGCTGTATGAGTACTTCGACTCGAAGCTAGCGCTGTACGACGCGATGTTCGCCGACGGCAACCGGCGGCTCCTTGAGCGTCTGGGCGCCGTGACGCTGTCCCCGGAGCCCCGCGAGGCACTCAAGCAGTGGTTGCATGCCTTCGCCGCCTTCGGCAGCGAGGACAGCGAGCTGTATCAGCTGCTGTTCCACCGGCCCATCCCCGGCTTCACGCCCTCGGCGGAGTCGTACGCGCTGGCCGAGAAGGTCCTCGGCGCCGCGTACACGCTGATGCGGGCGGCCGGGGTAACAGAGCAAGGCGACATGGACTGCATCGTCGCCATTACCGCAGGCATCACCGACGCGCAGATCAGCAACGATCCCGGCGGCGACCGCTGGCTTCGCCAGCTCAACCGTCTCGTCGACCTGCTGATCGATGACGCCATCGCAAGGGGAGCAACCAATGACCACTGACCGCATCGACCGCCCCGAGGCGCGCCGCCTCGCCGAAGACGAATTCCAGCGTTTCGCGGAACTGACCGCCTCGCTCACCGCGGACGAGTGGGCGATGCCCACCGACTGCACCGCGTGGGACGTCCGCCAGATCGCGCTGCACGTGCTCGGCTCGGCCGACGCGCAGGCCTCGGTGGGCGAGTTCGCGCACCAGCTGCGCCGGGGGCTGCCGCTGAACAAGCAGATCGACTCGCATCACTGGGTCGACGGCCTGAACGAGCTGCAGGTCCGTGAGCGTGAGCACCTGTCCAACGCGGAGCTCGTCGGGCAACTGAAGACTGTCGGACCGAAGGCGGTTAAGGGCCGCTGGGGGACCCCGGCTCCGATGCGGTTCGTCCCACTGCCGTTCGGTCCGCCCATTGGCTGGCGGCCGCTGAAGTACCTGCTCGACGTGGGGTTCACCCGCGACGTGTGGTGCCACCGCATCGACATCTGCCACGCGACAGGCAGGCCGATGGACCTCAAGCCGGACCACGACGGTCGGCTGGTCGCCGACATCGTGGCCGAATGGGCGGAGCTCCACCGAGTGTCGCTCGACCTGGTGCTTGACGGGCCGGCCGGCGGCACCTTCCGCCACGGCCGCGATGGCGAACACGTCGAGATCGACGCCATCGACTTCATCCGCACGCTCGCCGGCCGCCGGCCAGGCAGCGGCGTGCTCAGCAACCCGCTGCCCTTGTAATCCCGATTACCGCCACATCACCAGCAGGAGGAAAATCATGGCCACCGTCATCATGCAGAAGTGGGACGGCATTACGCCCGACCAGTACGACGCGCTCCGCGAGACTGTCGGCTGGGACCGCGACGTGCCTGCCGGGATGCGCTTTCACGTCGCCTCGTTCGGCGACGGCGTTCTGCGCATGACCGACGTGTGGGACAGCGAAGAGCTGTTCGGCACGTTCGTCCAGACCCGGATCCTGCCCGGACTCCGCCAGCTCGGCATCCCCGGCCAGCCCGACATGATCACCCAGGCCGCGCACGAGGTCACCGCCGTACACGGCACCTGACAAGGAAGGTGGCGGTGCCGGGCCTGGCCCGGCGCCGCCACGGTAACCCATCCCGCGGGCGCCGCCCATCCAGCGGCTGGACGGCCATCCCTGCGGTCCACCGCCTACGACGCCGACATCGTGGCCCGCAAGGCCAGCAGAGCCTCGGACGAGGAGGTGTTCTTCGAGCTGGCCCTGGCCGACCTGTCCGCTCTGGCTGGACAGTCCTGGCGCACGGTCCACTTGGACACTCTTTCGCCCGTGAGCTCGGCGAGCGGCCGGAGCCATACGAGGCGCTGCTGCATGCCGCGACGGCCGGCGACTACCAATACTTCGCCTGGGAGGACCCACGTCACCGCAGGCTGGCGACAGCGTCGATCTGCGTATCCGGCTGATACGTGTACGCCGCCTCGCGCACGCTCTCGCTGCTCTCCAGGGTCGCGCCGAGCGCGCCGCCCAGCGTCGCGATCGAAGTGGCCAGCCAGGCCAGGTTTGCCTGGTCGGCCACGCCGGCCGGGTGCCCGAGGACCAGGCCGAGCAGGCTGCCCGGCACGAGCAGCAGCGCTGCGGCGAGCATGGCGATGAACAGGGCCAGGTACAGCGCGGCCACGCCGAGGCCGACGGTGGCCGTGGTGACGATGTTGAACAAGGCCACCTGTTCGCGCACGGCCGGGTGCGGGCTGCGCTCCCACAGCCCGGTGCTGACGATAATCGTCACGGTGATGGCCGCCACCGAGCCAAGACCGATGGTGACCAGGCGCAGCGGCCCGAGATAATAGGCAAGCCGCCAGATGTCGCTGGTCACCAGCGCGAACACCCCGGCCGCGAAGGCCACCGCCAGCACGCGCATGAGCCGCAGCGCCAGCCGCCACGGGCGGTTGGCGCGCAGCATGCCCAGCAGCAGCCAGATGTTGCCGGTGATGACCCGCGCGACGAAACCCACGCCGTGCTCGGTGAGCGCCGTGCGGGCGCCAAGTTCGCGCATGCGACGGGTTACGGCCTCAGCCAGTGGGAGCCGTGACTCCGCGCCCTCGGCCTGCGCCAGGTCACCGAGTAGGTGCCCGACCAGGCGGACGATCGTGTCGGCGGTGCGCTTGCGCACTGAGACCGGGCCGAGCGCGGGCATGGACAGGACCGCGACCCCGTGGGTCGCGCTGACGTGGGCGATCACCGGACGCCGCGCGGTCTGCAGCGGGAGGTCGGTGATGCACACCGCCATGTGCCAGCCGCGCTCGAGGAGCATCCTGCGCCCCGCCGCGATCAGCTCGCTGAGGTCCGTCGGCGGTTGCACCAGTCGGTCGGAGACGAATTCGACCCGCCACCGGACTCCGGGCAGTTGTCCGGCGAGCCGGTCGGCGATCTCCCCGACCAGGCTCTCGGTCAGCTCCGACGCGGGTCCAGGTGCGGCCAGCAGGCTGATGACCAGCTCCGGCTGCGGTTCGGTGTCAGGAACGCTCTGCGCGCCAGGGCCCTCCGACATGATCCCATTTACCACCACGGAGGCCATGTTCGCCAGGGGGCAGGCCGCCCACATCACCAGATCGGTTAGCTAGGCGGGTCGTCGTACGCCAGAGCCGCGGCGTCCCGGATGACGGAGCCGACGGGGGAACCCGTGCAGTCGGCGTGCAGCTCGATGGACATATTGCCGAGTGCGGTGAGGCCGAGCACGGCCTGTTCGACCTTGCTGCCGTCGCCTTGAGCCTGCCCCTGATCAAGAACTAGAACGCGGCGGCGTCGGTGGCCGGGTGGGATGCGCGGAACAAGACCAGCTGCATGATCGCCATCCAGCCGAACAGCCCGACCTCGAAGGTGCTCGTGCCAGGAAACCGGCCTTGGCCGCCTGTATGGGCCCTCCCTAACCGGCAGGGCGTGATCACGAAGTACCAGCCGTTCAGCTGATCCGGTTCCAGCCCGCTGGGATTGCCGGAGCAGAACCGCGGCCGGTCCACTGCACGGCCACGGCGGGGGCAGGCCGGCTGCTGCGTGCAACGGCCGTCGCTGCAGGTAGGCCGGCGACGAGGCGGGGGCGGAACTGACCCGCGAATCGATCTGATGCTTGGCGGCCGGCAGGTAGCCTGGCCATTCGCATTGGTCGCCCATAGAATTGCGCCGGCAGTGCATCCTGGGCTCGATGAGCGGCGCGCCCGCGTTTGCGCTCAGCGGGCGCCTGGACATCCTGACCGCCAACCGGCTCAGCTATGCCCTATTCACGCCCGTTGGATGCACTTCCGGACGGTGTCCCTGCCCCGGTGACGCCGGGCGCCGATTGGGCGCTCGCTGCGCCTAGGCAGTTCGCCGGACCGTTGCCCCCGACTCGACCGGTCATGTCTCGCGATCCGAGGTCGCTGTCTGTCTGCTGCGCGCGGACAGTCAGCGATTCGTCTTCTGCTCGAGCTCCGCGGGGTACCTGTCGCCCACAATGGATACCTCGGACGCGACACGGCCGATCTCGCCGAGTTCGCCGCTGGTGAGCTCAACCGCTGCGGCGCCAAGGTTCTCCTGCAGTCGGCGCATCTTCGTGGTTCCTGGGATCGGCACGATCCACATTGCCTGGCCAAGGAGCCAGGCAAGTGCGAGCTGCGCCGGGGTTGCGCCGTTCCGCTCACCGATCGTACGGAGACGGTCGATAAGAGCCTGATTCGCCTGGCGCGCTTCTACAGTGAAGCGCGGCAGCTCGTTGCGATTGTCGGCGCTGTCGAAGGTGGTGTGCTCGTCGATGGCGCCGGTGAGGAAGCCCCGCCCTAGCGGGCTGTAGGGCACGAAGCCGATGCCCAGCTCGCGGCAGACCGGGAGCACCTCGTTCTCCGGCGCACGCCACCACAGCGAGTACTCGCTCTGGACCGCGGTGACAACCTGGACGGCGTGCGCGCGGCGGATGGTCTGCGCCCCGGCTTCGGACAGGCCAAAGTGCCTGACTTTACCCTCCGCGATCAGGTCCTTGACCGTGCCGGCGACCTCTCCTATCGGTACGTCGGGGTCGACTCGGTGCTGGTAGAGCACGTCGATCGTCTCGACGCCGAGGCGCCCGAGAGAAGCGTCGGTCGTCTGCCTGATCAGCTCGGGGCGGCTCGATAGAGTCGGCTGTCCGCCCGCGTCGACCTCTCCGAACTTCGTGGCGACGACCTGGTCACGAACAGGCGCAAGAGCGTCGCCCACAAGCCGCTCATTCGTGAACGGGCCATAGACCTGCGCCGTGTCGAAGAACGTCACCCCGAGATCCACCGCGTCCCGGATCAGCGCAATCGCCTCGCTCCGGTCCAGGGTGGCACTGCGGTGGTAGCTCAGACCCATGCAGCCAAGCCCGAGCGCAGATACTT
>Ga0335072_10007767_pt1 | contig 15610 bp, 17 predicted proteins | sample Lox_Sample_21_FD_206725 | JGI IMG/M metagenome (GOLD analysis project Ga0335072, IMG submission 206725) | Soil microbial communities from Loxahatchee National Wildlife Refuge, Florida, United States - Lox_Sample_2.1 | ecosystem: Environmental > Terrestrial > Soil > Wetlands | place: USA... | reverse complement strand
TCCGGATATCAAGAGCTACAATTGAACCTATAGACAGACTGAATGACAGATAAGATAATGCGGCTACTTTAGACGGAGCTGCTAGTATCATGCTCATCATATGACTTCGATATTGAACGGTACTTCTATAACTAGTTCAATTTCAATCATCAAATCTTTGAATACGACTCTAGATCTTTTGTTCTTTCCTAGCTTTGAAAGCTCCTTGTGCACTTACAATAAGTGCTCCTGAATTAAATCGATCTGGATACAATTTTGTCATTACAACAACAATATCTCTTGGTGATTTTGGATCATTCTCAAGAACCTTCCCAAAATCTTGAATATACTTCTTCGTATTGGTAAGATGCCAAATACCATCAATTTCATATTGTTGTTTATGTCCTGGAACAACATACATCGGATTCAACTTCTCAACTATCTCAACTGCTCGAATCCATTCTTCTCTTTTTGCTTTGGTGTTGGCATATGCTAACATTTGATGAACTTGTCCATAGATAACATCTCCACAAACTGCAAGTTTGATTTCGGGAATCCAAAGAATGGTTGAATTGTATGTATCAGTATGACCACATTCGATGGCTTGTAGAACGTATTTGTCTTCCAGATAGAATTTGCCATCTTTACTAAGTGGATTGGCAAGTGTCAGTGGTTTTGGAATTTGACCAGGAAATCTCGATGCCCATGCTTTGTCAAAAGCTTCCGGTTCAAGTTGATCCTTCATATGTTGAATCGTACCCTCTGTTGCAATGGGTATAACACCTTTAAAGTGTTCAATGAGTAGTGGAAGACCGGCAAAATGATCATAATGACCATGAGTGACATAGATGTGTGCAAGTTTTCTGCCAGGTGCGATCTTGTCAATCCACTTAATCAAGTCATTTGTCTGCTCAACAGTGATCGGTGTATCTACAAGTACGGCTTCTTTCGAAGTGTAGATGAGAGTACAGGAAATAGGCGACCAAAGACCAGCAGATCCTTTGGTACTCGGGTTGTAGATAGGTATCGGCGGAGTAACATAGACTGCTGAACGGAGAGCTGCCATAGCACACGAAATTTGAACGAGTTTCTCACTTCGAATGTGATGGAAAATTGATTACCTTTATAACTCAAAGCGTATGTCTTCCTCTCAGCGTCAAATATCTGATCAGTTTGGCACTTGAATAGTAAACAACATCCGAGGATGCGGAGATGACAAAGTGCGACAATCGAACCATCCACTTCCATCCAATCACGTTGTTTCACTGTGCTTTTACTCGCATGGAATCATACGGCACTTAAGTATGTTATTCATATCAACATTTCGGAGGATAATGGCAGAAGTATAAGATGATTGTGGAAATGATCGGATCCCATAGACTTGAATGCGTAAGAATTTGAGAATTGACTTGGAAACATTCTATGCTAATGTCTGAATACCCGTTGTTACTATCCTAAAGACAATGCGTCGGTTAAATCAGCTTCCAATGTCTCCCAGAGAGTTGATGCTTTGGGTTTAAAGTCTAATTCTTTCTTAGCTCGATCAGCTTTTCCTCTAGAATTGCTGGCAAACATGTAGAATCCCAAATCTGGATACTTTCGTTCTGATAGTGTTCCCGCAATCACATCTTCCGATACTTCTTTCGTTTCCGCTGTTGGAAGTATACCTTTTGCATGCAGAATTTTTCCAGTTGCTTCAGCAATGTCTTTCTGTGAAGCTTCTTGTGACGTAGTCAAGAAGTATCCCTAATAATAACATATAAGAACCGGCGAAGTATTCTTTTTGGGTCTTCGACTTACATCTTTTCCCCATGTTACGGATTTACCCCCTGCAACAGCAGCCTCAACCAGAGCGACATAAACATCCATGAGATCGTCAATATGGACCCAACGTCTCATATTGGAACCATTGTTGAGGTAAAATGGTGCACCAATCTTCATAATTTCCTTCACAAAAACTGGAAAATATACACTTTGATTTCGACCTGGGCCATAACCACGACCATAGATATCTGGTGGGCAAACAATAGCTGTCTTGAGCTTGTCTCCATATTTGATGGCGTATTCTTGAATGAGTGCATCTGTATGACGATGTAGAGAACCATCAGGACGTGAAGTAATCTCATCTATCGAATCTATATCAGAGTAGACCTTGGGATTCAAACGACCACGGTATTGTTTCGTATCTTTGAAATCAGACAAGATACCAGTGCCACTGAGATGAATCAAGAATGATATGGTATTCCGACGAAGTAGTCCTGTCAGTATTGCTTTCAATGAGTTCTCATGGTCCGAATTGCCGCAATCTTTAACCATCACAAGTCAGTTTTGTTCATTTTGACTGAATCTGATATTCTTACGGACTACAACTTCTGCATCTGCCGCAGCATTTGTGATGACATCGATGTTATCAAAGTCGCCTTTAATAACCTTCACCTTAGGAAACAAGTTCCCAAAATTTTCCGGTGGGTTTCGTAGCAACACAGTGAGATCATATTCAGGATGCCTCTGAATCAAAGTTGCGAAAACGGATCCTCCAATGTATCCGGTAACACCGGTCCTATTACTTGAATCAGTAGACAGATTCAAATTTCGATAGCTGTAGATATACATAAAGAGCTTTGGTGCCATAATCTCTGCTCCGGGAATGAAATTTTTGGTGGAGGATGCTAAAAATGAATTCCTACTTATGATTTCAGTCATGTAATGCTAACTCCGGTCTCATAAGGTTAATTTGTCAGCGCCGAGGCTATAAGAAAACGTTGGGTATTAGGCAGAATACCTCAATTGAAGCTAGCGGACGAAGATGCCGATCTGTGACGCAAAAATGGACCGGTGGAGTAAGAAGCCTCGTATGAGCAATCTCTCAAATCAATATCAAAATCATATTCTTTAACTAACTATGAGAGGTGTTGAAGCCTGAATCTATGAATGCTATAGATCCGAAAGTGGTTGTTGGCTTGTTGAAAGCAAAATCCAATCCATAAACTTCATCAACTTCCTTTGCTACAGAAAACAACGCATGTAACACAAAAGCACAAATGAAACCATTCAATTTCATAACGGATATGATGTGAAGGTAGTAGAGATCGAGATTGCTCTTGGTCCGAAGCTTATGTAGGCTGTAGCTGCTTATCAAAGAATGAAAATCTCGACTTCTACCACCTTCTTGTCATTCTGATCTAAGAAATCTAAAATAATGATGGTCAATATCCATTTCACGTTTATAAAGTTTTTGGATTACATACCTCAACTTCTTTCTCCTCAATTTCTACTTCTTCAATTTCTTTCTCTTCAATTTCTAGTTTAGAAACAACTTCAACAAGTTCTGTTTTTGTCATCGTATCAACATAAGAGACAAGTTTCAATCTCCTCAAGTAGAGATTATAAAGATGAACACGTCTCTTTGTCTCTCCGATATTATGACCCGTAAGCAATATCATGGTGAAAAAAGATTCGATAATGCTTGGAGGAACATTGCATAAAAGTTGTCCAGTAACCGTCCAACGCATAGCACTTGAACCAATGATAAGTCCAAAGATCAAGATCACTCCTAAGACAACTGTCCATTCATGAGCACAGATATCACCTACTCGAACTGAAATTCGATAGGTGAAAGAATTGTTCGCAAATTGTTCTTCTTCGATGTCTCCAAGGACTATTGTGTCAAGTACATCCATATCGTCGTGTTGTAATTGAATGAATTGTTCATCTTCGTAATCTTCAAGGACTGTGCTTACATTTCGAAGAATAAATCCATCATTCAATCCAATTAATCCAGCATAGGTGCCAATGAGTAGCCACCAATTTGAATCAAAATGTAATACTGGACCGATTGCTAACCAGACAACGATAACAAAGCTGAGAATGGCGATACCAGCAAGTGTTCCAACAAGATCGGCATAGTAGTCAATTACTCGTTGTATCCTAGTTTGGTTGACAGGAGGAATAACAATACTCGGATTCTCAATCTTGTCTCCACTGACGGTACGAAGTTTGGTCTCCAGTGCAGCATCAACTTTCCAGATAGATTCCAGACATTTGGTCATGTACTTGGTATGCCGTTCTCGAATATTTGCAATGAAAGCCAACAAGAAAACCATCAATGCTGATGTAGCCGAATTGATGTATAGTTGCCATGTGTTTGACCAATGTAAGTGTGGGCCAAATGCAAGCCAGATGGCTATACAAACCCAGAAAGCGAACACGGTTACAATATGACCAGAAAACCAAGCGACTGCGGTTGAAATTCTACCAAGCCAATTCTCTGCAGGTAGATCCGGTGTGAAATCCGTCTGGACCAACTCTTGAAATTGTTTCGGTTGGATTTTCTTATACTTTCCACTAGCAATGAGTTGTTTGAGCATTCTCTGTTGGCTACAAGAGCGTGATCGAAGACAACCGGCAACAATCAGATGAGACTCATAGGAGTTCAGTTGCTGACGCATAAGGAATGCATCAAAGACCATGTTGACAATTGCTTGAACATCTGAGATCACGATCTGCCAGGTATTTGAATTGCCGAATCTAATACCCATCAAAGCCCAAGTGAGAAGAGCTATGAAAATCGTGAAGAAGACAAGTTCTGAGCCTGAAGTCTCTACGACCTTATCGAGCCATTGATCCAATAGTCCAGGCTTAACCACGGCAGTGTAAGTAGTGATGTTCTCGACAACCATATCAGGTCCCTTCTCCTGGTCATCTGGATCCGTGGAAAGTACAATTTGAGTTGGAGCGGCGCACTCAGTTCGAGATCGGGTACCTGGAGCCCGAAGGATCCTCAAGGCTCGTTCCATTGTAAAGTACCATTGATCTTGGACGAATGAAAGATTAACGAGATTGATAAACAGATAAAAAGCAATCTGCAAGGATTCTAACTCCCAGTTACATCCACAGGAAGGTTACAATGAACCTTCCCTCACTCTAAGGTGGACGAGAGTCCTGTGGCAGCTTGCCAACAGGCTTGATGCAGCCCGTTGGTCGGTGAGAGAGGATAATTTCCGCCAGCGTTGTTAACAGGAGGGTCTTCTCCTGCTGGTATTCTCTTGGTTTGAAATAGGAAGCCTCAAGACTCCGGTGATATTTGCTGAGCTTCGACTTTTGATTTCAGTTCACTTGTTCTGACTTCTGAACTTAAGGTAATGGACAAAGTATCCGATCGGTTAGGTTGGAAGTGATGAATCGCAAAAATTCCTGGCAAATGAATTGGGTAACTTGTTTTTCCACTTTCGATTGAAAAGTACTGGGCTTGTAAATGCCTGAAAGGCAGGCTGTGGTTTCTTACTTTAATCGGTCCGGTCGGGTTATTATGTAGCACGGGCTGTGCTGCGCGATTTGAAGAAATCCCGCAGCAAAATTTTTCAATACTGAGAAGCGCAGCGGTGACAAATCTATGAAAGACAATAGGACAGTAATCTCGTAATACGAATACCATTTTGCTTTTCAAGGTAAGTTGTGATTCATGGAAATACTGATATATGACGGTTAAGGAGGTCTCAGCAGACTACGGAAATTTGCACCTACCACGGTACTTGATGGTAAAGCTGGAACTTACCGATAGCCGAAAAGTTTCTTCATCATATTTTCAAAGTTTCTTAATTCCTCATGCTCATTTCTTCGAAGTGTCGTGTGTATAAATGCCAAGGATGATATCAAAGCGACGAAGAATTGCTTCGTACTGACGGCTTAGTCATTTGCAATGATACAATTCATCTCACATCGTGTAAAATCTATGCTTGGACCTCCCCTAATGGGCCAAAAAGGACAAGGTGATCCGAATCTAGTTCGGATCTGTGCAGGCATGGTACTTATCGTTATTACACACCGCTTCCTACTCCGGCTTCTCCCTGCGAAAAAGGATCTACATTACCAAAGCATGATACACGCCTTTGCTTTGACAAAATCTACTGGTTAATACGATTACAATATGGCCGGATTTGTCGATGGTCGGGATGAATTGACGACACCACTCCCTTGGACCGTGATGTACTCCGTACCTTATCTTTGGAACGTCTACCAAGTTCCCGACGTCTGCCATTCAGTTTTTACAACTATGTGGCCAACTCAATTCTTCATCGAAGAACTGATAAACATTTTCATTGTCTAAATGCCCTCTTTTAAGTTCTTAGGACGAGTTCTGGTTATACAACAAAAAGTGACTCCATATTTGGCTCAGCGCTTGCTTGGATCAGATTTCGTAAAAAGTTGGTTCATATCTACGGCGGCTAGATAGCGGCCTAGACAAAGATAATTTCCATCACCGAACCATGGAAGAGTCAGTCAGCTGCTCTGTCAATACCACACGGATTGAATTTACCTGAAAACATGAATTTATTCATGATCTTGGCATTTCAAAATTTGAAAAGACAGTTTAAGAGCAGAGTTAATTAGTGTAGTCTCTCTGTTAGCGTTCCATGTGAAGATTCCCGTTATGGTTGTGAACTTGACTCCATAAAATGAAAATCGTCACATATCGAGCCTGACTTTCTTTTTGTTAGTCTTAAGAGAACAAAACCATCAATGAATAAACGTATTAAGACATTTATTGCTCTTTCCATGCTTGTAAATAATGGATATACTGTTGATATATCAGCCATACCGGCGCTGTACCTACAAGACTACGGAGTATTTGATTTAAGTTACCATTGACGCTCCATTCGCGTCGACATGTGATAAGAACCTGGAAAGGTCAATCGTAAATAGTGATCTGATTTGTTCGAAAGTCTAGCTCTCTTTGTTTAGATCTGGTTACTGTTCTTGTGCCTGGAACCTCATACCACTCAGGGTAGCACCGCGACCGCGCTATTATACACGTGTAATACTACGAAATCCCACCGATTATCTACAGTTCTTACAATGGCATTTTTGTAAGGCTAGCGTATTTTTCAATTGAAATCCTTAGTTCGCAATCATAGATCCACTTCCTACCATATACTAGCATTCGCTCATACTTCAACTTATCTCACTAAGTCGCCAATATATCAAAGACAAAGCACCATTTTCTTCGGTCTTCTAAACTCTTTATTCTCCACAAAGTATGGAAAAGTTTATCTCATCAAATTGTGCTGCCTAGGCTAATACCCTAACTCATCGGATAACACGGCTATGAAAGACCGCTGTGGCTGAACCTCCCCTGTTTCTTTGGTCGCCAATGTGAATAGCCTTCTTGACACAGATCACCTCGCTTCAGTCTTAACATATACATTTTCAATCGTACGATGTCGTGGCTAAACCTTTTACGGTATTGCCAAGATGTCTTTACGTTGTTATCTACCCGAAAGGCTTCTGACCGACCAGTCAAACCTCCTATTCCCTTGTATTCACCGAAGGAGTGGCATTTTTGAAATACGCCTCGGTCAGCCTCTTCGATGTATTTGGGTTTCATGTTCATTTTTCATTGGAAATCTTCCGTGGCAATGCTACAACCTAGCAACTAAAGCGGAGCCTCATGAGCCACTTTTGAAAAGCATGAAGTTTCCTAACATTCTCACGATGAAGGTACGAATACACTTGAAGTATCTTGTTCAACTTTACGATCATCCACGAGATGAGGGGTCTCTTATCGGTCTTTGTGTTACTAGACACTATAATTTCCGTTCTTACAATCCCAACAGGAATAGTTCTCGGGATTTTAACTACAACCGAACCAGAAACTATTCCTCAGGCTACTGCTACACCGAGAATACAAGCAACAGCTTGGTCAGAAGAAATTCCTCTATCAAAATTTATTGAAGAGAAACGTCAAGCAAATAGTACCACATTCTCAGTCTCTCCCAGTCCATCTCCGACCTCGAGCGTAAAGTTGGGACAACTCGTCATTGGAGGTACAAGATTGTCAACCTTACCACCTGCCATATGTGGTTTCTTACCATTTAATAATGGTACAGGCCCCGATTTAGGTCAGTAAATTTATACAAGTTGTACCCTTATACTCCGTACTAACCTTTGAATAGAGTTCATAGGATGCGCTCCAAAGGGTTCTGGCTTGGTAACTGCCAACATGCGGACATTTTCTTTCGACAACTCACAAACATGCACATCATCTGGTAGTCAATTCTTTTGCTTACTATCTGGTGGTTCTGATGCTAGTACGTTGAATGGTTGCGATCTTGTTACCTTCTACACCACCTCTTCATACTACTATAGCACGACAACATTTAAAACCAGCACTCCTTACACAAATTACATCCCTACCGCAACAACATGTGCAATGTATAAGGGTCGAGGAGTCTGTGTAACAGACTATTCAAGTTCCACCACTTCACTTCCGATGATAATCACCGAGTCTTTATTTCGAACGCATACACTCACACTCCCAATGATCATACAAACTACTTTCGATACAAGTATCTTTGTAATGACTGTTCTCACCTACATGAATGGTCACGAAGTTAAAGAACTGTCAGAATTCACTTGGATTCAAACGGAGTACTTTTACACCCCAGTACCCGTCGACTCTCAGAAACTCAGCTGGTGAGATTTAACGTACAATACTACATCATAGCTTCTAACAATTTGATAGCTTAATAGCAAGCCACCAATATTGTCAAACCTTCCAAATGAACAATGCTCAAGCGTATTATTGCAATACTTCAAGTCAGAGTATCACCTCAGCCAGTACAGAAACACTTACGGTACTGGACCTAGAACATTTGCAACAAGCTTACATAGGCTCAACAATCACCATGGGTTCTCATATCGATGGTTCATCAACTCAATATTCATTCATCGATATCTATGTAACTCGTACACTTGCTACGACCAGCCCTAGTCCTTCCTCTTACCTTGCAGAGATTCAAACCAACCCTCCAGCGTGCGTCAATACTCTAAACACCACTTGTACAAGGCTTTATGCGGCAGCTCAAGATTGTTGGAGTGAAGTATTTCCTCCTGGACCTCAACAATGCTACTGCGACGCCCTAGTAAATAACAACTGTCCAACTTTATGCTTCGATACTCGCAATGATAGACGAGACTATTTCGATTGGGTTATGGGACTTTGTAGTACATTCAATACTAGTGGCAAGAGCTTTACAGAAAACTGGCCTGAAATCAACTACCGAACCGAAACTTATTACGAAGATTTGATTCCATGGACTTGGACCATTACTCCAATTGCGAATAGCAGTGGCAATTTAACTGTTCATTGTCCTAGTAATGGAGAGAAAATTGCTTCTTTCGCTGTGATCAATATTATCGTCGGAATATCAACATTGATTCTTGGACGAAGAACTGTTGTCAAACGACTCACATGCGGAATTTTAGGCAATCCAGGTAGTCCGACGTGGCCTTTGGTCTCAGTCTTTGTTGTTGGAGTCAATTTATTGGCCAATTTAATAAACGCGGCCATTGTAAGTCGTGATACTGGCTATATTGTTCCCCCGGTTGGGACTTTGGTGCTTTTCTGGATGTCTCGACCTCGTTTGGCATGGATGGCAACTGCTTTGGCCCCGATTGAACAAGAAAAGAGTATGTATATCTCATTGGCAGCATCAGCTCTCCTTACGGAGTCAATCCTACAAGCTATAGGTGCCGCTTTTATCGGTAGGACTGTTGTGTATGCCGCTCAAAACGGATTCTACTACAAATCCGCTTTAAAGTATGCGCCTAAGAGAAAGGAAGCTCTCATAATGTTTGCGGGTGCATTACTTTGGATCGTAGCTATTGGCTTCTTCTACATATATGTCATTTGGAATTACTTAGGTGTTGGTACCATTGTGGGTAAATTCCATACCTGGGCATCGAAAAGTTTGAAAACATTTGGAGAAAAAACGAAAGTACAAATCGAAAAGCTTCAATCCAAGTGGAGGAGTAATAACGATAACTCTTCTACGCATGGAAACTATTCTCCAGCAAACGGCAACCACAATCATTCGACTGACCATATCGACCAGTACCACCATCACCGAAATCTACCTAACTCTCATCAAGATCAGTATCACTCTTACCGAAATCCAGTCTACCCACCTCGAGGTCCTCCTCCTCGATACGAAAGAGATCGACTACTTACCGTTAACAACACTCAGTCTGAGCGTAGAATTAGCGATGAAGATCAAGATACGTCAGTAGAGGCAGAAAAAGAAAACCTAGATATCGATGAGGTTCTTGATAGAATGGGTCTAAACGCAGAAATCATGTCCAGGATAAGCTCGGTCTTCACCTTCATGTTGTTGCCATTTATCGGTCAATGGCTATTTTGGGTTGGATTCGTAGGTTTATATGCTGATAGGTGAGTCCAAGCTTGATATTGCTCTTATTCCAGAGATATTTACGTGTTTTGGATGTCCCTAACGATTCATTGCTTCAGATATTGCCCACCAAATGTTTGGCAGATGATGAGCGTATGGTCCATATTCTCGAGCTTTGGTAAGTTTCTCATATTCATCCTATCGCATCAAATGTTGCTATTGATCTAACTATAAAAATTTAGGTGTGTTCTTAGGAGCAGGACAGTGATATCAGGCGTTGTCGTATCTGGAACTACTTACAACAAAATGAACGACGAACCAACTCAAGTTTTTGAAGTGGGCGAATCTTGGTATGAAATGCCTGGCTGTCACCACAGAGTTAGCATGAACGCAAGTGATACTAAAAAGCTAGTCTTGCACGCAAACTTCGTTAAAGAGTCCAAAGTCATTGAGGAAGGTGGATTTGCTGCATTGGTTGTTGTGGATGAGGAATACTGCGACATAGCCTCGACACCGAGTCATTAAGCTGCTGCTTGACCTTGTTCGTAACCAATGTCGAAGGCCTCCATATCTCAAATTTACGCAATTCTTGTACTATCAGAGATATTATATGACCACGTTCAGTTCAGAATACTAAGATTCAAAACATGGCTCGTCAAATGTCCAAATCCATTGTGGAATGGCCTTTGAACCCGAGCTTGCCATTTATACTGCACTTACGATCGCAACAGTAGCTCAATTAGTTGCTCGGCCGTAAGTCACGCAAAAGTGCGGGGATTCTACCTGCTCTCAGCCGCGGCTCAAGGTTCACCAGGTCGTTGAAGTACTACAAGATAGAGGGTCCGTAGGCAATATGATGTTATTCCCGGCTTTCATGCTCTGTGTACTACCTAAAATACATCATACGGAATCCAACGAACCGAAGAGCTTCTTGTAATGTGAAGAAGTGCACGCAACAATGTCAACGGCAAAGATTAATGGCGTTGTAAATGGTGCTCAAGACAAGTCGAACGGCTATGATACAAATGGTGTTTCTAAAGACCAGGTAGACAAACATAAATTCACCTTGAACAACGAATATGCATACACTCCACGGAAACTTCGTGTCATCACCATCGGTGCGGGCTTTTCCGGTCTGCTTATGGCTCATAAGTTCCAGCATCGGTTTCCAGAGATGCAAAACTACATAGAGCACACGATCTTTGAGAGACACAATGAACTTGGAGGAACTTGGCTGGTTAACACCTATCCTGGTGTCCAATGTGATGTACCTTCGCACATTTACGTGAGTACAACCTGAGTTGTCGTAAACAACTTTCGTTAACTCGTGTTCAGGCTTTCCCTTTCGATCCGAATCCTGACTGGTCACGTTTCTACTCCAGTGGTGCAGAGATTCAAGAATACATTCTTCGCATGTCTCGCAAGTGGAACCTTGATCGCGATGTTAAGCTTGGCCATTTGGTAAGAGAGGCTCGATGGATGACAGATAGAGGTCAGTGGAGGGTGACGGTTGAGCATGACGGACGACAATGGGACGAGTACGCAGATCTACTCATCTCTGGTCAAGGAATCTTGGTGTAAGTGAGGTTTCTTGACCGTATCTTAAGCTCAATGTAACTAAATCTGCTCAAGTCATCACAAATGGCCACAAATTCCTGGTCTCCACGACTTTAAAGGTCATATAACTCACTCCGCCAATTGGAACCACGACTACGACTACAGTGGGAAACGAATCGCAGTAATTGGCAACGGTTCATCTGGAATTCAAATCGTTCCACAACTTCAGAAACTTCCGGGTACCCATGTTACCAACTTCATCAGAGGTCCAACTTGGGTCTACTACAGAGTTCCACCATCAAAGCATCTAGGTCGTGATACAGATGATCCCAATCCAGCATACACGGAAGACGAAAAGAAGAGATGGAGAGAAAATCCGGAGGAATTAAGAAAGTATAGGAAAGCCATGATCCATCGAACGAACAGAGCATTTCAAATGGTAACTCTCACCTCGATGGATCCTAATTGCAGAGCTAACCAGAGAGTTTCAGTTCATGAAAGGTTCAGAAGGAGCCAAAGGTGCAATGTCTTTCGCCGCCGAACAGATGGCAGCAAAATTAGGTCACGATCCAGAGCTATGCGAGAAGTTGATCCCCAATTGGGAGGTAGGATGTCGACGCATTACTCCTGGTCCTGGTTATTTGGAAGCATTCACGAAACCAAACTGCCATCTGACGAACAGCCTGATTACACAAATCACAGACAACGCCGTACATACTGAAGATGGGAAGATATATGAAGTTGATGTTGGTATGTCTCACCGCGCTCAATTCATTCGTATTCCGCTTCTAACACCTTAAAGTTGTATGTGCTACTGGTTTTGATGTATCACATTGCCCCAGATTCCCGATTATTGGTCTCGATAACATCAGTCTCGCCGAGAAATGGAAAGATGAACCCGAGTCATACATGTCCGTTGCAACATCTGACATGCCAAACTATTTCATCATGATGGGTCCAAACGCTGTCATCGGACACGGTTCACTAATGGAAGCTCTTAACTGGACAGGAGACTATTTGTGTAGATGGATCTCCAAAATAGCGACAGAGGATATCAAATTCGTTGTGCCTAAACGCAGTGTCGTTGAAGCATTTGTGAGATACGGAGATGAGATCCACAAAACCCTTGTGTGGACAGGCAACTGCGTGAGTTGGTATAAGAACGGTCAGGTAGATGGAAGAGTTACCGCGCTATTTGCCGGAAGTGCCTTGCTTTTCAAGCAACTAATCAGCGAGATTAGAGCCGAAGACTTTGATATTGAGTATCGGAGTTCAAATCCTTTCCGGTTTTTGGGTAACGGCTTTACCGCACAAGAGTTCGACGAAAGTGCCGACCTATCTTGGTACATAGAGAAGTAGATTATCATATGTCGGATATAAGGATGGCATTTCAAAAGCAGTACCTCTACAAACGGCGTTACCAAAGTAAACATATCATGCACCCATTACTCCGACGAAAATGTAATGAAGTCACTCCGCTGCTGGGAAGCATGCGACTATGATTCGTTATTGTCTTCACTCAAATAGCTCCGATTGAAGGTGTCGAAGCCTCGTATGCCGCTATCAGAGTTCTTTGCCTTGTTAAGGTGCATAACCTCGTATTATTGATATCGAGTCGTTACCTTCCGGACGAAACGATTCCGAGAACTCATTCGTCCGACTACACAAAGACCATTTCGCAGGTTGTGAGCGCAGCACCATAAATTCTCTATCAATGAACCAAAGGTAGTTAACCGGGCGAATTTCAATTTTCTAAAGATCAGATCGCAGAAATTTATCGTTCGAAGACCATTCAGCAACATTTGCAACATTTGCAGCATTTCCTATCTTATTCCTCTTCCTTACAACCGGAACATACCATGGCTCAGACGTTCTTCGTAACAGGTGCAACAGGTACACAGGGAGGATATGTTACTCGTCAACTTCTTGATGCTAGTCAGAAAGTCCACGTAATCTCTCGAAATCCAGACGGTGAAGCTTCACGAGATCTAGAAGCCCTCGGTGTCAAGGTTTTCAAAGGTGATTTCAGCAATGTTGAGTCCATGAAACTTGCTGCAACAGGATGTATTGGAGCTTTCATCAATGTTTCTCCTGACATGACGGATCCATTGGGCGAATTGAAACAAATCCGAAATGTAATCGAAGCATGCCAAAAAGCAGGAGTAAAGAAAGTCGTACAAAGTGCCGTTGGAGGATTGCAAAGCATCAAAGAGAAGGTCGAGAAAGATGAGTCAATGATCCATATCAGAAGTTTCATTCTGAACAAGCTGGCTGTCGAAGAGGCCATTCAGAATGCAGGCTTCGAAAGCTGGACGATCCTACACTATTCACGCCTACTCAACACATACGTAGCACCGTTTTCGACGATTATGTTCCCTACTCTTACTACAGAGCAGACAATTAAGACGGCTCTCAGACCAAACAAGAAACAATGGGTGCTCGATCCCTTCGACATTGGCCGGATTGCAAAGGAGGCATTTCTGAATGAGAGTGGAAAGTTCAAAAACATTGCTGTGGATCTCTCTAGTGCGGAATTGACATTCCAAGACATAGTCAATCTTATGAACGCTGCTCTTGGAGATACAAAGGTCAAACTGTACTACTATACCGTAGAAGAGGTACAGCAATTGGTGGCTTCGGGAAATCCATTTGTCGTGGCGGAGCTTCAGACGAATAGTACTGAGTCCATAGTTGATCGGAGCTTGATGGCAAAACTTGGTTTTGAACCAACTGAGCCTGGTGAGTTCTTCAAAAGAGAGATTGAGAAGTTTCGTCAAGCTATCGGCGAGAATTGATGGAAATTGTTGATTTGCTGGAAGATGTAGTCTGGAAGAAGTATCGAATTCTGTGAGAGATAAGAATTCATAGGCAGTACAAGTCGAAACATGAAAGAGTGGAAGTATTCATAGAAACTGACATTTCAATCGAAACAACATATTCCTACCCGATGGTTGGATGCGTCTCAGAACTAAGTCTTCGATAAATCATTCTCCAACCATTTCACGACAATCTCACCGACTTCTTTCGGCTTAGCAAGCATACTCCAGTGACCAACATCCAGCTCCTCCACTGTCAATTTAGGAGTCAATCCTGCCTGCTTCGATCGCTCAATTGCCTTCGCCAGGCATACAGCATCCTGCGTACCTGCAACGAACAGATAGGGTACTTTGACAATATATCTGTCTGCAGGAAGATGCTTCTCCTCCTCAAAGAAAATACCTTCGACCGTTGCTCGGTAATAACTCAGTGGCGCAGCGAACCCATCTCGGCTCATTCGAGTAATGAAATCATTTCGCATGGCATCGGTAGCGTACGGCTGTACAGGGCCTTTCTTGTCTTGCTCAAGCCAATTCTTAATACCATCCCTTGCGCAAAGTGTGTTCATCCAAACTGTTGGTTCAGCGTGCAGAGCGTCGAACAGCGAGTCAGTGTGCTTGCTCATGAGTTCAGGACCGGTTACTGGATCGGTGAAGAGATACCAGTATGCCAGCGGAAAATATCCAATCGACTTTGTCATGATCGGACCAACTCTGTCTAGCTCGATAACACCCTCTGGTTTGGGTGATATAGCAACATTGAACGTGATCAGTCCAATACATCGTTCCGGGTGAAACACATAGAACCGTTGAGCCAAGCCTGCGCCCCAATCGTGACCGCAACTGACAACTTTCTGTAAGTGTTCGGCATCTAGGATCTCTCCAAAGTCATCGGAAATGCTTCGTGGATTGTAAGCATCGAGATCTGTCGGTTTGTCCGTGCCATCGTGTTAGGACGGTACCTTCCCTCCCCGCTACGCGGGCCAAAAAGGACAGGATATCCGAAGCTGGCTTCGGATTCTGGGTACCGATATATGTAGTTCCTAACAGAATCTCCCTCCTTAGGAAGCT
>Ga0335072_10007766_pt1 | contig 15610 bp, 13 predicted proteins | sample Lox_Sample_21_FD_206725 | JGI IMG/M metagenome (GOLD analysis project Ga0335072, IMG submission 206725) | Soil microbial communities from Loxahatchee National Wildlife Refuge, Florida, United States - Lox_Sample_2.1 | ecosystem: Environmental > Terrestrial > Soil > Wetlands | place: USA... | reverse complement strand
GCCCGTAGTGACCTAGGAGCCTTCTCGTAGCCTTACGACATGGATGACGGTGGCATCAGCGGGGTTGCGGTCGCCCAGCGGGGCGGCGTGGTGGTGGCCGAGCGGGTCGGCGGGCTGGCGGACCGGGACCTCGGCCTGCTCTGCACCCCGGCGACACGGTTCCAGATCGCCTCGGTGAGCAAGCAGTTCACGGCGGCCGCCGTCCTCCTGCTGGCTGGCCAGTCGCGGCTGTCGCTTGATGACCCGGCCAGCCGCTGGTTCGGTGGCGGACCGCACGAGTGGCAGGCAATCACGGTCCGCCATCTGCTGACCCACACCTCGGGCCTCGGCCACTGGGACGGCTTCCCCGCTCTGGAGCCGGGCCGGCCGATGGACCCGGAGCAGGAACTGGGCATCTTCCAGCAGCAGCCGCTGCTGTCGGCGCCCGGCGGCCGCTACCACTACAGCAGCCCGGGATACGTGCTGCTGGCCTGGATTGTCGAGAAGGCAGGCGACCAGCCCTATGCCAGTTTCCTGGCCGACCGGGTCTTCGGACCGCTCGACATGCCGATGACCAGCGCCGGCGACCCTCCGGGCGGCAGCGGGATGGCCCACGGGTACAACCACGGGGAGCCGGTGCCCTCCTTCGAACTCGCCACCGTGGGGATCGGAGCCGGCGACGTCTGGTCCACCGCCGCGGACCTGCTGCGCTGGAACGAGGCGGTCGCCCACGGTGAACTGCTGCCAGCCGGGCTGCGCGAGGAAATGCTTACCCCACAGGTGCTGACCGACTCAGTCCCGGCGCCGGAAGGCTGGTCATGCACGAGCTACGGCTACGGCTGGCGGATCGGCACCGTGGCTGGCCGCCGGGCCTACTTCCACACCGGCGACAACCCCGGCTACCTCTCGATCAGCGCCTGGCTCCCCGACGAGCAGGTCACGCTGGCCGTCCTGGCCAACGACGAGGCCACCGACATCTGCCAGGTCGTGTCGGGCCTGATGGAACTAGCGGCCTGACGCGAGCTTCAGGCCCGGGGGCGGCGGGCCGGTCCAGGGGAAGGCGGGCGGTACGGACCAGTCGCTCGCACCGCTGAAGTCGACCGTGCCGCCAGCCACCTTGACGCCGTCGAAGTCGACGGTGGCCCCGCAGAACTCGGCTTCGGTGAAGTCGACCCTGCTGCCGGAGAACTCGGCCCGCTTGAAGAGGATCGTTCCGCCGGAGAACCGGGCGTTGCTGAAGGAGACCGCGCCGCCGGTGAACCTAGCGCCGATGAAGTCGACCCCGGCTCCGGAGAAGAGGGCGAAGCGGAAGTGGACCGCGCCGCCTGAGAACTGAGCGTCGTAGAAGAACACCGTTCCGCCAGAGAACCGGGCCTCGAAGAGGATCGTGCCACCGGAAAACTGGGCACTGCGGAAATCCACTTTCCCGCGGGAGAACCGGGCATGGCTGAAGTCGACTATGCCGCCGGAGAACTCAGCGTCGCGGAAGTCGACCCCGGCGCCGGAGAACTCGGCACGACGAAAGCTCGTCGTTCCGCTGGAGAATTGGGCGCCGTCGAAGTTGACCGTGCCACTGGAGAACTCGGCGTCGCGGAAGTCGCCACCATCGAAGACAACGCCGGTGAAGTCGAGGCGCAGGCCCTGCCAGGGCGTCGCGGCATCTTTCTTGAGGTGGGCGGTGATGACGCGGATGACGGTGTGGCGGACCTCGCGGATCGCCAGGAAGGCGAGCCGCTGTGACTCGGGAGCATCCGCGGGTGGTTCGGGCTCGTAGGGCATGCGCAGGTAGGCGCAGAGTACGTCGACGCAGGTCTGCCGGTTTTCCTGCCAGTCATCGGCCAGGCCCGCCAGGGCGTACACCCCCGCCAGCCGGACGGCGGGCTTGTCGCTACCCAGTTGCTCAGCCGCAGTGGCGAACCGCTCGTTCAGGGTCCGAGTGCGCTGCTGTGCGAGGGTCAAGTCCAGTTGCTGGTTTTGCTCGGCCAAGGTCCGGTCGAGCTGCTGGCGCTGCTCAGCGGCGGTCTTCTCGGCATCCCTGCTGCTGGCCCGGTAACCGTAGTACTGGGCGGCCAGGGTGCCGGCCAGAGTCAGCAGGCTGACTCCGGCGGCGATCCACGCGGCGACGACCGTTGGGTCCATACGCGGAAACTTAACCCATTACGGGCTTAGCCGTTCCAGCTGAATTCCTCGACCCAGTCCACCGTCATGGTCTCGCGCGGGGTTGGCGTGCCGGTGCCGCGCAGGTTCTGGGACTGCAGGTCCATGTACATCGGCAGTGCTGGCTGGCGGGCCGGCGATTTCACCTGGCTGGCGGGGGCGGTGAAGATGACGCGGCCGTCGATGAGCCAGGTCACGCCGGATGGCGTCCACTCCACGCCGTAGGTGTGCCACTCGGTGCCGTCGTTGGAGACCCCGCCGCTGCCGCCATTGGTCTGCTCGTACGCGGCCAGGCACGGTCCGGTCGGGGATGAGCCGCAGGCATTGCCGACCGTGTTGTGCAGCGTGGCGCTGGTACCGGAGCGGTTCCCGCCGCTGTCCTCATAGATGTCGATCTCCGGCGGCCACTGGTTGTTGGCCGGCCAGAGCAGGAATATGTCGGAGAAGAACAGGCCGGGCGGCTCGTCGTCGCCCTTCAAGCGGGCGAACCACGCTCCGTACTCTTGAGGGACGCCGTAGAACTGAAGGCCGCACGAGTCGATGCCGGAGGCCATGAAGTGCGCTTCGCCGCCGCTGAAGGTGCACATGCGGGGCTCCCACTGGGCCACCTGGGCGCTCTCTCCGCCGGGCACGCCGGAGTAGGCGTCCCAGCCGGGCGGAATCGTGTCGCCGTCGAACTCCTGGACGTAGCTAGGGGTGAAGTTAGGCAGGGCGGTCAACGGGTCCTGCTCGGTGGGGCCGGGGCTGCTGCTCTGGGCACTATGCGAGGACGTCGGCGGACTCGGCGACACGGGGGTCGCCGGCTTCGCTGAATGGGTCGGATCCGCTGGATGGGCCGGGGCCACCGGCTGCATCGGATCGGCCGCAGGCGTCGTTTCTGGCGGCTCAGCCTGGTTAGCCGAAGTGGTGGGAGTCGGCAAGGCAGGCTCGGTCAGGGTGGCTCGGGCGACGACCACCGGTAGGCGGGCGGGGGCCTTTCCCTTCGCAGCCGCGGTCGCAACGGGCGGGGAGGCCGGGGCGGCAGCGCTAGCGGCGGTACTCGGGGCGCTCCCGCCGCAGGCAGCCAGGCCGCTGACGCCGATGGCACCGCAGGCGGCCAGGGCACCCGCTCCGAGCAGGCGCCTGACCCGCGCCCGCCTGCGGGCCTGGGTACGGCGTGGCCCAGTGGTGATGGCCCCGGCTGTGGTCCTGGTGGAACCCGCGGGGAGATGCATCGTTCCTCCTTCTGACCGGTACCTCCGGATCAGTGAAACGAACCCGACTGAACCGCCCGTAAAGGGACGGCGACCAAGGCATGCTCTTCCTGGGACAAAAACCTGCCGGAAGGACCCAATGATCAACAACTGGGGAAATGGCTGGGGCCGCGCGGTGGTGGCGGCCGGCGGAATGGCGGCCCTGCTGGCGGTCGCGGGCTGCTCGTCGGGCAGCGCTAACGCGCTGGCCAGGGCCGGGGCGGTGGCGGCGCCGCCGGTCCCCGGGCCAGCGCACACGATCTCGACGCCGGCGCGGCTTGGCCCCTACACGCGCAATCGGGGGCTAGAGACGTCGCTGGACGTCAGCGAGCTGCGTGAGCAGGTCGTCAAGGGCAGTTCCGGGCAGGCCTCTGACGTCTTGTCGGCCGTGTACGCGCAGGGCAACGTGACGCCGGGCGTAAGCGGCAACCTCTTCATGTTCGTCGGCGGTCACCTGCCCAACAGCGACCCGGCGTTGTCGATAGCCAGCTTCGAGCGGGCCTATCCCCGGGCACAGGTGGTATCGGCTGGGTCGCTTGGTGGTGAAGCGGCCTGCGCCGACGCGACGACCAACAGCCAGTCCGTCGCGATGTGCGTCTGGTTCGACGACGACACCTTCGGGACGCTGGTGTCGCCGACGATGTCGACGGCCAGGCTGGCCAGCATCCTGGACACTGTCCGGCCCGGCATCGAGCACGCCAGCGTGTGAGTCTGTCCTAGTAGTGGGTCACCTGATTCCAGAAGGCGCAGTTGTGCTGGGCCGCGATGGAGGCTGCGGGTGTGACGATGCTGGTGTCGGCTGGTTGCAGCAGCATCACCGGGTGCTGGCGGCCGCTGTAGGGTGCCCAGGCGGGGGTCTGGGGGGCGGAGGGGTTGCCGGTCTGGGCGAAGTGGGTCCACTCGTCCAGGAGCTGGGTCTGGAGGGCGGCCTGGTTGGGGTCGAGCTGGGCGGTGGGGAAGTGGACCAGGCCGTTCGTGCCGCTGTGCTGGGCGCCGAGGGGCAGCTGGAGGTCTTCGCCGGCGGGGTTGTCGGCGTCGGCGTCGATGTCGACGTAGACCGGGATGTACCTGGACAGCTCCTGGCTGGCCTGGAGCATCGGGCAGACCGATGCCGAGTCGGCCATGATCGTGCGGTAGGCGGTGTAGGGCGACTGGTACTGGCTGAGCGGGTAGAGCCGTTCCACGGCCGGGGCCAGGCGGCCGAACTGCTCTTGGACTAGCTGCTGGTACTGGGCGGCAGTGCTGGCGACGACCACGGGCAGCCCGGGGGCGTTGGCGTAGACGCCGCCGTTGAACTCGTCTCGTCCGACGTCGCTGATCAGCTGGACGTGGTTGACGTGGCCGGTGGCGAACGCCTGGGCGGGCGACATGGTCAGGGTGGTGCCGTTCACGATCGGCCCGATCGTGCCGCCGGCGGTCGGCTCGATGAACTGGCCGCCGGCTTCGACCAGCTCCGCGACGGGGACGTTGCGCAGGCAGGCGGCGACGCTGGCGACGTGGCCGCAGCCGACCTTGGCGGCGAACTGGGCGCCGGCCTGCTGGGCCTGGGCCTCGGTGAAGTAGGCCGACTTGCAGTCGACCTTGGACCAGACGATGTTGTCCTGGTAGTTGTAGAACCCGCTGACGCTGATCGCGTGCTGGAACAGTCCCCGGGCGGTCGGCGAGGCGACCTGGTCGCAGGTGCTGGCGCCGCCGGCGGACTCGCCGAAGACGGTGACGTTGCCGGGGTTGCCGCCGAAGCTGGCGATGTTGTCCTGGACCCAGCGCAGCCCGGCTTGCTGGTCCTGGAGCCCGTAGTCGCCGGAGTGCGGGCCGAGCGCCTGGTCGGCCAGGAAGCCGAGGATGCCCAGCCGGTAGTTGACGAAGACATACACGACCTTGCCACCGCGGACGAGATTATCGCCGTCGTTGGTCAGGGCGGTACCGAGGAACCCGCCGCCATGGACCTCGTACATGACCGGGAGGTTGTCGCCGGGCTTGGCGCCGGCCGGGGCTTCGATCTTGAGATAAAGGCAGTCCTCGCTGGTGCCGGCGGCGGGGGGCGAGCCGGGAGGAAAGCCGGGGCTGGGGCACTCCGGGGCGGCCGTGGTGGCCGACAGGACGGTCGTCCAGGGCGCGTGGGGCTGGGGCGATTGCCAGCGCAGCGCCCCGACCGGCGGGGCGGCGTAGGGGATGTCGAGATAGGAGGTGATGCCGTCGGCGGTGAGGCCGCAGACCGGGCCGTCCTTGACCTGGACGGTGGTGCCCGCGGTACAGGACGGCGGGGCCTGCGCGGCGGAGGCGCCAACGCCGGCGACCGTCAGCCCGGCGACTAGGGCCACGGCCAGACTAATTCTCTTCCACTTCACTACGGACGCTCCAGAGGCTGATGTGAGGCTCGGATCCCCGCGCGGTTGCGTGCCCGCATCTTCACTCCAGGTGATGGGCTTGTCAACGACGGTAAGCCGACGCGCCCCCTACGTATCGCTACCTAGCGGATGGTACTGATTACTTCTAGTGCCGAGCCTGGCCAGGATGGTAGGCATGCGGAAGCGGGCGGGGGCGTGGAGGTACCGGGCGGGGCTCGGGTGCGGGCTGCTGGGCCTGGCGGCTGGGATTGCGGTGGTGCTGCACAAGCTGGGGGCCGGGAGTGCGGGGGGCGCGGCGGTTGATGCGGAACTGGCGATGTCGGCGGCGGGGGCATGGCAGCTGGCGGTGTCGCTGTGGTCGTGGTGGCGGTCGGCCCAGGCACCGGCGGCGACCGGCACGGGGCAGGTGGCGGCGGCCAGGGATGTGCTGGCCGGGCTGGTCGAGGACCAGTGGCGAACGGAGGCACTGCTGCGGTCGCTGAATGATCCGGACCCGATTCCGGTGCGGTGGCGGGTCACGGCCTCGGGTGAGCTGATGGACCATCCGGCGAACCTGTTGGCGGGCTGGGGCCAGCTGGCTGGGTCGGCCGATGCGATCGGGGGCCTGGTGGCGCAGTTCCGGGCGATGCGGCGCCGGCGCCTGGTGATCCTGGGCGGACCGGGCACGGGCAAGACGACCTTGGCGGTGCAACTGGTGCTGGGGCTGCTGGCCAGCCGGGGAGAGCCCGGCAACCAGGACGAGCCGGTGCCGGTGCTGTTGTCGGTGGCGGACTGGGACACCGCGCGGCATCCCCGGCTGCAGGACTGGGTGGCGGCGCGGCTGGCGCAGGACTATCCGTCGCTGCGCTCCCCCGGCCTGGGCGCGCAGATGCCGGCCGTGCTGGCGCGGCGGGGGCAGGTGCTGCCGGTGCTGGATGGACTGGACGAGCTCCCGGCGGCGGCGCAGGTCGCGGTGATCGCGGCGCTGAATCGGTCGCTGGGGAGCGAGGATCAGGTCATCGTGACTTGCCGGACGGGCGAGTACGCGCGGGCGGTCGAGGCGGCGGAGGACGTGCTGACCTCGGCGGCGGTGATCGAGCCTGAGCCAGTCAGCCCGGGTGAGGCGGCCGACTATCTGCAGCGGTGCCTGCATCGGGCCAGTCCGGCGTGGCAGGAGGTGCTTTCGAGGCTGGGCGGCGTCGCGGGACCAGTTGGGTCGGGCGGCGCGGTGGGCGGGGTGGTGGAGACGCCGCTGGGACTGTGGCTACTGCGCACTACGTACATCAGGGCGCGAGTTGACCCGGGGCCGCTGCTTGACGAGGCTCGGTTTCCCGATGCCGAGGCACTGCGGGCGGACCTGCTGGACCGGCTGATCCCGGCGCTGATCGCCACCCGGACGGTCAGCGATGATCCCGCTGACCAGTTCCGGCCCCGCCGGCGGTATGACCCGGCCGACGTGCGGCGCTGGCTGGGCTTCCTGGCCGACCTCATGAACCGGGGCGGAGCGGGCGACGCGGGACAGGGGACCCGTGACTTTCAGTGGTGGCGGCTGGCGGCCGAGACCCGTCTGGTCACGAGGCGAACCCGCTACTGGCTAGGTCTGGCGCTGGGGTTCCTGTCTTGCATGGCGGTCATGATCACTGGCTTTCAGGCCGAAGCGGTCATCCCGTTGCTGCTGGCGGTCGTCACGTGGACCCAGCGGCCGCCGGGCCAACGGCGCTGGGTTGCCATCGCCCGGGTACCAGCACTGGCCCGCCGACTGGCGGCCGGACTGGTCTTCGGCTATGCGGTCGGGATCGGAATCGAGCTGAACGGCAACATGAGCATTGTGATGGGCTGCATCTTCACAATCGGCTACTGTGCCCCGATCGCGGGGCTGCTTGCGGCGGAGGTCATCTTCGCGGCACGGAGCTGGGAGCATCAGGCACCGGGTCACGCCGACCTGCGGATAGCCGCGCGCGGGCGGCAACTGGCCCGCACAATCATGGGCGGAGGCCTCCCGGGTCTGGGGATCGGACTCGGGTTCGGGCTGCTATTCGCGCCCGTGTTGGCCTTCGGGGCCTGGTCCGGGTCCCGGGTCGGGACTGTCCTGGCCATTCCCACGACTGGCTATCAAGTTCAAACGTCCAGCGTCGAGACCAACACCATCGCTTTCATGGTGGTTGGACTGGGCGGCGGATTGATGAGCGGGTTCACCTCGTGGGTAGAGGTCCCGGCTCAGGTCAGCCGGGCGATCACGCCATTGTCGAGCTGGCAGGAAGACCGAGCCCTCAACCTGGTGCGCATCGCCTCGGCGACGATCATCTTCATGGTGCTGGCCGTATTCTCCGGCCCGTTCACGGCCGTGTTCCACGTTGGAGGGGTTGACCTCGCGATCGCGATTGTCCTCCTGCTGATCGTGGGCAGCGCGCTGGGCGTCATCACCGCGCTGGTGACCGGAGGCCATCACGCCTGGCTGGCCTACCTCATCGCGACGCGCCGCCTGGCTAGCCGGGGCCACCTGCCGCGCAATCTGATGCTGTTTCTCGATGACGCGCACCGGCTGGGCCTGCTGCGAGCGGTCGGCCCGGTCTACCAGTTCCGGCACGCCGAGCTCCAGGATCATCTGGCTCCGGGCCCGGCCCGCGGGAAGGCGCTCCTTCCAGAGGTGGATCTGTCGGCTAGCTGCCACCGTAGAACGGGTGCGTGAGGCTATCCCTGCTCTCCACCAGGCGCTGGGCGTCGGCCGGGCTCCGTCCGGTGACCGCCTCGGTCACGGCGGCGCGCACGGCCTGGCGGGCGCTGTCGAGCACGGCGGGCTCGTCGGCGGCCTCGGGGTCAACCCACAGGGAGACGAGGACGACGGTCTCCTGGCTTGCTTCGAGCAGGCCGTCGGCGACGGCGTCGAGGATGCCCCGGGCCGTGCCGACCTGCGCAGCACCGAAGATGAGAGTCTCGGCTCGTTCGGTGGCCGGGGCTACCTTGCTGAGCAGGATGGTCGGCGGGTTGACCGTCTCGTAGGAGGGCTGGTCGACGCCGGTACACACCACGACCGGGGTGAAGCCAGGCGACGGGGAGGTGAAGGCGGTGGTGATGGCGGCGGCCGTGGGGCTTCCGCGCCGGGCGAGAATGACGTTGACGTGAACCCCGTTGGGCTTGGCCCCGCCCCACCCCTGGGCGATCCGTCCGTCGATGTCGGTGTGTCCGTGCATGGTTTCCTCAGATTCCGATGGAGGCGTAAGTGAGCGACAGGTACTCGGCGATTCCCTCGTGGCCGCCTTCCCGTCCGATGCCGGAGTGCTTGACTCCGCCGAAGGGGGCGGCCGCGTCTGATACCAAGCCCCGGTTAACGCCCACCATCCCGCAGTCGAGGGCGTCGATGGCGGCCAGCGCGGCGCTCAGGTCGCGCGTGTAGACGTAACTGACTAGGCCGTAGGGGCTGTCGTTGGCGGCGGAGATGATGGAGGCATCGTCGGGGAAGGCCCGGATGGGCGCGACGGGGCCGAAGATTTCCTCCTGGTTGAGCGCGGCGGAGTCCGGCACGTCGACCAGGACGGTCGGCGGATAGAAATAGCCGGGCCGGTCGGGTGCCTGGCCCCCGAGGGATACGCCGGCGCCGTGGGCGCGGGCATCGTCCACGAGCTCGGCGACCCGCTTGCGCTGGTGGTCGTCGATGAGCGGACCGAGGCCGGCGGCGGGGTCGGAGCCGGGGCCGACCTGGACGGCGGCCATGTGGCTGGTGAGCTTGTCCGCGAATTCACCGGCGAGGGACTCGTGAACGAGGAACCGGTTGGCGGCGACGCAGGACTGACCGCCGTTGCGCAGCTTGGCCAGCATGGCGCCGGCGACGGCCTGGTCGACGTCGGCGTCGGCCAGGACGAGGAACGGGGCGTTGCCGCCCAACTCGAGGGAGACGCGCAGCAGGGTTTCCGACGCCTGGGCCTGGAGCAGGCGGCCGACCTCGGTCGAGCCAGTGAAGGAGAGCTTGCGCAGGCGGCGGTCGGCGAGCAGCGCCGAGACCGTCTCAGCGGGGCGACTGGTCGGGATCACGTTGCAGACCCCGGCGGGGACGCCCGCCTCGGCTAGGAGCCCGGCCAGCGCGAGCGCGGACAGCGGCGTCTGCTCGGCCGGCTTGACGACCATGGTGCAGCCAGCGGCAAGGGCAGGAGCGACCTTGCGGGTGATCATGGCGAGCGGGAAGTTCCATGGGGTGACGAGCAGGCACGGGCCGACGGGCTTGCGGGTGGTGAGAATCCGGGACGTCCCGGCGGGGGCGGTGCGGTACTCGCCGGCGACCCGCACGGCCTCCTCGGCGAACCAGCGGAAGAAGTCGGCCGCGTAGGTGACCTCGCCGGCCGACTCGCTGAGTGGCTTGCCCATCTCGGCGGTGACCAGGGCGGCGAGATGGTCCCGGTTGGCGATCATGAGCTCGTAGGCCCGCCGGAGGATCTCGCTACGCTGACGGGGCGACGTCGCGGCCCAGGCATCCCGGGCGGCGCAGGCAGCGTCGAGCGCGGCTATGGCCTCGCCGCGGCCAGCGTCGGCCACCCTGGACAGGGCCTCGCCGGTGGCCGGGTCGAAAACCGCGAAGGTCGCCCCGTCGGCGGCAGGACGCCAGTCGCCGTCGACATAGCTGTCGGTCGGAATGGCGGGGGTCATGTGCTGGTCCCTTCCTTGGTGGTTGCGGCGCCGAGGGCCTGGCTGAGGTGAAGAGCGCCGGCGCGGACGCTGTCGATCAGCACCTGGCAGCGGTCCTCGGGGATGTGAACGGTGGCCACGCAGACGGTGAAGGCGGCCCTGACGATGCCGGCCGCGTCGAAGACGGGAGCCGAGAAGCACCTGAGGTCGGCGGCCGACTCCTCGATCTCGGCGGCGTAGCCGTCGCGGCGGACCCGGTCGAGGGCCGCGAGGAATTCGGCCTGCTCGGTGATCGTGCGGGGCCCGACGCGGGGCAGGCCGGTATCCAGGACGGCCCGCAGCGCGGACGGGCCGACGTGGGCGAGGATGGCCTTCCCCGAGGCGCTGGCGTGCGCGGGCAGCTGCCGGCCGACGTAGGTGACCAGGCGGACCGGCCGTGAGGTGTCGAGCTTGGCCACGAAGGTCACCGTCGTTCCGGTCAGAACGGCCAGCTGGACGGTTTCGTCCAAGTGCTCCTGGAGCGGCCGGGCGGCATCAGGGAACTCGCGCACGAGCAGCGACTCCTGCCCGTCGGGGACGTGGGCGTAGTCACCCAGGCGCGGGCCAATTCGGTAGCCGCCGGTGGCGGCGTCGCGGCGGACCACGTCCAGGCTGACCAGCGTGCGCAGCACCCGCAGGGCCGATGTCTTCGGCAGGCTGAGGGCGGCGACGACCTCGGCGAGGCGGGCCGGGGTGTCCCGGCCCGCGAGCAGGTCGAGAATGGCGAACGCGGTGACGACGGCCGGGGAGGTCAGGCCGTCGTCCCGGTCGGTGGCGGCACCGGGGGCTGGCCGGCTGCGGGCCAGGCCGGCCTCGCGGGTCATACGGGATCACCAAACGTGACGACGCCGCGGGCGAGTTGCCCGGCCAACATGTCCTTGAACCCGGAGTTGATGTCTTCCAGGTCGTAGCTGCGGGTCACCAGCCGGTCAAGCGGGAGCCGGCCGTCGGCGTACAGGTCCAGAATGCGGGGCATGTCGGTGTGCGGCCGGCAGGAGCCATAGAGGCTGCCGGTGACGATCTTCTCGTGGCGAACCAGGTCGGGACCTGAAAGGGCGACGGTGGCGTCGGCGGCCGGAACCCCGACGCAGACGATCGTCCCGGCCCGCCTGGTCACGGCGAAGGCCTGTGCGACCAACTCGGTCCGGCCGGCTGCCTCAATGGCGGTGTCGGCGCCGTCGCCTCCGGTCAGGGACCTGACGAGGGCGTCGACGTCGGTCACGCTGGGGTCGACGGCGTGGGTGGCACCGACGTCGGTGGCCAGCTGCCGCTTGACGGCAACGGGGTCGACGGCGACGACGTGGCGCGCTCCGCTGAGCGCGGCGGCCATGATGGCGCTAAGGCCGACGCCGCCGGCGCCGAAGACGACCACGGTGGAGCCGGGCTCGACCTTGGCCCGGTTGACCACGGCGCCGTAGCCGGTCATCACCGCGCACCCGACCAGGGCGGCGACGGGTAGCGGCACGTCGGGCCTGATCGGCACGCAGCTGGCCTCGTCAACTACCACTTCCTCGGCGAAGGTGGACAGGAACGAGTAGTGATAGACCGGGTCGCCCCGGTAGGACAGGCGGCGGGCGCCGGAGACCAGCGTGCCGGCCAGCAGGGCCGGGGCGGCGACCGAGCAGAGGTTCGGCCGGCCGTCCTGGCAGTAGCGGCAGTGCCCGCAGCTCGGTACCCAGGACAGCACGACGTGGTCACCGGGGGCCACGCTAGTGACGCCGCCCCCGACCGCCTCGACTACCCCGGCGCCTTCATGGCCGAGCACGGACGGCGTCGGTGAGGGGATGGCCCCGGTCATGGTGTGCCAGTCGCTGGCGCAGATCCCGGTGGCGGCCAGGCGGACGCGGACCTCGCCGGGTCCGGGCGGGGCCAGGTCGACGTCGACCACCTCAAGTGGCTGGTTCTCGGCGAACAGCAGGGCTGCCTTCATCGGTACTCCTCGGGGTGAGCCTGGTCGGGGTGCCAGGCGCGGGGGGCCAGGACGATCTCGTCGGGGTCCGGGTAGTGGGAGAACAGGAACGTCGCGCCCTCGCGCGCGGCCCGGGCCTCAAGCTCCTCCCAGGAGGCGATGAGGGCATCGGGGTTCCACAAGTAGGCGGGCAGGCGCCGTTCCCGCATCTTGGCGGGATGGTAGGCGGCGTCGCCGGTCACGATGGCCACCTGCCCAGGCAGGCGGACCTGCACGGACTGGTGCCCGGGGGTGTGACCTGGGGTGGGGAAGGCGACGACGGCGCCGTCGCCGAACAGGTCGAGCTCACCGTCGAACTCATGCCAGGCGGTCGTAGAAGCCCAGTCATCGGCGATGTAGGCGGGCGACTGGTACACCGGCGGCCGGGCGGCGAAGGCCCGCTCGGCGGCCTGCACGTGGACCGTCGCCGCGGGCAAGAGCGACAGCCCGCCGCAGTGGTCGTAGTGCATGTGGGTCAGCACGACATGGGCGACCTGCTCAGCGGCCACGCCGATGAGCGCCAGCTGGGCCAGCACGTCGTCGCCGGGCCCGACGACCAGGTCCGACATCTCGGCCTGGTCCCCGAGCCGGCCGGCCGGGTCGGTGAAAAAGGCCGGGCTGATACCGCAATCGACCAGCGTCCAGCCCCCGGGGTGGTCGATGGCGAAGAAGTAATAGGGAATGTGGAAGGTCTGGCCGCAGTCCTGGTCCCACGGGTCGAACAGGCTGAGCAGCGTCCGCTCGCCGCCGGACCTGAAGACGTACAGCCCGGCGGCCTCACTCACCATCGAGACCATCCACAGCTACAGCATCCGGCAGCCCGGCCGGTGCCGGGACTCGCTTCATGGCCTGCTGGCCGGCGGTGAGGGCCTCAACGCCGGCCCGGCCGGCCCGGACCCGCCAGTGCAGCGCCGCCCCGTACCAGACCACGCCGATGGCGGCGACGATCCCGACGACGACGTCGGCGGAGTGGAACGACCCAGGCACCGTGAGCATGAGCAGCGCCCCGATCAGCCACACGAAGGCCAGCCCGAAGACCGGCACGGCCCAGCGACCGAGGCTGAAGGTCCCCGGTGCCGCGAGCCGGGCCAGCTCCCGGCGCCGCGCCACGTAAGCGGCAATGAGCATGAGGTAGACGACGTAGGGAAGAATCGAGGTGGCGCCGAGCAGCACGTCGAAGGCCGAGGCCTGGAAGTAGGCGTAGACCAGGAGCCCGGCCGACAGCAGCGTCCCGACGGCGATGGCCGGACCGGGCGTCTTGGCGTGATTGACCCGGCGCAGCAGGCTGGAGCCGGGAGCGACGTTGTCACGAGCCAGGGCGAACAGCAGGCGACCCTGGACGGCGACGACCGCCAGGGCGGTGCCCAGGACCGCGACCAGCGGGAACACGATCAGCACCCGGCTGGCCGTGCCGCCGAGCCAGTGGGCAATGATCGCGACGACGGGCGAGGACGAATTCGCGATCGCGGAGATGTCCGGGGTTGCCAGCGCAAAGCACAGCAGCGAGATGAACCCGACCAGGCCCGAGCCGACCAGCGAGTAGATCACGGCGCGCGGCACGCTGCCGGTCGCGCCGACCGCCTCCTCGGAGATGTCGGCGGCAGACTCAAAGCCGGTCAGGGAGAACAAGCCCATGACCATCGCGCCCATGACGCCGGCCCATACGGCCGAGCCGTGCACGCCGCCGGTGTTGACCAGGAACGAGACCGGATGGTCGGGCTTGACGAAGTAGGCGACCGCGACCACGACCGCGATCACCAGCGCGGCGACGATCTCGCAGGCCACTGCGACGCTGTTGATCCGGGCGAACAGCCGGACGCCGACAATGTTGATCACGGCAGTCAGCGCCAGGGCACAGAAGGCGATCACGAGAAGATCGAGGTTGCTGGCGTTCCAGCCGAGCATCGCGGCGATGAACGGAGCGACCAGCACGTAGGTGATGGTGGCCGCCGAGGCGAGCAGGTAGGCCAGGGCGAAGATCGCGATCAGCCAGCCATAACCGGTGTTCACCAGGCGGGCGCCCCACTGGTAGGAATAGCCAGCCAGCGGGATCCGGGAGCCGAGCTCAGCGATGATCAGCGCCACGAGCACCTGGCCGACCAGGACGGCCGGCCAGAGCAGGACGCTCGCCGGGCCGAACTTGCCGAGACCGTAGCCGTAGGACGTGTACACGCTCGTGGTGATCGACATGAACGAGAACGCGATGCCGAATACCGCCCACGGCTTGAGCGTCCGCTTCAGCTGCGGCTTGTAGCCGAAGCCTTCGAGGACGCGCTCGTCCCCCTGGGCGGCGTCCGCAGTGGTCCGATCAGCCATCGCTTCCCTTTCCGAACCAGCTCAGGCACCAGATGACGGCCTCCTTCACTACAACCTCCCTCATAATGGTCCGTATATGGACTATACGTTTCTTATTTGGACTAAACCGATAAATAGCAGGTCAGGCGGGCATGCGTCAAGGGAAGGCCGGGCCAGGGTGGTCGGGCGGTGGGCGGCCGCTCAGGCAACGGCACGGCGAGCAAGCGACATGGCTCGCGTGAGGGCGTCACAGACGCCAGCGCAGGTGGCGGCATGGCGGAACGCGACCCGAACCGGGTCTCGCGTCCCGCGCCTGGCGGTGCGCGCTGCTGCGGTCTCGACTGGTGGCCGACGACGGCCACGCAGGAGGATGGTGTTCTAAGTGCCGGTCACGGGGGCGGGCCACTGGGCGGGCATCCAGTCCCCGTTGGGGTCGGTGGTCTGACCGACCTCGATGATGTGGCCGTCGGGATCGCGCATGTAGCAGCGGATCTCGTAGGCATGCTGCTTGGGCTCGGTCAGGAACTCGGCGCCGCGGGCGCTCCACTCAGCGTAGATCGCGTGGATGTCCCTGACCCTGATGTTGAGGAAGCTGCTGACCCGGTCGAGGTCCTGGGGCGTCTCCAGGGTGACGGTCGGCTTGTCGTCGGTGGGACCGCCACCGACGTTGATGATGATCCAGCTGTTGGCCAGGGCGACGTAGGTCACGTCCCCGGAGAAAACCAGCCGACCGCCCAGCACTTCCGTGTAAAAGCGCCGGGAGCGGTCGACATCGGCGGAGACGATGAAGTGGGCCAGGACAATTCCCTCGGGGGGCGGTGGGAGCTCGGCCACCGGGCACCTCCACTAGTTACTCGGATTACGGGCCGGTCACGGGAGCGGGCCACTGAGATGGCATCCAGTCCCCGTTGGGGTCGGTGGTCTGACCGACTTCGATGATGTGGCCGTCGGGGTCGCGCATGTAGCAGCGGATCTCGTAGGCGTGCTGCTTGGGCTCGGTCAGGAACTCGGCGCCA
>Ga0335072_10007765_pt1 | contig 15612 bp, 8 predicted proteins | sample Lox_Sample_21_FD_206725 | JGI IMG/M metagenome (GOLD analysis project Ga0335072, IMG submission 206725) | Soil microbial communities from Loxahatchee National Wildlife Refuge, Florida, United States - Lox_Sample_2.1 | ecosystem: Environmental > Terrestrial > Soil > Wetlands | place: USA: Florida... | reverse complement strand
TTTGCAAGTAGCGCTTGTCTGTTTCTTTAGCGCAAAGCGAGACTTTCACCAGCCGGTCGAGCGCGCCCCGCCGCTTGGCAGCTGCATATGGTCGCGATAGACTGGAATCAATTTGCCCCGCTCCGCGCTTCCCGACATCAGCCCTATGCCGCTCGCGCAACTTCACGCGCGATTCGATCATCCGGATTGGATATTTTCCGATGGTGACTCAGCACGCGGAGGCACTTCAGAGGATCGGGCCAGGCGGAGCGCTCTCGCTGCAAGAACGTTACGCACTCTCTCAACCAGCACCGACGCTGTAAAAGGCTTCGTTAGGATCGCCCATGGATCTCTCAGGCGCAAGCTCTCCACTGCGATGCTGTCGATTAGACCGGAAACATACAGCACATCTGTGTTGCTGTTGTTCGCACTAAGGTCGACTCCGAGATCCAGACCACTGCCTCCAGGCATTCGGATGTCTGCTACAACAAGGTCCACGCCGGAAGGATGAGATTGAATCTTTGCCGCGGCCTCATGGGAGTTGCTGGATTCCAATACTCGGAACCCGGCATCGATTAAGGCTCGCGCCATGAACAGCCGAACAGAAGGATCGTCGTCGGCAATTAGGACGGCGATTTCGCGATCAACCAGCGACGGGTGCATTTATTCTCCAAGTGAAAGCGCTAAATGAAGTATGCAACGCAACTTCAACTTCAGTAACACTAAGAAGTGGGTGAGTTCTCACTCATATGAGGGTATAGTTTTCATGTTGTGGCGAGGCACTCGCGGCCAATGCTGGCTGATTGCGTGTAGTCCTAGCTCAAGCGTACTAATTCTTTTATAAAATACTACTCCAACACCCCAGATGTGGGTGGCCGATTCGTCAAACGCACTCGTAGATCTTCAGGAATATGGAGGTCGGCTGCGCAAGGGAAACGGTTTCTTCACATTTCGATCCAGTAAAGGCTAGAGGCTGGCGTAATCGAGTGTGCACGCGGCGAGCAGAGCGGTCTTACATTATAAGACCTCTAATTCCAATGATCCCCCAGATGCGCAAAAGTCATGTGTCGAAATTTTCGACAAGCGACGGCGGTTTTGGTCTGCACGTGGATCTCCGTCAGGCAGTGTGCCACTGTTATCGAAATCGGCTATCGGTGTGATCGTGCTGGAGGCTAATCTAAGAATGGTTACGCGGAATGCCTCGGGCCGTCGTGCACCGGCATCGTCTTATTGGCAGTGTCCCTGCCGCTTCTGCAGCCAGGAGGAACCCCTTATGGCCCGTGAAACGTCAGAAACTCCAGCGGGCATCTCGTCGGCAGAATGGGCAGGTCTGCAGCGGCAATTCCTGGAGGAAGGCGTGGAGCGCTGCCGCGACCTACTCGAAGGACTGAACCGACATTTCGATTCCTTACAGATTGCGCGCGTGCTACATCGCTGGGCCGGGGATGCCGGACAGCTTGGTTATCACAACATTACGGAGTCGGCCCGGTCCATAGAACAGTTGCTCGCACGGGGACCAATCAGTCGGTCGGAGGTCCGCGAAAGTCTGACCTCGCTATTGCAGGCCTTCTGCGATCTGCGCAAGGAGCAGTCTGGCATCGTGCCCGATCATGTGGCGCAAGCCCTCCGAGGTAAGACGGTCGCCCTGATCGGTTTGCCAGCGGAGAGGGCCGACCGCGCTTGCGCCGCATTGGGACTGGTTGGCGCGCGGCCCCGGATCTTTCCGTTCGTCGATGACCTCCAAAGGACGTCCGCGAGCGAGTGCGACCTGGTGATCGTCCAAGTGAGCGCTGCAACCGATGTTGCGCAGTTGCAGGCGGCCGCGGCTGGCCCTTCCGCAGGTAAGCTCTTCCTGACCGGGGAGCGAGGCCACCTCATGGCGCTGCCGGCAGGGTTGCAGGCGTCGGCGACAGATTTTCTCTTTCACCACTGGGAGCCGGAGGAGTTGCTGCTGCGCATCACGCTGGCTCTGGACCGAAAGACAACCGCGTCACTAGTCGCTCGCTCCGCGCCTCCGACAGTCCGCTCCGAGGCACCAGTGGCCCGTGCTGCCGTCACCATCCCCAGAGTTGTGGCGGTGGACGACGATCCGGTAATCCTTGCTCTGTTGCGCGCAACCTTCCGCAACCAAGGCATCCAGTGCGAAACCGCGGATAACGGCCGCAACGGTATTCTCCTGATTCAACAAGAGCATCCGCACGCAGTCGTGTTGGATGTCAACATGCCCGGCATGGACGGATACGAAGTGCTCGCCACAATCCGCGCGGCACAAATCCCCACCCAGGTTATGTTGCTCACCGCGCGCCAGCAGGAGAAAGACGTACTGCGTGGATTCGAACTCGGCGCCGACGATTATCTGGTCAAACCGTTCAGCCCGCTCGAACTGGTTGCTCGAATAAAACGCTTGCTGCGCCAAACCCTGCGAGATGTAGCGTAGGCCGCATCGCGGGCAGCTCGCTGGACATTTCGAAACAACCGTGAGGAGGAACTCATGGCTGGAGAACGTACCGTAACGCCCGTTCTTGCCGCTGAGTACATTCGAATGTCCACCGATCAACAGCAAGACTCGTTGGACAATTAATCAGACACCATTCGGCGGTATGCCGCAAACAACAATGTGCAGCTCGTTCGGACCTACCGCGACGCCGGCAAATCCGGGCTCACCCTCGCTAGCCGCCATGCGTTACGCAACCTGCTTGAGGACGTGGAAAGCGGTCAAGCAGGGTTTGCGGCGGTGCTCGTCTATGATGTAAGTCGCTGGGGCCGCTTTCAGGATGCCGATGAAAGCGCACATTACGAGTGCAAGTGCCGGCGGGCGCGAATTGCGGTACATTACTGCGCTGAACCATTTCCGAACGACGGAAGCGTCGCCACGGTCATTATCAAAGCACTGAAACGGGCGATGGCGGCGGAGTACAGTCGGGAACTGTCGGTCAAGGTTTTTGCCGGCCAATCTCGGCTTACCGAACTCGGATTTAGGCAAGGCGGGATGGCTGGCTACGGATTCCGAAGGTTGCTAGTAGACCAGAGCGGCAAACCGAAGTTCATCCTGGCAGCAGGCGAAGAAAAAGCATCGCCACGGATCGAGTTGTGCTTGTGCCAGGCCCACCGAATGAAATCGCGGTCGTTCGCGAAATCTTCGAGATGTATGCTGTGAAGAGGCTGTCGCCGACCAAAATAGCGCGGATTCTGAACACTCGGGGTTTGCCCTGGATCGATGAGCGACCCTGGACCCGCTATGTGATTCGCGAGATGGTAACAAACCCGAAGTACATCGGATGCAATGTTTCCAACCGCCGGTCGGCCAGCCGCGTGTTGCCGGTAATCACTACCGCCACTTCGCTCCTCGCCTCAAATGCTGGAGAACCACACGAATGAACTTCTCCTCGGTACTACGATGTTCCAGTTAGGAATGTCTCGGGCAGTATGTCGCCTGGGCGGAAGCTGCACCTACGGCTATTGCGGAGCCTGCTGGCAGCAGGCCGCTTCAATGGCGGCGAACAGTGCGGGGGGATTGATCGGCTTGGTCAGGTAGCCGTCCATGCCGGCGTCCAGGCAGCGCTGCTGGTCGCCCTTCATCGCGTGCGCGGTCATGGCGATGATTGGGATATGCCCGCCGCAGCGTCCCTCGCGGGCGCGCAACGCTCCGGCGGCCTCAAAGCCGTCAACTTCCGGCATCTGCACATCCATCAGGACCACGTCGAACAGCCGCGGGTCGAACAGATCGAGCGCCTCGCGCCCGTTGCCGGCCACTGTGACACTATGCCCTCGGCGCTCGAGGAGTTTACGCGCCACCATCTGGTTGACCGCGTTGTCTTCCACCAGCAAAACGCGCAGCGGCCGCGACGAGGTTTCCACGCCCGGCTCGCCGGCGCCCGCCGGCGATGCCGCGGGCGGCATCTCTCCGCCAGCCCCCTGCAGCACGTTCTGTAGCGCGTTGTGCAGTTCGACGCGGCGCACGGGTTTGGTCAAAAAGGCGGCAATTCCCTCCTGCCGGCAGCGCGCCACCTGGCCTTTCTGTACGGAGGACAGCATCATCACCACCGGCCGCGCCAACAGCGATTCGCGCATGCGGCGGTTAAGGGCGAAGCCATCCATTTCCGGCATGTGAGCGTCAGTGAGCACCAGGCGGAACGGGTGGCCCGTCTCGGCAGCGCGCGCGAGTTGCTCGAACGCGGCCGGCGCACTGGCCGCCAGGCTCACCTTCATGCCCCAGCCCGTCAGCGTCTCCGCCAGGATGCGACGGTTGGTGGCGTTGTCATCCACCACCAACACGGAAGCGCTTTCTAGCGAATCGGCTTTCTGCGGCAGCAGGGACGCGGCACCTGAGGCGATCTTGACCTGGCTCGTGAAATGGAACGCGCTGCCGCAGCCCGGCTCGCTCTCCACCCAGATACGGCCGCCCATCATCTCCACCAGCCGCGAGGAAATCGTCAAGCCGAGCCCGGTGCCGCCGTACTTGCGCGCCATCGAGCTTTCGGCCTGGGAAAAAGCTTCGAAAATCAGCCGCTGCTTGTCGTCGGGAATGCCGATCCCGGTGTCGGTGACCACGAAGTGCAGCTTGCAGCCGTTGGAGTCCTCGCCGTCGGTGAAAATGCGTAGCGATACCTCTCCACGCTCGGTGAATTTGAGGGCGTTGCCGATCAGGTTGATAAGCACCTGCCGCAGGCGGGCCGAATCGCCATGGACGAACTCCGGCACTCCCGGGCACACCTCACAGGTCAGCTCGATGTCTTTCTCCGACGCCCGTAGGCCAAAGGCTCTGAGCGTCTCCTCCGCCCAGCTCTGCACCGCGAAATCGGTGGCATCGAACTCTAAGTGGCCGGCTTCGATCTTCGAGAAATCAAGAATATCGTTGATGAGGGTCAGCAGGGACTCGGCCGAGCCGCGCGCCATGTGCAGGCACTCCGTTGGCTCCGGCGGGAGTTCGGCCTCCAGCGCCAGGTCGATCATACCCATCACGCCGTTCATCGGGGTGCGAATTTCGTGGCTCATGTTGGCTAGGAATTCGCTCTTGGCGTGGCTGGCTGCTTCGGCTCTTTCCTTGAGCGCGGCGGTCTCTACCAACTGGCCGCGAATAACCTCCGTCTGGCGCTTGACGCGATTGCGCAACACCGCCACCCAGCCGAGCACAACCGAAGTGATCAATAGCACCAGGGCGAACACCATCAGAATATGTGTCTTGTTCCACCAGGATGGGCTCCGCAGCACTTCGACGTCCTGCTGCGAGCGGAGCAAAAGGCGAAACGAAGCGGGCCGCAGCACCCCTTCTCCCATCGCCATCTGTTGCGCGGCCACCTGCACCGAGCAGATTCCGGTAAGGCGTACAGTGCTTCCTTCGGGCCAATCGAGCGCCACCGTGCGGCGCGCCGCTTTCGGCAGCCCTGCAGCGAACAGCGACTTGCCCGAGAGAATCGTCAAGGTCGGTTCTGTGGCGGTCCGGTCCTGGTCGATTACCTCGCCTTCCATCTGGACCAGCGTCGAGTCGTGATCGCCGCGCAGCGCTTCCGCCGGCGTGACGCGCACCGGGACAATTGGCCGGCCGGCGCCCGCACGCCGGAATATGGCGTCGGTGATCGTCGGCGTGAAGCCTCCCCCCGCCGGAAAACCGGCTAAATCAACTATGTCTCCGACCCCCAGCGGCGTGGCCTGTTCCGTATTAGCACAGAGGCCGTGCGTATCGTCCTGGATGCAAAGCGATCGGCCGGGCAACAGCAAGGTGACGCGCCCGCGCACATGCGCCCGCCGGCGAAACGCGATGTTCGGCTCATAGAGCAGCAGCGTATTGATGGGGCGCACAGGCAGCGCGAAGGGATCGGGCGGCGCCGGGTCTTCGATCTGCACCTCGACCATGGACGGGAAGAAAAGATGAGCCCCCGCCAGTTGGTGGCTCACATTAAAGAAAGGAGCGACATTGGCGTGCATCCTCAGTCTGGCATCGACGAGGCCGCCATAATCCACGCCCGGCTCCTTCAACGTCGTGGCGCTCACCCTGCCGTCGCTCAACACCAGGTCGAGGGTCACGTTGTGCTCCGCCTCATGCACTGAGTGCACCACGCCCTCCACCTCCACCCACTGCCCGTCTTCCAAACCGGTGAGCATCTGACCCAAGGTCGCACGCGGAACCTGGGTAGGCAGGCGTGACTTCCCGATGATGCGGATCTGCGGATGATCGACAATCGGGGCAAAATCCCCGGCTCCGGTCACACCCCGGATTTCGACCAGGGTACCGGCGTGAATCGGCAACACGGGCTCATGCGGAACGGCCACGAAAATACCACCCGTCTTGTCCAGGACGAACATCGCCCCGTGCCGCGGATCGATGTGCGGGTCGTAGTAGGTCACCACCGTATGTAGGAGGACCGGGTAGTGGCGGGCTGCTTCCTCCGCGGTCATGTCGTGGGCCGCCCGTGCAGTGGTCAGCAGGGGCAAAGGTGGGGCGGGCTGTGCGCGAACAAAAACTCCTGCAATCAGCAGGCTAACGGCTGCCGACAGCCACCGGTGGGCTGGACGGCGGCAGCGCACGTGCCTGTATGGCACCCCAAAAGCCATGTTCTTCCATTGCAGACGGTTCTCCCCTGGAGCGACAAGACCACGTTGGATAGGATGGGACAGTTGGCTAAAGTCGTACAGACGGGCGCGGTACCGAGGCAAGAGTCTGGTAAGTTCTCCGGCGGAGTCCAAGCTTCGGCCCATCAGGCTTCCTGACGACTTCGTCTGGCCCGCGCTACATAGCACTGCTGGATCACGATCCCAATCTGGCTGGGCAGATGAAACTCAGCGGGCCAAAATGAACTCTGGGCGGCCGATCACGGCTTGCCTGCTCCAGTCCGCGGACTTGCAAAAGTACACCCGGTACCGGATCTTAAAGTATGGCTTACGGCCGACGGGCCGGACGTTTAGTTGAAAGCCCGCCCGAAGCACCGATCTGCGCGCGAGGGGCCATTTGCGCCTGACGCGCAGGCTACGCTAGAAGATGGGAGGCCAAGGCGAAGGGCTGAGAGTATTTATGAAGATCGAGCTTTGATGATTGGTGATGGCGGATCGAGCACTCCGGGAGGAGGGGTTATAAAGGATACGTGGCTCCAGATCAAAATGGGAGGTGTTTCTGAAGCGACGGGAATTTCTTTTGGAAAGCGCCGCACTCGCTGTGGCGCACAGCGCCGATTTTCGCCGTCCGGAAACCCTGTCCGGGGCGAAGATGATCTGGTCTGCCACATCGGTCCCGGTGCCGATTCAATCCGGCGGGCAAGCGGCGGGAATCGCGTCTTCCTCCCATGGCGCGCCCAACGACTCGACTGCCGACCTCCACAGCGTCTTCGCCAAAGAGATCGTTCTGAACACTGCTCCCACACGAGCGCAGTTGCATCTCTTTGCGTTTACCCGGTATCGTCTCTATGTCAACGGGTCGCACGCCGGCCGCGGTCCCTGCCGATATCAGAATCAGCGGCCCGAGTATGACACCCGCGAGATCGGCGGCTGGTTGCGTGCGGGACGAAACGTGGTGGTGGTTCTGGTCCACCGCGATGGTCCCACCGGGCGGATTATGCGGCATGACCCTGGCTTGGTTGCCTCGCTTGACCTGGAGCAGGGCGGAAAGCGTCAGACGATCGGCACAGACGCATCCTGGCTCTCAATGCCGGAGATGTCTTTCGGTCCGCGCACGCACGCATGGGCTTCCATCGAAGAGCACCTCGATGCGCGAAAAACAGGCGATTGGACGCGGCCAAATCTCGCGCCACCCCTCTGGCAGCCGTCTGTCGTGGTCCCCGGCGGCGAAGAAATTATCGTGTACCCGCGCAGCAGCCCGCTACAGACCGAGACGGAGCGATCCTGGTCGGCCGGCGCGCCGGCCTTTCCTATTGACCTTTCCGCCGGTGGCGGTGTGTCCTTGACGCTTCCCGAGATCGCGCAGGCCTTTCCGATATTGGAGATGGATGCCGAAGAGGACAGCCTTCTTGAAATTGACTACACTCTGCCGCAGGGGGAACACAGTGGCAAATGCACCTACATTGCCCGCTCGGGCCCTCAGACTTATATCGGAGGAGATACCTTCGTCTTTCGGCGGCTGCAGCTCACTCTGAAGTCGGGACGAATCCGGCTGACGCGCGCGGCGGCGTACGAAGTGAGATATCCCTTTCAGCGGGCGGCATCGTTCTCGTGCAGCGATCCGTTCCTTACCCGATTGTGGAGTATCTGTGCGCGTTCGCTGGAAGTGTTGAGTGAAGACGCTTACATCGATTGCGCGGATCGGGAACGCGTCGAGTGGACCGACGACAGCCCGCCGGCATTCGATTGTACGCGCACCATGATGCGCGGTCCCGACGAGGGGGGCCGGGCGCGCTGGGGCGACGCCCGCCTGCTACGCGGCTTGTTGAGACGCATCTCGCTGACTCAACAACCGGACGGTCAGCTCAAAGCCCACAGCTGTTCGGAGCGATTCGATATCCACGCCATTATGGAAGATCGTTCCTGCGATTGGGTGGTGCTGCTTCGGGAGTATCTGGAAAGTACCGGGGACCGGGACCTTGTTCGCGAGTTATGGCCCACATTAGCAACGCTGCTCGATTGGTACCGCAAGCGGCGCACCGGTCGCGGCCTGATTCTGGCGCGCGAGTGGGAGGCCTGGGACAATCCGCTACGCTACCAGGTATGTGAGGGAGCCGGGCTGAACGCCATGGTATACCGGGCGCTGACGGACGCTTCGGCACTCGCAGACAGCATTGGCAAAGCAAAGGACGCGAAGCTGCTCGCTCAGGAAGCAGCGCGCCTCCAAGTGGACTACGACCGTCTGCTGTGGGACGAGCAGGAGGGCGCTTATGACGGCGGTCTTTTCGGACCGGGTTCCGAAATCCGCTCGCAGTTAGGCCGGAAGTTCACCGGCACGATCGTCGATGGCCGCTTTCGGCCCACCGCGCAGGCGAATCTGTTTGCCCTCTACGGGGGAATCGCTCCTCCCGCCCGGCGCGCATTGGTGCGGAACTGGATCCTGAAACACCTGGAGGAAGTTCGCGAACCGATGTCGCATTACTACCTCTTTCGGATGATGTATGCCATGGAGGACGAACAGCAGGACCGCGAAGTCCTCAGGCTGATGAAGGCGGGCTGGCAAAACCAGGTTGACTCGGAATGGCAGACCAGCTGGGAGGAATTGGAGCAGAGTGGGGCATCGAAGATCCATGTCTACGGCATGCACCCTGGGTATTTCTTGACCGCCTATGTGCTGGGCGGGCGCCGGGAGGGCCCTGTGGATCGGCGCACGCTTGTAATTGAGCCGCGCTTCTCGGGTCTGGATTGGGCCAAGGGTGTTGGCGTTACCGAGTTCGGGCCGGTCGAGATGGACTGGAAGCGAGATGGCGCCGGAGTGGAAATCCGTTGCACCGTGCCGGCGTTCGTCAAGGGGATGCTGCGGCTTCGCTCACAGCGCGAAGCCAGCGTTCTGCAAATCGACGGAAGCGCGGCTGCTCCTCAGCGCGCAAATGGATGGATGGAGACCGTTCTGCATCCAGGGAAGCATGTCATCCAGTTAAGATGATCGTAGTGGGCTACTGGAATTCCGTCGGGCCGGCACGCATTCCAACGAAAGAGTGGGGAATGCGGAATCGGATAGTAGCTGGTTCAGCCGTGGTCCTGACGTGCCTGATGCCGCTGGCGGCGCAGGCGCAGAACAAACTCGAGCTCGGCAAGTTCACACTTGGAGCGGACGTTTCGGCCCTGGCATCGCCCGGTCGCACCGGCAGCCGCGGGCGCGGGCTGCCCAACTATCAGGAAGATGGCAAGCCCAGCGATGAAGTGACCATCCTGAAGAATCATGGCTGGAATGTGTTCCGGTTACGCGTATTCGTCTCACCCGTTAGGAGCGCCCCCGATAACTCGCTGGCGAACACCATCCCATTAGCCAGAAAGATCAAAGATCTAGGCGCGGTTTTCCTGCTGGATCTGCATTTCTCGGATACCTGGGCCGACCCCCAGCATCAGGACATCCCGGTAGCGTGGCGCGGCTTGGATATCGAAGGCCTGGAAAGAGCCTGGGAAAAGCACGCCTACGATACGGTCAAGGCGCTGAAGGACGCTGGGGCCATGCCCGATTGGGTGCAGGTGGGCAACGAAATTACCCGCGGCGCCGCATGGCCGCTGGGCCAACTTCAGATCCCTGGAAACAATCAGTACCTTCCGCCCGAGCCGTACGATGAAGCCAAACAATGGTCGAACCTGACACGCCTGTTGAAGGCCGGGATCCGTGGCGTGAAGGCGGCAGCCGGCAAGTCGCCCGTGCGCATCGCAATCCACATCGATCAGGGCGGCCATTGGGCGATTACGAAGTGGTACTTCGACCACATCAAGGCTGCCAAGGTGCCGTATGACATCATCGCCCAAAGCTTCTACCCGCCCTGGGGCCATGGGACACTGGAAGGCCTGCAGGAGAACATGCGGGAATGCGCCAAGAGGTATGGCAAGGACTTCGCCGTAGTGGAGACGGGCTACGGCCGCTCCAGAATTCCAGATAACAAGTTCATGCTCTGGCCGGAAACGCCGGAAGGCCGGTTGCAGTTCCTGGTCGATCTGGTCAACACGGTGCGCGAGTCTCCTCGCGGCATCAGCGTGATGTACTGGGCGCCCGAAAGAGACGTCTGGAACGCCGATAGCACGCCGGGGCCGGCCGTCTTCACGCTGGACAAGCTGACCACACTCGATAAGGGACCGGAAAGCCACGCTCCGGCCGGCATCAATCCTTAGGCTCGCCGGGTCGATCGCCAGACTCTTTCTTCATTCCTCTTCGTGGCCTGCTTCCGCCGGTATGAAGCTGAGACCGCTATCGATCGCCCAGACGGACCGGCGCGCTTAATGGCAACTCGCGCGACGATGGACCGGCCCAGACCTTGTAGTCGCCGGGAACAATCTCCCAGGCATGGCGATCCGCGTTGAAGACCGAGACGAACAGGGGTTCGACTGCAACAGTTACACTCTTCTGTTCGCCCGGGGCGAGAGCGACCTTGCTCCATCCCACCAGCCGTCGAGGCGGCTCGCCGGTGGAGACGGGCAAGGTGAGATAGACCTGCGCGGTCTCCTCGCCGGCCCGATCGCCGGTGTTTCGGACATCGAAGGTGACCGTCAGTCCTTTGCCGGACTGCACCTTGAGCCCGGAGTACGCGTAGCTGGTGTAGGACAACCCGAAGCCGAAGGGGAACAGCGGCTGCTTTTTCTCCGCGTCATACCACTTGTAGCCGACCCGCAACCCCTCGTCGTAGACCGCGTCGAACGGCGTCGTATTCATCAGGAATCCCGGCCGGGCCGGAACGTCGCCGACCACGTAACGCGAGGGCTCCGATACCGTCCCGGATGATGCTTCCCCGGCGGGCGCGGGTTGGCGGTTCAGCTTGGGGTGCGGCAGATCCGCTTCGATGCGGGGAAATGTCAGCGGCAGTTTCCCCGACGGATTGACGTCGCCGAACAGGATATTGGCGATTGCCTCCGAGCCGCGAATGCCCGGATACCAGGCCTCCAGCACGGCGCTTACCCGATCGATCCAAGGCATCGTGACCGGTCCGCCGGTCTCCAGCACAACCACCGTATGCGGATTGGCGGCGGCGACTGCTTCGATCAGAGTATCCTGATTGGCCGAAAGCGAGAGATTCTCCAGATCCTCTCCTTCGGATGCGAGTTGTACCGCGAAGACGACGGCCACTTGCGACGCCTTCGCCAGAGCTACTGCGCTTGCAATGTCGGTGCCGGCATCGAATTTCACGCTCGCCGCGGGCACTTTGGCCGCGATCCCCTTGAGCGGGACCGAACGATAATAGACCGTCGATGCAGCGCCCAGGATGTTGGCGTCCTTCATCGGCGGAGGAGGAACCGGATTGTCACCCGCGGGGGAGACCTGGCTCGATCCGCCGCCGGACAACACACCGGCGTCGGCGTGCCCGCCGATCACCGCAATGGAACGGATCGTCGATGCTTGCAGCGGCAGTTGGCGATCGGCGTTCTTCAGCAGCACCGCGCCCTTCTCTTCCACCTTCTGCGCGGCCTCAAAACCGCGGAAAACATCCACTACGTATGGTTGCGGAGGGTTGTCCACCACGCCGGAAGCGAATGCCGTCCGCAGTATGCGATGCACCATGCCGTCCAGCCGCGCCGGGGGAATGTCGCCGCGCTCCACGGCATACTTGAGTGGCTTGCCAAAAAAGTCGTCGGCCGGCATTTCCATATCGAGGCCGGCCAGTGCCGCAGTCACCGTGCTGTGGGTCGCGCCCCAGTCCGAAATGACGAATCCCCTGAAGCCGAACTCCTTCTTGAGCACATCGGTGAGCAGATGCCGGTTCTCGCAGGCATAGATGCCGTTGATTTTGTTGTAAGCGCACATCACGGCTCCGATGTCGGAGTCGCGCAGTGCGATTTCGAACGGCAGGAGATCGCTTTCGCGCATGGAACGCTCGTCCAGCACGGAGTTCACGAACAGGCGCCCGCCGTCCTGGTCGTTCACCGCGTAATGCTTGATGCCGACGATCAGGTCTTGCGCCCGGGCTGCCTGCAATTCCGCGCGCACCATCAACCCCACCAGGATGGGATCCTCGCCCTTGTACTCGAAGGTCCGGCCACAGCGCGGCTCGCGCGTCAGGTTGACGCCGGAACCGAGCGACATGTTGAGCCCGTGGGCACGCACCTCCTTCGCGATCGTCGCAGCTGTTTCGGCCGCCAGCGCCAGATCCCAGGAGGAAGCCTCGGCCTCTGCCGACGGGAACGCTGTGGCGTAACGACTCTTGCTGCCGCCGCCCGTCACGCCCAGAACGGCATCCGAGATCTGCAGATCGGGCACGCCGAGGCGTGGAATTCCCGGGATGAATGCCCACGGCTGCAACGCCCTCACTCCGGGTCCGGATTGCGGTGGATCGAAGGGCAATTCCCAGCCCATGCCATGCACCAGCTGGATCTTCTCATCGAGCGTCATCTGCCCGATCACCATGTCGGCCCGCGCATCCGGAGACAGGCTGGCATCCGCCCATGGGTGTCGCCCAAGCGGGCGTGTTTCAGGTACTTGGGCAAACGCCCACCAGGCCGTGGAGAGCAGCACCACGACTGCGACTTTTTTCGATTGCAGAAACATAATCCGCGAAGCCGGCTCCAAAGCCACTATTGCAGTCGACTGAAAGCGGTATTGTAAATCCATTCGGACCGGGTTCTTGCGATCCGATAGCCTGGTTCCGAAGGCTAGGTACCTGACCGCGTGAAATCTCGCGTAAGGGCGCGCCTGAAGCAAGGCCTTGGTTGGGTAATGCTTCGAGATGCGGGCGAATTGAGATCTCGCGGTCGCGGCACTAGTCGGTCAACGATGTATGCCGTGCAAACGGCCATCCAAAACCATCGGCTTGCCAGGATTGAGATTGACATCAGCCGACCGGTCGCCGTAGACGATGCGGTATCTCATCGCGCGATCGGATCTCACGGTGAACCTGGAGAGGCGCCCCTGCTTCCACTCGAGATCCACCCTGCCGCCGCCGCGAATCCTCACCCCACGCAGTTGACCCTCCGGCCATTGATGCGGCAGGGCCGGCAGAATCGTAAGCTCGTTCTGCGTGCTCTGCACCAGCATCTCCGTAATCGCTGCCGGTCCGCCCAGATTGCCGTCGATCTGGAACGGTGGGCAAAGATCGAACAGATTTGGCAGCGTGTTCTTCGTGAGCAGCAGCTTCAGGTTGTCATAGGCGTGCTCCGCGTCTTGCAGGCGCGCCCAAAGTGCTGCCCGCCAAACCTCGGACCAGCCGGTGCCGCCATCGCCGCGCAGTTCGAGCGTCTTCTTCGCGGCGGCTGCCAGGTCGGGAGTGGTCTGGAGGCTGATGTCATGCCCCGGGTACAGCGAGTACAAATGCGAGACGTGCCGATGCGCAGGCTCCGCCTCGCCGTAGTCTTCAATCCACTCCTGGAGCTGTCCGCGTTTGCCGATCTGCATAGGCGGCAGACGGTTCTGCGCGCGCTCCAGCTCCGAGCGGAACGCGTCATCCGTACCCAGGATTCCGGCAGCGCGCCGGCAGTTCGCAAAGAGCTCCCGAATCAGCTCGATGTCCATCGTCGCCGCATACGTCAAATGCTCGGGTTTGCCGTCTAAAAGGTATTGGTTTTCGGGCGACGTGGATGGATTGGTGACCAGCCGTCCCGCGAGGGGCGTCCCCGCCGGCGCCTCGACCAAAAAGCCCAGCACGAACTCGGCCGCCTCTTTCATCGCGGGGTACGCCTGCCGCGCGAGGAATTGCGCGTCGCCGCTGAACGTATAGTGGTCCCACATCTGGTTCGCCAGCCATGCCTCACCCATCGGCCAGACGCCCCAGGAGCCATCCACGGGCGAAGTGGCGCGCCAAATGTCGGTATTGTGATGCAGGACCCATCCTTTGCTGTGGTATTCCTCGCGCGCCGTCTCGCCGCCCGTCACCCGCAAATCGCCGATCAGGTTCCAGAGCGGCTCTTCGGTTTCCCAAAGATCGCCCGCATCGGCCTGCCAGTAGTTCATCTCCAGGTTGATGTTGGTGGTCCACTTGCTGCTCCACGCCGGAGTCAGATCCTCGTTCCAGATGCCTTGCAGGTTCGCCGGCTGCCCGCCGGGCCGCGAGGATGAGATCAACAGATAGCGGCCGAACTCGAAGTAGAGCGCGAGCAAGCCAGGGTCGTCGGTTTCGTTAAATCGGCTCAGGCGGCGGTCCGTGGTTTCGGCGGACCGGTCTTCTCCCAGACGCAACTCCACCCGCGAGAAGAGCCGCTGAAAATCGTCCACGTGACTGCGCCGCAGTTGTTCGTACGATTCTGCCGACGCCCGCCGGACATGCTCCTGCGGCCCGCCCACGGGGTCGCCGGAGATGTCATGGTAGTTCCGGAAGCTGGTGGCGTTGCTGAACAGGATCGTCACCGCGTTGGCGGCCGAGATCGCCAGATGATCTCCGCTAGCGTGCACCGCGCCGCCTTCGGTCAAAACCTTCAGCACCGCCGCGAAACGCATGCCGGGCTCCTTCCAGGAACCGGTCCAGGACCACGCCGGATTCTCCCGCGGCTGGATCTGACCGATGAGCTGCAAAGTATCGTCGGCGGTCTTCCCCACCTGCGTTCCCGCCTGCGGAGAATCCATCCCCACGCTGAACGAGAGCTGGCCGGGCTGGCTCGCGGTGATGTGCACTACCAGAACCTGGTCGGGCCAAGAAACGAACGCTTCCCGGCGGAACTCGACGGCGCCGGATTTGTAAGTGGTCTCCGCAACGGCGTCGCTCAGGTTGAGCACCCGCTGGTAACCCGTAGCTGCATCGTGCCCCGCGAAATGCAGCCGGATGCCGCAAAACGGCTGATACGGCATCAGCACTTTCGGATTGCCTAGCAGCGTCTCCGAGAGTTTCTCGGCTTCGCCGGCCTTCCCGGCGAAAATCAGCCGGCGAATTTCGTCCAGGTGGGCGTAGGCGTCCGCAGGCGTGTAGTTGTGCGGCCCTCCGCCCCAGAGCGTGTCTTCGTTGATCTGCAGACGCTCGTCTGCCGTGCCCCCAAATACCATGGCCCCGATTCGCCCGTTGCCGAGGGGTAACGCCTCGGTCCATCTGGAGGCAGGCTTGTCGTACACCAGCCTGAAGTCAGCCGCACTGCCGATCTGGGCTGCTGTCCAAA
>Ga0335072_10007763_pt1 | contig 15613 bp, 11 predicted proteins | sample Lox_Sample_21_FD_206725 | JGI IMG/M metagenome (GOLD analysis project Ga0335072, IMG submission 206725) | Soil microbial communities from Loxahatchee National Wildlife Refuge, Florida, United States - Lox_Sample_2.1 | ecosystem: Environmental > Terrestrial > Soil > Wetlands | place: USA... | reverse complement strand
TGCGCCGGCGCAAGCGCGGAAAGCAGGAACTGGGTGGTGTAGCGCATTCTTTCTGAGGATACGATGCGGGACCGGGAGAACCATCCCTCAGCGGCTAAAGCCGTGGGATTTCTTGTTGTGACTTTACGGCACGGATAAATCCGTGCCCTTTCAAGGGCACGAGATCTTCATCATCCTTGCACGTTCAATGCGATTGCCACCGCAGTTACTGCCGAGCGACTGGACTGACCACGTCGGGTTGTTGCGCGACGGGCGCCAGCACTTCAGCCTCGGCCGCCGGGCCAGGTAGCGGGCTTTCGAGGGCGAGAGCGAGCACCTCATCCATGGTGTCGACGAAGTGCAGCTTCATCGAGTTCTTGATGTTGTCGGGCAGCTCGGCCACGTCTTTTTCGTTGGCGCGCGGCAGGATGGTTTCGAAGATGCCGGCACGGAGAGCGGCGAGAAGCTTCTCCTTCAATCCGCCAATGGCGAGCACCTTGCCGCGCAGCGTGATTTCGCCGGTCATGGCGATGTCGCGGCGAACCGGTATGCGCGCGAGCGCGCTGGCGAGTGCGGTGGCCATGGTGATGCCGGCTGACGGTCCGTCCTTGGGGATGGCACCTTCTGGAACGTGCAGGTGCAGGTCGACATTGCGATAGAATTCGCGGCTGAGGCCTAGAGCCTGGGCCTTACTGCGGATGTAGGCCAGTGCGGCCTGCGCCGACTCCTGCATCACGTCGCCGAGCTGGCCGGTGATGGTGAGTTTGCCCTTGCCGTCGAGGACCTGCACTTCGGTGGTGAGAATGCTGCCGCCGACCTCGGTCCAGGCGAGACCGGTAACCAGGCCGACTTCGCTTTTTTCATGCACCTCAGAGTCGCGGAACTTCACTACACCCAGAAACTCGCTGACGTTGGCGGCCGTGACCTCTTCCTTGTGCTTTGCGCCCTTCTTGACGACGCGGCGCGCCACTTTACGGCAGACGTTGCCGATTTCGCGCTCCAGATTGCGCACGCCGGCTTCGCGCGTGTAGCTGCGGATGATTTCGAGGATCGCATCGTCGCTGAACGAGATGTTCTTGTCGTTCAGGCCGGTCTGCTCGCGCTGCTTTTTGACGAGGTACTGCTTCGCGATTTCGAGTTTTTCATTTTCGGTGTAACCCTGCAGGCGCAGGACCTCCATGCGGTCCTGCAGCGCGGGTGGAATGGTGTGGAGCACGTTGGCCGTGGCGACGAAGAGCACCTGCGACAGGTCATAGTCCACGTCGAGGTAATGATCCTGGAAGGTCGTGTTCTGCTCGGGGTCGAGCACTTCAAGCAGCGCCGATGCGGGGTCGCCACGGAAGTCCGAGGCCATCTTGTCGACTTCATCGAGCAGGAAGACAGGGTTCTTGGTGCCCGCGCGTTTCATGTGCTGGATAATCTGGCCGGGCAGCGCGCCGATGTAGGTGCGGCGATGGCCGCGAATCTCCGCCTCGTCGCGTATGCCGCCCAGCGAGAGGCGCACAAATTTGCGGCCCGTCGATTTTGCGATGGACATGCCCAGCGAAGTTTTGCCCACGCCCGGAGGTCCGACAAAACAGAGGATCGAGCCTTTCGGGTTTTTGACGAGCTGGCGAACGGCGAGAAATTCGAGAATGCGTTCTTTGATTTTTTCGAGGCCGTAGTGGTCTTCGTTCAGAACCTTCTCCGCGTAGTCGATGGAACGCGTTTCCTTGGACTTCTTCTTCCACGGCACGGCGAGGAGCCAGTCGATGTAGTTGCGGCTCACGGTGGACTCGGCCGACATGGGCGGCATGGCTTCGAGCTTCTTGAGTTCCTGGATCGCCTTCTCAAGGACTTCTTTCGGCATGCCGGCGGATTCGATCTTCTTGCGTAGCTCGTCGAACTCGCTTTTTTCGCCGCGGCCCAGCTCTTTCTGGATGGCCTTGATCTTCTCGTTGAGGTAGTACTCTTTTTGCGCGCGTTCCATTTGCCGCTTCACGCGGGACTGGATGTTGCGGTCGAGGTCGAGCTTCTCGATTTCGACGTCGAGCACGTCGGCAATGCGGGCGAGGCGCGCGGCAGGATCGAAGATGGCAAGCAACTCCTGCTTCTCTTCAATGCCGAGCTGCAGATTGGCGGCGATGGTGTCGGAGAGCTTGGCGGCCTCATCCATGCGGACTGCGGCAATGATGGTTTCGTAGTTGAGCGACTGCTGCAGCTTCACGTACTGCTCGAAGAGACTTGTCACGCGCTGCATAAGCTGTTCGGCAGCAGGCGTCATCTCGAAGTCGGTTTTGCCGGTACGCACAGTGGCGACGAAGAAGCCGTCGCGATCATTCACTTCGACAGACTTGGCGCGCTCTACGCCTTCGACCAGCACCTTGATGTTGCCGTCAGGCATCTTGACGCTCTGAACGATGTTGCAGATGGCGCCGACCTGGTAGATCTCCTTGGCCTTGGGCTCATCGATCGATGCGTCGTGCTGGGTGGCAAGAAAAATCTTGCGATCGCCATTGAGCGCCTCTTCGAGTGCGCGCACGCTCGAGAGCCGGCCCACGACAAACGGAGTCATCATGTAGGGGAAAATGACCATGTCCCGGATGGGCATCATGGGCAGCTTGCGAAGCTCGGGTTTTTCGCGGGACGAGGTCATAACGGTACCTTTATTGGACGCGTGGGGGAAGCTAAGGCAGCGGAAAAGAATCCACCGTCCATGTTGGGATTGTACAGCGATCCGGGTTTCGACGTGCGAAAAGGGCCTCATCTGCAACAGCAGACGAAGCCCTCAGAACAGAACCTGGGTTTTTGATGGGCCGTATCAACCAGCTTTTTCAAGCAGGCAAAGCGACAGGTCGCGCCGCTCCACCATATCTTTCGTAATCTCCAGGTCGCGCACTTTCTTGTTGCTCGGCAGGTGATACATCAAGTCGAGCATGAGTTCTTCGAGGATCATGCGCAGACCGCGCGCGCCCACCTTGCGGGCTAATGCTTCGCGAGCGATCGCGCTGGTGGCCTCCTGCGAGAAGTGCAGACGAACGTTTTCGTATTCGAGCAGACGCTGGTACTGCTTGAGGATCGCATTACGAGGCTTGGTGAGAATCTCGATGAGGGCCGCCTCATCGAGTTCGTCGAGGACGCCGAGAACCGGCAGCCGGCCAACGAACTCCGGAATCAAGCCATACTTGATGAGATCCTGCGGGTCGGTTTTGCGCAACAATTCGGTGTCGCGATGCGAGCGCGAAGTTGCCTCGTCGGCTTCGGCATCCGCACTTCTGAAGCCAAGCGCCTTCTTGCCGATTCTGCGGCCGACTACGCGTTCGAGTCCGACGAAAGCGCCGCCGCAAATGAAGAGGATGTTGGTTGTGTCGACCGCGGTGAATTCCTGGTGGGGATGCTTGCGGCCGCCCTGCGGCGGCACGTTGGCCACGGTTCCTTCGAGAATCTTCAGCAGCGCCTGCTGCACGCCTTCACCCGAAACGTCGCGGGTGATCGAAGGATTTTCGTCCTTGCGGCCGATCTTGTCGATTTCGTCGATATAGATGATGCCCTGCTGCGCGCGGTTCACATCGCCGTCGGCGGCCTGCAACAGCTTGAGGATGATGTTTTCGACATCCTCGCCCACGTAACCGGCTTCAGTCAGGGTAGTCGCGTCCACGATGGCGAAAGGAACGTCGAGCATCTTGGCGAGGGTGTGAGCAAGGAGGGTTTTGCCGGAGCCAGTGGGGCCGATGAGAAGGATGTTTGACTTGGCCAGTTCAACTTCATTGTTGCGCATGCGGTTCATCTGGATGCGCTTGTAATGGTTGTAGACGGCAACAGCGAGCTTTTTCTTGGTCTGGTCCTGGCCGATGACGAAATCGTCAAGGAAGCCTTTCACTTCCTGCGGCTTGGGCAGGTGCCCCGTGGCCGTTGCCGGATGTGCCTCGCCGCGATCGTCTTCGAGGATGGAGTTGCACACCGCAACGCACTCGTCGCAGATGTATGCGCGAGGATAGTCGCTGGGCGACGAGATCAACTTGGCTACGGCGTCCTGCGACTTGTGGCAGAACGAACAGCGCAGCGCCTCTTCAGGTCCCGTGCGCGTTTTCATCTAGCTACCCCCTGCAATCTACCCAGCGCTATTTTGCCACGTTGAGTGTTTGGACGCTACGTTCGCGGCCGGTCAATAATCTCGTCGACGATCCCGTATTCCTTGGCTTGCTGCGAATTCATAATAAAGTCCCGTTCCACATCGCGCTCAATCCGGTCGAGTGACTGTCCGGTGTGCCTTGCCATGAGGTTGTTCGTGATCTCACGGATGCGGAGGATCTCGCGCGCATGAATATCGATATCGGTCGCCTGGCCGCTGAGGCCCCCCATGGACGGTTGATGTATGAGAATGCGCGAGTTGGGCAGGGCAAACCGCTTGCCCTTGGTGCCGGCAAGCAGCAGAAAGGCACCCATGCTGGCAGCCTGACCGATGCAATAGGTCACGACGTTGTTTTTGATGAACTGCATGGTGTCGTAGATGGCGAGCCCAGCTGTAATGGAACCGCCCGGAGAGTTGATATAGAGCTGGACATCCTTCTCCGGATCTTCGCCGGAAAGGAAGAGCATCTGGGCCACGATGAGGTTGGCCACCTGGTCATCGATTGGGGTGCCAAGGAAAATGATGTTATCGCGCAACAAACGGGAGTAGATGTCATAGGCGCGCTCGCCCCGGCTCGTCTGCTCCACGACCATTGGTACTAATGCCATTGAGTCCTTTTCCGCTTTCCGACGGGGCCCATGCACCCCACTTGTTTGGCCGCCCTCCCAGTTTCCCGCATTTCGAGGGCGCACGCCAAAATACGCTGTCTCAGAGACTTACGCTGGTAACCTCTGGTACAGCAAACTAGCCGCTTTTTCGCGCTTCATTTGTTCCCGGATTCTAGCTAGACCACCGTCCTGAGTCAAACGCTGGCGGAGTGTATCGGCGGGTTCCCTCGACTGGAGGGCTGCCAACTCGACCTCGTGGTCGAACTCTTCGTCGCTGACGGCCAGCTTCTCGGCGTCGGCGATGCGATCAAGAATGATCTGGGTCTTCACCTCGGCAATGGCGCTGTCGCGTTGAGCGGTGCGAAGACGCCCGAAGTCGAGTTTGCGCATCTGGTCCGGCTCCATCCCCTGGGCTGCCAGGGCCCGCAGACCGCGTTCGAGGCGTGTATCAATCTGATCCTGCACCATCGATTCCGGAATCGGGAACTGGTACCGCTCGTTAAGAGCCGCGAAGAGGCGATCCTTGGTTTCATGCTCGACCGACCGGCGCTTGCGGTTGGCCATGTGCTCGCGGATGCGGTTTTGGAGCTCGGCAAGGCTCTCGTAGTTGCCCATCTCCTTCGCAAAGTCGTCGTTCAACTCGGGGAGGATGCGCTTCTTGATGCCCTTCACGGTGACGCCATAGGCGACGGTCTTTCCGGCCAGCTTGGGCTCGCTGTAGTCGGCAGGATAGATGACCTCAGCCTTCAGTTCCTGGCCGACCTTAGCCCCGCGCAGAACGCTGGTGAAAGCCTCCAGCGTGTCTTTGCCGCCGATCTCGACCAGTGCATCTTCGCCAGCAACCGGCGCCGCGTCGGGCTCGTTCTCGATGTTCCCAGAATAGGAAATCTGCGCCCAGTCTCCATCGACAAGCGGTCGGTCTACCTCGACCGGCTCGATGGTGGCGCGTGATTCGCGCAACTGCTGCATTTCGTGCGAGAACTCGTCCTCGGTCACTTCGGCCGAGGGCTTGTCGACCGTGACATCCTCGTAGCCTTCGATGGAGAAGTCGGGGATGTACTCGAAGACCGCCTTGACGTGGAGAGGTTGTCCGTCCTCGACGGTGAGTTCGGTCACCTGCGGCTGGCCTACCGGCCGGATGCCCATCTCCTGCACGCCGCGATTGAACCGTTCCGGGAGCAGGGTGTCGATGACTTCCTTGCGAACCTCGGTGGCAAACTTGCGGCGCACGACGGACTCTGGCACCTTGCCGGGACGGAAGCCGGGAAGCTTTGCGTATTTCTGATAACTGCGCACCACCTTGCGAAAGGTCCTGGAAACGTCTTCTTCCGGAACGTCAAGAACCAGTTCGCGGGTGCATTCAGGATTGAGGACGGGACCGTGCGCGTGTTCGTGATTGTGGCCTTCGTGGCCATGTGCTTCCTCGGCCGTGCCGGGCTGCGCATTTTTTTCGAGAGTGTCGGTTGAACTCAACGTATGCCTTCCAGGCGCGGGGCGCCGCCAAATCCACAGCCGTAACGTACTGACTCGTCGGGCGGTACAGCACCGCCGGGCGTGGAGAATTCCTCATCTCATGGTAAGAGGGATTGCAGGGGCGGTCAAACTGGCCGGCTATGTGGATTTCCGAGCCGCACCGTTGAAGGCACGTTACTGCTCGGTGTCTTCGGGCTTGCGCACGTAGGGCAGGAAACGCGGATGGGATGCGCCGCAGTGGGCATAGTGCCGGCGGGCTTCCTCGAGGCTGATTGCGCCGTTCACGGTGTGGTGCACTTCGGCGGCGTCGGCGTCCTCCTGGCCATCGTCTTCCCACCAGCAGACCGGACAGAGCTCCATGGAGCCGGGCGCTTCCAGAGTTCTGTAGCCACAGCAGGGGCAGCGATAGAGAGTCTGCGAGGTTGCCACGTTATGTGGACGAAAGGAGGCGGGGCGAGTTTACGCGGGCGTTTCTCGAGGAGGAATCTTCGTGCGGATGGAGGGGTAACCGAGGTGCGGGGACAAACCGCTCAATCTACTCAGGATCTCGGTGATTATTAACTCCCGCTGATACGGTCCCCGAGACCCACGGTGACCGTATCAGCGTGGACGATCAATCCACCGTGATCCGCGTGGCTGCAATCGTGCCTTTCACCTCAGCGCCCGTGAAGTTCCAGTTCACGTCATACACGCGAAACGTAAAGGTGCCGATGTAGGACTTGCCATCAGGGGCTACCGTATCCTCTTCATCAATCGTGAAGCTTCCCGAGGGACTGCCATCGGGAGCGAATACCCAGCCCACATGATGCAGGCGCACCCGGCGGGCACCGACTGGCTTCCAAACTCCAAGGCAGATGCTCCCGACCGCAGGGTTTTGGTCGATGTTGTCGAGTTCAGTGCCGTCACTGTGCCATTGTTTGAATGACTCGGCGAAGACCGCTCCGCCCGCGCTGTAAGTAGTGTGCCAGAGGCCGACAATGGAGTTGTCACGAGAATCGTCGTCAGCATCACCGTTGAGAGCTGGCAACGGTAGACCGGGTTGTGCCAGCGCCGGCAGAATCCTCCCTGACGTTGTGATTGTGATTGGGCCGCAACTGGCGTGCGCACTGGCCGCAGCGAGAGCCAGACCAAACAACGCAAGGGTTCCCAGAGCCACTCTTCCAAGACGATTCAGAATCCATGTTCCCTCAGTCCAGAATCGAATCGACCGCGACGTTTTTGCGATTTGTTTCATCACTCTCCTCCATTTGTGATCTCGATGTGAATAGTATGGGGACATCCCCACGTATTGACTTTTTCGCTTCCAACGATCAGAACGGCAATTGTCGACGCACAGAGCTGCGGTGCAGGCTATCTACCGCCGTCTTCAACGCGGGCAAGATCACGGCAGATGTTGGCTGGGTCATTGGGTGTAAATCGGCGACCGCGCACACCGCAGCGAAATTCAGACCAAGCGCGCCCATCACCAGGATCGCCATTTTCAGTCGACTCAGACTGCGGACTTCCTGAGCGTGCAAACGAATCGGGCCCGCCTTGATCGTCTCTGTAACCTGGTCCATCACGCTCCTCCGTCTTTTGGATCCGTCGGGTTCGAGATGGCGCGAGTCTGCCGTCTTCGCAACCGTCCGCACAATGGCTGCAGGGCGAATTGTTCGTCCCCGTCCAGGTGCCTTGTTTCGAGTGACTTAAAGGGAGTTATCCGTCATGCACCTTCAAACCTGCGTTGCGCGAGCCGTGCTAAACTCGGTTTCTCAGCCTCTGGAGGTCAGTGGCGATGACGCCGACAACCGGTCTTTTTCGGTTTGGCGTTTTTGAGCTCGACGCAAAGGCCGGTCAACTCACTAGAAACGGGGTTCGAGTCAGGCTGGCTCAGCAGCCGTTCCAGGTGCTGTGTGTTCTTCTCGAACGCCCTGGGGAGATCGTCACGCGCGAAGAACTGCAGAAGCTTCTCTGGGCCGCAGACGTCTTCGTCGACTTCGATCACGGCTTGAACAAGTCGGTGCAGAAGCTACGGGAAGCCCTGAGGGACTTACCCGACTCACCCCGTTTCGTTGAAACAATTCCGCGTGTGGGCTATCGCTTCATCGCCCCAGTGGCGGAATTGTCGCCGGTCCGTCTTGTGCCACCGGCAGGTTCTGCCGTAGGGAACAATACTCCAGACGGGGCTGTGACACCCCGCCGCCCGACAGGTTGGCTGTGGTTCGCATTTGCCGGTTGTGCCGCGATCCTGATCATGGCCAGCGGCTGGTTGCTGGCGCATCGCACACGGGCGCCCCAAGCTATTCGGTCTCTCGCTGTCCTTCCGCTTGATAACCTGTCGGGCGATCCCAGCCAGGAATATTTCGCCGACGGAATGACCGATGAGCTCACGACCATGCTGGTCAGGGACTCCACGCTTCGAGTCACCTCACGCACCTCGGTGATGCAGTATAAGGGGGCGCACAAGCCGTTGCCCGAGATCGCACACGCGCTCAACGTCGATGCAGTTCTCGAGGGTTCCGTCTCCCGCACCAAGAACGAGGTGCATATCACACTCCAACTCATCCGAGGGGATACGGACGCTCACCTCTGGGCCGAAAGCTACGACCGGGACAACAAGGATGTTGCAGCGTTGCCTGATGAAGCCGCCAGGGCCATTGCTTTGCGCTTGAACCGCGCATCACAGTCTCGCATCTCACGCTACGTCAACCCTGAAGCCCATGACGCGTACCTGAGAGGCGAATATGCCTGGATGGTCGGCAGGAATGAGGATGCTGGCAAATATTTCCGGAAGGCCATCGAAATTCAGCCCGATTATGCTCTCGCCTGGTCCGGGCTCGCCGAGTATTACGGAGGCGGTGCTCTCGATGGCTACATGGATCCCCGCGTAGCCAATCCGCAAATTGAGGCCGCGGCTCACAGGGCCCTCGAACTTGACGATTCACTTCCCCAGGTTCACGCAACGCTGGCGGCCTCGGCGTTCTTCAGCCACTCGGACGGGGAAGAGGCTCTCAAAGAGCTCACCCGCGCTACGGAACTCGACCCTGAATACTGGCAGGCATACCATCTGCACGCCAAGATTCTCTGCGCGCTTGGCCGCAATGACGAAGCCATTGCCGTCCAGAAGCAGTCAACTGCCATCAATCCATTCGGGCACCCTGGAGCGATGGCGGAGATCTATGTGTGCACGCGCCACTTCGATGCTGCGATCCAGGATGGCCAGATGCGCCTGAAAGACTATCCCATGGCCCCTGACATTCTCGATGACCTGGCGTATGCCTATCACTGGAAAGGCATGGATAAGGACGCGGTGGAGATGCTTGCGCGCGAAATCTCGGCCGAGGGTGATCCTGGGTTGGGCGGGGCTGTCCGCCAAGCGTTTGAAACAGGCGGATATGCGGCAGTTGTCCGTTGCAGACTGGCAGCACTGGAAAAGCGAGCGAAGTCAGAGAGAGTGTCGACATTTTCGCTGGCAGAGCTTCATGGGATGCTTGGCGAGCAGGAAAAGACGTTAGCCCTGCTGGAACAAGGAGTGCATGAACGGGATCCGCTTTTGCTGTTCATGATGAAAGCGGATCCGTCTTTCGACTTCCTCCACGCCGACCCGCGTTATCGATCGCTTGCGCTGGAAATGGGTTTGCCCGCGGGGTAATGCGAATGCCGATCTAGCGGTCATTTGGATAGCCCTTGAGCATTCAACCGGGGCCGAAGCACCCATGTGCGACTGCCATTCCTGGCCACAGACCGGTTCTTCGCGTGTGACAGGCAATCTGGAAGCTCGTTTTGATCAACGGGGCCGTTTCTGGCGGGATTGGGCTCGAGTTGAATTGAGCTCGCACTGCGGCCGTTTTAGAATTTCCTCAATTGACGACAAAACAGGAACGGTTCTCTCAAGTCGTGGTCTGTGCGGTCGGCCGAAGATGCCGGAAGATAGTTCTCTCGGTCGCAAGGAATCTTGTTGCGTTCTGTTTGACTGCATTGTTCATCAGCAATCCAACCAAGTCAGCTGCGGCGCAGCAGGGCGTAGTTGTCCCTGAGCCCGAGCAGACTCCCTACACAATTCACGTAACGAAGCGCGAAGTCCTGGTCGACGTGATCGCGCTTGATTCGCATGATCGTCCTTTACTCGACCTCGCGCCTTCGGATTTGAACGTCTTTGACAAAGTTGACCAATCCCGAGGGGTGCCCAAAGCAGTTTCAAACCTGCGCATCGTCGAGCCGTCGTCCACGTCGGCTCCGCCTGACTTGCCGCAAACAGATTTCCTCGGCCTGGTTCATGGCAGTTGCATGCTGACCTACACCGCGCACTATCAGCTCGCCTATGATCCAGGACCCGATGGTTTGGTTCCCGGCATTCATTCAATCCAGATTCAGTCCAAACGCCGTGGCATCAAGCTTTTCTATCGCCACGGATATCTCATCGTCCCGCCAAGTGAGCCCGAAGGAGCCTTGCACAAGGCTGCAACACCTCCCACAATTGTTGCGACTGCGCGAGAGAGCAACGAGCCGGTATCTCCGAGGTTTCAGACCGACAGTGCAACCGGCTTGGCTGCTCAGAGGGCGCTCGACTATGCGGGCAACTCCTTCGGATCAACCGTACCCAGCGCGGTCTCACTCTGCGCAGATGTGTATGAGGTTCCAGAAAAGACAGAACGGCTGCCCGATTTTCGGCGCCTCAGTCCTATCGGCATCGTCTACACAGACTTTCTGTCGGTTTCGCGTGAGACCGATGTCATCGGCATGGGGCTCCCCGACATAACGACAAGGGGCGAATGGGTCGGCTTGGACTATTACGGCAGAATCTGGATTACCCATCCCGGCACCTACCACTTCCAGATGATCTCCGACGATGGCGCGCTACTCGAAATCGACGGCAAGCGTGTCATCGATCTCGACGGAATCCACGCCGGCAAAACGGGCTCGGGTGACATCGCCTTAGTGGCGGGAGAACACGCGGTACATATTCCATATTTTCAGGGACCACGAGCGGCCGTATTAATGCTTTGGGTAGAGGCCCCAGGCGAGGTACCGACCCTCTTCGACACACGGAATTTTGTTCCACCGCCTGCGATGCCTGGGGGTCGTTAATCTCGGGTATGGCGGATCACAGCCAAGCCTGAATTTGGCCGAGAGCGGGGGCCCGTTCTGGCGGGATTGGACTCGACGTCGAGTCAGCGCTTGTGCGCATGGCCCGGCAGAGTAGAATCGGCGCGAGGAGGAAGTTGATACCGAATGCGCCGATTGTCTGCTGGTTCCTGCCTGGTTGTTCTCTTGTCGGTTGCTTTTCTTGCCGCCATACCTGAAACACTCTCCGCCCAGGCCGCGCCCGGCCCGGTGCGGGTGGCGATTGTAGGCCTGGAGCATGGCCATATCGAAGGATTCCTGCCGCAGTTTCCGAAGCGACCTGACTTCCAGCTGGTGGGTATCGCGGATGCCAATCCGGAGCTGGTTGCGAAATACGCGAAGAAGTACTCATTGCCGGAATCGCTTTTCTACAAGAGCGAAGCGAACATGATCGAACGCGTCCATCCGCAGGCGGTGCTGGTCTATACCTCGATTGCAGAACATCGGCACGCGATCGAGATTGCTGCCCAGTACGGCGTGAGCGCGATGGTCGAGAAGCCGTTGACGATTTCGCTCGACGACGCGCTGGCCATTCGGCGGATCGCGCGCGAGCATCACATCCAGGTGCTGGTGAACTACGAGACGACCTGGTACGCGAGCAACAAGTTTGCCTACGACGAACTGGAGCAAGGGCGTCTCGGTCCGGTGCGGAGAGTGGTTGTCCACGACGGGCACCAGGGACCGAAGGAGATCCACGTGCAGCCGGAGTTTCTAAAGTGGCTGACGGATCCGGCACAGAACGGCGCGGGCGCGCTCTACGATTTCGGCTGCTATGGCGTGGATTTGATGACCTGGCTGATGCATGGCGAGACGCCGCTGACGGTGACGGCCGTGGTGACGCACGACAAGCCGGAGATCTATCCGAAGGTGGATGACGACTCGACCATTGTGCTGACCTACCCGCACGCGCAGGCCGTGATCATGGGCTCGTGGGACTGGCCGTTCGCGCGCAAGGACATGGAGGTCTACGGGGCAACCGGGTACGTGATCACTGTGGCAGCGGACAAGGTGCGGGTGCGGCACGAGCACGACTCGGAAGAAGAGACAAGGACGGCTCCGAGTTTGAACGCGCCTGAGAATAATTCACTCAACTACCTGGCCGCAGTGCTGAAGGGCGAGATTGTGCCCAAGGGCGATCTCTCGGCGCTGGACACGAACGTGATTGTGATGCAGATTCTGGATGCGGCGAGGGAATCGGTGCGGACTGGAAAGACGGTTCGCTTGACGAAACTGGAAGACTAGGAGACCGCGATCGAATTCGGGCGCGAAGCGGCTTCTCGAAAAAGGCAGTTCATGAGTGCAGGGTCAGTTGGCCGCGAATGGGTAGGCCGCGTCATCGACGGCAAGTATCCGCTGACGGAGTTGCTGGGCGGTTCCGGGACGAGCAGTGTGTTCGTGACGGAATTGAGCGGTCCTGGATCGCAGAAGGCCGTAGTGCGGCTGTCGGAAGCGGGACCGGCACACCGCATCGTGAACCTGTCGCATCCGCATCTTGCAGCCATTCTCGATTCGGGGCAAGCGACGGCTGACGGAGTTGCAGTGGAGTATGTCGTCAGCGAATATGCCGAGGAAGTGCTGTCGCAGATTCTCCCGGAGCGGGCGCTGACACCGGAAGAAGCGCGGGAGATGCTGGCTCCGGTGCTCGAAGCACTCGGCTACCTGCATGGCAAGGGGTTTGTGCATGGCCACCTGAAGCCGTCGCACGTTCTTGTCATTGGAGAGCACCTGAAGCTTTCGGCTGATCAGATTGAGGCTGCGGGTCAATCGCGGCTGTACACGGCCGAGCCGGAAATATACGATGCGCCGGAGTCTGGCCGCGGCGCGATTGCGCCCGCGGAGGATCTCTGGTCGCTGGGAGTGATGCTGGTTGAGGCGCTGACGCAGCGGCTTCCGGAATGGGAACGGGCAAAAGGCGGGAGCCCTGCGGTGCCCGTAAGCATGCCGAGCCCGTTTGCCGAGATTGCGCGACGATGCCTCGAGCCCGATCCGGCGAGACGATGCACGCTGGAGGAAGTGAAGGCACTTCTGGAAGGCAAGGCGCGAGAGCAGGCAATCGCACCACAGCAGATGCCGCGGCGCTCGGATGCAGCTCCGTCACCTTCTTTGCGATCCGGGAGCGAACCACAGGTTGAGCCGGTTCGGGTGAAGCGGCGCGTGATGCCGCTGGTCGCGATCTTCGTCGTGCTGCTGGCGATTATCGGGGTGCTGCAAATGCGATCGTGCGGATCGACCCGAACGGCGCAGGTGCAACGACAGACCTCGGGCGGGGATTCACAGCCGGCCCCAGCGCCTGCTGCGCCGGACGGTCAGCAGGGACCCAATGCGAAAGGCTCGGTGGCGCAGCGCGTGATGCCGGACGTGTCGGAAGGCGCGAGCCGGACCATTCATGGAACCTTGAAGGTGGTGGTGCGCGCGACTGTCGATGCGAACGGCACGGTTGAGAAGACAGAATTTCAAGTGACCGGGCCGAGCAGGTATTTTGCGCGCGTGGCGGAAGAAGCGGCGCGGTCGTGGAGGTTCAAGCCTGCGCAGGCCAATGGCCGCGCGGTTCCCAGCGTGTGGCTGCTGCGCTTCGAGTTCCGGAGCGACGGGGACGAAGCCTCGGCGACGGAGCAAACCCCCTGACCGGCCGCGCAGTTTGCCGGTATCACGGATCTTAGAAACACAAGCCTCGCTGTGCTTCTGTGCGGTGCACCCGACGGTCCGGATGTGACCTCGAGCACCGACAGCGCCTACCCCTGGACATAGCCTACAAGGTCGTTTCAACCCGTCCCGCGCTAGCGGGAGGCGGCAATGGCTACAGTCCTTGAGGCCCCAAGTCGCGCTTTGGCGGAACGCCATGCACCGCCGCCCCGAGGAACTCCTCCGACTGAGCAGGCAGTCCCATCAGCCAATCCCTGGATCGTTGCGATTTCAGTCATGCTGGCGACGTTTATGGAGGTGCTGGACACGACGATTGCGTCGGTCGCGCTGCCGTACATTGCCGGCTCGATGGCTGCCTCCAACTCGGAAGCAACGTGGGTGCTGACCACCTACCTGATTGCGAACGCGGTGGTGTTGCCGGCCAGCAACTGGTTCGGTCTCAAGTTTGGCCGTAAGCGCTTTCTGATGACATGCGTCACGCTGTTCATCTTTTCCTCGTTTCTTTGTGGCGCGGCGCCATCGATGGCCTTTCTGCTGATCGCGCGGGTGATGCAGGGCGCAGGCGGCGGAGCGCTGCAGCCGATGTCGCAGGCCATCCTTCTGGAGAGCTTTCCGCCGAAGAAACGCGGCGCCGCGATGGCGCTGTTTGGGTTCGGCGTGGTGGTGGCTCCGGTTCTGGGCCCCACGCTGGGCGGGTGGCTGACTGATTCCTACAGCTGGCGCTATGCGTTCTACATCAATATCCCGGTCGGCCTGCTGGCGCTGCTGATGATTGGCCGCTTTGTGCACGATCCGCCGTACATACGGCATGCAAAGGCCGGCTCGTTCGACAATCTTGGGTTTGGTTTGTTGTGCCTTTGGACCGGGTCGCTGCAGGTGATTCTCGACAAGGGACAGGAAGTGGACTGGTTTGCAGCGTCGTGGCTTCGCTGGGCGACAGTGCTGCTGGTGGTTTCGTTCACCTGGTTTGTCGTTCACTGCTGGAAGTTCCGGGCGCCGTTGGTGGATCTGCACGTGATCACGCGGAACTGGAATTTCGGTGTGAGCTGCGTGCTGATTTTTCTGCTTGGATTTGTGTTGTACATCCAGGTTTCGATGCTGCCCCTGCTTTACCAGGAGGTATTGGGCTATACCGCTCTGACCGCGGGCATCGTGGTTGCTCCGCGCGGCATTGGCGCCATGATGGGGCTGCCGATGGTGGGCTTTGCGAGCCAGAAAATCGACGATCGATGGATTCTCTTCGTGGGGTTCGTGGTGTTCAGCGTGTCTTCGCTGTGGTTTTCGTTTGTGAACCTGGAGATTTCTCCGCGCTCGCTGCTGGTGCCCATCATCGCGGCCGGATTCGGCATGAGTTTTCTGTTTGTGCCGATCGGCAACTTGGGCACCGGAACGCTCCGCAATGAGGAGATGGGCAACGCGACCGGCATTTTCAACCTGCTGCGCAACATCGGGGGATCGGTGGGCATTGCGGTCGCGCAGACCGAGCTGATTCGGCGGGCAGTTTTTTATCAGGCGCGTCTCGCCGATGCGGTGCCGCAAACGGGGGCGCTGTTTCAGCAGAATGCCTCGGGCATCGGCCATTACCTGGGCGGTTACTTCGGGCGGCCCCAGGGAATGCCGATGTCGCTGGCGGCACTCTACGGAATGCTTCAGCGGCAGGCGTTGCTGATGTCGTTTCTGGATATTTTTCGCTGGA
>Ga0335072_10007762_pt1 | contig 15614 bp, 10 predicted proteins | sample Lox_Sample_21_FD_206725 | JGI IMG/M metagenome (GOLD analysis project Ga0335072, IMG submission 206725) | Soil microbial communities from Loxahatchee National Wildlife Refuge, Florida, United States - Lox_Sample_2.1 | ecosystem: Environmental > Terrestrial > Soil > Wetlands | place: USA... | reverse complement strand
TGCAGGTCCTCCAGGCAGACCACTAGCCCATCGGGTGCCAGGCCGCGCAGCAGCCGCAGCACCGCCTCACCCCGGACGGCCGGCGAATCCACGTCGCGGCCCGGGCGAGCCATCCGGACGTCGGCCACCAATCCCGGTAGCAGGGCAGACAAGTGCGTAAGCCAGGGTGCCAGCGCGGGATCGTCGGGTAGCGGCCGGGTCCGCAGCAGCTGCAGCAAGGCCTCGGTCACCGGGCGGTACGGAGCACTGGTCGCGGCGGGGACGGCCCGGCCGGTCACCACCGGTACCTGCCGGCCGGCGGCCATCCGCGCCAGCTCCCGGATCAGGCGGGACTTGCCGATGCCGGCCTCACCGGTGATGACGGCGCAGCCGCCCCGGCCGGCCAGCGCTCCGGCCAGGGCCGCCTGGAGCGCCCGGGTCTCGGCCCGCCGTCCCACCAGGACCGGGCACAGCACCTCCCCCACGGGTCCAGTTTGCCGCACCAGGGCGCTACGGGGATCGCCGTGGGCCAGCCGTGCGCCGCATGCCCGCCGGACCGCGTCGATCAGGTAGGACCGCAGCCGGGCCGGGGGCACGATGGCCTGGACCGAACCCACCTGGTGGGCCCGCTCGATGCTGTGCACCCCGTCGAACTCGTCGGCCATCTGCGCCGGGGAGCCCGATTCGCCGAGGTGGTATTCGGTGAACTTGCCCGAGACGCCGCCCGGATCCGGCGGCCGGGTGAACAGGCTGGCCGAGGTTCGTGTTACGTAGCGCAGATATCAAACCCCACCAGAACGAACCTGCAGGTCAACGCTTTCAACATCCATGAAAGCCTAGGATCGTGATCAAAGTTGGGTCAAAGCCGGAAGACGGGTACCACAGTCTACCCTTCAATACCCTGATATCGCGAACGGAAGGTGGCGCCCACCCGGCCTCCCGAATCGTCCCGGCGCGAAGGACCTGCTCTCGGCTATAGAGCTCCCCGTTTCTGCTCCGGCCGCGCGGCCAAGTCACATTATGGACTCATTAGATGGTTGCCTCTGGAGACTGCGGCATAGTATGAGGTACCTGTCTTTGTGCGGACGAAATTGCTGGTACTCGACGACACATTTGAGGACTGATGTCGGTAGGGGGGATCTAGTGGTGGTCATCTCGTTGGCGGTCGGCGGGGATGCCTGAGGAGCCGAACTTCCCGCTCCTGCCTTATAGTCGGATCGTCGGCCAGGATACGCTGCGCGACCTTCTTGCGATCGATTACGTCATGCGGTCATCGGTCGGCGGCGTGCTGGTGAGCGGAGATCGCGGAACGGCGAAGTCGACCATCGTCCGGTCGTTCGCGCGTATGATGCACGGTCGGCTTCCGGTGACACTGCCCATCAATGTGACCGACGACCGGGTCGTGGGTGGCTGGGACGTCAATTCCCTGATGCTAGGGGTAGCGGATTGGCGTGATGGCCTGCTCGTGGAGGCGAGCAAGAGCGGCAAGAACGGCGAGAGCGGAATGCTTTATATCGACGAGGTCAACCTCCTCGATGACCACATCGTCAACGTCATTCTCGACGCGGTGTCCACCGGAATCCTCGTCGTCCAGCGCGACGGAAAGGACAAGGTCCCAGAACACGTGGACTTTAGCCTGGTCGGGACCATGAACCCGGATGAGGGACTGCTGCGGCCGCAGTTGCTGGACCGGTTCGGCTTCTACGTGGGCGTGACGGCAGAGAAGGAGGGCAGAGCGGATGTCCGCGCGAGGATCCTGAGCACGGTCCTCCGGTTCGACGCGGAGCGGGAATGGCCTCACTCGACCTGGCTCGCCGAGGGCGAGAGGCTTGACCAAGAGCGATGCGAGGAGATCCGGGAAGCGCGGCGGCGGCTGCCCCAGGTGAGATTGACCGAGCAGGCGGAGGCCCTCTGCGGCAGGCTGGCCGCCGAGTTCCAACTCGAGGGCCATCGCGGTGAGATCGTCATGGCGCAGGGAGCCAGGGCCTGGGCGGCGCTGGAAGGCCGCTTCCAGACCACCGTCCGAGACGTCCAGAAGGTAGCCCCGCACGCGATCGCCCACCGGCGCAAGGACGCAGACTACGCTGACGGCATTGGCTTGACCCACGAGGACGAGGCGCGACTCGCCGCCGTGATCGCCTCGGCGCGGCCGCATTGAATGTCACCGAGCGCGTGTCGGCGGCCCTGGCATGCTCGGCGGTCGATCGCGAACTGCCCGGCGTCCTCCTGTTTGACCTTGACCCCGGCCTGATCGATTCGATCGGCCGGTGGCTGAGCACGCTGCTCGGAAACAGCGCGCCACCGACGCAGCTTGGCCACAAGCTCGCCGAGGATACCCTCTGGGAACAGGTCGAGCCGGAGCGGGACGCCGCCAGTTTCCGCCTGACGCCCGGGCCGCTCACAGAGTACGACCGGCAGTGGCAGCGGCAGCGACCGCCCGACGTCATCGTGGTGCCTGACCTTTCGCTGCTCAGCCTGCCCGCAGCCCGGGCCGCGGTCACCATCATCGGCTCCGATGCCGTCCATCTGGAGCGTTTCGGGCGTTCGGCCGCCTGGCGACCCGCGGACCGGTGGATCGCGGCCCTGCGCAGGGACGACGTGGGGCAGGTTTCGCCGCACTTGCTTGACCGGTTCGCCGTGCGGATCGACGCGAGCGGCCTGGCCCGTCCGGTCCTACGCGCCGCCGATCTCGGCACATTCCTGGCCGCGGCGCCGCCCGAAGTCTTCGGCCCGCCGGACGCGGCCTGGCTCCAGGTCATCCGCGAGGGCGGCAGCCCGCCGGAGTTCTCCGAAGCAGCGGCAGGCCGCGTCCTCGACCTCTTGTCGTCCGGGACACCCGGCATCCGCCGCGAGCTCGCGCTGGGCCGCCTGGCCAGGGCGCTGGCCTGGCTGGGAGGCGCGGCGGTCACTACCGCCGCGCACGTCGACGAGGCCGCCGAACTCACCGGACTGGCCGCGTCCCGTGGACCGGCACCGCGGGCCGGCCTTCCAGCGAGCACCGAGCAGCCCTCCGGATCCGCGGACCCCGCGGAACGGCACGATGCGGCGGCCGGTCGGGCCGGTGCCGCGGAGAGCGACCAGCCAGAGGCGGTCACCGGCCTGCCCGCGCGCGGGACGGTCTGGCCGGACAGCGGCACACCGAACGAGACGGGCCCTGGTCCCGGCGGCCCCGCCGACTCCGGCATCGCCAGACTGAACCTTGACCAGACGGCGGTCGGCATCCCGGCCGGGCCCTACCCGGAGGACAAGGCCAAGCCCGCCCACGAGGCCGACCCGCTGCGGATCGGCTGGCCGCGCAGGCTCAGCGGGCCGCCGCACGGGCACCCCTACGGCACCATGCACGCCCGTGACCTGCGTGACATCGCAGTGATCCCCACCCTGCTGCGGGCCGCCATGTTTCAGGCGGTGCGCCGCCGGTCCGGCCCAGCGCAGCACCGGGCAGGACGCCGGCTGCGCATTCTGGGGGCAGACCTGCTCAGCCACCGCCGCGCGCGCCGCTCGGGCGCTCTGCTGGTCCTGCTGCTCGACCACACGTGCCGGGAGCCGGACTGGGACTGGTACGTGCCATTGGCGCCCTATCTGCGGTGGGCATATACCCACCGCGCCCCGGTCAGCGTGGTGGAAGTCGGCCGGGCCGTGGCGACTAGCCGACCCGTGGCGGCCAGAGAGCTGCGAGCCCAGCACTTCCGCGCGCGCGGGCTGCTCGATCCCCGGGTGGCCCGCGCTCTGGACCGCGATCCCGGCCGCGCGACCCCACTGGCCCACGGGCTGGCCCTGACCACCCGCATCCTGCGTCACGACACCCAGCAGGGCAGTGTTGCCGTCGCCGACGCGGTACTCGTCGTGGTCACCGACGGCCGCGGAAACGTGCCGCTGTCGGCCAGCGTGACCGGCAACGCACCCGTACACGCCGGCCGCAGCGGGGTGGCCGACGCGCTGCACGCCGCCGGGCAGATCAAGCGGCTGCGACGGGTCCGGCGCGTGGTGATCGACCCGGGCCCCCGGGCCTACGGCCATCTGACCGGTGATCTGGCCATGGCCCTCGACGCGCCGCTCGCGCTTGGCCGCCCGACGCCGCGCGCCGGCCCCGCGGAGCGCGGCGAGCCGACCCCGCCCGGCGGTGTGTTCTGATGGAGTCATCTGGGTATGACCGTGTAGTCGGGATCACCAGCGGCGCGCCACGGCGGCGCCGGGACGCCGACAGGGAGTTGTCCGAGGAGCTCAAGCGCGCACACGAGGCGACCGATGCGCGGCTCGCGGCCGAGAAGACAGACGAGCTGGCGCCCCCAGCCGATGATGGGTCGGTCCGTTCTCGCGGCGAGTTCGCGGATTCGGCTCCGGAGGATGAACTCCCGGGCGGCATGGCGGTGCTCATGGTCAACGAGAGACCTACGTTTGACAATGAACCAGGTTTCGTGCTGAAAGGACAGTGCTGCGCACTGTGCGGGCCACTGGAGACCGCCGAGCCTTACGAAGGGCCGCCACTGGAACTCGGTGACCTCATGACGGAGAACGGCCAGCTCTCCGCGGAAATTCAGGAGGTCATGCAGTACTGGTCTGAGTCCATGGCGGAGCTCATAATCTGGCTCTACCGCTGCAAGGGACGGCACCCATCGAACTTCCGCCTGGTGATCTGGGATAACACTGGGTACCACATTCCCTGGGAGCTCTTCTGGCTGAAGGATCCGCCCGAGCAGGATCCCGGATGGCTTGGCGCGCTGCTGACGGTGACCCGGTGGCTAACGCCTCGCGACGAACGGCAGGGCCGAGACTACTGGCGCGCGTACCGATGCGAGGGGCCGGTAGCGGCCTATGTCGACGAAGGCATGGACGCCCACCTGGACCTGCTGGCTGCCCTATTCGACCGCGTGCGGCGCAGCCCCAGCATGACACAGCTCGCCGACTACCTGGACGTGCCGCAGCCCGACCCGCTGTCCCTGGTCTACGTAGCGTGCGAAGGCAGGTTCGACGACGAGGCCGTCGGGAGCGGGCTCGGTGATCTTCCCCTCGCCAGCGCGAGCAGGTTCAGACGGCTTCGGAAGCCCGCGCAAACGCTGATCTTTCTCAATGCTGCCTACTCCGGTGCCGTCGGAATCAGCAGAAGAAGGTTCAGGCATCCCGCCGTCCAGCGAGGCTTCGCTCACGCGTTCCTGCAGAACGGTGCGGTCGGCGTGCTCGCCATAAGTGCCAGGGTCGAGCCCGGGGACACGTACCGCCTGGCCGACGATCTCCTGGCCTACCTGAAGAAACATCGCGACAAGCCCGTGGCCGACGCGCTGCGCGAACTCCGGTACGAAGCGTGGCGCGCCTCGCGGTGCGAGCCAGAGCACGCCCTTGTGCCGTCTGAGGCGGCCGGCCAGCAACCCGGTGATCAAGGTATCCCGGCACTCTACCGTTTTATGTACGTTTATTACGGTAGCCCTTTTACCGTGCTAGCCATCCCGGGAGGCAGCTGAGTGACATGAGCGCCGACCAGGGACCCGGCATCCCGCTAAGTATTCAGCCGGTGGTGAGCTACCCGCCTGCGATGACGCCCGGGCAGCGGCACTTCGTGGAAGTAGACCTGAACGTGGCGCCCGGGCCTTGGCCATGGCGGGACGAGGAATTCGCCTTCACCTGCATGCTCGACGGCGGGGACCAGTTCAGCGTCCAGGCGGTACACGACCCCAGCGTGGTGGTGCACAGGTTCGGCGGCTCCTACGGGCCCACCCGGTTCGCCGCCACCCCGCTCGACGAGACCGGCAAGAAGGTCCTGTGGCTCACGATCGTCAGCCCGCGGGGCATTCCAGTCAAGACTTACGATTTCAAGGTAGATGTCCTGGATCGCCCTGCTGACCTGCAGGGCTCCGGGCCGGAGACCGGCCCTCAGACGCGGGTTCGCCCGTTCTCGGTAGATCCGGCGACGGAGCCGGGCGAATATACCGAGCCGGAGCCCGTCGTCTCTGATTCCCCGCTCATGGCGGCGACGTCCGCGGACGTAGCGGACGTCGGCCTCGACGAGGAATATGACCTGGTGGCGTTGAACCAGACCCGCTCGGGAAAGATCGAGCTGCGCCCGATCCCGCTGTTCGCGCGGGGAGCCACCGCGGGCCAGCGGACGGAGTTGAGCATCCGCTTTGGGCCGAGCGACGAGCTCGGTACCGTCTTCCCGGTCGTGGCCAGGCCGCCGACGGAGGGCCGGTTCCGGGTGGTCTCCCTGCAGGCGGTCAAGGTGCCGCCCGGCACCTATCAGATGGCGGCCAGCCTGGCCGCGCGCGACAAGATCCTCTTCAGCGGGCTGCCCGCGCCGTTCCGCCCGGTCGAGCGGAACTATCAGTCGATCATCGCCACGGTGCCGCGCTGGGCCGCCGCGGGGCCGGTCCATCTCATCCTGGCCATCGAGATATCCGGCACGCCGGAACTGGTGACGGCCCGGGTCGCCGCCGCTGACCGGCTGGTAAATCATGTCGCGGAGTCCGCCGGCCAGGCCCGCTTTTCGGTGATCAGCTACGGCCCGCACGCGATCGGCCGCCTTTACCCGGAGGTAGAGCGGGCCAAGCTGGCCTGGGCAGACTCGCGCGAGGCCGCAGAACGCGCGCTCGACCGGTTGTATGAACACGGCGGGACGCAGGCGGGCTATACCCGGGCCGCGCAGATCGAGTGCGTGCTGGCCGACTTGCACGAGATGCTTGACACCTGGGACGAGCGGCACGTGCTGGTGACGATAGGTTCCCGGCCAGCGCACCCGGCGCGGGTGGATCCGTCCTCAGAGATCATCCCGTGTCGGCGCCGAAGAGATTGGCGCCGTGCGATCGATGTGCTCGAGCGCGATTTCCCCAGCATTGCGTTCGGCGCTATCAACGAGTCCGAGCAGGCCGGCCGACGTGAGCCGATGTGGCGGGAACTTGGCCGCGATGCCCGGGCCGGGCTGCGCGACTTCGATGAGCGCCGCTTCGCGGCGCTGCTCCCGTTCCCGAGCGGGCCGCTGCCGCAACCGGAGCAGGAGTTCGCGCTGCCGCTCCTGACCGAAGGTTCACTGCTCCGGTCGGCGGAGCCGCGCGCGCTCGGGGCCCGGTCGAGGTGGCTACTGTCCCGGCGATAGGCGGCGGCTGAGCTGCTTGCGGACCGGCTCGCTGAGGTGGCGCAGCATGGTGGTGGCGAGTTCGTTGTCGGTACGCAGCAACGCGGCGGCGGTGCCGGGGCGGACGTGAGCGAGCACCTCGGCGGCGCGCTGCCGGGTGGACATCGACCTGAGCATTTTCACCGAGGCGTGCGGATCTAGTTCCATGATTACGCGCGCCGCGGTCCGCTTATCCGAGCTGTCCAGGATCCGTCCTGCCTCGGCTGGCAGCAGGGCCGAGAGCAGCGCCGCGGCGGTTTCCGGCCGCAGGTACGCGATGGCGCGCCCCGCCGCGGCCGGGCTGAGCAGCCGCAGGGCGGTACTGGCGGTGGCTTGCCTGACGGTAGCGATGCCCTGCAGGAGCTCGCCGCACTGCCGGGCCGGGCAGTCGGCGAGAAGCTTGGCCACGTCCGCCACCTCCATCGCGAGCAGCATCGCCACACCGGTATCACTGCCTACGTTCCTGATCACGCCCTGCGCGTCTTCCAGGCGTGGCCTCCGTCGGCTGTGCGCGGTTGGGTCAGCCGAAGGCACCGCCCTCCCGTGCGTACGAGGCGGCGACTGGATCTGCGGCTGCTGGGTTCGGTTTCGCGGTCCGGGTGACCGGGGCGGCGCGGCCGCCGGCCGGGCGGGCGGAGCGGCCGACAGGGCGGAAGCAGGACGGGCGGCAGGCGCCGGCGTGGTCGGCGGATTGAGGAGGACATCGAGGACGGCGAGTACCTCTGCCGCATCCGCTCGCCTGGCCGGGACCTTGTCCAGCATCCGGAGGGTGACCTCCCCGAGCCGTCCCCGCCTGTTCAGCGGCCTCGGGTCGTCCCTGAGGATCGCCATCATGGTGGCTTCCCAGCCGTGCTCATTACCACTCCGGAACGGCGAGCACCGTTCCAGCGCGTAGTAGAACGTAACGCCAAGCCCCCAGATGTCGGCGGGCGGGCCGACCTGGGCGTCCGGCCGGAATCGTTCTGGGGCGATGAAGTCCGGGGTGCCCATGATCCGGTGCCCGGTAAGGGACGAGTCGCCCGAGATCCGGGCGATACCGAAATCGACCAGGAAGATGGAGTCATCCTGGGCGACAAGGATGTTGGCCGGCTTGACGTCGCGGTGCACGACCCCCGCGCGGTGCACCGCCATCAGTCCCCGCAGCACCTGCAGGCCGATCCGCGCGAGCGTCCGCTCCTCGATCATCTCGGTCGCGATGACCTCGTCCAGGGACCGGCCGCTGATGTACTCCATCACGATCCACGGATCGTCGTCGACGAAGAACACATCGTGGACCGGAACGATGGCCGGGTGGCGGACCCGGGCGAGGGCCCTGGCCTCCTTGAGCACGCGAGCCCGCCGCTCGCCGAGGTTGTTCGTGCCGATGTCCGTCACCAGCGCCTTGAGCGCGACCGAGCGTTCGAGCAGCTGGTCCTCGGCTAGCCAGACGCTGCCCATGCCGCCCTTGCCTAGCTGGTAGACAAGCCGGTAGCGGCCGTTCAGGACGTCTCGTCCGCTGGTCATGGCACGACGGTCAGCCGCTGATCGTGCCGCCTGACGGCCATCTCACAGCTCGTCGTCTTCGTAGCGGAACTCAAACCCGCCGGGCCGCTCGTCATCTCCGTTTGGCTGCCTGTGGCCGGACCCGCCGACGAAGCTGTCCATCGGTGCGCCGTAGGTGTCCCGCTCGGTGGTAACACTTCCGGGCCGGTCGTCGAAATCCACCTGGCTAGCCCCGAACCCGCCGACGCGGCTGTCGAACCCGCGACCGGCGCGGAGATCCACAAGGCCCCGCAGCGCCTCATCGTACCGGCTCGCCTCGTCAGCCTCGTCGACCTCGTCGTCGCGCTCAGCAGCCAGCTCATCGGTCTGTGCGCTGCTTTGCCAGCCGGGCAGCGGCTCCGCCTGCGTGTGCTGATCCCAGAGCAGGCCTACCTCCCGGTCCGCCTGGTCAACCCGATCGGCGATCGACGGGGCGGGGCTCATCGCGACGCCGCGGTCTGCCCGCCGTCCCTGCCCGGTGCGCAGGCTGGCGGGAATCGAGCGTTTCGCGAGTCTCAGCTCCTGCCTGGTCATGGTCTGGAGGAGTTCCTCGTACGGTCCCGGCTGTTGCAGCAGCTTGACCGTGACCGGCAGGATCTCGATGACCAGGAACAGCAGGAAGACCAGCGTCCGCGCGACGGCAAGGGTAGTGTTTCCCGAGGTGAGCTGGGCGAGCGCCTGCAGGCGGATCAGCAGTCCGTTCGCCGCGTTGTTCGTGGCGTCGTAGTTGCTGATCAGCGTGTCCTGCCGGTCCATCGCCGCAGTGAGCTGAGCCTGCGCGACGGGCAGCTCATGCTGGGCCTCGGTGAGCCTGGCTTGCTTGGACGCCTGATCGCTTGACTGAAGCGCGGTCTCCCGCTGCTGAATCTGGTTCGTCAGCGAATTAACCTGAGCTACTTCGGCGTCGTAGCGAGCCTGGCTGGCCTGGGCCAGCACGCCGTCGCCTTTAGGAGCCCCGCAGCCGCCGTAGAGCTGGCACTGCCAGTCGTGGTAATACTGCTGCTGCAATTTCAGCGCGGCGGTACGCTGCGCGGTGAGCGACTGCACCTGAGGGTCATTGGCCGGATCGATGGTGGCGAGGCCGCCCGACTGGATGACGCTGTTGAGGTTGTTGACGGTGCTCTGCCACTTATTGACCTGCGCCTGGATCGAGTTGCGTTCCTGGGAGCTAAGGAACGACGCCGCCCGGTCCGCCTTGATCACCGCGACCTGGTTGTTAATCTCCGATTGAAAGACGCGCAGCACGATGGGCGTGGAGATGATCGTTCCCAGCAGCAGCGCGAGCACCAGCCGGGGCAGGGCCATGAGATACCTGCGAGGGCCTTCGGCGGGCAGCGAGGTGACCAGCCACCGGTCGATGCCCATGATGACGAGACCCCAGATGACGGCGACGGGAAAGGCGAGGTACGGATTTATGCCCAGCGCACTGGATAGCGCGAACCACATAGACACAGCGGCCAGCACGCTGGTGATCAGGATCGCCCAGCCCAGGCTTTGGAATTTGACCCGTTCCGACGGGCACCTCTCGAGAACATCGGCTCGCGCGCCGGAAAGAGTGACCAAGAACTGCTCGGGCTTCGCCATGTGCCGTCCCCTCGCCGTCTAGCGGCCGCCGCTAAGCCAACGCAGCCAGTATAAGGGGCATACGATGGCCGCCGCCCCACACTGTGCTGTATAGTACCTCCACGTTCAATTTCTGGCCGTTGGTAACCCACATCATGAATTGGGTTGATAAGGAAAGTTCCTAGCTGTTCCAGTTCAATAACATCGGATCCAGCTGATGCATCGGGGTGGGGTGGTGACTGGAGCCGCTGCGGACCCGGCCACCGACGCCACGCTGGCGTCCGTCGCCAGGCTGATCGCGCGCATCCCCGGCGGTGGGGTGGTGACGGCCGCCGAATTCGGGGCGGACGAGGTTACCGTCTGGGAAATCCGCCCCGATCTAGCCGGCACGCCACGGGCGCGTTACTGGCCCGTGCCGTGGGATTCGCTGTACCGGGCCGGCGTGCTCGCGGAACATGACCTGGTGAGTTTCATCCAGCGGGGCGGGCGTTCGCCCGCGGTACTGGTGCGCTCCGGGCCGCGCAGCGCATACGCAGACCGGGCCTTCAGCGCAGCAGAGATCTTCTACCGGAGTGCCAGGGCCCACCGCTGTGCGGAGCCGCTGCGTGAACTGCTCCCCGAGGCGATGGCCCGGGTCCCGATCTCCCAGTGGTACGAGCTGGTGGTGCTTCGCCGCACCCCCTCGGGTCGGCTGGTACTCACCGCGGAGCTGCTGTTCCCGCCGGATGCCCGGCGGCACGACACCCAGACGATCACGCTCCGCTGCGAGCCCAGCGATCGCTACGGGACAATCTTCGCGGTGGTATCCCGGGAGGCGGGACCGGAGTTCCGGCTGGTCTCCATGGGATCGGCGCGCGTGCCCACCGGACGCTACCGGGTGACCGCGACGCTGCTGCGTCCCGGCGCGGTCCGGTTCGATGGCCTGCCCGCCAAGCTGACGCCAGATTGGCGCGGCTGGCTCGATGTGCTAGCCGCTATCCCGCCTCGGTTCGCGGGAAGCCGGCCGGCGCAACTGATCCTAGCGGTCGAGTCCTGCGGTTCGGATAATCAGGTCTACGAGCGCACCGAACGAGCCGGGCAGTTCGTGCGGGATGTGGCGAACGGCACGGCCGGACCGATACGCTTCTCGCTGGTCAGCTATGGCGCGCACTCGTTCCGGCGGAGGGCCGCCGAGGATCCGGTGCAAGTGCTCGCCTGGGCTGAAGGACCGGATGTGGTGCTGGAACGCCTGCAGTGGCTGAGCACCAGGGGCGGTGTCGACTCCGGCTACTCACGTGCCGCCGGAATCGAGTGCATGCTGGCTGAGGTCGCCAAGGAACTGTCCAGCGAGCCGACGCTGGCGGGGCGCCCGGTGCTGGTGACGGTCGGGACCCGCATGGCCTTCCCGCACCGGACCGACCCGGTCTCGGAGATCCTGCCCTGCCCCCGTCGCAACGACTGGCGCAGGCTGCTCCGCCAGCTCAGAGAGGACCACCCCGGAATCGCCTTCGGCGCCATCCGCGACGGTCCCCCGTGGGAGGACCAGAGCCGTTCTGCCGAAGAAGTATGGCGCGTGCTGGGCGGCGACGCGCTAGCCCAGGCCGACCCGATCGAAAGCACGCGGTTCGCGGCGGACCTCGGCCTGCTCGGCGTGGCCCAGTATGTCCCGTTCCCGATGGTCGAACACGCAGGGGGCTGACACCATGGCAGCAGCCGACACCGGACCGCAGCCACCCGGCCCTCCGGATGGCAACCCCGGAATCACTATGTGGGGACCTCCGTCGGCGGGAAAGACGACGTTTCTCGCCGCGCTGCACGTCGCGCTCATGAGGCGGCGGAAAGCGGCCTGGCTCCTCGTTCCCGAAGACCAGTCGTCACGGAATAATCTCGTCCGGCTGACCACGGTGCTCACCAGCGGCGGCACCTTCCCGCAGGCCACCGCGCAGATCGACGAATACCACTGGTCGCTGGTCAAGCAGCGCCAGCGTCCGCTGCCACAGACGTGGCTGTGGCGGTGGTGGCGCCGGCTGCTACAGGCACCCGAGGCGGCCGCCCGCGTCCCTCTGGATGTGTACGACCCGTCCGGCTTCGCCGCGGGCGAAATGAACTTTGGTACGGACCTGGGCAACCGGCTGGTCCGTGACCTGGTTAACAGCGCCGGCATCATCTTCCTCTTCGACCCGATCACCGAGTTTGAGCGCGGTGACGCGTTCAGCTACACCTACGGGGTCATGGTTCAGCTGCTCGAGCTGCTCGGCCGCGAGGGCAGGCTGCCGCATTTCGTCGCCGTCTGCATCACCAAGTTCGACGAGATCCGGGTGCTCGGATCGGCGGAGAAGTGGAACCTGGTCGACATCGACAAGGGCGACGAGCTGGAGTTCCCGCGAGTGCCGGACGAGGACGCCAGGACCTTCCTGGAGAACCTCTGCCGAGTCTCCCAATCGGACACCGCCGACCTGGTGCTCAACATGCTCGATCAGCACTTCTATCCGGAGCGGGTTAAGTTCTTCGTGACGTCGGCCATCGGGTTCTACCTGAACCCGATGCTCCGGCCGCGGGTGTTCGATCCCGACGACTACCAGAACCACGTGGTGGAGGTCCGGCGGATCAGCAGCGGGAAATCCGAGGTGACGACCCGGATCCGCGGCGCGATCCACCCGATCAACGTGATCGAGCCGATACTGTGGCTGACCGAGAACGTGGCAAGGACGGCGGCGGAGTGGACCCCGAGGCAGTGACGGCCGGTCGTCCGGCCGGCGACCCCGCGACCATGAGCTGGACCAACCGCCCGCCCATCCGCGTCAGCGGAGTGCAATGGGCGCTGTGGGGCAAGACCGCGACGGACACCGAGTACCGGGTCTTGAGCTGCAGTGACGGCACATTCGACGTGAACCATTTCACCGGCCTGCTCACCCGCTACTCACCAGGCACCCTGGACGTGGACCGGCTGCCACAGCTGACGATCAGCTGGGTCCGGGACAGCGCCGGCGCTTCCTGGCTGGCCGTCGCGATACACGAGCTCGCACCCGAGAACCCGCAGCGAGCCGATGGCCGAAGCCGGACCGACGCCGCCGGCCGCCCCATCGTATACATCCGTTATTACGCCTTCGCTTACGACAAGCTCGCGGAGTACACGGTGACCTACCGGGAACTGGTCCAGGGGCTGCGTAATTGCGAGCTGCCGCCCCGGTCCACGGCACCGGTGAGAGTGGTCGTGCCCCGGCTCGCATCGCGCCCGGCCGGCGGCCAGGTCCGGGAGCTGGCTCAGCGCATCGCTGCCGCGCTGTTGTCCACCCGCCCGATCTGTGTGGTCGGCGCGGAGGACGTCGGCACCGAGGACCGGCTCTGGTTCATCGATACGGTGATGTCGCTGCTGCCGTACGGGCTGCGCACCAGCATGTCGGCCACGACCTGGGCCAGCAGCACGACTCAGGATCACAAGCTCAGGCTGTTCTTCTCCGGCGCGCCCCGACCCAGGTCCAGCGACCTGGTGGCCACGTGGAACAAGCCCGGTAGCGTGACAGTCGACGATTCCGCCGCTGAGGCCTACCTCGACTGGCTGACAGAACGCCCGTGGGCGGCACGGATTCTGGCCGGACGGATGGATCCGATCGCTTTCCGGAAAGAAGACGTCCAGGGGATCATCAGGACCCTTCCGTTCGGGCCCGATGGCGACCTGAGCATCGAAGAGGCCGTGGAGGGCACGGCAGAGGCGTTGCTCGGCGAGGATCTCGCGGCCTTCCAGCAGTACCTTGGCCACCTGCGGCGCAGGCTGGACGGCCAGATCGTAGAGGTGGACCGCCGCCGCTGCCAGGATGTCATCAAGACATACGGCCTGCTCGCCAGCCAGCCGCTGATCCCCTCCGGCTTGCGGGCCGAGTTCCGCCGCATGCTGCTCGGCCTGGGCTTCGGCGCGCCACTCACCTACGAGGGGTACCTGCAGCTGCAGGACTGCGTCGGCAGCCAGCTCATCGGCGACCCAGAGCTGCTGGGCACCCTCCTGGGGATGAAGCCCACATCGATCCCGTCGATCCTGGCCCACCAGGCACTCGGCGACAGGATGGATGTGCAACTGGCTCAGTTCCCCTCCTGGAATGAGGCCCGCAGGCTGCTGTGGTGGCTGGACGACGATTCGGGCCGGGCCGCTCCGGTGATCCAGCCGGCGCACGGCCAGATGGTCCTCGACGTGAGTTTGCAGTACCTGCTCAAGTACGGCAACGGATACCAAAGCGAGCTGCAGCGGCTCGGCTATCTCGCGTCGGCCCTCGACCACTACTTCGCCGCGGACCGGCGCGGGCAGCGGACCCGGCTGATCGGCATCGTCCGCAACGTGCACGGCACCAGCCTCGACCGGCGGGCAATCAAGCAGATCCTGAACGCGCCGGGCCGGATGCCGACGGACGCGCTGCTTTCCGCGGTCATGGACGTGGCAGACCGCGGTGACCGGAGATTCGCCCAGGAGCAATTTGCCATGGCCCGGACCGCGGACCTTGACCCCGTCGGCGCCCGCATGACCTCTCGGCTGACCCGGCCGGTTCCCGTCGCCGACTGGACGCCCAGGGCGATCGGGATCGGTCTCGTGGTGGTGGCGGCGGCGGTGGTCGTCATTCTGGTCTACGCGATCGTGTCCGGTGCCGGACACCACTGAATTGGCGGTTAATTCCCGCTCCGAGCAGGCTACGCGATTCAAATCACTGGAGCTGATGATGACTGACATCGAGAAGCAGCGGGCAAATAGATTGCTCGTGATGAAGGCGATCTATGACGCGGCGGGGGGCGGTGAAAGAAATGCCGTCTCGGGTCCGGAGCTCCTGAAGACGCTCGGCTTGTCCGATCGGGAGCTAGCAGACGTATGCAAGTACCTGGAGGGTGAGCAGCTTATCCAGGGAAGCAGAACGCTGTGGAGCCGGTCGACACCATATACGATCCACATCACCCACCAGGGGATTAAGGAGCTGGAAGAATCCCTCCGGGCGCCCGGGGTACCCACCGCACACTTCCCGCCAGCCTCTATTGTCACTATTCATGGTGATGTCATCGGGTCGCCTATTCAGAGCGCGAGCCCGAATGCTATTCAGGTAGCTGCCACGGACATAGACGTCGGGTGCCTTCGCGACTTCGTCAGCCAGCTTGAGAAAGCTGCGCCGCAGCTGGGTCTCCCGGCCGAGGAAAGCCGGGTATTGACGGCGGATATCACGACGCTCAAGGCGCAAGTTGATTCGCCTCGGCCAAAGCGGCAGATCGTCCGGGAGAGCCTGCGCTCGGTCCGGACTATTCTCGAGGGCGCTGGCGGCAATCTTGCGGCCAGCGGAATCCTGGACGCTCTCCAGCACATGCATTTCTAGTCCGTAGTTCCCCCCAGTGATCCGCGTGTTTGGTCGTTTACCTGGGCTTTCGTGATGCGCGGGCTGGGGTGCTGACTACGCGACCCCGAGGCGGTGGCTGACGCCGAGCAGCTCGAATGCCTGCCGCT
>Ga0335072_10007761_pt1 | contig 15615 bp, 12 predicted proteins | sample Lox_Sample_21_FD_206725 | JGI IMG/M metagenome (GOLD analysis project Ga0335072, IMG submission 206725) | Soil microbial communities from Loxahatchee National Wildlife Refuge, Florida, United States - Lox_Sample_2.1 | ecosystem: Environmental > Terrestrial > Soil > Wetlands | place: USA... | reverse complement strand
GAAACCCTGACGATTCGACTCGCATGCGCCAAGCTGGGCGCGGGATCGCTCAAGGGCTACACACTTTATACGACCTGCGAGCCGTGTGCGATGTGCATGGCCTGTGCTCTCTGGTCAGGCTTGGACCGGCTGGTCTTCGGCGCCACGATTGCCGACGCGGCCCGGTTCGTCTCGCAGATTACGATCCCGGCGAAGGAAGTGGCGCGGCGGACCGACCTGCATTGCGTGGTGGATGGACCGGTCGAGCGCGAGGTTTGCTTGAAACTCTTTACCGATCCACGCATGCAAAAGGCGTTTGCAATGTGGAAGAAGTCGTAAACGAGCTCCGGAGTCAAAAGTCAAAGGTATCGCCGCGCTGGTCACTCCTGCTTCTGTCTTCGGATCGATAACAATAAGTCGGCCAGCGTCCTGCGATCTCATGACCGAGTAGGGGCCGGAAGATGAGAGACACTGGGGCGTTTTCATTCACCGATCCGACGGGAATATTGCGGTCGGCCGTGAGATCCAATTCGAATTCAGAGCACTACTGAGGTTCGAAATCGGACGCAGCAACAGTCCGACGGTATTCTATTTCGATGTGTGCCGTGACCGCATTGGCCGAGGATTCCGGGAAACTTCTGGAACCGCCTAAAGTTGTAGGCTGGTGATGCTTTGGGTTGATTCACGCCCATCCGGTAGTAAGTTACCATCGACCCACTTGCTTGCGAGCGGGTAGGGATTCCGTTGCGATTTGGCAGCATCTTGGGTTTTACCGTAATCGGTGCCCACATCGACCGGAATACGCAGTTGGGAACAAGAACGATCAGACAGGTATCCAAGTTGACGTGTCTTGTTAAAAAACGCATATGGACAGCCGTAGGGGCCATGTTTCTGGTGGCAGTGGTCGGCGCATTTGCAGGATACATGCTTGGAAGTGCGGCATTCTGGCGCACAACCCAGTTAGACCTCACCCAAGACGCTCAAATTGCAGGTGATCAATTCCTCTCCCTCTTGAATGAATCGAGTTCAATGCTTCGGTACATGAATGCATTGAAAGGCCCCAGCTGTTCTGATGCTGAGATCGCCGAATTCCGGATGGCTCTTTTTCAGACACAAAAGCTAAAGGATGCCGGACGCATGACGGATGGGAAACTGTATTGCTCTGCCCAGTTTGGCAAAGAACATCTGAGCGAAAAACAGTTTCAACCCTCGCTGACCAGAGAGGATGGGACCAGGATCTATGTCGACGTCCCCCCTTACACCTCAGACAAATGGAGGGCCTATATCTTTCAACAGAATGATGCCTACGTTGTAGTTACCGTTGATAGGACCAAGACGTTTCAGCCAACTGACGTTTTCTTTGAAAGCACTCTAATCGACGCGGCTCTGCACCAGCGTGTGCGCCCCAGCGGCATGCCCGTGCTGCATTCCGATGCAATTCTCGACCATAATGCGAAGGGACGCGTGGGGAACCTGCTCTATGCCACGCTCTGCGTGCCACAGAGTGATATGTGTACCAGCGCCTTCACCTCTATTCAAACGGTTGTCAAGAGCAATAGGGTCCTACTCGGCATTGATTCCACGCTGGGGGCGGTAGTCGGTGCATTTATCGTATTGCTCATATTTTTACGCCACATGCGCAGCCACAGCATGAGTCAACAGTTGCGCCGGGCCATTCGCCGCAAGGAAGTCTCCATTCTTTATCAGCCAATCGTGGATCTGGAAACCGGAAGAATTGTTCGGGCAGAGGCGCTTGCTCGATGGAAGGATGAGGAAGGATTCGCGGTTAGTCCAGAAATCTTCGTACGGCTGGCCGAGGAGAGAGGCTTTATCGATGAACTGACCAAATTGGTGGTTCACACCCTACTGCAGGACTTTGGAACTGCTTTGCGAAGCAAAAGCGATTTCCATATGAATATCAATGTGACAGCCACGGATCTGCGCGGAGGGCAACTTATAGCCATGCTCCGGGAAGCCTTGGCCAATGCTGGGGTAGCACCCTCCCGGTTGGGCATCGAAATTACCGAGGGATCCACGGTAAAAAGCTCGGTAGAAAGGGTCGCAATCAGACAACTTCGCGACGCCGGTCACAGCGTCCAAATCGACGATTTTGGCACAGGTTGCTCGAGTCTGGCCTATCTTAAGGATCTCAATGTGGACACCATCAAGATTGACAAGGCCTTCACCATGGCCATTGGTACCAAAGCGGTCACCCTTGGCATCCTGCCCCAGATCCTGGCAATGGCCGAAACTCTTCATCTTCAGGTGGTCGTCGAAGGCATCGAAACAGCGGAACAGGCTGCCTACTTTGCGGGCAAGGAACGTCCAGTGCTAGGGCAGGGATGGCTCTTTGGGAAGCCCATGGCAGCCGATGATCTGCTTTGCATGATGATCCGGAAACCGGAATACGAAGAAGAACTGTCCGGTGATGACCTAGTTGTCCGAAAAGGAATATGAAGTAGCAGAAATTGAGGGCTCGACCAAACCAATCCGATGGCGACTTTCCATTGCGGCCCAGCATCCTGCGATCCTTCATCTGTAAGGCAATGTTCCCTGCAAACAGCTCATTGAAACGAGACCGACTGATGCGTGAGATCCGCCGACAAACCCGCTTGGTGGGCGCATTTCACGATGGGCAGGCAGCGCTGATGTTGGTCGCTGCTCGACTCCGCCATGCGGAGGTTACCGCCAATCCGGACAATGGCCTTCGTTGAAGCCGGCGGAACAGCGTCCCGAAGAAAGATTCACCGGCTACCCGCAAGCCGCTCATTACCAAGCAACTGCCTTATGTACAAACGTTTATCGTAATTGGTTTGGAATTACTCCCGGAAGGTCGGCTTCTCGTCAGGAACACTTCCGCCGGCAAGACGAGCTCGTCCGCTGCCGCTCCACCACCCCGCCGCGCCAACCAGCGAACCCGCCAACTTGCCAACTCGCTGACTTGCTGACTTGCTGTCTCGCCCCAACCACTTTGCTTGGAATTACCCGTTGAACGCGCACACTGGACTCAGGAGCATTTTTCATGGCCTGTCGCACCGCGCGAAACCGATCAAGCTCGAAAAACTGCGTCACGTTCTATACAGCAGTCAAGATTGAAGCAAGCCCAATCCCGTCAATGATTTGCCCACATTCCCCATCAAAAATCGTCCCGCACCCCCCACCCCACCTACTCCTCAAAACGCCCCATCCGGAGCCTGCGCGTTGACTAACTTATGTAAAATCAACACATTAAGATTTTGATAAGGTTATCAAACAGTAAACAGAACCCCTGTTTTTTGGCCTGTTTTTGGCTCATTTTCGGCATTTTGGGGCCCAAAACCGCGCAAAACGAGACTTTCCGTACTCCTGCTTTGATGGAGTGTGAGATATGCAGGCAAGTCCCCTGATCGCAGATGATGTGCTTACTATAGAGACAGGACGCTAGCTTAATTTGGGAATGAGTTCGATAAATATGCCTGTGGCTGTCGCGAGTTTTTTCTCTTTCTCGTCGAAGATCGCAGACTCGGTAAAGTACTTTCGGCCTTCGTGGCTGTGCAGGCGTCCCTCAATCCGGATCGGCGTTTTCGACGGCACCGGGCGCAGGTACTCCACCTTCAGTTCGCGCGTCATCGCGGTCACTTGCCGCGCGCGTACCGCTTTGCTCATGGCCTCGTCGAGCAGGGTAGCGATGGCTCCTCCGTGCAGGTAGCCGGGATGCCCCTCGAACCGGTCGGGAATCTGTGCGAGACACACGACCGACAGGTCGTCATCGATCAGAAAATCCAGCTGCAGGCCTGACGCGTTCGCCGGCCCGCAACCAAAACAGCGATTGCTCGCCCGATGCTCAAAGTGCTTCAGCTTTTTTCCTGCTGTGGTCACGGAACCTCCAGGGGCTGAACAGCGTCGTTAAGAATCTCGGCAAAGACTTCGCCGTCCACGTTGCCTCCGGTAAGTACGAGTCCTACGCGCTTGCCGCGAATCTTATCTTCCTCTAGAAGCGCGCCGGCCAGCGATGCCGCTCCGGCGCCTTCTGCCAGGTTATGCGTGTCCTGGTAATAGGCGCGCATCGCGTCCCTGATTGCCTCTTCATTCACTTCCAGGATCCGGGCCACATTTTCGATCATGATCTCGAGCGCCTCGGCATTCGGCCTTCGGCAGGCCAGGCCGTCGGCGATTATCGTATTCGCAGGCATCTCCACCACTCGCTTCTCTTTGAAGCTGATTGCAGCCGACGGCGATAGTTCCGCCACCACTCCAACAATCTGTGCGCTCAAGCCCAGCGCATTCCTCGCGGCCGCAACCCCGCAGATTGACGAGCCCATGCCGATGGGAACGTAAATCAGGTCGAGGGGAGGGACGTTCTCAAAAAACTCCATTGCATAGCCGGCGGTGCCCAGCACAAGCTGCTCGTGGAATGAATCCATCAGCTCGTAGCCGCGATCGGCGGCGATGGTCCGCGCAAATTCGAGCGACTCCTGAAAGTCGTAGCCGTGCTCCACCAGTTCCACCTGCTGCGCCAGCATGGCCCGATTCTTCTCAGGGCTGTTGCCATGCGGTACCACGACCACAGCTTTCAACCCCATCGCGCGCGCCGCGAGTCCTACGCCTTGGCCATGATTGCCGCGCGTAGCAGCGACTACTCCGCGCAGACCCGGTTGGCGGTCCTTGAGCCAGCTCAGGTACACGAGCGCCCCACGCACTTTGAATGCTCCAATCGGAGTGTGGTTCTCGTGCTTGACCCAGGCCTCAGTTCCGAGCCGCTGGTTGAGAAGCGGCCAGGTGTACTGAGACGTTGGCGGCATGAACCGATACACAAGCGCGCGGGCGGCGCGAATCTCGTCGCGAGTGGGAAGCTTCATAATTCAAGAATAAAGGCGGACAGGGAAGAATGGGCAGCCCGATGGATCGAGTGCCAGTTAAACCGCATGTCGGAATTGGCGCTATGCGGCTGTCGCGTGGCAAGATCGTCTTTGAGAGGGAAGTTAATTGACAGAGCAATCTGAAGCTCCTGCCGGCGATCCATTCGGCGGACGGCGCCCAACCAGTCACGAGGTGATGACGGGACAGCCGTGGGATGCGTCTTACCGCTACGGACGCGCGCCGTGGGATATCGGTCATCCCCAGCCGGCATTTGCGCGCCTGGCGTCTAAGGGTTCATTCACGGGTGCGGTGCTCGATGCGGGCTGCGGTACCGGAGAACATGCGTTACTTGCCGCCTCGCTTGGATTGCCGGCCGTCGGCGTCGACGTGGCTGAAACGGCTCTTGCAACCGCACGCGAAAAGGCACTCAGCCGCGGACTCCAGGCTGAGTTCGCCACCGCCGATGCGCTCCATCTCGAACGCCTGGGCCGGACGTTCCAAACGGTGCTTGATTGCGGGCTGCTCCACACCTTCAATGCGGACGAGCGTCCGGAGTATGTGGCGAGTCTCGCTTCGGTGACCGTGCCCGGCAGCACCGTGTATATATTGTGCTTCAGCGATCGGGGCTCTGACCTCGGCCCGCACCCGGTCACCGAGCAGGAAATTAGAACCGCGTTCAACTCAACAGCAGGCTGGAGCGTGGCCGAGCTCTCGCCAAACTTTATCCACACTCGCTTCCATCCCAACGGCGCGTCGGCATGGTTCGCGACCATCAAGCGGATTTAGCTAATGGAACTCCATCGAAAATTTGCCCTCGCGATCCTTGGGACCGCACTGACTTGCACTGCCTGCCGGCCCAAACCTGCTCTCACCGCGCAGCAACAGGAGGGCAAACGGGTATATGAGGTGGGTTGCGCGCATTGCCACGAGGAGAACGATCTGCACCTTCCTAAAGTTCCTCCCGACCTGCACGGTCTGTTCAATCGCGACAAGCTCCCCGATGGCGAGCCTGCCACCGACGCCCAGGTGGAACGGATTCTGATTGAAGGCAAAGGCATGATGCCGTCGTTCGCCTACCAGATGAGCAGGGAACAGATGAGTGCGCTTCTGGCTTACCTGCACGCCGGAATCCGATCGAAATAGGCGGCCGCCCCCGGCATAATCGTCGATTCAATGTGATCGACCTCACGCTATACTAAAACCTGAGACCAGAATCCCCATGGCAACCGGAAAAACATTCTACCTGGAAACCTTCGGCTGCCAGATGAACGCCCACGACTCCGAAAAGGTGATCGGCACGCTGCTCCACGAGGGTTACAGCCAGGTAGAATCCGAAGAGGAAGCAGGACTTATCCTCTACAATACCTGCTCAATCCGTGACAAGGCTGAGCAAAAGGTCTTCCACCGCCTCAACGATTACAAGGCTCTTTACAAGGCAGGCAAACGCTTCGGCGTGCTGGGTTGCGTGGCACAGCAGGAAGGCGAAAAAATCTTCGAGCGCGCGCCGTATGTCTCGCTGGTTTCAGGCTCGGCCTCGTATCGCAAGCTTCCTGAGATGCTGAGCCGGCTCGAAGCTGGCGAAAAGCGGATCACCGGCCTCGACGACCGGCAGACCGAGGAGACCTTCGAGACCGAATTCACCGCCCGCCAAAACCCCTATCGCGGGTACATCACCATTATCGAGGGCTGCGACAAATTCTGTTCCTATTGCGTGGTGCCGTACACGCGCGGCAAAGAGCGCAGCCGGAGCTCGACTTCGGTTCTCGCTGAGGCCCGGCGCATCGCCGACCAGGGCTTTACCGAGATCCAACTCCTCGGCCAGAATGTGAACAGCTATCGCGACCCGGAAGGGAAATGCAGCTTCGCCGAGCTGCTCGCCGCTGTTGGCCAGGTTCCGGGAATCCGCCGGGTACGATTCACCACCAGCCACCCGCGCGACTTTACCCGCGACATCGTCGAGGCTATCGATGCCTATCCGTCACTCTGCGATCACGTCCATCTGCCGGTGCAGTCCGGCTCGGCCCGCGTGCTGAAAGCGATGGCCCGCGAGTATACGCCCGACTGGTACCTTGAGCGCATCTCTTGGGTGAAGGCAGCAAGGCGGACCATCTCACTTTCGACCGACATTATTGTGGGCTTTCCGGGGGAAACCGAAGACGATTTCATTGAGACCATGAATCTGCTGGCCAAAGTCGAGTATGATTGCGTGTTCGCGTTCAAGTACTCGGCCCGGCCCAATACTCCGGCGCTGGTGATGATCGACTCAGTACCTGATGCCGAAAAGTCCAACCGCCTTCAAGTACTGCTTGATCGCCAGCGCGAGGTTCAAAGGGTTAATTATTCGAAGCATATAGGGCAGGTTATGGAAGTCATGGTTGAGGGGCAAAATCCAGCGCGGGGCCAGATTTCCGCACGCAGCACGCAGAATAAACCCGTGAATCTTGCTGCAAAGACGCCCATTGCACCCGCTCCCGGCACGTACCTGAATGTAAAAATCACAGGCGCGTTTCCAAACAGCCTGACTGGAGAAGCCGTCTAAGTACAGGGAACAAGGGGACCAGGGAGTAAGGCCCTGAGGGAACAAAAGATCGGTGCTGTCGAAAGGAGAGAGCCATGGATATCGAGGTTAGAATTCGCGGATTGATGCTCGATCCGGCAACGAATATGCCTATCGTGGTTCTCAAAGACCTGGCCTCTGATGCGGTGATGCCTATCTGGGTGGGGATCTTCGAGGCCAACGCCATCGCTATCGAGATTGAGAAGCTTTCGGCGCCGCGCCCCATGACTCACGACCTGACGCGAAACCTGCTGCAGCACTTGAATGGTGAGCTGGAACGCATTGTAATTTCAGAGATTAAAGACGATACGTTCTACGCGGTTCTGTGGCTGCGTCAAGGCGGGGAACAGATCGCCGTGGACGCGCGGCCCTCCGATGCGATCGCTCTGGCGCTCCGATCCGACTGCCCAATCTTCGTAGCCGAACACGTTATGGCCAGCGCTAAACTGAACCCCAATGCCAACCCGGCTGAAGGGCCGACGGCCGAACAGCTCCGTACCTGGCTTGAGGGCCTGAACGACGAGGACCTCGGCCGCTACAAAATGTGAGGCTAGCCCTCGCACCAGGCTCCAGCCCGTTAGTGTATGAGTCTCAGGCTTCTAGTCCGGCTGTGAATGGAGCGCAGCGGCCTGGCAGTGTATGGAGCGCCGGGCTCCAGCCCGGTTGTCGGTGCGGGCCTCCACGCCCGCATGCTCCACGCTCAGGTATTTACCTTCGGGCATGAACACGCTGCGCATTCGGGGCAGGGCGTCATTAATCTTCTTGGTCTAGAACAAGATAAGTTCATTCACTGGTCCAGACTTGTACTACACAGAATATCTGTTATCGGACATTCCCTTTATCCCTCAGAACCAGCTTTACGTGTCGGAAACTCAAGTCTTTAGGAATGCACCGGAGTCATCGCGAATCAACACATCCAGGGTAGTCATGGTTCGTTCTCTGGTATTCGGCAGTCCCTACGGAAACCAATTAGCTATCTCCGCATGGGCGGTCATCCAGGCGTTATGCGTATTTGAGGCTTGATTCCTCTAATCACATCGGCTGGTGACCGGGCGCACCGAAGATATTTGCATTGGGTGGTCAAATGTTTCCGCGCTCCGCCTCCCTGAAGACCAGTCTCCGCAAGCGGCTTCTGTCAGTTGCGATGCAACGCCTCAGAAGCACAGGCGCAGTTTCCGAACGGGCCGCGTTGTGATCCGGGCATTCTTAGCAGGCCTCCCTCCCTCGATCCATTGGTTATCTAAATGGAGGAGAAATGTACACCAATTCAAAGTCACGCTTGAACTCCAGAAGTTTAACGTTTTGGGTTTCGATGACCGCATTCGCTTTGATAGTGATAACCGCCGCCCAAGCCTCTTCACAAATCCCAGTCATCGCCTACACAACAACGAATTACTCGACCATGGCGCTCAATGTGTTTGGGAGCGATTTCGGAACCGCCATCGGCACCGTCACACTTGGAGACTACAAGCTTGCCGTGCAGACATGGGCTGCAGGTGAAATTGTTGCCACGATTCCTTCGACAATCATTCCGGGCAGTTATGTGCTAGTGGTTAAGACTCCGACTCGGCCCCTGCCTTTGCTCGCGGTATCTGTTGTTACTCTCGGCACTTCAGGGCCGCAAGGACCTATCGGACCTCAAGGACCACAAGGCATAACAGGAGCACAAGGACCCATCGGACCTCAGGGACTCACTGGGTCCAGCGGGCCGCAAGGGGTTCCCGGACCTCCGGGGGCGATGGGGCCGCAAGGGCCTCAGGGAGTACCCGGACCAGCCGGTTCTGCTGGTGCAAACGGAACCAATGGAACGGGATTCAACTTCACAGGTCCCTTTAGTACAGTAGTCAGCTACAACGCATACGATGTAGCCACTTACAACGGCTCTACCTATGTTGCGACGGTCGCGATACCTTCAGGTAACCTGACTCCGGATGGGAATCCTTCATGGAGCTTGATGGTCCAAGAGGGCGCTGTTGGCCCCTCGGGTGTTCAGGGGTTGCCCGGGCCTCCGGGACCTTCAACCCCCGGACCTCAAGGGCCACAGGGACCGGCAGGAGTAGCGGGACCGGCAGGACCTGGCGGATATAACGGCGTTCAGCTGTTCGTAGCAAGTGGTATCTGGACAGCTCCGGCCAACATCCAAAACGTCGTAGTCGAGCTCATTGGCGCGGGTGGCGCGGGCGGTGGAGGGTATATTGACCCGGCGATTGCCGGCGGCATAGGGGGTGGCGGGGCATACACCAAGGCCTTCGTTTCCGTGACTCCCGGACAAACATACGCCATAGTTGTGGGGCAAGGTGGAACCGGCACCGGGTCGGCACTGGGACGTCCCGGAGGGGCTTCGGACTTCGAAGACGGCCAGAATACTGTGTTGGCATTCGCAAACGGGGGGCACGGCGGAGATATCCTTGGGACCCCCGGTGCAGGCGGCTCCTCGACCGGCAATCCTGCGCTATTTGCCGCCCCCGGAATTATCGGGTCAACAGGCAATGGCGTATCGTTTGTGCCTAGAGCAACCCAGTACGGCGCGGGCGGAGCCGGCGGCGCGGGCGGAGGGATCGATCCGGGCTCGACCGGCGGCAATGGCGCCGTCCTTATCTGGTGGTAAGAGGGGGATTAGAAAGCGGCTGGAGCGGCCGGTTCTGAGCGAGCGCCGATCAATGGGGAAGTAACCCAGTTTTGGAGCTTCTGTCCGCCTCATCGATAGGCGCGGCGGCGGCCACTCTATTGTTCACGGAACCAATTGAAGAACTCGGCGGCGTAAGTCCATCGAATTGGCGCATGGTCAAACGCGAACGACAGCTCGACCGCGAAAATTAGCGCGTCCAATCGCCATTTGCGCTAGAATGTGGTCGCTGGCTCAACGTATTGCAGACTTCCCTTACCTGGTTCGTACTCTAAGACCTGGATCGACGTTCGCCTTGCACGGCAAAACCTTGCATCCCTTAGCTTCCTCTCTTCCACTGGGTCTGTCCCTGCGTGATAGACAGTGGCCAACGGCACCTATATATGACGGCACTTGTATATGGAGGATGAATGCGGTCTCGACTGCTGTTTTTCGTTGCATGGTTTCTCCTTGGCACTCAGGCTGCGCTCGGCCAGCCATCGCGAAGAGTAGCAATCGTGGAGGCGAATGGGCCGGCTGCGCGCTCGAACGGCGGAATCGCCCAGGCTGAGAGCAGCCTTACCGACGCTCTAACTGCGCAACTCGCCGGCCGCCCGGGATTAACGCTTGTGGACCGTGCGAGTATCGATCGGATTTTGAAGGAGCAGAACTTTCAGAACAGCGACCGCTCCTCAGCCGATACGGCCGTGCGCATCGGCAAACTGCTGGGCGTGGGACAGATGGTGCTGGTGCAGATCGTAAACGTCAGTTTTACGCAGCACCAGAGCACGTCGGGTAACACTACGCAAAACGTCGGCACCATGATCCTCCGGGCCAATGCGCGAATCGTCGACGTGGAGACCGCGGTCATCCTGGCGGAGCCAACGTCTTCGTTCCAGGACAGCGCCGAAATATCTGAAACGCAGAAGTCGGCTGGCTTCCAGTTTGGGACCATGCGCGTGCCTCCGAAGACAAAGACAACCGGTAGCGATCCGAAAGTAGTTCAGGACGCTGAATGGAACAAGGCAGTGCAGGCGGTAACCACCGAACTGGCGGGCAAAATCACTACCGCGTTTGGGAATGCGCCTGTGGCGGCCATGCCGGCGCCGCTGGTGGCAGGCATTGCGAATGGCGCAGTCTACATTAACCAGGGCTCAAATGCAGGCATCAAATCCGGCGACCGCTTCCAGGTGACGCGGGACGTAAGCGTGGGTCTGAACGACCCGGCAACCGGCCAGCCCATGGTGCAAAAACAGCGCATCTGCGTGTTGACGATAACAACGGTGAACGACTCGAACGCATCGGGAAGCTGCGATGGCGGATTGCCACAGAGCAAGGATGTGGCGCAGCCGATGAAGTAGCGAGCGAAAGGCGGAGCTTCGGGTTCTGCCGGGCCTGGTTGTTGTCAGAGCCTCTTTAGCCGCAACGGAAGTATGCTGCAGCCGGCTTTGTTCTGCTGACTAGTCGAAGGGTGCGGACGGGCCTGGGGGCCCGCTGTGCCAACCGGGCTGGAGCCCGGCGCTCCTAATTTGGTTGCGGATGAAAAGCGGCGGATCAGAAATCGGAAAAGATGCCGAAGCTGGCCCCAAGCACAAAGCTCGACATGATTTGGGCATTGCGATCGGCGGCGCGTTCGGCCAGGTCCTGCTGGCGCTCGAAGTCGTGCTTTTGCTCGTCGGCGCGGGCAGTGTAGATGCCGGCCAAGGTGGGATCCTTCGCAGTTCCCTGCCCGGCGGCATACATCTCGGCAACCAGGCGCTGCGCGTGGTAATCGCCCTGATCGGCAGCCTTGTGCAAGAAGACGAAGGCCTGTTTGTAGTCCTGAGCGATGTCGCCTTTGCCCTGGTAATAGATGAGGCCAACCACCATTTGCGCGTTGGCGTCGCCGGCGGTGGCCGCGGCGGTGTAACAGCCAAGCGCGTCCCGATCGCGATGGAACATCAATGCATATTGCCCGATGCGCACGGCGTCGGCGGCATCGAGGCCGGATTTGGGATCGCAGGTGGTCTGAGGTATTGAAGCGGTCCATGTGCCGGTCGCGCCGCCGGGATGATCAGGAGAGCTGTAGATGATTGTGCCCGAGTATTGATCGCCGTGCCGAGAGCCTGCATAGACGGCGGAGACTCCGCCGGTGGTGTCGGTGCGCCTTATGCGGATGTAGTCTGGGTCGTTGCGGTCGACGGTCAGGTTCGCCTTTACGGTGTTGCGCGCGAACCATGTGCCGGTGCCAGTGTTCCCGTTCAAGATCCACGCGGCGTTGCAGGCGCCGTGGTTTTCGCAGACCAGCAGGTTAGAGGGCAGAGCGGTGGAGGCGACCGACTGGGAGGCGGGCGGTGGCGGTGCGGCGGCGACGGAGTCCTGAATGATAGCGGAGAACGTGCCGGTGGAAGGGTAATCGGGATGGCCCGGCCACGACCATTGCACTGTGCCGGAGATTTGGGTTCCTTTGACTATTCCCGAGTATGTTGCTGTAAGACCAGCAGTTGTGCCCGAATCGTCGACGCGCTGGACGACCATGGCACTGCTGTCGAATTTCTGAATGGTGAGATGGGAGGGGGCGGAGTTCGCGGCAGAGGTGGCGGTGCCGGCGATGCCGTTGAAGGTCCAGAGAATGTCGAGATGGGCGTTGGGCTGGCTACACGCGTTGTCAGCGGATTCGCAAACCAGGATGCGCGTGCCGGCGGAGCTTTGGGCCAGGAGTGCCGCGGGGTGAGCAGCCGATCCGAAGGCCAGTACTACGAGCAGGAGAAACTGAGACTTGAGCGAGAGCTGGGGCATGGGACCTCTCACCGTGATTGCGGGGATGGGCTGAGAGTTAACAGTGGAAGCTGACTTGCGAGTACCGGTTGCGATGCCGCAAGTATAACCCGGACGGAACGAGCTGCGGGAGTGATTTGGGAGGCTGAATCAGTTCCGGATGCCCGTCAGCAAGCCCTCGACCTCAGTCTTTTCAGCCGAGCTAAGGCCCAGCAGCGGCGAGCGGGTTCGGCCGCCATAGAAGCCGTTGAAGTCGCAGGCGTACTTGATGCCGGGGATACCGAGGTCGCTCACGACGCGGGCGTTGGCAGCGAGAATGCGGGCCTGCTTTTCCTCGGCCAGCTTCTGGTCGTGGTCCTTCCACGCTAGATAGATTTCGGTGCACGCCTGGGGCGCAAACGCGGCGACTCCGAGGATCGCGCCGGTCGCTCCGGCTTCGAGCGAGGCGAGAACCTTTGACCCAGCACCGCAAAGCACCTGGAAACCGACTTCCTTAATACGGGTTTTGAGGGCGGTTGCAGGCGGCGCCGTGGCGGCGACGGCGGCTCCTCCGGCGAGGTCGTTGGCTGAGACGAAGGTTCCCGCCGGTTCGGGTGCGGGAGTCAACATGCGGGCGGTGACGGCCTCGAATACGGTGGTGACAGTGACGGTGCGGCGGCGCGCCGATTGGGTTGCGGCAACGGTTTCCCTGATCCGGTCGAGGCTGCCGCTCGAGTCCTTGATACCGATGATGTTGGGGTGGTTGGCCAGCTCGGCAACCAGTTCGACGGGAATCTGATACGGGACGAACTTGGGAATGTTGTAAAGGATGACGGGCAGCGGCGACCGGTCGGCAACGCTCTCGAAGTAGTTGCGGACGGCAGCCGTATTGAGTTGGCCGGCGTAGTAGCTGGGTGGACGGACGAGCACTGCGTCAAAGCGGTATTCGGCCGCAGCTTCTGCCATAGCGACGGTCGCGCCCACGCTCTCGCGTCCGACTCCGGCGATCAGAATTTTGTCGGGAGCTGCGGCTTCGGCCGCGACGCGCAGCACCTGGCGCGACTCCTCGTCGTTGAGCATAACGGCTTCGCCGGTTGAGCCGAGTACCAGGATGCCGGCGAGCAGGCTGCGCGAGTAGTGCGCCATGTTGGCCTCGAGTTTGCGGAAGTAGATCCGCTCATCGGGGTAGAACGGGGTGGTGATCGCGGCGTGAATTCCTTCAAGGAGCATGACAATATTGTAGGGCCGATTGGGGTGCTACCGAGGCATTGAATCTGCGATTAGCAACCCTGTGGCCACGTTTCTTTGAGGGTGTGTTTCTGGCTTGGAAACCACTCTTTTTACGGACCCTAGTTACTAAGAATGTTCCACGCGGAACGCGAATTTATAGGAGTTTCTTCCCTGTTTTCCAGAGAGTTTTCCACAAGCGGGCATTTTAGCGAGGTGGTTTTGTGATAGATGGACTGGCAATTGCGCTGGGGCCGGAAGAAGCACGCGTGGGTAGGGAGACCCGCGCTACAGCCAGTCGCCTGCCCGGCTCAAGCCGTGCCGTTGTTACGTTGACTCCCCTACGCGGTTCCGCTGCCCGGAGACGGGCGATACGATCGGGTTTATCTGCCATTCTCCTTGTGCAGGTTTTGGAGCGCGTTGACGGTTGGCTGATGGCGCTGCATGGCGGCGATGCCGTCGGCGGCAGCCATGGCGGCAGCGAGCGTGGTAATGGTCGGAATCCGCGCCAAAACCGCGGCGCGCCGGATGGCTTTCTCGTCAAAGAACGTGTCCTGACCGCGCGGCGTGTTCACGATGAGCTGGATCCGGTCGCCTTTGATAAGGTCGACGGCATTCGGGCGGCCCTCCTTCACCTTAAAGACCCGTTCGACGGTCAGGCCGGCCCTTTCGAGAACGTTGGCCGTGCCCTCGGTCGCGACTATCTTGAACCCGAGATCGACGTAGCGGCGGGCCAGCTCGACCACGGGGTGCTTGTCGGCATCTCGAACCGTAAAGAAGACCGTTCCGCCGGTGGGGAGGATCTGCCCTGCCGAAAGCTGCGCCTTGGCAAACGCTTCGCCGAAGTTTTCGGCCACGCCCATCACCTCGCCGGTCGACTTCATCTCCGGGCCCAGTACTGTGTCGACGCCGGCAAACTTGTTCCAGGGGAAGACCGGCGACTTGACGTAATAGTGCGTGCCGGTTCCCAAGTCGTGGCCCGAGGCGAGCTCGGCAGGCAGCAGCTCGCGCAGTTTGCGGCCGGTCATTAGCCGCGAGGCGATTTTGGCCAGCGGGATGCCGGTGGCTTTGGAGACGTAAGGGACCGTCCGCGAGGCGCGGGGATTGACCTCGATGACGTAGACCTTGTCGTTGCCCTCGGCATCGCGCTGGATGGCGAACTGGAGGTTGACCAGGCCGACAACCTTCAACGCCAGCGCGAGCTTTCTGGTGTAAGTGCGCAGTATATCGAGAGTTTCGGGCGCAATGCCGACTACCGGAAGCACGCACGACGAGTCGCCGGAATGGATGCCGGCCTCCTCAATGTGCTGCATGATGCCGGCGATCAGCACATCTTCTGAGTCGCAAAGGGCGTCGACGTCGACCTCAATCGCGTTTTCGAGAAAATGGTCGATGAGGACGGGGCGCTCCTGCGAATACTCGACGGCCTCGCGCATGTACTGGTCGACGGCCGCGGCGTTGTAAGCAATGACCATCGCCCGGCCACCGAGCACGTAGCTGGGCCGGACAAGCACTGGATAGCCGATGCGCTCGCCGACGCTCAACGCCTCGGCAACGCTGGTCGCCGTCCCGCCCGGAGGCTGCGGGATTGCCAACTCTTCAAGTAGTTTGCCGAAGCGCTTGCGGTCCTCGGCGAGGTCGATGGACTCGGGCGACGTGCCAATGATGGGCA
>Ga0335072_10007759_pt1 | contig 15616 bp, 10 predicted proteins | sample Lox_Sample_21_FD_206725 | JGI IMG/M metagenome (GOLD analysis project Ga0335072, IMG submission 206725) | Soil microbial communities from Loxahatchee National Wildlife Refuge, Florida, United States - Lox_Sample_2.1 | ecosystem: Environmental > Terrestrial > Soil > Wetlands | place: USA... | reverse complement strand
AAGCATCAATTACTATCTGCATCAATTGAAACAAGGTCCTGATGGGAAACTTCATATCTCTCGCGGTTATTCGCCCGAATATCCCAAGCAGCCGACTCCCAATCCCGACTGCAATATCGACCTCGCCTTGCTGCGCTGGGGATGCCAGACGCTGCTCGATATTTGCGACCGCCTCAAAATAAATGATCCGCTGATTCCCAAGTGGAAAGACACGCTGGCCAATCTCACTCCTTATCCGACCGATAAGAATGGACTCATGATTTCCGCCTCGGTCCCTTTTGCCGAATCGCACCGGCACTTTTCGCATCTGCTCATGGTCTATCCGCTCTATATCATGAATCCCGAGCAGCCGGAAAACCGCGATCTCGTGATCAAATCGCTCAACTACTGGATGGGCATGCCCAAAGCCCTTCAGGGCTATTCTTACACGGGCGCCGCTTCCATTTCCGCCTTGCTGGGGAAGGGGAATGATGCGGCCATGTATCTCAATAAACTTCTCGATACCAAGGTTCATCCAAACACCATGTACACGGAAGCCGGACCGGTTATCGAGACGCCCCTGTCGGGCGCCGCATCCATACATGATATGTTGTTGACGAGTTGGGGCGATAGGATCCGGGTTTTCCCCGGCGTGCCCGATTCGTGGAAAGATGTTACCTTTTATCATCTTCGCGCGCAGGGCGCATTTCTTGTGAGCGCCGTTCGCAAGGGAGGGCAGACCCAGTTTGTGCAAATCGAAAGCCTGGCGGGAGAACCGTGCCGGGTGTGGACCGATATGCGGAATCCGGTGACCGATAGTTCCGTGCCGGTCCAATCCGCCGGCGATGGCGTCGTGGAGATCGGATTGAAGAAAGGCGAGTCGGTGACGCTTTATCCCAAAGGTAGCCATCCCGATTTGACCATTGCCGCCGTGGCGGAACAAAAGGATCGATGCAACTACTGGGGTTTTAACGAATCTTCGAAAGGGACGAGTCGGCAGACGGAATAGGGATTTTTCGCGTTCGCCCATCTGGAAAAAGTGTAGTGCATAAAGTGGCAATATTTTCAAACGGTATCGCCCTCCGTATCCAGGAGCAAAAATAAATGCGTTTTTTGAATTGGAACCATCGAAAAGTTCAGAATCTCACCCCTTGGAAATTTGGATGTTTATCGCAGCGAGAGTGTTTATGAGCTTCGGAATCGGCATCCTAGCGATGATCTACTTCCCCGATATTGCCGAATGGCTGGCGGTGCCATCTATTATTATTGGCCTTATCCTGCTTATTTTTGCTGCCAAAGGCCTTTTCCGTAAGACCAATTTAAATTAGCCACTGCCCACCCTTTGCTAATTTTGATATAGATACTATTTTGAGGTAAGCTTACCTATCTCATGGCCCAGGAACCGAAGCCATCTTCCCCCGGCGCCGGACGCGCCGGGCCGGACCCGCTCGTGATTGCGCCCGCCGGCGAGATTAAAAATAAACCCGATCCTCAAGCGGCGGAACTTATCAATTTCAGCCCAACGATGGCCAATGAAGCCAATTTGTCCGTCGGCAAATCCGATGCCGCCATCTTAAGGCGGCGCGCCACCATGCGCTGGGTCGCCGCCCTTGGTTCGCTGACCCTTTTTGCCGCCGTCTTATTTCTCGGGCCTGGCCTCTACCGCGATTTCAAATCGTGGCGCGCCGCCGTTCTCGCGCTCAAGGGCGAGCAACTTGTCCAAAAGAACCAAATAGAGGAGGCCATCGTCACCATTCATTCCGCCTTCATGCTCTCGCCCGATTCTCCCGAAGTTTTGCGGGCCATGGCGCAAATTCTCACCGCGCTCAACGTTCCCGACGCCATGGCCTATTGGAATTGGCTCCTGGAGACCAAAGACGCCACCGACGATGACCGCCGGGCCGCCGCCGAATGCGCCATGCAGAACGATTTCTATGAGGAGGCTTCCCACATCATCCGCGATCTCCTTTTGCGCAATGACAAAGATGCCCGCAACGAGCTTCTCGCCGCGCGGTGGGCGGTCCAGCGCGGCACCCCGGCGCAAACGATGCACTTCGCAACGCGAGCCGTTGAGGATGATCCCACTTACCCGCCCGCCGTTCTCTTTCTCGCCGTCCAGGAACTGGGCAATCCTTATCTCCATCAGAAAGGCATCGATTCGCTCTTCAATCTGGCCGGCTCCAATGACAGCGATGGTCTCAAAGCGCTCCATTATCTTTCCTTCGATGCCACTCTCAAACCGGATGAAATCGACCGCGTCATCGCCCGGCTTCATTCCCATCCTCTGGCTGGCGAATTTGAACGCATCGCCGCGATGACCCTCGAGATCAAGCGTCATCCCGGGCAAAAAGAAGCGTTGATCAGCCAGGCTATTGCCGCGCATCAAAACGCCGCCCCCGCCGACATCGCCACCTTTATCGAATGGCTCAATAGCCATGGCGGTGCGGCGCGCGTTCTCAAATTCATTTCCCGCGAACGGGCCCTTTCGAACCCGGACATTTTTTCCGCATATATAGATGCGCTGGGCAGTCTCCAACGATGGGCTGATCTTAAAGAAATGCTCACCGGCATAACCGTTCCGCTCGATGCTTCCCTGGTCGAAGTCTATTTGTCGCGTTGCTCCGCTGAAACGGGCGATGACGAGGGCGCCGAACTTCACTGGCAAAAAGCCGTGGCCTCCGCCGCCTACGACCCGGCTGAGAGCCTGCACCTCGCCCTCTACGCCGAAAAATTCGGCCAAAACGAACGCGCCGCCGCCATTTACCGCACCCTCACTCAGGATCCTCTCATCGACCGCATCGCCTATCTCGGCCTTTTACGGGTTTTGGACGGCCAGGACACGCGGACGCTGCGCAATATTCTCGACCAAATGGTCGCGCGCTGGCCCAGGGACCGCGACATCGCCAGCCAGGACATCTACTACAATCTTCTCCTGAACGACCGCGTCCAGGACATGCATCAGCGCGCTGCCAGCATTCTCGCCGACGATCCCTACAGCGTTTCTCACCGCACCAACGCCGCCTTAGCCTGCCTCCGGTCCAACGATCCTGCCGGCGCTTTCCACGTCTATAGCGGCGTGACCATCGATTGGCGCCGTGTCTCTCCGCCCGATCTCGTCATCTACGCCGCCACGCTCAACGCCAACGGGAATGCCGCTGCCGCGCGCCGGCTTCTTGTCTCGGTCGACCGCAACGCCTTGTGCCCCGAACTGCGCGATCTTATCAAATCGATTTAAGGGGATCGATCAGCTCAAAACGGAACGCTCGACGACATTTATATGCTCAATCAATGCCAGTCGGGAAGTAGTTGCGGCGCAACATCCATCATACATCCAGCAATGCCTCCCAGGCAAAGTACGCCCAAAATCAGACATGAACCATACCAAACTCCACGTTCTTTTACCGTTAAGAAAAATATAAAATGACCCAGGCAAATGGCTATACATAGGAGCCCGAGTCCAAGAAGAAAAATGCCGGAGACGCCCAAGTAATTTCCTGACACTTTAAAGAATCCTTCAAAAAGCGTAAGGGGAGAGGAAAAGAGCGAGTTAATAAAAAGAGAGATGAACGAGCCCACGGTTTGCGGTAGAGATCCGCTTGATATCGATATTTCTCCAATTTTATAGGAGGTATTATCGCTATTAGGTATCATAAAGCCCCCAATGACGCCCGAAAACCAGACTGTACCATACCAAATAAGAATACGTTTCCAAACGGGAGGCGCATGGACCGGTTTGACCTGTATGTTTTCCATTGAATGAGGAGATAATTAAGACCCTGGGATTTTATCTGAAAATGATACCTGACATCTTTATTTAGACGGCAGAACAGCTTCACCGCAAAGAGAATCTGCCGTGTGTGCAGCACGTGCCGTTCGCAGACCTCTTTTCGATGTGCCCCACATCTGCTTTCCTGATAATCTCTAGCTCCATCTTCCGCCGGAATGAGTCCTTCCCAAAAATCGAAAAACGACCTCTCTCTCACCCGGTTTTGGATCGTCGCGATCACGCTCATGGCTCTGGCGCTCGGGGGGGCGACCGAATTGGGGGCTCAGACCATCGTGGCCGCGGTGACCGCCTTTATCCTTTTGGCCGCGCCTCCCCGGCATTCTCTGGGCACGTGGCCCAACATCCTTTTCGCCGCCTTTTTTATTCTCTCTCTCTCCGCCTGGCTTCCCGCCGCCTGGTTTCCGGAGCCGCTCTGGCGGCAACAACTCACGGCCGATCTTCAATTTTCCCTGCCCGTGACGCGCACCCCGCAGCCTTATCTGACCACCCAAGCCTGTGCGCTTCTCCTGATCGGTCTTGTCTGGGCCTATAATCTTTTGAGTCAGCGCTGGAACCGCGCCCAGCGCTTGCAGGCCGTCTCTCTGCTTGTGCTCGGCGTCGCCGTTCTCGCTTCGGTCTCCGTCCTGGCTTATACCTTCGGTTTCCATATTCCCGGCTGGAAACAGGAACAAAACCGCGGCTGGTTTCCCAATCGCAACCAGACCGCCGACGTGCTGGCGCTGGCCGGCATCCTCAACTACGCGCTCGTCGTGGAGCGCCTGCGCAGGCAGGACCGTGCCGGCTGGTTCTGGCTTGCCACCCTTTTGCCCATCGGCGCTGCTCTTGTCGTCAGTTATTCCAGGTCCGGAATTATTCTGTTCTTTGCCGGCATCGCTCTTTGGCATCTCTGGCCCGGTTCACAACGGCAATCGGCCAAACAGATCGCTTTAAGCGTCAGCCTCATCTTGATCCTTCTGGCTCTCTTCCTTCTGTTCGGCGGGGAGACTCTCGCCCGGTTTCAAAGCCGTCCGGGCACGGATGTTTCCCACGCCACGAACGTCGACGCCGGTTTTCGCCTCTCGATTCAGAAGGATGCTCTTCGCTTTTCCCTTCAGGCCCCCTGGCTGGGCGTCGGCTTGGGTAATTTCGAGGCTCTTTTTGCCACGGCGCGCCACGATTCCGCCAACCAAAGCCGGGCTGTTCACCCCGAAAGTGACTGGCTCTGGACCGCTTGCGAAATGGGCTGGCCGGCGGTTCTGCTTTTGCTGGCGGGAACCGGCTGGTGGTTGCGCCAATGCCTTCCTTTCGAGCCTGAGAAACGGGGCGAATCGTTGCGCCGCGCTTTGGTCATCGCGGTTCTGATGTTTCTTTTGCATGGCTTGGTCGATGTTCCCGGCCATCGCGTCGGTTCGCTTTGGTTTGCCCTCCTTCTGGCCAGCCTCGCGCTTCCCCCTTCCGGACGGCTCGAAATACCCGAACATTTTCTCCTCACTGCCTTGCGCCCGGCGGCACTTTTTTTCCGCGGCGTGGCGCTGCTCATCCTGGTGGTGGCTGGTTGGTGGGCTTCCTCGCTCAATGCGAACCTCGGCATGGGAATCGTGTCCGCCGGCAGCGCCGATTCTGCGCAGGACAGCCTTGGCGACGACATCTATCAAGCTGCTTTTCGCGGCGACTGGTTTCCGCCCACCACCGCCGGTCTGGCGCAGCTTCATGCCCGCATTGCCGACATGATCGCCCAAAGACAGGCCGACGAAGTCGCGGAACTGACCACCGCCGCGCTCAAAATCGCGCCGCTCGACTGGACCCTGTATTTCCAGCGCGCCGGGGCCGAAGTTTACCTGCCGGGCCGTCTTTCCCAGGCCGGCGCCGATTTCCTGGTCGCCCGCGCCCTGGAGCCTCATTGGCCGAAACCGTGCTTCGACGAAGGCGTGATCTGGCTCGCCGTCGATCAACCCGACCTCTGCATGGACGCCTGGCAGGAGGCGCTTCGCCGCGATCCCGCCTCCAGCCACGATCTTTTCGCCGACATGATGCGCGCCTCGGAGGCCAACGACCTTGTCCGCGAAGACCTCGCCGGTCTGGCCGTGACCGATACCGGCTATCTTCTCATCTTTCTCGATAACGCCACGCCGAAAGAAACCGAAAGTATCATCGCCCATTTCCTCGCCATCGATCCGGACTTGAAAACTCTCAGCCCGGCTCAGCGCGGGACCGTCTTCGCCGATTGGTGGCGCGCGGGCGACCAGGCTGCGCTTATCGGCCATCTTCTTGATCATCCCGAATGGCAAAAACAGGGCTGGCCCTGGCTCGCCCGTTTCTACGCCCGCCAAAAAGATTTCCCGCGCGCCTGGCAAGTCATCGCCGCCCGCGCCGTTCTTCCCACGTTGCCCGCCGATAACACCGGCCAGGCGCTCGCCGATCTCGAGCGCTCCTTCTACGCTACTCCCGATAACACCGCGGCGGGGCTTGTCCTTCTCCAGGCCGAACTCAGGGCGGGAAAAATGGAGGATGCTCTCGATACCGTCCGCGCCGTGGAAAAAAATCCCGATTGTCCTCCCTGGCTCTCTTCCTATGAAGCCCAGCTCTGGGCCGCCAAACAACAATGGGAACTTGCCTGGGATGCCTGGAGCCGGAATGATAATCGCTAGAGTATACTAGATCCATGTCCGTAATAAGGAGCATCGTATGAGTAAATCGAGACTCGTGGTGTTTGCCCCTGGGGATTGCGTGGATCATTTTTTTCCTGTCCGGCTCATGGTGCCCATGATAGGGGAACAGGCGCAGAAATGCGCCGGTTTACGCGACTGACCAACGGTTTTTCAAAAAGGTGGAGAACCATGAGCATTCTGTTGCGCTTCATTTCATGCATTACAACTTTTACTGGATACACAAGTCGCTTCGCGTCACTCCCGCCGTGGAAGCAGGTATCGCGGACAACGTTTGGAGCTTGGAGGAAGTGGTTGCGCTATTGGATTGAAAGCCTAAAATGACCTTGTGATCTCAGAACGTTGGAAAAAACTATTTTCCACTGAGCCCTGCGGGCGCTGGATGTTTCTGACGATAGGTATAAACATCGGAATAAATCTGCCAGTAATTTGTGGCCTGATGCAAGAAGGGCCAGAATTTGGCGCTTTGCAGATTGGCGGCTTTGCTTGTTGGATAATCGCCCTATCTAAGGAACAAGAAGCTCAGCACAAGAGGTCGCGCGAGGATAAGGCCGCGAAAGAGGGCGGGATTTCAAACTGATACACTGCCGCCAAGCCAACGCCCTTGACGAAGTGAACAGCAATGGAAAGAATGGCAAAGTTTCGTCCGGTTTCGAAAGCCATTCTCATCGTTCCCAAGTGCAACTTGGGAACGAGGGAAGAAATGCCCTTCCGGACCGACGCGATCCGGGAACCCCGTTGTGGGCGCTTGCCCTGGTCGGTCTGGCCGCGCTCGGCGCTTACGCCAACAGCTTTTCGGGCCGGTTTTTCTTCGACGATTCCCGCGCCATCCAGGATAACCCCAGCATCCGCCGGTTCTGGCCGCCCTGGTCGCCCTTGTTGCCTCCCAGCGATTTGACCGTCGGCGGCAGGCCCGTTCTCAACCTCAGTTTCGCGCTGAACTACGCCGCCAACGGCTTGTCGGTTTGGGGTTATCATGCCGTCAATCTCGCGATCCACATCCTGGCCGGGTTGACTCTCTTCGGCCTCACGCGGCGCACGCTTCTCCAGCCGGTGTGCCGGGAAAAATTCGGCGCCGATGCCTTGCCGCTGGCTCTGGCCATCGCTCTTCTCTGGACGCTCCATCCGCTCCAAACCGAAGCGGTGACCTACATTTCCCAGCGGGCCGAGTCGCTGATGGGTCTCTTTTACTTGCTCACCCTTTACGCCTTTGTTCGCGCGGTTGGTCCCGCCCGGCCGCGCTCATGGTTCGTTGTCTGCGTGGCGGCATGCTTCCTGGGCATGGCGACCAAGGAAGTGATGGCCACGGCTCCGTTCATGGTGCTCATTTATGACCGGACCTTTGTAGCCGACAGCTTTCGCGAGGCTTGGCGTCAGCGGAGCCGCCTTTACATCGCCCTTGCCGCCTCCTGGCTGATGCTGATCTGCGCCTTGCCCGGCGCTGGTCATCGGGCCGTTGGGTTTGAGCAAGGCGTGACGCCGTGGAGTTACGCGGCCACCGAATGCGGCGCCATCCTCCATTATCTGGCGCTGGTTTTCTGGCCCCATCCGCTCGTGATCGATTATGGCCTGAATAGGACTCACGATCTCCGCCAGGTCTTGCTCCCGGGATTGATCCTCGCGGTTCTTGGAGCCGCCACCGTGATCGCTTTCGCGCGCCGTTCCCTCATCGGTTTCGCGGGCCTCTGGTTTTTTGTGATCCTGACCGTCACCTCCAGCGTCATTCCGGTGGCGGCATCTCCGATGGCGGAACACCGGCTCTACCTTCCTCTCGCGGCGCCGGTCGCGTTGGTGGTGCTCGGTCTCTATTCCTGGATCGGACGCCCGGCGCTGGCCCTCGCGGCGGCGCTGGCGGCTCTCTGCGGTCTCCTCACGTTCCAGCGCAATGAAGATTACCGGTCGGAGATCACGCTCTGGCGGCAGGCGGTCGATTTTAACCCCGGCAATGCGCGGGCTCACAACAACCTCAGTTACGTTCTTCTGCAAAAAGGGCATGTGGATGAGGCGATTGCCCAAGGCCAGAAAGCCCTCGCCATCGATTCCAGTTTCGCCGATATCCACAACAACCTCGGCAACGCCTTTCTGCGCAAGGGGCGGATTGGCGACGCGATGACGGAATACCGGAAGGCGCTGGAAATCGATCCCGCTTACGCGGGAGCCTGCTACAATCTCGGAAATGTTTTCCTGCAGGAAGGACAAACGGAACAGGCGGTGACCCAGTATCAAGAGGCGCTGAAAATCGATCCGGACTACGCCGCCGCCAGCAACAATCTCGGCAAGGCGTTTATCATCGAGGGACAAATCGACGCCGCCATGAGCCAGTTTGAAAAAGCCGTGGAGGACGATCCCCATAGCGCCGAAGCCCGCAACAATTATGGCAATGTCCTCTTGCAAAAAAGCCGGACCGGCGATGCGATTGCCCAATATCGGGAGGCCCTGAGAATCGATCCCGCCTTCGCCAATGCTTATAATAATCTCGGCAAGGCCCTCCTGGACGAAGGTCAAGTGGACGAAGCCATCTTGCAATTTCAGGAGGCGATCCGTTTAAAGCCTGACTATGCCGAAGCGCAAAGTAATCTGGCCAAAGCGCGGGCCAGGGCGGCTTCCGATAAAAATTCCAAAACGTGAAATTCCTCCACGTCATCCATTCGGTCAATCCGCAGGGCGGCGGCCCCATCGAAGGTATCCGGCAACTCTCCGCCGCGCTGCTCGAACTCGGCCACCGTGTCGATGTGCTCAGCCTCGATGCTCCCGATTCTCCCGGCGTCGACGGCTTTCCGCTGCCCCTTTTTCCCCTCGGCACGGGTCGCCGCGGTTACGGTTATTCCGCGCGGGTGCTTCCCTGGCTGATCCGGCACGCCTGCCACTATGACTTCGTCTTGGTCAATGGCCTCTGGCAATACGGCAGCTTCGCTGTCTGGCGCGCTTCCCGCCAAACCCAGCTCCGCTATGGCGTTTTTCCCCACGGGATGCTCGATCCCTGGTTCAAGCGCCATTATCCGCTCAAGCATCTCAAAAAGCTCCTCTACTGGCCTTGGGCCGAATACCGGGTCCTGCGCGATGCCGAGGTGGTTTTTTTCACCTCCGACGAGGAACGCCTTGCCGCCCGCGAATCCTTCCGCCTCTATCGCTGCCGGGAGCATGTCCTGGGCTACGGGATCGCCCCGCCGCCTGCCGATGCCCCGGCTTGCCGGGCCTCATTCGAACAGAAGTTTTCCATCCCTCCGGTCACACGGCCCCTTCTTTTTCTTGGCCGGATTCACGAGAAAAAAGGCTGCGATCTCCTCCTGCGCGCGCTCCATGACATCCTTTCATCGCGCGATTGCCCCACCCCGCCACTCCATCTCATCATGGCCGGTCCCGCCGATGATGCCTATGGCCAGCGCATGCGCGAATTAAGCCGCCAGCTTGGACTTGAAAACCACGTGACCTGGACTGGTATGCTCGCCGGCGAGATCAAATGGGGCGCTTTCTACGCCACCGATGCCTTCATCCTCCCCTCTCACCAGGAAAACTTTGGGGTTTCCGTGGTGGAAGCCCTGGCTTGCGGCCTGCCTGTTCTCATTTCCGACCGGGTCAATATCTGGCGCGAGATTTCCAGTGATCAGGCCGGATTGGTCGAAACCGACGATCTGGCCGGTACCATCCGCCTTCTCCGCCGCTGGGCCGCGCTGCCGCCGCCCGAGAAGGACTCGATTCGAATCAATGGCCGCCTTTGCTTCGAAAAGCGATTTCATGTCAATTCGGTGGCTATAAATTTAATAAATTGTTTAAAAGGCTAACCATGGATTATTCCCTTAGAATGAGAGCATTGCGACAATAACGGCATACAGATTAACAGTTCAAAATGATACAACGTGGTTGACGTTTTGCAGATTAGTGTTATAAAATGATACATGCTTCTCAGAGGGTCTATGCCCAGCCGTGCTTGCTTGGTTGCCGTTGCCTATTGTGCCTTGGGAACCGCCGCTAGCGCCCAGATTACGGGTCTGGACGCCATCTTTGTATCGCAAGATACCGGGGATATCGATAACATCGATACGGCCACCGGTTCTTCAACGATACTGTACGTCGCTACGGGGATGAATTGGAACGGCGCCGCTTACGATGCTCAAAACGGCTTGGTTTACATCGACGACATCGGTTCAACCACCTATGAAGCCAATAAACCCATTACCAACACCATTTATAGTTTTAATCCCGTTACTGACGCGCTGGCTGAGGTTGGTACCATCACCGGACAGTCGGCATTTACCGGGGCGGGATTCCATAACGGCCTCTATTATGCGATCGGATCTGGTTCCGATGACTTGGTGACATATAATTTATCGGGACATTCAGGGACGGGAAACATCGCGATGAATTCAAGCCAGGTCTTGGGTGGGCTTGGGACCTCGGGCGGACAAACCATCACCGGAGTGTCGCTGGGTGATCTCGATTTCGTTGGGAATACGCTCTACATTTCCGCCGGCGTCGTGACCAGTACCAATACCAACGCCGGAATCTCCTCCACCTACACCCTTTACAAATACACCAACGTCAACAACACGAGCGCGACTGGGATGGCGGCCAATTTCCCTATTTCCGAGGGTACTACTAACGTTGGTGTTGGTGTCGCCTACGATTTCAATTCGGGCAAATTGATTATGTTTAATGACCAAGTCACCAACGACGCTGGATCCATCTGGCAGATTAATCAGACCAATGGCGCCCAGACAAAATTAGGTACCTTAACCGGCCCAGCCGCTGCGGGAGGAGCCGGGGATTGGACCATCGTTCCCGAGCCAAGCACTTACGCTTTTTGGTCCATGATCCTCGTTTTCGGACTGGTTTTTTCTCACCGGGCTCTGCGTTACCGGCAGGAGGGGCTCTCCGGCGATGAAATCAGTGAGAATGATGGATAATTGGTGATTTTTCGCGGGCCGAAAATAGCGGTCATCGAAGTGAAAAATCGGCCCAAGACGCCGGCAGATTGGTCCACGCAAAAACTTCCTTGCGTGTTCAAGACCTACCCGTTGTCTCTGCCGAAAACCTCGGTCTTGAGCGCCGAATCATTTGATCCGGAAGAAGCCTCGTTTTCGCTATCGAGCAGAATATTGGCATAGGCGCCGGGATTACCAGCCTCATGAATTTTGACAAACCAGAAATATTTTTTGACTGTGGCGCCGGTATCTGATTTGACGCTGGCGGCCAGGACGAAATCCCCACGGGACGGAACCGCGATGGTAAACTTTCCTCCCAAGTCGGTGGTCGCGCCGGCTACCGGCCAGGGAGCGAGCGCATCGGCATAGTACTCGCCGCCGGTGAAGTAGTCATGGCGTTCGATCAAAGTGTCGAGGAAATCGCGCGCCTGCGCCTCCTTGTCGAGGGCTGCGCTGAATTTGTCGGTGCCGACGGCGGCGCTCCGTTCCTGGAGGGCCTCGTCCTCGTCTTTTTTGGCGCGGTCGATCCGGGGCTTGAGGAGGCGAATCTCCGCGGCGACGCGGGCTTGTTTTTCCGGGAGCCAGCGGGCCATCAATTCCATGGGAATCACGTTAATCTGGACGCCGGAAAAATCGGCCAATTCGCCATCCTTCGCGGCGATAAAAACCTGGCCGGTGATAGTGGTCTTGGCCGCGGACGCGTAATCGGACGAGGCCTTGATCTTGATCCGCGTTAATTCTCCCTCGATCCGACGGTCTTGTTCATCCAGATCGGCTTCAACCTTGGCTGCTTCCCGGTTTTCGGCATCGATCCGGGCCTTCTCCGCAGCCTGCTCGGCGCTGAGCGCGTTGGGATCGTGACCGTATTTTTTTTGGATCTCATCGGGAAGATTGTCGAAAGGAATGGTGACTGTTTCCGTATACCGAATGGTGATGCCGTCACTGCCAGTTTTTTGGACTTTGTAATCCTGGTAGACTTTCCCGTCTTTGGTGGTGAGGTCATCCGCCAATCCTGGGGAACAAACCGGGATTAATCCTAGAACGATGAGGCATATGGCATGCCGAACGGCCATGGCTACTTTTGATAAGAGTACTAAAGCGCCTGCGGGAATTTTTCGAGCTGGTAACACTCGATGATATCGTCGGCCAGGTATTCGGTGAAATCGCCGAGACGGATACCGCATTCGAGACCGGCGCGGACTTCGCTGACATCGTCCTGGAAGCGCTTGAGGGTGACGATCGCGCCGTCGTAGATGGGCTGGCGTCTGCGCAGAACGCGGGCGCGTCCGTTGCGGACGACGCGTCCGTTCTGGACGCTGCACCCAGCGACGGGAAATTTAGAGAGTTGGAAGACCTGCTTAACGACGGCGGTTCCAAGCATGGTTTCGCGCAACTCGGGATCGAGCAGACCGGCCATGGCTTCCTTCACCTGGTCGATAAGTTCGTAGATGATGCTAAAAAGTTTGATCTGGACGCCCTCGCGCTTGGCCGCATTGGCGGCGGCGTTATCGGTGCGGGTATTGAAGCCGATGACGATGGCTTGAGAGGCTTTGGCCAGGAGAATGTCGGATTCTGAAATCGCGCCTACCGACGAGGAGACAATTTCAAGGTCAACCTTCTTGCTTTCGATTTTTTTGAGGGAAGTGACGATGGCTTCGGCTGAACCCTGGACATCGCATTTGATGACAAGCTTAAGGACTTTGCGTTGTTCATCGGCAATGGCTTCGAAAAGGTTTTCCAGAGTGATCTTGGGCGGCGCCTCGAGTTTGCCGAGGCGGATCTTGGTGCGGCGGTCCTCGGCCAGCTCACGGGCTTCGCGTTCGTTTTTCAAGACGTCGTATTCCTCGCCGGGCACCGGCGCTCCATCCAGTCCGAGAACTTTGACCGGGATCGAGGGGCCGGCTTCTTTGACATTTTGACCGAGATCATTGATCAAGGCCTTGACTCGCCCATAGCAAGGCCCGGCCAGAATCGCATCACCCACGTGAAGGGTGCCGTGCTGCACGAGGACGGTGGTCGTGGGGCCGCGTCCCTGCTCATATTGCGCCTCGATGACAGCGCCCCGGCTGAGGCCGCGCGGATTGGCCTTGAGTTCAAGGATTTCGGCTTGCAGAAGCATCATTTCCAGGAGTTTTTCAATGCCGATGCCTTTGGTCGCGGAAACTTCGCAGATAATGGTGTCGCCGCCATATTCCTCGGGGACGAGTCCCTGTTCCTGAAGCTGGCCTTTGACACGGTTGAGATTCGCGCCGGGAAGGTCGATTTTGTTGAGGGCAACCATGATCTGGACTTTGGCGGCGCGAGCGTGGTTGATGGCTTCGATGGTGGTGGGCATGATGCCGTCATCGGCGGCGACGACCAGGACGACGATATCGGTGATATTGGCGCCGCGGGCGCGCATGGCGGTGAAGGCCTCGTGGCCCGGGGTGTCGAGAAAAGTGATGAGATTGTTGCCCCGTTTGACGGTGTAGGCGCCGATGTGCTGGGTGATTCCGCCCGCCTCGCCGGCCGCGACATGCGCCTTGCGAATGGCGTCAAGCAAGGAGGTTTTGCCATGATCGACGTGACCCATGAAGGTGATGACGGGCGGGCGGGATTGAAGTTCCGAGGGAACGACCGGTTCAGGCTTGGGCGGCGCGACAATTTTGACCGGAGCGTGAACCTGACCGGCGCCTTTCTCGCGTTTTTCGATCTCGAAGGCAAAACCGAGTTTGGAGCAGAGTTTACGGGCGACTTCTTCCTCCACCGCCTGGTTAGCGCTCGTGAAGATATTCATTTCCATCAGGTGATGGATAATCTGATAGGGTTTGAGCCCGAGTTTGACGGCAAGGTCTTTAACGATGATCGGCGGTTTGACAACGACGATTTTATCCTGAAGCTGGCGGGCGGCCAGGGTGGCGTCATCGGTTGCCGGGACATGATTTTCCGTGGGGGACTGGGACTTGACCGGGATGGCGGGGACAGCGGCCGGAACCGGGTCCGGTTGAGGAGCAACAAGTTCCGGAATCACCGCCGCCTTTTCCGGTTTATTCCCAGCCAAGCGCTGCTCGGAGGCGGTGAGAGCCGGCTGGGGCGCCGGGTCCTTGGGCTTAGCCGTCTCCTTAACCTTCGGGTCAACCGCCTTTGGGGACGCAGCCGCAGCCTTGGCAGCCGCCTTAAAAGGTTTGGCGGCCGTCTTGGGCTTGGAATCGCCCGATGCGGCTTTCTCCGCCGTCTTTTTGGCCGGCGCGGAAGCTGTCATATCAGATCGATCCTTGGTTTTTTTTTCGGGTTTGTTTTTGGGCATGCGGAAGGGGGTACTGGAAATTAGCTTTGTGCCGGACCTTGTAAATCCCGGGCCTTTTCGTGAATTTTCCGGGCGGCTACGGGTTCAAGATCGGGAACAGCGCCGATGAAATCGTCCGTGTCAACTTCGGCAATGCCCTCGACGCTAAGGAATCCGCCCCGCACAATCTTTTCGGCCATGGCGGGTTCGATCTCAAGGGTATGGGCGAGCGCTTCGCTGGCTTTGGCTAATTTTTGTTCGAAGCCGAGCGCGGCGACTTCTTCTTCCTTTTTGACGTCGATCTCCCAACCGGTCAATTTTTGGGTCAGGCGCGCGTTCTGGCCACGGCGTCCGATGGCGAGCGAGAGATTTTCCTCATCGACCAAAACGGTCACCTTTTTGGCCCCTTCGTCAACTTCGAGCGTCTTGAGTTTGGCGGGTTTAAGCGCTTCGATCACGAGTTCGCGAATATTGGGAGACCATTTAAAGAGATCGACCTTTTCATTGTTGAGTTCGCGGACGATATTTTTCACCCGGGCGCCGCGCATGCCGACGCAGGCTCCCACCGGATCGACCTTTTCATTGGCCGACCAGACTGCGATCTTGGTGCGGTAGCCGGCCTCGCGGGCCATGGCCTTGATTTCGATTGTTTTGTCGTTGAGTTCGCTTACTTCGAGTTCAAAAAGCTTGCGGACAAAGTTGGGATGGCTGCGCGAAAGAATGATTTCCGGCCCGCGGGGCGTATTCTCCACGGTCAGAACGTAGGCGCGAATCCGTTCGCCGGGGGTGTATTCTTCCGTGGGCACCCGTTCGCGCGCAGGCATCACCGCCTCGAATTTACCAAGATCAATGATGACATCCGAGCGCTCGAAACGGCGAACGGTGCCGGTGACAATCGCGCCCATGCGGTCTTTGAATTCGTCGAAGATCATCGTGCGCTCATGACTGCGGAGGGTCTGATTGAGGGCCTGCTTGAAGACCTGCGCGGCAATGCGTCCGAGATCTTTGGTGTTGACGT
>Ga0335072_10007756_pt1 | contig 15621 bp, 16 predicted proteins | sample Lox_Sample_21_FD_206725 | JGI IMG/M metagenome (GOLD analysis project Ga0335072, IMG submission 206725) | Soil microbial communities from Loxahatchee National Wildlife Refuge, Florida, United States - Lox_Sample_2.1 | ecosystem: Environmental > Terrestrial > Soil > Wetlands | place: USA... | reverse complement strand
GAGTACGAGGGCACGTACCCGTTGCCGGAGGCTCAGCTCGACCGGTTCCTGCTCAAGCTGGCGGTCAACGTGCCGGACCGGGACGCCGAGATCGACATCCTGGCCAGGCACGCAGCCGGTTTCGACCCGCGCGATCTGCGCGCCGCCGGGATCCGTCAGGTTGCCAGCGCCGCCGACCTGGCGACTGCGCGCGCCGGGGTTGGCCGGGTCCGGGTGTCGGCCGAGGTGACCGGTTACATCGTTGACATCTGCCGCGCCACGAGGACATCCGCCGCGGCGGACCTTGGCGTGTCACCCCGAGGCGGTACCGCGCTGCTGGCAACCAGCCGTGCATGGGCCTGGCTATCCGGCCGTGATTACGTGACGCCCGATGATGTCAAAACGCTGGCACGGCCAACATTGCGACACCGTGTCAGGCTCCGGCCCGAGGCCGAGCTTGACGGCGTGACGTCGGACGGCCTGCTCGAAAGCGTGCTCAGCTCTGTTCAGGTGCCGAGGTAACAGCCTGTGGCAGTCACCAGACGCGCGGCTCTCGTCGCGCTGATCGGCACCCTGGCGGCCGCGGCGTCGCGCTCGATGGCCGGGCTGCTCGCCGTCGACGGCGTCATTCTTGCGGCAATCGCACTCGACCTGGTTCTCGCGGCCAGCATCAGGCAGCTGACGCTCAGCAGGTCTGGCGACACCACGATCCTGCTTGGTCAGCAGGGGACGGCGACGCTGACGATCGGCAATCCGGGCCGGCGCCAGTTGCGCAGTGTTGTGCGCGACGCCTGGCAGCCCAGCGTTCAGGCAACCGGCCCGGTTCGCGTCGTGGTCCCGGCAGGCGGCCAGGTGGTGGTGAACACCACGCTCGCGCCGACCCGGCGTGGCGACAAGGCTGCCGGACGGGTGACTGTCAGATCGCTCGGCCCGCTTGGCCTTGCGGCCAGGCAGGCAAGCCGCACGGTGCCGTGGACCGTGCGGGTACTGCCGCCGTTCCTGAGCCGCAAGCATTTGCCGGAGAAGCTGGCGGTCCTGCGCCAGCTTGGCGGACAGCACCAAAGCCTGATAAGGGGCCAGGGCACCGAGTTCGACTCGCTGCGCGAGTACGTGATCGGTGACGACGTCCGCTCGATCGACTGGCGGTCGAGTGCGCGTCGCGCGGAGGTTTTGGTGCGCACGTGGCGGCCCGAGCGCGACCGCCGCATCGTCATCGTTCTCGACACGGGGCGCACCTCTGCGGGACGCGTCGCAGGGGCGCCCCGGCTCGACACTTACCTCGATGCAGCGCTGCTGCTTGCGGCGATCGCCGAGCGCGCGGGCGACCGGGTCGATCTCATCGCGGTGGACCGTCAGGTCCGGGCTAGGGTCATCGGCGCCAGCCGGACGCAGGTGCTGGCCAGGATGACGGACGCGATGGCAGCGCTCGAGCCCGAACTTAGCGAGTCGGACGGCGGCCTGATCGCCAGCACGCTGCTCGCGGCAGCCCGGCAGCGGTGCCTGGTCGTGATCCTGACCGACCTCAACTCCACGGCGCTGGAACTTGGGCTGCTCCCTGCCATCCCCTTGCTGGCGGCCCGGTACCGGCTGCTGGTCGCGGCGGTCGCCGACCCGCGGGTGGCTGAGCTGGCCGCGGCGCGAGGCGACGCGGCCTCGGTGTACCAGGCGGCCGCGGCCGAGCGCGCGCGCGCCGAGCGCGCCGGGGTGGCCGCCCGGCTAAGCCAGGCCGGGGTCGGTGTCGTTGACGCACCGCCGGACCGCCTGCCCGCCGCGCTCGCGGACGCTTATCTCAGTCTCAAGAGTGCCGGGCAGCTTTGACGACGACCATGACGATCACAGCTAGGCCGACAGCCGCCGTCAGGCCTGGCCAGTGCCACTCGCGGACAGTGCAAGTCGGGAACAGTGCCACTCGCGGACAGTGTCAGCCGCGAACCGGCACTTGCTCGGGCGCCTCGCTGATGTCGGCTGACAAACCAAGGCGTTGCGCCCGGCGGCCCGCCAGCGTCACGTACGTCAGGAAGGTGACCTCGGCAATCGCCCCGATGCCGATCCGGATCCATACCGGCAGCGCCGACGGGGTGACGAAGGCCTCAATGATCCCGGACACGCCCAGCACGACGACGATACCGAGGGCGATCGTGATCGTGGCCCGGCCCTCCTCGGCCAGCGCCTGGGATCGCCGCCTCGGCCCAGGATCGATGATGGCCCAGCCGAGCCGCAGGCCGGCGGCACAGGCCAGGAAAACTGCCGACAGTTCGAGCATGCCGTGCGGAAGAATCAGCGCGAAGAACTCCGCCGCCTTCCCGTGGCCGATCATCAGCCCGCCGTCGACAGCAAGATTCAGCGAGTTCAGTAGAAGCGAAGAGAGCGTACCGACGCCGAAGAGCACGCCGGAGACCAGCGCGACCGCTGCGACCTCCACGTTGTTGGTCCATACCTTCAGCGCAAACGACGTCGCCGTGTCCTGCGAGTAATAGCTCCGGAACTGGCTGTTCACTAGGTCCTGTACCTGGGAGTGCGAGACCAGGCTGGCTTGAACCGCGGGCGAATCCGCGATCCACCACCCGGCGATCAGCGCGAGCGCGAGTGAGGCGGCCGCGGTGCTCAGCCACCACCACCGGCAGCGGTATGCCATGGCGGGAAAGGCAACGCCGAAGAAGATCCTGACAGATCGCCAGGCAGGGGTGTGCGCACCGGTAACTGCTGCCCTCGCCCGGCCGAGCAAGCCGGAGAGCCGGGCGGTGAGCGCGGGATCGCTCCCGCCGCTTCGCACTGCCGACAGGTGGGTCGCCGTCCGCCGATAGCTGATCACGAGCTCGTCGATCTCTTCGCCCGACAATCTCCGGCGGCGCCTCACGAGAGTGGTCAGCCGATCCCACTCGGCCTCGTGCGCCGCGACAAAAGCGTCGACATCCACCTCAGGAGCGTACTGCTGCCGATCGGCCCGGCAACGATACTCTTGGCCCGTGCCTGCGACCGCGCGGGTTGCGGGGGCGAGGAGCACGCGATGTCCGAGGTCGTCACGGGCGAAGCCGTTGCGCTCGAGCTCCCGGTCGCGAGCTTCCCCGGCCGGCTGCTCGCCCTGATCATCGACCTGATCGTGCAGGCGGCGCTTGGCCTGGTGGCGGCGATCGGCATCGCCGTGCTGATGAGTCGGCTGAACGGTGACTACCTCGCCGCCATCGTCGCCGGCGGGTACCTGCTCATCACGGTCGTCTATGCCACCATGTGGGAGACGATCACCCGGGGCAAGACGCCCGGGAAGATGGCGCTCGGCCTGCGCGTCGTGGGCGATGACGGCAGCCCGGAACGCTTCCGCCAGGCGCTGGTACGGTCCCTGGTCGGTCTGCTCGAAATCTACTCGCTGCCGCCTGTCGCGCTGATCACATCAATCGTCTCGGCCAAGGGCAAGCGGCTAGGCGACATCTTCGCCGGGACGTACGTGCTGCAGGAGCGGATGCCGGCCAGGGCGGCGCTGCCGCCGATATTCGCGGTGGTGCCGCCACCGCTAACGGTCTGGGCCCAGTCGCTCCAGCTTTCCGGGCTCACTGATCAGACTGCCGACGCCGCGAGTAGTTACCTGCGACGGTTCGCCGAGCTGACGCCACCGGCGCGCGAGACACTCGGCATCCAGATAGCGAACGCAGTCGCGGCGGAAGTCAGCCCTCCGCCTCCGATTGGCACTCCGCCGCCCGCCTACCTGACCGCCGTGCTCGCTGTCCGGCGCGAGCGTGATCCCGGACGCGCAAGGGCGAGTCTCCCGCTCCCCTCGGTCCCGCCGCCTCCGCCCCCGCCGCCGCCGGTCCCGCCGCCGGGAACACTGCCTCCCCGAATCGCGGCGCCGTCAACACAGCCTGCTGCAGCACCAGCACCAGCACCAGCAACACAGCGTTGGGCAACTCCCCCGCCGCCGGATCTCCCGCTGCCGGACCCGGAGGCCGCGCCAGCCCAGTCATCCGGCAGCTCACCGCCGGGATTCGCCCCTCCAGGCTGATTTGCCTGGCCTACGCTAGCCGCCTGACGGACGTCGCCAGCGACTTAGCATCCGTTTGAGCGTCTCTGCGGGACCTTATCTGATTAATTGCACGGTATGTGACGACACTAATCGATGCTAAGTGGCTGAAGTGCAAGGACAAAGCGGACGAATCACCGCACGGTCCACGTAGCGAGCTCAGGAGCCCAGCCGCCAGGAGTCCAGATAGGCCCGCTGCTCTGGCGTCAGCTCATCGATGCGCGTGCCAAGTGCGGCGAGAGCCAGGCTGGCCACTTCGGCGTCGATCGCGGCAGGCACGTCCAGCACCCGGCCGCGTGCATCCGCCGGATCAGGCTCGGCCCCTCCCAGCCAGGCCAGTGCGAGCGCCTGCACCGCGAAGGAGGTGTCCATGGCAGCGGCCGGATTGCCTTCGCCGGCGACCAGGTTCACCACCCGTCCCTCGGCCAGCAGGATCAGCCGGCGGCCGCCAGCGAGAACGTACTCAGTGGCGTTCGGCCGGACGCCGGGATTCACCTCGATCGCCAGCCCGGCCAGCGCCGGTACGTCGATCTCCACGTCGAAGTGGCCGGCGTTAGCCAGCATCGCGCCATCCGGGAGCGCAGCCAGCTCAGCCGCGCCGACGACCTCGCGGGAGCCAGTCGCCGTGATGACCAGTTCGGCGCCTGGTGCGGCCGCGCTCATCGGCATCACGCGGAAGCCCTGCATGATCGCACCGAGGGCGCGAACCGGGTCGACCTCGGTGACGATCACCTGAGCGCCAAGCCCGCGCGCGCGCTCCGCGATCCCCGAGCCGCACGGCCCGAAGCCGGCTACCACCACGGTCTTGCCGGCAATCAGAGTGTTGGTCGCGCGCAGGATCCCGTCTAGCACAGACTGGCCGGTGCCGTACTTGTGGTCGATCATGCGCCGGGTCGCCGAGACGTCAGCAGCGACGACCGGAAAGCCGAGCGACCCGGCGGCGGCCATCCGGCGCAGCCTGGCCGCGCCGCTCGAGGTCGCCTCGCACCCGCCGCGCACGCCGCTGATCAGCTCCGAACGCGCCTCGTGAAGCGTGTTCACCAGGTCGCAGCCGTCGTCCATGACGAGGTCCGGCGCGCTGTCGAGCGCTCGGTGGAGGTGTTCGTAATAACCGCCGCGATCCACCCCGGACCGCGCCTGGACAACCACGCCCGGCTCGGCCGCGAGCGCCGCAGCGATGTCGTCCTGGGTCGACAGCGGATTGGAGGCGGCCAGGTGCACGCGTGCGCCGCCTGCCGTGAGGGCCCGCACCAGGACAGCCGTCTCCGCGGTCACATGCAGGCAGCACGCGACAGTCAGCCCGGCGAACGGCAGCCGCTCGGCAAACGACGCGCGCACCATGCCGAGCACCGGCATCGCCCGCTCGGCCCATGCGATCCCGGGCTGGCCAGCGAGCGCCAGCCCAGGATCGGCGATGTCCGAAGGAGGTGCTAGCCCGAGGGAGCGATCCCGCGAAGCCCGCCCAGGGGCCGACGCCGCCCGGTCAGTACCGGTAGTGGTCGGGCTTGTACGGACCATCGACGGGAACACCGATATAGGCGGCCTGCTCCTTGGTCAGCACGGTCAGCCGGGCGCCAAGAGCATCCAGGTGCAGCCGCGCGACCTTTTCGTCAAGGTGCTTGGGCAGCACATGAACGCCGAGCGGGTACTGGTCGGTCTTCGTGAACAGCTCCACTTGTGCGATGACCTGGTTGGTGAAGCTGTTAGACATAACGAAGCTCGGGTGCCCGGTGGCGTTGCCGAGGTTGAGCAGCCTGCCCTCGGACAACACGATCACCGAGCGCCCATCCGGGAACGTCCACTCGTCGACCTGCGGCTTTATGTTCGTCCGCCGGATACCAGGCAGGCGCGCAAGCCCGGCCATGTCGATCTCGTTGTCGAAGTGGCCGATGTTCCCGACGATCGCCTGATGCTTCATCTGGCTCATGTGCTCGGCGGTAATGATGTGGAAGTTGCCGGTCGCGCTGACAAAGATGTCAGCGCTGGCGACGACGTCCTCAAGCCGGGCGACCTGGTAGCCGTCCATCGCGGCCTGCAGCGCGCAGATAGGGTCGATCTCGGTGACGATGACCCGCGCGCCCTGGCCGCGCAGCGACTCCGCGCAGCCCTTGCCGACGTCTCCGTAGCCGCAGACGACGGCCACCTTGCCGCCGATCAGCACGTCGGTCGCGCGGTTAATGCCGTCGATCAGCGAGTGCCGGCAGCCGTACTTGTTGTCGAACTTCGATTTGGTCACCGAGTCGTTGACGTTGATCGCGGGGAACCGCAGCGAGCCGTCCTTGGCCATCTCGTACAGCCGGTGCACACCAGTGGTGGTCTCCTCGGTGACGCCCTTGATCCCGGCCGCCATGGCGGTCCACTTGCCCGGCGTCTGCTCGAGCGAGCGCGCCAGCACAGAGACGATCACGCCCCACTCCTCGGGGTCGTCGTCGCGAGCCGCGGGCACCCGGCCGGCCGCCTCGAATTCCGCACCCTTGTGCACCAGCAGCGTCGCGTCGCCGCCGTCGTCGAGCAGCATGCTGGGTCCTGACTCTCCGGGCCAGGTGAGCGCCTGCTCGGTGCACCACCAGTACTCCTCCAGCGTCTCGCCCTTCCAGGCGAAGACCGGGATGCCTCGCGGGTTATCCGGCGTGCCGTCCGGGCCGACCGCCACGGCGGCGGCCGCATGATCTTGGGTGGAGAAGATGTTGCACGAGGCCCAGCGCACCTGGGCGCCGAGCGCGGCAAGCGTCTCGATCAGCACGGCGGTCTGCACGGTCATGTGCAGCGAGCCAGTGATGCGAGCGCCGGCCAGCGGCTTCGACTCGGCGAACTCGGCACGCACCGCCATCAGGCCCGGCATCTCGTGCTCGGCGAGCCGGATCTCGCGACGGCCGAAGTCGGCGAGCGACAGGTCGGCGACCTTGAACGGCACTGTCTCGACAGGCATGCAGGCTCCTTAAGTTTGGTCGTGCTGGCAGTTTCTGGTCGTACGGGCAGGGCCCGGCCAGCACCACAGCACGACCGTACGGCAGAACTGGCATCGGTGGCACGTCTCTCAGCGGGTTTCTGACAGAATATTGTAAGATTCGACCATGCGGATCACTGAAGCAGCCCGGCGACTCGACATGACCCCGCGGATGCTCAGGTACCGGGAGTCTCTCGGCCTGCTCCCCGTGCTGCGTCACGGCGCCGCCCGGGGGCGGACACGCCGGCCGGCGCCAGCGCCCCGGAGCGCGCACCGCCAGTTCAGCGATGCCGATCTCGGCGCGGTCTCGCTCGGTCTGTCGCTGGAGCGCCGCTACGACATCAGCCCGGTAGCGCTGGCCTTCGGCGTGCGAGTCCTTGCCGACCCGCGGGTCAGGGCTGACGTCGCCGAGTTCGGTCGTCGCATCGGCAGGATCCATCCGGCCCCTGCCCGTGCCCTCGACTTCGAACAGGAACGTGCACTACGGCTACTCGGTGCGGCAGTGTCCGCGGGCAGGCGCTGACCAGACGTTCCGGGCGTACGCCTAGGGCGCTGGGTGCGGTCCGGTAGCGGCAGTAGCCGCACGCACGGCCTGTGCGCAGAAGTCACGGCACTGGTCCGCTACCTGGGTCAGCGTTGCGGGGTCTGTCCCGGCGGACGCGACGAACTGATCGACGAGGCGCAGGCCCGCGCGGGTAAGCAGTGTTTTCTCGTTGGTAACCCACTCGCCCCGGGCAGCCAGGACGGCGTGCGCCGCCTGGGAGGCAGCCTGGGCGACAAGCCCGGCGCACTGGGCCACCCGTCCGTAGCGGGCGTGGTTCGCGCGGGCGTAGTAGAACGTCTGGTCGGCTCTGTCCCACCAGACCCGCGGTGCCGACTCACGCAGCGCCATCGGGTAATCGGGCCTGGGCAAACTGCCTCTCAGAACCCGGCTCACGGCTAGTTCCGCCAGGACGAGATAGCTCGGAATCCCCGCCAGGTGAAACATCAGTGGCTCGATGCGAAAGTGTCCCGCACACGTCCCGGCGATCTCGCTTTCAATCGTGTCGAGATCGCGGTAATGCACGTCAACGCGGCGGCCGTCGACCTCCAGCCAGGCGCCTCCGTTGAAGACGCCGTCGCTCCACCCGCCAACCTCGAAGACCTTGCCAGACCACCCGATGTCCCGCAGCGGCTGCGGATCAAAATGTGCCCGGTAGTAAATGGCGAAGTCCCAGTCGCTGTCCGGCCGATTCGTTCCCTGCGCGCGCGAGCCCCCCAGCGAGACGGCCGCCACGCCCGGCAGTTCGCAGAGTCGATCTGAGACGTGATCAACAAAGTACTGCTCATCCACCCCGTCAAGCTAACAGGCCGCATGACCGGGGCGGCGGGCCAACTTGGCGAGTGCCAGGAGCACCAGGGGGCGGCCAGTTGACATGGATAGGAGTAGTTCGAGCCGACTGGCTCAGCGCGAATGCATGCCGAGCGCCCGGAACTCAGCGCTGAGCTGCTGCGCAGAGGCGTAGTGCACCACGTTAAACCCGAGGTCGCGAGCTGCCTCGACATTCCGCTTCGAGTCATCCACGAAGACGGTCGCCTTCGGGTCGAGGTCATAACGCGCCAGAAGGAGTTCGAAAATCCGGCTGTCCGGCTTGGCCAGGCCCTCGAAGCCCGAGATGACCTGGCCGTCAAACCACTTCATGAAGGGAAACCGCGCGGACCGGATGGCGAACGCTTCCGGCTCCATGTTGCTCAGCACGTAACAGCGCAGGCCGGCCGCTTTCAGCGTCCGCAGTACGTCGACAGTCTCATCGAATTGACCGGCAGCCATTTCCTCACCGCGGTCGGCCCACGCCATGATCATGTCTCGGTATCGGGCATGTTGGCCGGCAAGCCGCTCGCATGACTGCCGGACGTCCGCGCCGAGGTCATGCTCCCGGTGCCAGTCCTCAGTGCAAACCCCGGCCAGGAAATCCTCCATCTCGCGAGGGTCGGCGAACAGGCGGCTATACAGGTGACGTGGATTCCAGTCGATCAGCACTCCGCCGAGATCGAAGACCACCGCGTTAATCTTCCCGCTGAGCACGACACAAGTATTTCTCACCCAGACGGCATGGCTCAGCCCGTTCAGCCGAGTCCCTCCGGCGCTGGCCGCCGGTCAGCTAGCACGAAAATAGGCGCCCGGCGTCACGCCGGTCTCCCGCCGGAACGCCTGCACGAACGCGCTGCCGGAGTCGTACCCCACGCGCCGGGCCACCAGGGCCACCGGTTCGCCGGCTGCCAGCGCGGTCAGCGCCGCCTGGACCCTGAGCATCGTGCGCCATCTGCCGAAGCTGACCCCGGTCTCGGCGAGGAAGGCGCGGGCCAGTGTCCGCTCACTAGCGCCTACATCATGGCCCCACTCGGCCAGCGTCCGGCCGTCAGCCGGGGACTCGGACAGCCGGTCAGCAACCTGCCTGGCCCGGTCGTCGGCTGGCCAGCGGACATCCACAGTGGTCATCGCGACTGGCCGCAGGAGGTCGATCAGCACCGCCTCGGCGCGCGCCCTGCGACCTGGGGGAAGGCTGCGGTCCTCAAGGTAGCCGATGAGCTCGCAGAGCAGCGGGCCAGCCGACACCGGCATCGGATCTGCCCAGCTGACCGTACAACGATCTGGGCGCACGTAGGCCGACCGCATTGTGGCGACACCCGCGGACAGCGTCTCGTGCTGCACTCCTGCCGGGATCCACAGCGCGCGCGACGGTGGCAGCACCCAGGCCGACGCCTGCGTGCGCACGGTCAGAACCCCGCTAGCCGCCCAGGCGAGCTGATGATCGGCGTGGGTATGCCAGTCGAAAACCAGGCCCCTGGGCATCGGGAATGTCACTACCGCGACGGCAGCCGCCGGATCGAGATCATCGGCGGCACAGTACTGGTCCGGAGCCTGACCGGCCGGCAACTGACCGTCTTGCGACACAGCTTGGCAGCCTACGCTCTTGGCTTGCCCGTAGCGGCTCCATAGCTTGATGACCATGAACGAGAACCATGCGCGGGTGTGCGGCAGCCCGGAATGGGCCGTGTACCTGCAGACAGAAGTGCTACCCGCGGTGACCCGCGACGTGGACCTGGGTGCGTCAATGCTGGAGATCGGACCGGGGCCAGGAGCGTCCACCGACTGGCTGCGCCACAGGGTAGCGAAGCTCACGGTCGTAGAGGTCGACGAGGCCGCCGCGGCGCTACTGGCCGAGCGTTACACCGGCACTAACGTGGCGGTCGTCACCGGCAGCGGCGCCGAACTCGACTACCCCGACGCCTCCGTTGACTCGGTCGGCACGTTCACGATGCTGCACCACGTGCCTACTTCCGGCCTTCAGAACAAAATCCTGGCTGAGGCGTTCCGGGTGCTGCGGCCGGGCGGCGCCCTGGTCGGCTCGGACAGCCTGCCTGGCAACGACCTGCACCACTTCCACGCCGACGACACCTACAACCCAGTCGATCCTGCGTCCCTGCTCGCGCGGCTGCAGACAATTGGCTTCGGCAAGATCACCGTCATGGTCGACGAGCGGCTCATGTTCATCGCGCGCAAGCCGACTGAGGAGGTGGCAGGATGACGGACGTTCCGGCGCTCCGTGCCGCTATCGCGGGCTTGATCAGCTTCGCGGCCGGCCAGGAGCAGGTAGTGCTGGCAGCAACGCCGCGGGCAGAGCCCGGCGACCCGTCTCGCTGGGCGGCGCTGCCGCTCATCGCGCATAACACCGAGTTCCGGCGTCAGCAGGTGCAGCGCCTGCGGGCGATCAGGAGCGGCCAGGCGCCGCCCGAGTTCGCGGAGGTGGATCACCGCTCGCCTGACCTGTATGCCGGGCTCTCGGCACAGCCTGCGGACGCGGTCGGCCGCGACAGCTGGCGCGTCAGCGGCGAGCTCATCGAAGAACTGGCTTCAGTCAGCCAGGCTGATCTGCTCGAGCCGAGCCGGAATCCCTGGCTGCGCGGCAGGCAGCTGTGGCTGCAGCTGATCGTGCGGGGCTTCTGGCACCCGGCAGGACATCTCGGCGACTACTACCTGAGCCATGGCCAGGCCGCCAGGGCAATAACGCTGGCCGAGGAGGCGGTCGCGACTGCCGCGGTCCTGGGTGCACCTGACCCTGCCCGAGGCATGGCCAGCTATAACCTGGCCTGTGCCCAGGCCGGGGCGGACCTGCTCGAGGAGGCGGCAGCCACCGTAGCCGAGGCAATCGCGCTCAACCCGGATGTGCGCGCCAATGCAACCCGCGATGCCGACCTCGCTCCGGTGCGCGAGCGCGGTTTGCTGACCGCCCTGCTGGACAGTCAGGCATGCTAGCCGCGGATATGAGGAATCAGCGGGGCTTGCCTGACTGCAGCAGCTGCCCGACCGGTCGCTGGCCAGAGCAAGCCCATGGCGAGGCAGAGTTCCGCACCGCTGACCACGCCGATCGCGGCTGCATCGAGGAACATCTGACCAGGCATTACGGGACGTCGCCATCGACCTGGGGCCGGACATCGGCTAACTCCGGATCAATCCGCGCTGGATGACCGGCTACGACGGTGAGCGCGGCGGCTGACTCGAGTTGCCGCTCTGATCGCCGGATCGCCGAGGTCAGCCCGCGCAGCATGGTAGATGTCGGGCTCCAGGAAAATCAGCTTGGCGATCGGCACCGCCGACCGGATCCGGCGCTCCGCCCCGTCGATGCCTGCGACGACGCTCGCGGCCGACTCGTCGTGGCGAACCGCGACCTTAGCGGCTACCAGCAGCGTCTCGGGGCCGAGGTGCAGCGTGCGCAGATGAATGACGCACTCGACCTCAGGGCCTGCCTCAATCGCAGACACGATTGAGGCCTCGACGCCGTCACCAGCGGACTCGCCGATGAGCAGGCTTTTCATTTCCGTCGCCAGCACCACGGCGACGCAGCCGAGGAGCACTCCGATCGCCACCGACCCCGCGCCGTCCCACCGGTCATCGTTCGTGATCGTCGCAAGAGTGACGCCGATCAGGGCAAACAGCAGGCCGCAGAGGGCAGCGAAGTCCTCCAGCAGAACGGCGGGTAGCTCAGGAGCCTTCGCGTGCCGGATGAAGCTGCGCCAGCTCGCGTCGCCGCGACTCGGCCCGGCCGCCATCACGGCAGTACGCAGCGAGAAAGCCTCCAGCGCGATCGCGATGCCGAGCACGGCAAAAGCCACAACCGCGGAGGTGAGCGGCTCGGGGTGCAATATCCGCTCGATGCCCTCGTAGCAGGAGAACGCGGCACCGACGACGAACAGCACAACGGCAACCAGGAACGCGTAGAAGTAGCGCTCGCCCCCGAAACCGAACGGGTGCTCCTCTGTCTCGGCTCGCTCTGCCCTCGTCCGGCCAAGCAGCAGCAGCATCTGGTCGCCGGAGTCGGCGACCGAATGTACGGATTCCGCCAGGAGCGATGCCGAGCCGGTGATTGCGAAGGCAACGAACTTGCTGGCCGCTATGCCCAGGTTCGCGCACAGGGCCGCGATGACCGCGCGCTTGCTGCCATGCCCGCCATGCTGTTCACCGCTACCGCTGGTGCCGTCGTTGCCGCTAGCACTGCCGGCGCTGCTGTGCCCCGCAGCGGGCGCCTCGCCCGCGGCTATAAACCCTCACCCCCGTGAGTCGCCAGCGGGATCACGAGCCTCATCGATCAGCAGTACCGGGATGTCGTCGCGTACCGGGTAGGCCAGGCCGCAATCCGCTCCGGTGCATACCAATTCGCTGGCAGCTTCGTCGGGTCGTAGCGGCGAGTGACATTTCGGGCAGGCCAGAATGTCCAATAGCCAGTCGTCGATCTTCATGACATCTCCAGTCCGTCATCACAGCCACATACTGCCCGGCCCGAGCATCTCCGATGCTTAAAGCTGCACCCTACCCACCCGGTCGTTACCCGAGGCGCCCGCCATCTGACGGGGCGGCGGACCGCAGCACGCGCAGGTGGCCCCGGCGGCCTACTTCGATACCCTGACCAGTCGGCTCGGCCGGGGTCCGCGGAGTCGTGGCCTCGCGGACAGCATTGGCCAGTGCTTCCAGGTCGTCCGCCACAGCGGCCTCGTCAGGCTCGCCGACCGGAAGCCGGACCACCTCCCAGCCGCGCGGAGCGGTCATCCGGTCGGCATGCCGGGCGCACAGGTCATAACAGTGCGGCTCAACGAAGGCCGCCAGCGGCCCGAGGACGGCGGTCGAGTCGCGGTAGACGTAGGTCAGCGTGTACAAGGCCGCCTGCTTGCAGGCCGGCCGTGAGCACTGGCGAGCAGTCAACGGGTGATCACCGGGTTTCCGGGCCGCAGCCGACGGAGCGCAGCACCAGCGGGCGGGGGGCAACTGGATCGTGATGAACGCTCACAACGGCAGACGGTATCGATCGGCAGGCGGTAACGCCACCACCCGGGGCACACTGCGCGATCGTGTCTCCGGCTGCCAGATCGCTGCCGCAAAACTTAACGTGGGCAGCTGGGATACGCTCGGTTGCCATGCACGACAGCGAGGGCAGTCGCCGCGGTGTCACCGGCCGCGTGCGCAGGCGCGACCGGCACGGTCGCGGGCTGCGCGGGTCCCTGGTCCCGCCTGACGTGCCGCTGTACCGCAGCAGGTCTGACCGATTCGACGACCTTGTCCTGCTCGCGGTCTCGCAGCTAGAGCCCCGGTGGGAGGCCGAGCTATCCGGGATAGAGTTCCGCGTCGAGGAGATCCCGCCCGTCATCGGAGACATCGACGACCCCGAGCCGGTGCCGCTTGGCCGGCTTGAGGCGGGGCCGACCTCGCCGGTACGTGTGCGCCCGGCACGCATCAGGCCGGTTCCGCCGCAGCCCAGCGACGCGCCGCCAGCGGCGCCGTCGGATCCGCCCGAGCGCGGTGGACTGGCAGCAAGGCCCGCCAGGATCGTGCTTTACCGACGTCCGCTCATGGCCCGCGCCGACGGTGAGGAGGAACTGGCCGAACTCGTGCTGGACGTCATCGTGGAGCAGTTCGCACGCTGGCTGGGCGTTGATCCGCAGACCGTCGATCCCGGCTATCCTGCCGAGGAGTAACGGCCAGGGACTTCTCGCGGGCCGATGGCAACGACGCCCGGACCGGCGGTCAGCCCAGGATGGCTGAGAGCGACTCCTGGACGGCGGGGAGCGATATCGAGGTAGGCGAAGCCGGCACCGGGAGTATTGACTGCACCCTCCGGCCCGACGAGATGATCCGGCCCGCATAGACCGGACCTGATCCGCTCAACGGCGTAACAACCAGCGCGAACGCGTCGGTCTTGGCACCGTGCGGCGGACCCTCTGGCAGGATGACCGAGGATCGCGCCTTGATCTGCACGACAGTGCCCTGCTGTCCGAGAGCCGATACCGACGAACTGGCGGTGGTAATCCGGACGCTAGCCGCCTGCTGAGGAGCCGAGAGCACCAGCTCGGTCGAGCCGGCTGAGCGGGCCGGATTGTCGGCGAGAACCCCCTGCTCTCCGATCGGCGCTCCGCTGACTGCGAGTGCCCCGGGCGTGTCGGCCGGGCCGCCAGCTACCTCCATGGTCGCAATGACTGGGACGCTGGCTGAGATCGCGATGGCACCCGACACGCCATTCAGGGCCGACAAGGGAATCGAGACTGCCGAGCCGCCGAGGAGGTCAATGCCGGTTCCGCCGGTTGGCTGGTAGGACCCCGTGGCCGTGACGGCAGTGATCTTTACGTCGGCCGACGCCGAGCCGGGTACCGCGACGTAGAGGTCGCGCGACCCGCCGGCTCGCGGCAAGCCGGGGATCACCAGATGCCGCGCGGGCGCCTCAGTGGAAGGCAGCCAGGCACCGTCCCGGCTAGCGGACTTGCTCTCCCGGACGGCAGCGACAACCTGGCCGACGCTAGTAGTGATGTTCAGCGCGATGACCTTCGAGGACTGCAGCAGCCGGCCAAGCGATTGCACGACCATGCCGTGCGGTGGCACCGTGATGCCGTTGTCGGCGTTGCCGAGCAGGGGCGGGCCCTTGGTGATGTCGGTCAGCGCCGAAACAGCGGCGTCAGCTGGCTGGCTGCCCGGGTTCATCAGGTACAGCTCGATCGTGCCAGCGATGGCCTGACCGGGGCCGACGAACCAGAAGCTGGTGCCGGGCGCGCCGCACTGGGCGGTGACCAGGCCGCCGGGGCCAGTCTGCTCGACTTCCAGACCCTGGGCCATCGAGCCGGCCGCGCTGACCGCGATGCCGCCCTGGCCGTCCTGTGTCGTGACGTCCGCGCTGGAGCCGGGCTGACCAGCCTGCTCTGATTTCGTCAGCCGCGGGGCCGTCTTGACAGCTGACACCTGGAGCACACCCGGCTGGCTGTCGGTAGCGGCAACCGGGCCGGCGGCCGGGCTGCCGCCAGGGACCAGCCTGGTGATCTCAGCGCGGCCGGCCGTTGACGAACTAGGCATCGCCGCCACCGCGACTGAGGCCGCGGTGGGCGCCGCCGAACCGGGCGCAGGGCAGAGCCGGATGGCTGTCGATACAGCAGCCCGGGCGGGCCGGCCGGGCTTGCCAGCAGCGGCGGCCGGATGGATCGCGCCGGCCCCGGCGTAAATCCCGCCCAGCGCCACCAGCACAACCGCGGCGAAGATGACCCGGCGGTAACGCGACCTCACCAGGTATCTCCCTCCTCGTCCTGGCCAGGCGCTGGCCAGCCGCGGGCGGCCCGATCGCGCCGGGCCGACCAGTCGTGGTGCACTTCCTCAGGCGGCGGCAGGGCT
>Ga0335072_10007754_pt1 | contig 15625 bp, 11 predicted proteins | sample Lox_Sample_21_FD_206725 | JGI IMG/M metagenome (GOLD analysis project Ga0335072, IMG submission 206725) | Soil microbial communities from Loxahatchee National Wildlife Refuge, Florida, United States - Lox_Sample_2.1 | ecosystem: Environmental > Terrestrial > Soil > Wetlands | place: USA... | reverse complement strand
GAGGAGGGGCTGCGCTTTGCCATCCGCGAGGGCGGCAAGACCGTCGGCTCCGGGGTGGTCTCGAAGGTTCTCAAGTAGGCACAGATATCAGGTATCGCCGGCACCGCCGCAAGCGGCTCCGGCCAATTAACGTAGGCCAGTAGCTCAATTGGCAGAGCGGCGGTCTCCAAAACCGCAGGTTGGGGGTTCGATTCCCTCCTGGCCTGCCATTGGTTTGCAGTGAACGACGAACAGAAACTTCCGGTCATCGGGACTTCGGACAAGGTGAAGCTTGGGCTTGCGATCGCCCTGGTGATCGCCGGTATCGCAGGCTATTACGTGCTGGGGACCCAGGCGATCTGGATGCGCTGGGTCGCCGTGGTGGCCGGTGTCGTGGTCGCCGTGGCGGTGATCCTGCCCTCGCAGTATGGGCGCGATCTGCATCAGTTCTGGCTCGATTCGCGGGTGGAGCTGCGCAAGGTCGTCTGGTCGACGCGCCGCGAGACGCTCATGACGACTGCAGTCGTCTTCGGCTTCGTCGCGGTTGCGGGGGTGTTCTTCTGGGTGGTGGATCTGGTGCTTGCGTGGGCGACGCGCCATCTGACGGGTCAAGGAGGTTGAGCATGGCGCTGCGCTGGTACGTGGTACACGCGTATTCGAACTTCGAGCATCGGGTGGCCGAGGCGCTCAAGGAGCGCATCAAGCGGGAGAGCCTCGAGCCGAAGTTCGGCGAGATTCTGGTGCCGACCGAAGAGGTCGTCGAGATGCGCGACGGCCAGAAGCGCAAGAGCGAGCGCAAGTTCTACCCCGGCTATGTCCTGGTGCAGATGGAGATGGACGAGGAGACCTGGCACCTGGTGCGCGATGTGCCGAAGGTGCTCGGCTTCATCGGCGGCACCTCCGACCGGCCGGCGCCGATCACGGACAAGGAAGCGAATCAGATCCTCCGGCGCGTGGAGGAAGGCGTGGACAAGCCGCGGCCGAAGGTGCTCTTCGAGCCGGGCGAGGTGGTGCGCGTGATCGAGGGCCCGTTCAACGATTTCAACGGCGTCGTCGAGAGCGTGAACTACGAGAAGAACCGGCTGCAGGTGGCCGTGCAGATCCTCGGGCGCTCGACGCCCGTGGAGCTGGACTTCTCACAGGTGGAGAAGGCCTGACATTTGGATTCGGGGAGCCCATGCGGGCGCTTGCACCCGAGGAGACGTTGCGATGGCTAAGAAGGTTCAGGGCTATATCAAGCTGCAGGTACCCGCGGGCTCCGCGAACCCCTCACCCCCGATCGGCCCCGCCCTGGGCCAGCAGGGCGTGAACATCATGGAGTTCTGCAAGCAGTTCAACGCGCAGACGCAGAAGCTCGAGAAGGGGCTGCCGATCCCGTGCGTGATCACCGTGTACACGGACCGCAGCTTCACCTTCATCATGAAGACCCCGCCCGCCTCGGTGCTCATCCGCAAGGCGCTCGGGATCGAGAAGGGCAGCGGGGCGCCCAACACCAGCAAGGTGGGCAAGATCACGCGCAAGCAGCTCGAGGAGATCGCCAAGACCAAGCAGCCCGATCTCACCGCGGCGGACCTGGATGCCGCCGTGCGCACGATCGCAGGTAGCGCCCGCAGCATGGGCGTTGACGTGGAGGGGGTCTGAGCCATGGACACCAAGCGTGAGAAGGCCTGGAAGGAAAAGCTGCCCCCCGGCAAGCAGTACGCGCTCGAGGAGGCGCTGAAGCTCGTCAAGGAGTTCGCCAAGGCGAAGTTCGACGAGGCGGTCGATGCGGCCGTGAACCTCGGCATCGATGCGAGCAAGTCCGACCAGCAGGTGCGCGGCTCGACCGTGATGCCGCATGGCATCGGCAAGGCGGTGCGCGTGGCGGTGTTCACGAGCGGCAAGAACCAGGATGCGGCCAAGGCCGCCGGCGCCGACATCGTCGGCCTCGAGGATCTCGCCGCCAAGGTCAAAGCCGGGGAGATCAACTTCGATGTGGTCGTGGCCAGCCCCGACGCCATGCGGGTGGTCGGTCAGCTCGGCCAGATCCTGGGTCCGCGCGGGCTGATGCCCAATCCGAAGGTCGGCACCGTGACGCCCGATGTGGCCGGGGCCGTGAAGAATGCCAAGGCCGGCCAGGTGCGCTATCGCGTGGACAAGGCCGGCATCGTTCACTGCACGATCGGCAAGGCGAGCTTCGAGGTGGCTGCGCTGCGGGACAACCTGCTGGCGCTCATCGCGGATCTGCACAAGGCCAAGCCCTCGGCCTCGAAAGGCCAGTATTTGAAGAAGGTGTCGGTCTCATCGACGATGGGACCGGGCATCCACGTGGACACCTCATCGATTTCTGTTTGATTGATCTGTCGATTCGAAGAGAAGTGTTGATGCGGTCCGGCCGATCGGGCTTCGCTGGAAGCTCGGGCAGCCGGCATCGAAGACCGCAGGCGAGGTGAGTCGCTCGCAACGGGTGTGCAGCACGTGCAGCCCGGGGCGAGCGGTGCGGCCTCTTAATGATCGCCCGCGCAGATGGTGCACCGCTTGCGGCCACAGGTATTTCCCTGGGGTTCGTGAGGAGGTCACCGGGAGAAACTTGAGTGCCCCTCAAACTCGAAGACAAGCAGACGCTGGTAACGGAGGTGGCTGCGGTTGCGGCGAAAGCCCAGTCCGTGGTTGCCGCCCAGTATCGCGGGCTGACCGTGGCTCAGATGACCGAGCTTCGCGCCAAGGCGCGCTCGCAGGGCGTGTACATGCGTGTGGTCAAGAACACGCTCGCCCGGCGCGCCATCGCGGGCACGCCGTTCGAGCCGATCGGTCCCGCTCTCAAGGGACCGCTGGTGCTCGCCTTCTCGAAGGACGATCCGGGCGCGGCCGCGCGCGTGGTGAAGGACTTCGGCAAGGCGAACGACAAGCTCATCGCCACGCTCGTGTCGCTCGGCGGCACCGTGATGACGGGCAAGGACCTCGACAAGGTGGCGAGTCTGCCCACCCGCGAGCAGGCGCTCGCGATGCTTCTGGGTGTCTTGAAGGCACCCATCGAGAAGCTCGTGCGCACCCTTGCGGAGCCGCAGGCCAAGCTTGCGCGCACCTTGGCCGCCCTTCGCGATCAGAAGCAGGCTGCCGGCGCCTGACGTACGAGCCCCCACTTAACTTGTAATTGATTCCAGGAGACCCCACATGGCCGTTTCGAAAGACGAAATCCTCACCGCAATTTCCAAGATGAGCGTGATGGAGGTCGTCGAGCTGATCTCCGACATGGAGAAGAAGTTCGGCGTCACCGCCGCCGCGCCCGTCGCCGTGGCTGCCGCCCCGGGTGCTGCTGCCGCAGCCGCTGCGCCGGCCGCGGAGGAGAAGACCGAATTCACCGTGACCCTGAAAGAGTACCCCGCCGACAAGAAGGTCAGCGTGATCAAGGTGATCCGCGAGCTGACGGGCCTGGGCCTCAAGGAGGCGAAGGACCTCGTCGAGGGCGTGCCCTCCACCGTGAAGGAGGCCGTCTCCAAGGCCGACTCCGAGGCCATGAAGAAGAAGCTCGAGGATGCGGGCGCAAAGGTCGAGGTGAAGTAACGCCTCCATGGCCTTCGGCCAGGGACGTGTTCGTCGAGGGGCGGGCTTTACCGCCCCCCGACCTTACAAATCGTGGGGAATGAGGTAGAATTGGCGATTCCCAATTCACTTCACTACTCGCATCGCGCTCGACGCGCGGCGACCTGGCAGCGGCACCCACCGCTGGACCGGGTGGGCCGCGTGTCGGTCGCTCTTTTCTGAGGTGACCCGATGGCCTATTCCTTCACCGAGAAGAAGCGCATCCGGAAGAACTTCGGCAAGCAGCCGAGCATTCTCGAGGTGCCTTACCTGCTGGCGATTCAGCTCGACTCCTATCGCGGCTTCCTGCAGGCCGAGGTGCCCGAGGACCGACGCTCGGACGTGGGGCTGCACGCCGCCTTCAAGTCGGTGTTCCCGATCACGAGCTACTCGGGCAATGCGTCGCTGGAATATGTGAGCTATCGGCTCGGCGAGCCGGTGTTCGATGTGAAGGAGTGCCAGCTGCGCGGGCTCACCTACGCGGCGCCGCTGCGCGTGAAGGTCCGCCTGATCATCCTCGACAAAGAGGCAGCCGGCAGCAAGAAGCCCGTCAAGGACGTGCGCGAGCAGGAGGTCTATCTCGGCGAGCTTCCGCTCATGACCGACAACGGCACCTTCATCGTGAACGGCACCGAGCGGGTGATCGTCTCCCAGCTGCATCGCAGCCCCGGGGTCTTCTTCGATCACGACCGCGGCAAGACCCACTCCTCGGGGAAGCTCCTGTTCTCCGCGCGCATCATTCCTTATCGCGGCTCGTGGCTCGACTTCGAGTTCGATCCCAAGGACTGCGTGTTCGCGCGCATCGACCGGCGGCGCAAGCTTCCGGTCACGATCATCCTGCGCGCGCTGTCCATGAGCGAGACGGAGATCCTCGAGACGTTCTTCGACATGAACCTGTTCTTCCTCGGCAAGGAGGAGATCTCGCTGCAGCTCGTCCCGCAGCGCTTGCGCGGGGAGACGGCGACGTTCGAGATCCGCATCGGCGACAAGGTGATCGTCGAGGAAGGCCGCCGCATCACGGCCCGCCACGTGCGTCAGCTCGAGGACGCCGGGGTCACCCGGCTGCGCGTGCCGCGCGAGTACATCTACGGCAAGATCCTCGCCCACGACGTGGTGAACACCGAGACCGGTGAGATCCTCGCCAAGGCGAACGAGGTGCTGACGGCGGCGAGCGTCGAGAAGCTGATCGAGGCAGGCATCGGGGAGCTCAAGACGCTCTACACGAACGACCTCGATCGCGGCCCCTACATCTCCGACACCCTGCGCATCGATCCGACCAAGACACGCCTCGAGGCGCTGGTCGAGATCTATCGCATGATGCGCCCCGGAGAGCCTCCGACCAAGGATGCGGCCGAGAACCTCTTTAACAACCTCTTCTTCAATCCCGAGCGCTACGACCTCTCGGGCGTGGGCCGCATGAAGTTCAACCGCCGCGTGCGGCGCGAGGGCTCGATCGGCTCGGGCGTCCTGACCAAGGCCGACATCATCGATGTGCTCAAGGTGCTCATCGATATCCGCAACGGCAACGGCACCGTGGACGACATCGATCACCTCGGCAACCGCCGCGTGCGCAGCGTGGGCGAGATGGCCGAGAACGCCTTCCGCGTGGGCCTGGTGCGCGTGGAGCGTGCGGTGAAGGAGCGCCTGACGATCGCCGAGACCGAGCCGCTCATGCCGCAGGAGATGATCAACGCGAAGCCGGTGGCGGCGGCCGTGAAGGAGTTCTTCGGCTCCTCGCAGCTCTCCCAGTTCATGGACCAGAACAACCCCCTGTCCGAGGTGACCCACAAGCGGCGCGTCTCGGCGCTGGGGCCGGGCGGCCTCACGCGCGAGCGGGCCGGATTCGAGGTGCGCGACGTTCACCCGACGCACTACGGACGGGTGTGCCCGATCGAGACTCCGGAGGGCCCGAACATCGGCCTCATCAACTCGCTCGCGGTGTATGCCCGCACGAACGAGTACGGCTTCCTCGAGACTCCCTACCGCAAGGTCGAGAACGGCCGCGTGACCGATCGCATCGAGTATCTCTCGGCGATCGAGGAGGGCGAGTTCGCGATCGCGCAGGCCAATGCGCGCCTGGGATCCCAGGGTGAGCTCTCGGACGAGCTCGTGTCGTGCCGCTTCCAGAACGAGTTCACGCTCATGCCGCGCGAGCGGATCAACTACATGGACGTGAGCCCCAAGCAGATCGTCTCGGTTGCGGCCTCGCTCATCCCGTTCCTCGAGCACGACGACGCCAACCGCGCGCTCATGGGCTCGAACATGCAGCGCCAGGCCGTGCCGACGCTGCGCTCGGAGACCCCGCTGGTGGGCACCGGCATGGAACGCCCGGTCGCTATCGACTCGGGCGTCACGGTGGTTGCCCGGCGCGGCGGCATCGTGGACTCCGTGGATGCCTCGCGCATCGTGGTGCGCGTCAATGATGATGAGACCACGGCGGGCGAGCCAGGTGTGGACATCTACAACCTCACCAAGTACACGCGCTCGAATCAGAACACCTGCATCAACCAGCGGCCGCTGGTGCATGCCGGCGACCACATCGCGCGCGCGGACGTGCTCGCGGATGGTCCCTCGACGCACCTGGGGGAGCTGGCCCTCGGGCAGAACCTGCTGGTCGCGTTCATGCCTTGGAACGGCTACAACTTCGAGGACTCGATCCTGATCTCCGAGCGGGTGGTCCAGGAGGATCGCTTCACGACGATCCACATCGAGGAGCTCACCTGCGTGGCGCGCGACACCAAGCTCGGCCCCGAGGAGATCACCGCGGACATTCCGAACGTGGGTGATGCGGCGCTCGCCAAGCTCGACGAGGCGGGCATCGCCTTCATCGGCGCGGAGGTCAAGGCAGGGGACATCCTGGTGGGCAAGGTCACGCCGAAGGGCGAGACGCAGCTGACGCCCGAGGAGAAGCTCCTGCGCGCGATCTTCGGCGAGAAGGCCTCCGACGTGAAGGACACCTCGCTGCGCGTGCCGCCCGGCATGGACGGGACGGTGATCGATGTGCGCGTCTTCACGCGCGATGGCGTGGACAAGGACTCCCGTGCGCTCGCCATCGAGAAGGCGGAGATCGAGCGGGTGCGCAAGGACTTCGGCGATCAGCAGCGCATTCTCGAGGATGACCTGTTCCATCGCGTGCGCGACATGCTGGTCGGCAAGAGCGCCGCCGGCGGACCGCGCAAGCTCAAGGCCGGTGGCACCATCGCGCCGGAATATCTCGATGAGCTGCCGCGCGAGGAGTGGTTCCAGATCCGCATGGAGTCCGAGGAGGTCAACGAGCAGCTCGAGCAGACCTCCGAGCGTCTGCAGGCGCAGCGCAAGGCCTTCGAGCAGCGCCTGGATGCCAAGCGCGGCAAGATCACCGCCGGGGACGATCTTGCCCCGGGCGTGCTGAAGATGGTCAAGGTGTACCTCGCCGTGAAGCGGCGTGTGCAGCCGGGCGACAAGATGGCCGGCCGTCACGGCAACAAGGGCGTCATCTCCACGATCGTCCCGGTCGAGGACATGCCGTACCTCGCCGACGGTACTCCGGTGGACATCGTCCTGAATCCCCTCGGTGTGCCCTCGCGCATGAACGTCGGGCAGGTGCTCGAGACGCACCTCGGGTGGGCCGCGAAGGGTGTGGGCTTGAAGATCGGCCGCATGCTCGAGCAGCAGGCGGCGCTCGCGGAGCTGCGCTCCTTCATCAAGGAGGTCTACAACGAGACCGGCGGCCAGAAGGAGAACGTGGACAGCCTGAGCGAGACCGAGCTCACCGAGCTCGCGCGCAATCTGTCGAGCGGCGTGCCGATGGCAACGCCGGTCTTCGACGGGGCGAGCGAGCAGGAGATCAAGCGCCTGCTGCAGCTTGCGGATCTGCCCCCGAGCGGCCAGACGCACCTCTTCGACGGGCGCACGGGCGAGCGCTTCGAGCGGCCGATCACGGTCGGCTACATGTACATGTTGAAGCTCAACCACCTGGTTGACGACAAGATGCACGCGCGCTCGACCGGACCGTACTCGCTCGTCACCCAGCAACCCCTCGGAGGCAAGGCGCAGTTCGGCGGCCAGCGCTTCGGAGAGATGGAGGTCTGGGCGCTCGAGGCCTACGGCGCCTCCTACACGTTGCAGGAGATGCTGACCGTCAAGTCCGATGACGTGAACGGCCGTACGAAGATGTACAAGAACATCGTCGACGGCAATCACCAGATGGATGCCGGCATGCCGGAGTCCTTCAACGTGCTGGTGAAAGAGATCCGGTCGCTCGGCATCAACGTCGAGCTGGAGCAGGATTGAACCTATGAAAGATCTACTGAAACTGTTCAAGCAGCACGCACCGGTCGAGCACTTCGACTCGATCAAGATCGGGCTTGCGTCCCCGGAGATGATCCGGGCCTGGTCGTATGGCGAGGTGAAGAAGCCCGAGACGATCAATTACCGCACGTTCAAGCCCGAGCGCGATGGCCTCTTCTGCGCGAAGATCTTCGGGCCGGTGAAGGACTACGAGTGCCTGTGCGGCAAGTACAAGCGCCTGAAGCACCGCGGCGTCGTGTGCGAGAAGTGCGGCGTCGAGGTGACCCAGTCCAAGGTGCGCCGCGAGCGCATGGGCCACATCGAGCTTGCCAGCCCCGTCGCGCACATCTGGTTCCTGAAGTCCCTGCCCTCGCGCATCGGCCTCATGCTCGACATGACGCTGCGCGAGATCGAGCGGGTGCTGTACTTCGAGGCCTTCGTGGTGATCGATCCGGGCATGACGCCGCTCACCCGCGGGCAGCTGCTGACCGATGAGATGTACCTCGAGGCGATCGAGGAGCACGGCGATGAGTTCGACGCCCGCATGGGCGCCGAGGCCGTCTACGAGCTCCTGCGCACCATCGACCTGCAGGCCGAGCTGGTGCGCGTGCGCGAGGAGATGGGCGGCACCTCCTCGGAGACCAAGCTCAAGAGGCTCTCCAAGCGGCTGAAGCTCGTCGAGTCGTTCATCGAGTCGGGCAACAAGCCCGAGTGGATGGTCATGACCGTCCTGCCGGTGCTGCCGCCGGATCTGCGTCCGCTCGTGCCGCTCGATGGCGGCCGTTTCGCGACGTCCGATCTCAACGATCTGTACCGCCGCGTCATCAACCGCAACAACCGCCTGCGGCGCCTGCTCGAGCTGAACGCGCCCGACATCATCGTGCGCAACGAGAAGCGCATGCTGCAGGAAGCGGTCGATGCGCTCCTGGACAACGGCCGCCGCGGCCGTGCGATCACGGGCTCGAACAAGCGCCCGCTCAAGTCGCTCGCCGACATGATCAAGGGCAAGCAGGGCCGCTTCCGGCAGAACCTGCTCGGCAAGCGCGTGGACTACTCGGGCCGCTCGGTCATCGTGGTAGGTCCCACGCTGCGCCTGCATCAGTGCGGGCTGCCGAAGAAGATGGCGCTCGAGCTCTTCAAGCCCTTCATCTTCCAGAAGCTGCAGCTGCGCGGGGAGGCCTCGACGATCAAGGCTGCCAAGCGCCTGGTCGAGCGCGAGGGACCGGAGGTGTGGGACATCCTCGAGGAGGTCATCCGCGAGCATCCCGTGCTCTTGAATCGCGCCCCGACGCTGCATCGCTTGGGGATCCAGGCGTTCGAGCCGGTGCTCATCGAGGGCAAGGCGATCCAGCTGCATCCGCTCGTCTGCACCGCATTCAACGCCGACTTCGACGGCGATCAGATGGCCGTGCACGTGCCGCTGTCCCTCGAGGCTCAGCTCGAGGCGCGCGCGCTCATGCTCTCCTCCAACAACATCCTCTCGCCTGCGAACGGCGACCCGATCATCGTCCCCTCGCAGGACGTGGTGCTGGGCCTCTACTACATGACCCGCGAGCGCGTGGGTGCGCGCGGTGAGGGCATGGCGTTCAGCGACGTGCACGAGGTGCATCGCGCCTACGAGAGCCGCTCGGTGGATCTGCAGGCACGCGTGCGCGTGCGTCTGGTCGAGCACGTGCCGCCCGAGGGCACGAAGTTCGTCCCCGGTGAGACCATCACGCTCACGGCGCGGCAGCGCAACGTGGAGACCACGGTCGGCCGGGCGCTGCTGTTCGAGATCCTGCCGCGGGGCCTGTCGTTCGACCTCGTCAATCAGGACATGACCAAGAAGGCGATCTCCGCGACGATCAACGCGTGCTACCGCACGCTCGGTCTCAAGGAAACCGTCATCTTCGCCGACCAGCTGATGTACACGGGCTTCTACTACGCCACGCGCGCCGGGGTCTCCTTCGGGATCGACGACATCGTCATTCCGGATCAGAAGACCAAGCTCGTGGCCGCCGCCGATCGCGAGGTGAAGGAGATCCAGGATCAGTACGCCTCGGGTCTGGTCACCAACGGCGAGCGCTACAACAAGGTCGTCGATATCTGGTCGCGCGCCAATGATCAGGTCGCGAAGGCCATGATGGAGAAGCTCGGGAGCGAAGAGGCGACCGACGTGAAGGGGCACAAGCAGAAGCAGAAGTCCTTCAACTCCATCTTCATGATGGCGGACTCCGGCGCCCGCGGATCCGCGGCGCAGATTCGCCAGCTCGCCGGCATGCGCGGCCTCATGGCCAAGCCCGACGGGTCGATCATCGAGACTCCCATCACGGCGAACTTCCGCGAGGGCCTGAACGTTCTGCAGTACTTCATCTCCACGCACGGCGCCCGCAAGGGCCTGGCGGACACGGCGCTGAAGACCGCGAACTCGGGCTATCTCACGCGCCGCCTGGTCGATGTGGCGCAGGATCTGGTCGTGACCGAGGTGGACTGCGGCACTCGCCAGGGTCTTGCGATGGCTCCCCTCGTCGAGGGTGGCGATGTCGTCGAGGGCCTGGGCGAGCGGGTGCTGGGGCGCGTCCTCGCGCAGTCGGTCATGCGGCCGGGCACCGAGGAGGTGCTGATCGAGGAGGGCACGCTGCTCGATGAGAAGCTCGTGCGCCAGCTCGAGTCCGAGGGCATCGATCAGCTCCTGGTGCGCTCACCGATCACTTGCGAGACCCGTTACGGGGTGTGCTCGCGCTGCTACGGGCGAGATCTCGCGCGAGGCCGCTCGATCTCGATCGGCGAGGCGGTCGGTGTGATCGCCGCTCAGTCGATCGGCGAGCCCGGCACGCAGCTCACGATGCGCACGTTCCACATCGGGGGTGCCGCCTCGCGAGCCGCCGCTGCCAGCAGCGTCGAGGTGCGCAACAAGGGCGTCATCCGCTTCCATCACATCAAGACCGTGCAGCACGAGAAGGGTCACCTGGTGGCCGTGTCGCGCTCGGGCGAGATCGGAGTGGTGGACGACTTCGGTCGCGAGCGCGAGCGCTACAAGATCCCCTACGGCGCCGTCATCACGGTGAAGGAAGGCGATTCGGTGGGTGCGGGCCAGGTGGTCGCCACCTGGGATCCGCACACGCACCCGGTCGTCACCGAGGTCGCGGGGTTCCTGAAGTTCCAGGATTTCGTCGATGGGCTCACCGTCACCTCGCAGGTCGATGAGGTGACCGGGCTCTCCAGCACCGTCGTGCTGGACACCAAGCAGCGCGGCGGCCGCGACCTGCGTCCGACCATGAAGCTCGTCAATTCCAAGGGCAAGGAAGTCACCTTCGCCAACACGGAGATACCGGCGGTGTACACGTTGCCGGCGGGCGCGCTGGTGAGCCTGGAGGATGGGGCCAAGGTTTCCGTCGGCGATGTGATCGCGCGCATTCCGCAGGAGTCCTCCAAGACCCGCGACATCACGGGCGGTCTGCCGCGGGTGGCGGACCTGTTCGAGGCGCGCAAGCCCAAGGACCCGGCGATCCTCGCCGAGAAGACGGGCACGGTGAGCTTCGGCAAGGAGACCAAGGGTAAGCGCCGGCTGATCATCACGAGCGACGACGGCGAGAAGTACGAGGAGCTCATTCCGAAGTGGCGGCAGCTCAACGTGTTCGAGGGCGAGACGGTCGAGCGCGGCGAGGTGATCGCCGATGGCGAGCCGAATCCGCACGACATCCTGCGCCTGCAGGGGGTCGAGGCGCTCGCCAACTACCTCGTGCGCGAGATCCAGGACGTGTATCGCCTGCAGGGCGTGAAGATCAACGACAAGCACATCGAGGTGATCATTCGCCAGATGCTGCGCAAGGTCGAAGTGCTCGCAGCAGGGGACACCACGCTCCTGCGCGGTGAGCAGCTCGACCGTTCCCGCGCGCTCGATCTGAACGACCGGGTGGGACAGGACGGCAAGACCGCCGCCCAGCTGCAGCCGGTGCTGCTCGGTATCACCAAGGCGTCGCTGGCGACCGAGTCGTTCGTCTCGGCGGCCTCGTTCCAGGAGACCACCCGCGTGCTGACGGAGGCTGCGGTTCGAGGCCTCAAGGACGACCTGCGCGGCCTGAAGGAGAACGTCATCGTCGGCCGGCTCATCCCGGCCGGGACGGGCTTTGCGGCGCACGCGCATCGCCGGCGCAAGCCGGAAGCGGCCGAGCGGCGCAGCTTCATGGACGTGGGCGGAGGGCTCCCGGACATGGAGGATGCGGGCGGCGTCAGCGAGGAGTCCGAGAGCACCGCGACCTGAGGCGGCTCGAGCGCCTTGGGCGCTCGAGGTTGAAATCGGTCGGGCGGCATCGGCATCCGCCGGGTGCCGCCCGACCATCTCACGCCAGTACCGGGCGCGTGTCCCGATGACCGGGCCGTTTGGCCGGCTCGCGTTGCGCGCCGCAGCAACGAGTTGACACGATGAGGGTCGCTACCTAGAATCGCCCCCCTTTGTCGGTCCGGCCCGCCACACGGCCGGATCGGAAGCAGTGACTCCATGACACCGGGCCGCTTCTTTAGGGGCGGCCCGGTGTTTCATCTGGTATCCACGTCAGGCAACTCTTAAACCATGGCGACAACCGCTCAGCTCATCCGCCAGCCCCGGCGGCTTCCCTCGGAGAAGACGAAGGTGCCGGCACTCGGGGCCGCTCCGCAGAAGCGGGGTGTGTGCACTCGTGTCTACACCGTCACCCCCAAGAAGCCGAACTCGGCTCTGCGCAAGGTGTGCCGCGTGCGGCTGACCAACGGCTACGAGGTCACGAGCTACATCGGCGGGGAAGGTCACAACCTGCAGGAGCACTCGGTGGTGCTCATCCGCGGAGGCCGCGTGAAGGATCTGCCCGGCGTGCGCTATCACACCGTCCGCGGCACCTTGGATTGCGCCGGCGTCGGCGAGCGCAAGCAAGGCCGCTCCAAGTACGGCGCCAAGCGCCAGAAGAAGTAGCCCGCAAGGAGTGCCTCGATGTCACGTCGTGCCCAAGCCCCGGTACGCGAGATCCTCCCGGATCCGAAGTTCAGCAATCTCATGCTGGCGAAGTTCATGAACGTCATCATGAAGAGCGGCAAGAAGTCGGCTGCCGAGCGGATCATCTACGGTGCGCTCGATCGCATCGGCGAGAAGACCGGCCGCAAGGGCGCCGAGTCGATCGAGGTGCTGGCGCAGGCGCTCGACAACGTGAAGCCGGTCGTCGAGGTGAAGTCCCGCCGGGTGGGTGGTGCGACGTATCAGGTTCCGGTTGAAGTTCGGGCCACGCGCCGCCAAACACTGGCCATGCGCTGGGTGATCGAAGCCGCCCGCGCACGCTCGGAGAAGTCCATGGCGTTTCGCCTCGCGCACGAGCTGATGGATGCCTCCGAGAATCGGGGTGCAGCCGTCCGCAAGCGCGAGGACACCCATCGCATGGCGGAGGCCAACAAGGCGTTCGCGCACTATCGCTGGTAGAGCGTCCGGCGCCGCGCCCGCGGGGCGCTGGAGGCTCGCCCCTCCCGAGCGTCACCCGGTGCAGCGCGAGACTGCTCGAGCGAGAGGCTTCTCACCCATTCTTTGACCTAGGATCTACAGTGCCCCGCTCAACGCCCATCGAGCGCTATCGGAACATCGGGATCTCGGCCCACATCGACGCCGGGAAGACCACCACCACGGAGCGCATCCTGTTCTACACCGGCGTCTCGCACAAAATCGGCGAGGTGCACGACGGTGCGGCCGTCATGGACTACATGGAGCAGGAGCAGGAGCGCGGCATCACGATCACGGCCGCCGCAACCACGTGCTTCTGGAAGGGGATGGACGGCACCTTCCCCGAGCACCGCATCAACATCATCGACACGCCCGGCCACGTGGACTTCACCATCGAGGTGGAGCGCAGCTTGCGCGTGCTCGACAGCGCAGTCGCGGTGTTCTGCGCGGTGTCGGGCGTGCAGCCGCAGTCCGAGACCGTGTGGCGCCAGATGAACCGCTACGGCGTGCCACGCATCGCCTTCGTCAACAAGATGGACCGCGCGGGCGCCAACTTCCTGCGCTGCGTGCAGCAGATCAAGGATCGGTTGCGCGGCAATCCGGTTCCCATTCAGCTGCCGATCGGAGCCGAGGAGGGCTTCGAGGGCGTGATCGACCTCATCCGCATGAAGGCGATCTACTGGGACATGGAGACCCAGGGCATGCGCTTCGAGTACCGCGATGTCCCGGCGGAGCTGCGCGGTGAGGCCGAGGAGTATCGCGGCAAGATGATCGAGGCGGCGGCCGAGGCGAACGAGGAGCTGCTGCACCGATATCTCGAGGAGAGCACGCTCTCGGAGGAGGAGATTCGCCGCGGCCTGCGCGAGCGCTCGCTCAAGAACGAGCTGTGCCTGTGCATGTGCGGCTCGGCGTTCAAGAACAAGGGCGTGCAGGCAATGCTCGATGCCATCATCGAGTTCATGCCTTCGCCGGTCGATATGCCGCCCGTGAAGGGCATCGACGAGCGGGGCGAGCCGATCACGCGGAACGCGGACGACAACGCGCCGTTCGCCGCGCTCGCCTTCAAGATCCTGAACGACCCGTTCGTCGGCAACCTCACGTTCTTTCGCGTGTACTCGGGGACTCTCAACTCCGGCGACACGCTGTTCGTGCCGACGAAGGACCGCAAGGAGCGCATCGGACGGCTGCTGCAGATGCATGCCTCCGAGCGCACCGAGATCAAGGAGGTGCGCGCCGGCGACATCGCCGCCGCCGTGGGCCTGAAAGAGGTGATCACGGGCGACACGCTGTGCGACACCGAGCACGTCATCACGCTCGAGAAGATGGTCATCCCGACGCCCGTCATCGCGGTGGCCGTGGAGCCGAAGACCAAGGCCGACCAGGAGAAGATGGGCCTCGCGCTGCAGCGCCTGGCGAAGGAGGATCCCTCCTTCCGCGTCAGCACGGATCAGGAGTCCGGGCAGACGATCATCCAGGGGATGGGCGAGCTGCACCTGGAGATCATCGTCGACCGCATGAAGCGCGAGTTCAAGGTCGAGGCGAACGTCGGCAAGCCGCAGGTCGCCTACCGCGAGACCATTCGCGCGAGCGTCGAGTCGGAAGGCAAGTTCGTGCGCCAGTCGGGCGGGCGCGGTCAGTACGGCCACATCTGGCTGAAGATCGAGCCGCAAGAGGCCGGCAAGGGCTACGAGTTCGTCAACGGCATCGTCGGCGGCGCCGTCCCGAAGGAGTACATCCCGGCGGTGGACAAGGGCATCCGCGAGGCCTGCGAAACCGGGGTGATCGCCGGCTACCCCGTCGTGGACGTGAAGATCACCGCGTTCGACGGCTCGTACCACGATGTGGACTCGAGCGAGATGGCCTTCAAGATCGCAGGCTCGATCGGCTTCAAGGAAGGCTTCCGCAGAGCAAAGCCCGTCCTGCTCGAGCCCATCATGAAGGTCGAGGTGGTGACGCCGGAGGAGTACTCGGGCGATGTGATCGGCGACCTCAATCGCCGGCGCGGTCAGATCATGGGAATGGACGAGACGGCAGCCGGCAAGACGATCACCGCCGAGGTGCCGCTGTCGGAGATGTTCGGTTACGCAACGACCGTGCGCTCGATGAGCCAGGGGCGTGCGACCTTCACGATGGAGTTCTCGAAATACACCGAAGTGCCGCCGAACATCGCAGAGAGTATCGTCAAGAAGTAAGGTCTTAGACTCAATGAACGGGGTCGCGTAGCGACCCCGAGAGAGGGTGGCCGAAGGCCATGAGAAGCAGCCATGAGCAAAGAGAAATTTGAACGCACCAAGCCGCACGTGAACGTTGGGACGATCGGGCACGTGGATCACGGCAAGACGACCTTGACTGCGGCGCTGACGAAGGTGATGGCGG
>Ga0335072_10007753_pt1 | contig 15627 bp, 16 predicted proteins | sample Lox_Sample_21_FD_206725 | JGI IMG/M metagenome (GOLD analysis project Ga0335072, IMG submission 206725) | Soil microbial communities from Loxahatchee National Wildlife Refuge, Florida, United States - Lox_Sample_2.1 | ecosystem: Environmental > Terrestrial > Soil > Wetlands | place: USA... | reverse complement strand
ATTCCAATCGAGCCATCCGACTTTCCTACAGGCGCAGTCGCTTGGACTATCGAGTCTGATGGCTTTCCCTATGTTGTTGGAGTCTACAGTCATCCTGTCAACGAGATTGCAGGTGGGTTCACCGGAGGACCTAGCTTCCTTGCCATGGTTAAGTGGGCATGGTCAAATTGGGCGTCTTGAAGATTGGAAATATAATTCATTAAAGTAATTAAATATTTTACTCCCAAAATGTTCTCGATCTTTACTCCGTGAAACCCAACAAAATCCAAGTATTCCAAACGACCACCGACATAACTTGCAAAACATTATCTCCCTGGATTTAATGCCAAACGTTGATGACCAATGATATCCAGTGCAATTAGAGAAAGTGCTAAAAACGCATACGATGTTTAGTCCTTCTTTTGTTTTGGCTAATATATCCCCACCGTTTTTGTACAGCAATTTCATCACTTTCGCATGTCCATAATATACGTGTCGCGATATGGTATTGTAGAATCAAACCCTCAGAACCAATTTGATGCTCCCCTAAACTAATGCCGCAACTTCTGGATGTGCGTGTACGAGAGTGACGTTCGTTCTAGAAATCGCTTGAGCCGACCGCATTTACGACTTTCTTCTGAAGCGAATTTCTTTTTTTGAAGGTCGCTGATGATGAAAAGTAGATCATCAACAGTCCTAGCGTTTGTCAAATTTCATTTGATCAGCCTATGATAATTGTTAATACAGCCTAGTAATATGGTCTTGACCGTGGCTGCGAAAGCGTCCACTGCGACGGCTTACCTTTCAGCAGACCCTACGTCATCAATTGAGTTACAACATAGTTACTCAAAACTCGTCAAACCCATTAAAATACTTAGGGCATTCAATCCGCTAAGGTGTCCGCAATTGCAGCAGGTCTCTCCAAAGAGGAAGCTTTTCGGTCGGTAGAAAAGCGATGCAGTAGACATCTACATCAATGAAGTCGATCAATCTTCTCACTAACAACGCATACTTACTTTCAACTCAAAAATCCTCTCTCCACCCAGCACCAACGCTATCCCTGGCATTGTCTCTAACATCGCTCTTGATACCGACTTTATCAAACCCGATGTCGACAACTGACTTGGCCTGGAGAGTGCACAGGATTAGCGCGGTGTCCTCACATTTGCCAGTGAGGTGCCGAATCGACCAAGCTCAGTCTTTACAAATTACCCTTTCTTCTATCTCATGACAGTTCACAACAGCATTATCGTATTAAAATTCGCCTCGCTGCACCACAATCTGCATCTCAAATTGTGTGGTGACGTTATTTTATTCCAGTCAAACCTTATTTGGACCGCAGTATATGTATCTCAACGCCGACGTATTCGCATTACCTGGGATCATACAATTGTCTGCAAACCGTCACATGATATTTCGGGTTATTCCTGACGCGAGTTGAGACCATATAGTGACACACAAATGGTGATGCCCGGTGGTGCACCACTGGCACCACCGGGTTTGCTAGCAAATTACACTCATTATAGGGTACAATGACGGAATAATAACGAGTAGGGCTGCGAAGATGAAGCTTGACGAAAGGGAAGACATAGGTTAGCCGATACCGGATGGCGATTGCTTTCTCTGGAACGTCAAATGGGTAGCCCAACCACATAGCAGAGCGCTGTGCCAAATCCCATTCCCGAAGATAGTGCCGCCAAATGAACCCAACTTAATCAATTCAGATATTGACGGGCGCTACTGGAGCGGCTCAAATGACTCTACATCGTCTTTTGTGCCATCTCGGAATTATGAAGATTGCATCAATGAGGGATCGATGACCATGGTGATAATTTATTGAACACTGTATAGAACTACGTAACCCCCAGTGTGGGCTCTGCATCGGAAAGGGAACATGAGTTTATGCTCTCTCCGATTCGAGACTCGATAAAGTAGTAGTCGAACAACACATGTCAGAATTATCCATCTCATCCCAATTTATTTTCAGCATACCCAACTTCTCAACCTCGCCAACCTCGCCATGCCGAAAATTCTCCAAAGCTCGTTCAACGGAACCCCAAAGTCTTGCTTTATCCAATTGAGGAAACTCACAAGACAATGACCCAACCAATTTTTCCTTCAAGATAAATGTGGCTCCTTCGGATGAAAGTAGAGCATGGAAGTAATCTACTACTTGTTTACCGTTCGTATTGCTGAAAGGTGAAATAGAAGGTCCGGATGTGTGACTGCTCTGGATCGTCAGGCTAGAACCGGGGCTTAATAGGTGTTTCCGAACCCCATTCTCTTTTTGCTTTTGCTCGGCCAACGTCAATTTTGGTCCGCATGGGCTAAAGGCTTTGATGCATTCGCTACATCGCGACGACGGATCGTTGTAGATGCACTGGAACAACGTCAGAATTTGTCTTCAAGACTCGTTACCTTGCGCCTGGCCTTTCGACATGCACTGCATATCTTGCTTCCTGCTTTGCCAGCAACCCTCATCGTCTTCTCTTCTTCGGGGTGAAATCCTTTGTCTACAGCAGCGCGGGAAGAACGGGTTCGCATTGTCAGGCTGCAAGAGTGTGCAAGAACACCGATACTTTATAACTTTGGTCCAATAGTTATTGTGGGCATATTCCGCGCTTTTTCGCAGTTTTATTTCCCATGACCCTAGAAAGTTCAGACCGTCTTCGCTCTTTTTGGTCTTGCTGCGCTCTTTCTTGCGTTAGCTGCGCTCTTTATCACCCTTGCGCTCTTGACGTCAGCCAATAATATGGCGTTACCGACAGTAGGTCGTAAATATGCGGAATGGGATGGGAAAAGTACATAAATAAAGAAAAACAGTGAATATTTACGTAATGGAAAGACAAGCAAACGTACGGAAGAATATGCCCATAATACGACAACACAGACACGGAGTGTAAAGGAAACGTATCCCGAAAATACGGAAATTACGGCCTGTAAGAACTTGCTCAAGACAATACAAATTATACGATTGAGAGACTACTCGCAACATGGGAAAGCCAAATCAGCAACTGCGAAAAGCACCGTAAGGATGGGCGATGCGGCGGTGCAGAATCCCCGTGCTGTACTATCTAACTACAATGCGCATTGCGAAGGGTACACCACATACGACCACATCCTCGCAACGAGTTCGGGTGGATATAATTCTGTCGGTTTATAAACACCTCAGCTCGTTCGCATCCTCGAACAAACATCCATACTCAGGGCATGAATCAACCCCCTGCCGTTGGCGAACGGGTGAAGAGACGCCAACAAAAGCCCAAGAAACCGTAACTCCCATAATCCTTATCATGCATTGACTCCGATCTGTAGGCCTGATGAAGAAGGAGGTTGGTGTCTATCGAGACCACGATGTGCGCGTTGTGCCGACAAAAGATTTCGAGTAACCCAGAAATACTATCATTTCTGACAATTTGTAGTGCTGGATCAGAAATGGAGAGACGATCTGTTGGCCATGCAACAAAGATGGCGAGGAATGCATCCCATCGTCTAAAATAAGATCGACTGCAGAAGTACCCAGTGCTGATCCAGGGCTCGCGGGACTCGATTTTGACCCTCTTATATCCGGTGAACTTCGCCAAGGTGATTTCTCGGCGACGTACTCGTCCCCACATGCCTCAAAACTAACATAAAGTGTTGCAGGGCCCGTTCCCTATTCCCAGACTTTATTCCATCCCTTGCCGTCACTCAACTCCCCAAGCGGCGTCGACTTTTCGTCAAGCACCCCAAACCCACCGTCTGCCAGTGGTAGTGGAATTCCCCAAATGTCGGTTACCCAAAGAGAGATTTTTGAAGCTATCCGGCTTGCAGCTCCCCCAAACGAAAGATTGGCCGAGTGTTTGGCATACCTATTGGACGACTATCACATTTCACGTAACATAACTCCATTCAACACTGTAGCCAAGTCTATATCGGCCGACGACCTACCGAACGTTGACCGAATGGCTGTGTATATTCTGCTCACCTGGGCAGAAATGAGACCGGTCAGAGATTCGTCTGTCATTCAATCTGTGAGCTCAATCGTGAAGTACTCTACCGACGACGTTACTGGAAATGACTGCATTGCCTTAATAATTCACTTCCACGCTGTTTGCGATAGTACACCGGATACTGTTATCTGCGATTCATGCTACGAATGGTTCATCTGCCACAACTCGACAAATAAGCCGACTCGAAAAACTTTGAAGGATTTGCTCGTCATGGGAAAGGCAGTCTCAGGATTAATGCCTCCTGATCAGGCCCCATTCCAAATAATCATGTTCCACGAGGGGTATGATAGTTTTTGTTTTCACGCTAATCATTGTCAAGAAAATCCAAGTTCTCGACGCCGATTGCAATCCCTGCAAATGTTGAGGAGGGTGATTGCGATCCAATCTATGAATCGTTTTTCCGTGAATTGGTGGGAAACGGGACATTTGGCTGTATTATTTCAATTCTTGATAAGATTACTAACAGCGAACAGGCTACCCAGCTGTCCAACCCCCCACCCGATCGGGTTTGTTGGGTTGGACCGGCAAAGCAATCTTGATGCTCACCGCTCAAGGGGGAGTTGAGCGAGCATGGTCAAGTCGTTGGGATCCCGATGCATTGTAAATCTGTAAAGGCACCCCATCGAGAAGCCTATATGGACGGACGAAGCCCGCACCGATCTCCAGGATATTGTTATTTACGGTTATCTCGGTTACTTCTTCAAATTCAAACATGCATAATAACATTCATTTACGCTCTCTTATTACCTCGCGATAAAATTAGTACTTGTTTGGTTTATCAGAATTTCCAACTTTCGTTTGACCTCTTCGATCTCGATCCAGACTTCCAAGTGCCTGATGGTCATGAATGATGCATGCAATCTCGCTGATACTGAAACAAAACGCACTGACCTTGAGAATTACGAACATGTGGAAATAGCTGTACTAGGAATGAGTAGAGAGAGCATCGAGACGAAGAAGATTACTACTACCCATTAAAAGCCGTACGGAGATCTGAGGTCCTTAAATGTGCAATCCCTGTCGATATAACGTGTACGAGGCACAGATCATGGTCGTGATATGGAAGGGGATTTTTTTTCGAGACTTGTATATGCACACTGGGAGTCGAAGCAGTTGCCGACGGCGTACCTGTTGTACAGACATGATTCTCTGGGTAGTCATGAGTAGATAAAATCGAGAAAATGATTCGTACGTTACTAGGTACGCAGAATCCCGCGTAACCAAAACCATACACGTTAAGTAGTGTCAGAGAATGTGCGGTAGAAGCCCGTAGTTTTACCGTCTATTACAAAAGTGGTATCGATTATTACTTGTGTTGCAATTCTCTAGTCTCAACACCACGTATTGTCCTGCCCGTAAACCGGAGTTACGTGCAACGGCTACGGCTACGGCTACGGCTACGGCTACGGCTACGGCTACGGCTACGGAAATACGGTTTTCGTCAATGCGTATTGAGTGAGAAATACGGTTCGGTCATGTGACCCAAATCCCGAGGCGCAAACCTAATTTATACATCAAACAACCGGCACCATACAAGTACTCTCGACGAAGCAAAGAGAAAGTTATTCAATTTCTTCGGGTGTTGGGGATGTCTTCGTTCCTGGAATTTGTCAATGATGATGTGGGACTCTCTGACGAGTTTCTTCTGAGTCCATTCAATTCAGCATCTGATTGTCCCGATTTCTTTCCGCCGCCAAGCTACGAAACAACCTTCGCCCAGACCAATCGTGGGACTACCAAACTGAACTTGGCTCAGTTCGCATCCATCGACACAGACTGGCACAGTTTGTTCAGCGTAACTCCAATCTCGACTATCTGCTCCTCTGGTGCAACAGTTTCTTCCGTCAAACCTGCCACCAAGCCAGATACATCGGCACTGAAGGCACCCAGGCGGTAAACCCTTATATTGCTGCTGTGGCTCATTTTAGTCGCATTCTACCTAGAGGTCCGCATGGAAAGAGATCAGGTCGCGGAGGGTCTTTCCTTTGTAACCCTTGTCGAAAGGCGAAACGCGGAAATGCCGCACCTTGTGTCCGAAACCCGAATTTTCCGGGAGTTCCGTGCGACCCCTGTAAAAAGAGAGGATTTAGTGCCCAACAATGTGGCCTTCGAACCAAAGGTCCAAACGGCGCGCAGGAAACTTTCGACATGACTGAGATTAGTCCCGTTGATGCGGACATTATGACTTCCACCGCAAGTCCGATGCCTCAACATAATAGTTATCCAGGGCAGGCTGCAACCCAATTTGGACCAATCGAATACTCAGATAAAGAGTACATTCCAGCCCTGAAGTATGACTGATCCTAGTTTGGATGAATTTTCACTTCTCGAGCGACGTAGTCCAAACTACGGGCTCGATCAAGATTATCCTCCAAAACCTCGCGAGGCCCAAGAGGCACGAGATTGCACAAGGAATCCGCTGATAAATCAGTCTTTCTCCACCCTTGGTCCATATGACTCGACCCATATTCCTGGACCTCGTCCTCGGCAGTGCGGGGAACAAAATGGGAGATTCCTTGATGCACAAAAGTGGGATGGCATTTCTCCAGATCCTAAAGATGAGTCTGACTCTGAATCCATCGACCTCGTCCAATTAAATGGCCCATGGTGGGCCGAATGTAATGCATTGTCTCAAGATGATCAAATTTCATCTGAATTCACGATAAAATATCCTTTTAAAATCGCGGAAGGCCTTTGCCCTGCCTTGTTGGCATGTTCTACTTGGCTATTGAAAGAACTCGATGATCTTGAAGATTCTGGTTTCGCAATTGGTATGGATATACTTCCAAGAGATGTCCCACTTTGTGACTTTGAGGATGAAGTTTATTTTACAGGTACCTTCTTTTGGAGAGACAGTCTAATATCTGATAGACTCGCAGGAGATGCTATGGGTAGAATACAAAAGCACTTGTACCATTGATGCGCAGAATATCCGCGAGATTGCAACAAGGATCGCTGAACGGATCAAACCGTATGCAGTAGCAATATTTGACCGGAGCGAGTTTGGAGTTGGCGTTATAGTTAGCAAGGCCACACGGGTTGACAGTGCGATGTCTGATAGCGATTTTCGTGGCCCAATGCCAAGTTACGATAACTCAGCGTCAACGCTTCGTCGATCCTCGATACACCACTTTGGAAAAGCTACATCTAACCATGGCGGAGGGGTAGCTGTCACTCAAATCGGTTCTGACTCAGGCAGAACAGGGGACCAGGCGAACGCAACTGGATACACGTACGAGACTTACGGGAGAGCAGATAGTCAGACAGAGAATGATTCCAATGCTGATCACCGGCAAAAAAACGACGACGGTCCTGTACCAGATACATCAGGTCCTAATCGAAGACCTACTTTCAACAATGCATTCACGGGCAGCGCAAAAATTTGCCTGGAAAACAATCTTTACCTAAAACTGACCCTTTCTTTCGGCCTCAACATATTTTCTGCGACAGGGGCCAATTTCGCGGACTGCGAGATCAGCTTGGATCCGGTCATTGTCAGTGCATCAAGACTGTCTCCGATTAATGGCGGGAATTCTCCCAATCGGATGGCTAAAGTTGGACAATCGGAACATCTATATGTCACAGAGAGAGTAGAGATTATAGTTGGTACAAGTGGCGATTGCGAGCCCCCGCGCAACATTCATCCACTGCCCCAGCATTTTGCCCACCGACGCGGCACGTCAAAGATACAAGCCCAAACAGGTTTTCAAGGGTTCTGGTATCCGAACCTTCGGGAGGAAGATTATAGGGGGAAAGAAGACACTATGCAGTACGATGCTGTGACTCTCGGCTTGGAAGTCCTGTCCATCGCCACAGTTGGGGAAAACGAGCATGAGTGGATCTACAAGCTCAAGGCCGCCTGCGGAACCAACATTGAGTTTTCTACTGAGAATCCTCCACGTCATAAGGCTACATATCGGGTTCTCGAAACAGATAATCTCGAGTATCTCAAGGTCGTCGTGCAAGCGGTGTTCAGAAATCACGGAAGGCTATTGAGGCAGAAGTCTCACGAAAAGAACGACGCCCTAAAAATATTGGGCAATCTCGAGGCCATGCACATTGTGGCAACATTGGAAGTCAAACTCCGGCGAGATGGAAATAATTGGTTTTTATTTCCGTCTGAATATAACCAAGGGCGGCGGTTAGGGGCGACACTCAAGTTTCAAAAGGGTTTCTTACGCAACGAAAACACGGACAACAAGATTGTTCACCTGGAAAGACTGCAAGGCTCGTAGCATTCAACGAGGATGGTGAAATTGGAATGAGAGTTAGATAGGATATTTAGATTTGGATCGACACACAATTTCCGATCGCAAGACTGTCCTAGTTGTCGCGGGTCTCAGAATTTCTATATAATTCCTGCAAGATATCCTGCGTTGCAAAAGTTTGTGTGCAGATGTCTCACTGAATTTCCGTGGGCTGCTCTGCGCCAGTCCAGACCTAACGGAGTGTCGCAGTGCCAACAATTTCTTCAAGGTAAAAGCTTGTACTTTTTGGGTTTTCCTGTGCTCCACTAACAATATTCACTTATTCTAAAGACTGAATGATGCAGTGTGAGCCCACTATAAGCCATGTCCTGGGAACAAACTCATAGCAAGCCAAACAGTCTGGGAATATTTTTTTTTTTTTGTGTCAAAAATTGACATTTTTGTAGCAAAAGGCATGACCATTTCGTCCCAATGACTATTACGTTCCGAGTGATCCTAGAGTGGAAATGGCAGACAAAGATGGTTCAGCCTGATTAGGCCATCCTCGGGGGCTGGGGACTCCGACTGTATTCGAACTGGTGTATGGTAAAAACCCGAGATTCGAACTTTCGTTTTCTGATACCTTGAGTTCGACTTCGAAATCTGCCATTGTGGTTTCTATCTCTTCCATAGTATCAGTCCATACAGCATCCATCATCATCCTGTCACTTTCCTTGAAGCTCACTTGTAGGCTCTCAATTTTCGCTGTCGTAGGTGTCCTGGTTCCAGCAACTGACTCCAGTTCCCATTCGCATCATTCTAGTATCTGCATAAGGCCATCATCTACACCATGAGTTTGATCCTCTCAGATTATAACCTTCCAAATCAGAAGGAAAGTTGATATCCGGTTCTGATCCTGAATATTGGACGGCAAAACTGTCGCCATACTTCAAGAAGTGATAGTAGCATGATGTGCCAAGCTGCATTGGAACGCGTTCTGGTCTCTTTCCCAGTTAGTTACTTTGAGTAGGGGGAAACAGCTTCCGCATCCGGCCATTTTACTGACTTGAAACCTTTTGGTTCATCAAGCTTCGCAGTTGTCGAATTCGTATAGAAAAATCTAGCATTTAGCAAATAAATAACAGGAATACAAATACCTGTATATATACATATCTTTCAATTTATGAACCAGTCGTTTCGTGTTCATAATATGGATCGGCGAAGATTCGTATGTCTCGAGAAATATGGAATAAAGTTGATCGACGCCAGACGTTGGCGAATGACTTTCGAACCCCATCGAAGCGGAAGCTTTTTTCAGCGTATATCCAAGGAGAACCTTGGCCTCGGCTGCTATAGGAACGCCAGAATTTCGTTCTATATATATCTCGCACTCGGACGTGACGTGTTGCTTATGACTAAGAGCGTACTTGGAAGCCAAAGTTTGGCCGGTCACAAGGAAGATTTTTTCTGGACGCTTGGATCCGAAATAAGAATTGACTGCCTTCCAGGCGTGCATCTCTACAGCAGAGAACCAATCGATTAGGTCGAATTGATGTTCCTCAATGCATCCTCGATGCAAAAGCGGACCTTCCAACGGCAATTCGAAAGTGGCCTGGAATTTCGTGAGTCACGGTCGTCTCGGGCTCTAGGTATTGAGGCCAATTCCATTGCTCCAATCCCTATGGTTAGACCGTAGCTAGGCAGCCTAACCGCAATATGAAAAGCATTCCGAATCCACTGATATTTCCCATCGCCATCGAAGAACGCAATGTCTCCAACCTTGCCAGAATTCAGACGCCGATAATCTATGGCGCTATCGCGATCGACGTTGGAAAGACCAAGCGCCTCTGTTATGGTTGATTCAAGAGGGCATCCAAAAGGGATGGGCGCATAGAGAGCGAGGCCGAGCGCTGTCCCGGCTAGGTCTGAAGCAAAACATTCCTGCGTAGAGACATGTTTGTGGGGCATTTCGTGGCAGGTAAATGCAACACCGTTGATGTGGGGTTTGTTCAAGGTCGTTATCAAAAAGTTGCGATTTTGGATGAGAGATCCGATAAAGAGGCTGTGCAGTTCTTGGCATAACGATACTTAGACAAAGCTTAAATCCTGATATGTTTCTCAGAAATTCGGAACAATAAGGTTTGCAAAACCTGCTTGATCTGATCATGTGACTGTATTTAGGCGGTAGGCGGTGCAATCCCAATTCCGAATACGGAAAATTCGGTTTTCGGACGGAGCTGAATTTTTGTGGGGGTGCAAACCCAATTCACACTAAACCTGAACAAGGGGCGGGGTTTCCGTACGCAATCACGTTGGAACCACGGAAGTTTCTAATATCAAATGCTATAGACCGTGACTTCCGTCTATAATAAGTAACCGAACTAAAAATTTAAAAGAGTGACCCCCGCCCTCCTCGATAGCAAGGCACAGTAGGGCTTATCGTTGCCCAGCGACTGCGATCTTCGCTCGGTCAACCTACGCCAACAATGGTCTATAGCGGTATTTTTCCGGGGTTCGGCACTAATGTTAGGCGATGGTCCTGAACCATCGGAAAAGATACTTGAGTCCATTTCGGAGGCTCAAGTGGGTGACTTCGATTCGAAGGCTTCCAGGGACGATTCGAAGACAAGGGCTTCGAAAGACGGAGATAACGATGACATTCGTGTCCTTCCTCAAAGACTATCATGGCGAGGAAATGAACATGCATTTGCCTGTAGTAAAACACTTTCGATGGCTCGGCCCGGTGATGTGTAGTCGAATGCGCTGAATTCCGTATCAGGAATAAAAGCCCTGTGGCCCAAGAAAATACTAAAAAAGCAACAACAAAACTAGTATTTTCTTGGGCCACAGGGCTTTTATTCCTGATACGGAATTCAGCGCATTCGACTACACATCACCGGGCCGAGCCATCGAAAGTGTTTTACTACAGGCAAATGCAAGGCATGATAATATGATGCGGCGCTGGCCTACTCGGAATTAAACCTACCTACCGGACAGCCCAGTTCCACGAAAACTATGGACTATCAGAATAGAGCTGTACACAGCCTATTACGTAGGCTAGGCAGTACTCCCCTCTTTCTCGACGAGGGTGATCTTTTTGCTGCGTGCTTGATTGCACTTACATCAAGCGATGATCAAGCAGCGTTTCGAACCCACATCCTAGGGTTTGTTGGTATCATGGAACATTTGTTCTCGCACCATGGAGAGTCTTCTGCGTCCATCATTTTCTTCGGTAGGGATGCGCTTACTTCTATTCGCGCGATTCCTCTGTAGGTGGAGATGCGTGGGATGCGCTCAGCGACGGCTGCCGGAAGATTTTAGGTGTCGAGACATTTCGAATGCAACAGATTTACGAGCGCGAGCTTGCAGGTAACTCAGCAGTCGAGCAGGTAGGGATTATGTTGACAACAATTCAACAAGTTTGGTTGCTTGAAAAAGGTCTCAGAAAAACAGTGGACAGACAACGGGACGGCTCCGAGGGTTCAGATCACGACACCTCCTCTCTCACTCGTGCCCTTCAAGACGATGCATGTCCTGTACACGACGAGGACGTGCTGGTATATGTCCGGCAAAGCCTTTTGATGGTACGGTCGAAGATCGAGAACAGCGTTGAGGAAGAGCTGGAGATTCAAAGTTATGCCCCAGACCACGCGAGACTGCTTTTCTTACTCAGACTACGACGTGTGCTGCTCATTGCATTACAGTCTAGCTCAGTCCTCCAGGGATGTTGTCTCCGCAGGGGATCGATGCCGGTATTGAGTTTGTTTCTTCTCTCCGTCTGGCATGGGAAGCAGTATATCTGCTAAATTTGGCATCCGGGGGAGAGAGTGAGAGCTATTTGATGGAAGGGAGTAAGAGAATATGACGTGCCCAGGAAGGTCTGAAGTCGGGTGCGACTCTCCTTGAAGGTATGACGCTGCTCTTTGAATTTCTGAATTTTCTGACGTGCTTTCGTTAGATTCGCCTTGGTCCATTTATCTCGGCGAAAGGGTCACCACGAGTGAAGTGCTTCCGAAGTTACAAGTATTGTGGGATAGAACGGATGAAGATTTTGTTGCAACATTGTTCGAGCGAATTCCGATACTATCACGAACGAAAAGTCAATTTCGGCTTGTAGAATATTCTGAATCGGAAGGAAATCAATTTTAGAGGGTATCATTCTGACACATGAATCAATATATCTGCATCTTCATTGAGCAAATTGTTAATGACAAATACGTCATCCTGACATTTCACGATCTTCATTGTCGTAATATTAGGTGAGCTCAATGCATAACAGAAATAAAACAGGTTGGGATTCATTTTCCATTTCAACACATAAATAACTATAGAACTGTGGAGCGACACTCAATCCAACTTCAAAGCGTAATGTAAAGCTCATTGAGGGTACTGTCATTTCCAAAACCCTTGTAAACGAGCACCAAGGTCCAAGGCATTCAATTCCTACGTCCGAAGAAACCAGGTATGATACAAGCCGTTCGCCGATTTCGCTTTAGGTTCTTGGTCAGTCAGATTGAAACAAGTGTCGAAATCATCATTGGTGGCAATAGAGATCTCTCCATCTCGCATGGTTGTGATGATCCATTAAACCAGGGCGTTCCCAATTTTGGTTTGCCATTTTTCAGCAACAATCTTCTCGGCAGCGTATGTGGCGACATTGTTGGTAGGCTCTTTGGCGGCATTTTATCCCTGCGACGCTGATGGGAGCAGTGTAAACTGTGCTGTGTTCACCACTCCAGTACATGGTCAATCGCTGGCGGTACTACACCGTGAAAGCGGGAGCATAGATCGATTTGGCAAATGGTGGGGCTAGACCAACTGCTGATTCGCGATCCAATTTGACTGAACATACCAACGGGAGTCAACTGTTTGCGGCGTTTGTCTCGTGCCAGGGTATTTCGGAAGGGTCAACCAAGAGGAATGGGGCTTGACAGTCGTTTACAGAGGGTTCGGCCGATATAAAGTTGTACGAAGTCTCTATTGGACGTTCCAAAGCGAGGTATGGAAGAACCATCGAGGAACTCGAAGCTCGCATGAAGACCTTGGAGAAGGAAAAAGCCCAAGCGCTCAAGGAACTTGCAGAATGCAAAGTCGCAAGAGATACTCTTCAAGCGCAAGTCACTCAGCTTAACACCGTCGCGGCCAAATAAGACCCAAGCACTCGGAAGCTGCAGACTGCAAAGTGGCAAGAGATGATCTTCAAGCACAAGTGACCCTTCAGGCAGCTGCCCTCGCAGCGACTGCGCGGCCCTCTCTGCCTCTGCTTCCTCTAGGAGAGGTTTCAAACCCCTACAGTTTCGAACTTGAGTGTCACCACGAAGTGGAAATGTCGTGCATGGTTCAGGCCGGGTATTATCAACGGGTCACAGTCTTTCTGCATGGTCAATCGATTAGCGAATTCAGCGGTGTGGGGCACCAGCAAAACATGACCCTTGCCAATGGCACGCTATCCCTCAAGGTCGGGCCCAGCGAGGAACCACTCGTTCATCTTGCAGTTCTGGAATTCTGATGGGTACCAGACAGGGACCTGGTCCCTTTCAAGAGTGAGGGTAGCGTCATCCGCATACGTTGGAACTGGCAAAGTGATTGTGTTCGGGTCGGAGGATTCAACGGACATGGATTGGAATGACTCGGTGATTACTATTCGCACCAAAGCTTGAAATATTATGAATTGTACTTACTTTACTCTCAGAATGTTGACTCTATATCGATAATCGATTGATATTCTCGCAAGCACATTTAACTTATTCCCTACCTTATAATTGCTACGCTACTAAACGATTTCTGTTATTCATTAGCTCCTTGAGATCCCGAAAGAAGGCTATAACCCGTATCGCCAGCGGTCCCACGCCCTATTTCTTGGCTCTGTCATGATAGAATCTGACGTTTCACAAACTTTCATACTATCCTGCTCCCTCATTCTTACCTTAACGCTCGAACTCCTTTCTTTCCTTAGCGAAGTTGACAATATACAATCGGTCAAGCAAGTCCCCGCGATACGATCCGGTCAGTGTCATCACGAAACAAATATCATTGTTGGCTTCACAAAACCACACTTCTGACGGATACCCGTCAACTTCCTGAATCGAGTGTACTAGTTGCATAGTGCAATCATCCCATACCTTTAACACCGGGTCCCCGACATGCAACGTCAAAAGGTACTTCCCACACGGGCTGTGTATGGCCGATAGGATGGGACTTTGCACCTTCGTTCGAGTGAGATGACTACCAGACAGAGCATCATAACGGTCTATAACCTTGTCCAATGTAATGGTGACAAGCTCCTTCTTCTTCGGATGAAAGTACGGACCCTGTCCAAGCCATGGTAAAGTCATTTCGCTCAATTTTAGACCCTTGACGGCATCCCAAACTTGAACAAACGATTGTCGTCTGAATTTGACCAAAAGCAGATCGTGTCTTAAATGCCATCGAATTTGAGAAATATATTCTCCACCAGTCTCGAAGACTAGTGCCAGCTGCAAGTTCATGTTCAATTCATCATGATTGAACGTGAAGACCACAACCGTTCCCCCCTCTTCTCCGAATACCAACCGATTCTCACTTGGATGGAATGCTAACGAGGTGACCATCTTTCCTTCATAATTCAACAGTTTTCTGCCCGTTTGGAGGTCCCAGATAAATGTATCACCTTCGCTTGGTAATGCAGCAGCTACTAACTTCCTTCCCTTTGCTCCCTTCCCAACTGCTGTGCGACAGAATCCATCAAACCTTTCATCCAAAATTTGACTGATGAAAAGTCCATTTTCAACACAAACAACTCCAAGAGAGTGTCGAGATTGCGCTTCGGAAGGAAAAACACAGCATGAACTTCCCGTTTGGGTGCTTCCAACTCTTGGGTAGCACAATTCCCGGAAGTCGTGGTAAAGTTTCCCGTGAGCGTACGCAGACATGGCCGACCGAGCCGAGCCTGATCGAGACTCGACTCGACGAGCCGAGTAATAGCGAGTCGAGCCTGGATTTTGGAGGCAATTCTCGACTCGATCAAGTCGAGCTAAAGGATAGGCTCGAAAGATCGAGTCGAGTTAAAGGTCAAGTTCCTCGACTCGATTCGGCTCGGCTCGATAAGCTCGATAGCATGCTTATATAGAGTGTGTAGCGTACAAATTAGATGAATTGATATCTAAAAGTGCTTTTTTGTACGCTACATATAGTCTATGTTTAATAGTTGAAAAGTAATGGAAATTAAATACAATATAGTAGCGCACGCTTGTAAGCAACAGGTCAGATTGTAAGATCACGACATGCACCGTCAACATTGTTGTTCTGCTGCATGGTAGTGGTTCTGACCTAGTTGCGGGCGTGTCAATTTGAATTTAGAGCTTTTAAACAGAGATACTTTGCATTACAACATGGTACAATTTACGTAGCGTACAAATTGTCAGAATTGGCCGCTAAAAATGCGATTTTGTACGCTACACAGAGAAACTTCGAGCATATTCGAGTCGAGC
>Ga0335072_10007752_pt1 | contig 15627 bp, 15 predicted proteins | sample Lox_Sample_21_FD_206725 | JGI IMG/M metagenome (GOLD analysis project Ga0335072, IMG submission 206725) | Soil microbial communities from Loxahatchee National Wildlife Refuge, Florida, United States - Lox_Sample_2.1 | ecosystem: Environmental > Terrestrial > Soil > Wetlands | place: USA... | reverse complement strand
ACGCCGCGCTGCAACCTGCCGAATGGAAACGAAACGATCCTGGTGGTGGACGACAGCACCGAAATGCGCCAGGTGGCCGAGCGCCATCTGCGCGCCCTCGGCTATTTGGTGCTTTGTGCGGAGAATGGCCCGGCGGCGCTGTCCCTGCTGCATGATCGCCGGTCGGTCGATCTGCTGTTCACCGATATCGCCATGCCCGAGGGGCTGACCGGCTTCCAGCTCGCCGAGGCCGCCTCCGCGCTGCGGCCAGGCCTGAAGGTGTTGTTCACCACCGGCTATGCCGGCACGCCCGACGTCGCCGGCACGCCTGACTGGCAGGAACGGTTGATCCGCAAGCCGTACCGCCGTTTCGAATTGGCCGAGAGGATCCGGGCGGCGCTAAGCTCCTGACCGCCCGCCGGCCGCGCGGGCGCAGGCAACGGAATCGAGGCATGATCGGACGACACGCATTCATCCTGCTGGCGATCCTGAGCCTGGCCACCGGTCCCGCCCGCGGCAGTCCGCTGCACGAGGTCTCGCTGGTGCCGGGAAGCAGTACGGTGGCGATCCGCACCTACGGTCTTGGCCTGCTGCCGTTCGACGGCCGGTTTGCGCGCTTCCAGGGCGTGCTGCGTTACGACGGCGATGACCATGCACGCTGCAGCGTCGCGCTGCGGATCGATGCCGCGAGCCTGGCGATGTCATCTGCGGCGATGACCGCGACGGTGCTTGGCACCGGCCTGCTGGATGCGGCGCATTATCCGACCCTTGCCTATGACGGCGCCTGCGGTCCCGACGGGATCGCCGGCACGCTGATGATGCACGGCGTCACGCGGCCGCTGGGTCTGAAACTTGATTGGGACGGCGGCGCGCTGACCGCGGTGGGGCGGCTGCGGCGGGCCGAATGGGGCATGACCGGGCTGCCGCTGGTCGGCGGGTCGACCGTGCGGATCAAGGTGACGGTGGCGCTCGCGGGTCGCCGCTGACCGCAACGCGCGGTGCGGCACGGCATGGCTTATCGGCGCCGGGGTCGGACCATCGGCTTGTGAACGATCGCTTTGCCGAATCCCCGTCCGCGCTTGCCTCGCCGCGCGATCCCCCGCAAATGGCGGATGTGCGGGTGGCGGAGGCAGTCGGATGCCGCGAGGCGATCAACCAGGCCGGGGCCGCGCATGCCGCCCGTGACGGTTCGGCAGTGTGCGGTGCTGGCCGGCGGCCTGGGCACGCGGCTGGGCAGCCTGACGGCCACGACGCCAAAGCCGCTGCTGCATGTCGGCGACCGGCCGTTTCTCGGCTGGCTGTTGCGCGAGCTGGTGCGCTTCGGAGTGACCGACATCCTGCTGCTGACCGGCCACCTGTCCGGCCAGGTGGCGGCCGCCGCGCCCGACATCGAGGCCAGCCTGCCGCGCCCGGCGCGCATCACGATATCGCAGGAGCCGTTCCGTGCCGGCACCGGCGGCGCGGTGTTCCACGCCCGCGGCCTGCTGGCCGATCGCTTCCTGCTGTGCAACGGCGATTCGCTGCTGGACTGCAATCTGGCCACCCTGTTGTCGGCCGCCGCGGCGGATGATGCCGGCGTCACCGGGCGCATGCTGCTTCGCGCCCTGCCGGATGCGTCGCGCTACGGCGTGGTTGCGCTGGACGGCGACCGGGTCACGGCATTCCAGGAGCGTCCCCCGCCCGGAACCCACGGCGTCATCAACGCCGGCCTCTATCTGTTCTGCCGCGGGCTGGTGGAGTCGCTGTCCGCGTCGTGCTCCCTGGAAGCCGACGTGATGCCCCGGCTCGCCGCTGCCGGGACGCTGCGCGGCACCGTCGCCGGCGGCTATTTCCGCGATATCGGCGTGCCCGAGGATTTCGCGCGCGCCCAGACCGAAATCCCCGCATTGCTGCACCGCCGCGCCTTGTTCCTGGATCGCGACGGCGTGCTGAACGTCGACCACGGCTATGTCGGCGCGCGCGAGCGCTTCGAGTGGGTGCCCGGCGCGCTGGAGACGATCCGCCTGGCCACGGAGGCGGGCTGGCACGTGTTCGTGGTCACCAACCAGTCCGGCGTGGCGCGCGGCCATTACGACGAGGCTGCCGTGTGCGATCTGCTGGACTGGATGGCCGACGAGGCGCGCCGGGCCGGCGGCACGATCGACGACGCGCGCTATTGTCCGTTCCATGAGGACGCGGTCGTGGCGGCGTATCGTCGGGCGCATCCCTGGCGCAAGCCGGAACCCGGGATGCTGCTGGACCTGATCGCGAAATGGCAACTTGACCCGGCGCGCTGCGTGCTGATCGGCGACCAGCCGACCGACCTGGCGGCTGCCGCCCGGGCCGGGGTGCCCGGCCATTTGTTCCGTGGCGGGAATCTGCTGGCATTCGTCCGGCCGCTTCTGGAACAGGCATGAGATGCGCCCTGGCGGCGTTGGCCGTTGCGTGTTGGTCGCGGGCCGGCGCAAGCCCCGGTCACCCTTGCGGCGCAGGCCCGAGCGGAAAGCGGGAATACCCCAGCGTGTTACGCTTCGAAACGGTGGGCATTAACCAAATCGTAATTCATCCGGCGCATTGGTCGTGGGGCGTCTCGTTGGTCATGCGGCGTCTCGGGAGTCATCCCTGTGGGCCTGGTGCAGGGCGTTGTCGTCGTCAGCGACTTTATCCGTCCGGACCGGCACGGGCGTCCCGGCGAGGGGGACCGGTCGGCGGTTTGGCTGTGGGATGCCGTCAAGCGCCAGATCGCCAGCGCAGGCAATCTCCCGGTGGGCCTGCTGACCGCGCGGAATTGTCGCGGCTTGCAGGCCTGGGTCGAGGCGCAGCGGACCCCCGACCAGGCGGATGCGTTCTGGGCGGCCAATTACCAACGGCTCGTGCCCGACACGGCGCTGGAGGATGTCCTGCTGCATCCCCTGCGCGGGCATTTCGTCATCGGCCACGAGATGCCGCCTTACCTGCGGCACCTGTTGGCGGCCCGCGGCGTGCCATTCCTCGACATCCGGATTCACCCGATCCGGTTCCTCGATGATCTGCTGTTCGCCGTTCAGGCCTCCGAGGCGGAAACCCAGGCGGCGCTGCCCGGCATCGCGGTCCCGGAAGAGACGGTCCTGATCGCGGCAGGCCTGATCGAGGCAATGTGCCGCTACACCACCGATTGCACGCTGCCGGCCAACACCCTGCTCGCCATCGGGCAGCGGACCATGGACTCCTCGCAGATCGTCGGCGGCAGCTTCTTCGATGCGCTATCGTGCCTGCCGCAAATTCGGGCGATTTGCCAGGACTACAGCGGCGTATTGCTGAAGGCGCATCCCTATGGCGGCCGGCACAGCCTGCTGCTGGCGGCGGCGTCCATGCCGAACGCGCTGGCGATGACGTCGGACAATGTCTACCGGCTTCTGGCGCAACCCGAAATCACCGGTGTGATCACCGTGAACTCATCATCGGCCTACGAGGCACGGTATTTCGGCAAGCCGGTGCACACGCTGGCACCATTGCCGATGCAGCTCACATGGCGTGGCGATGCCGCGCAACCGGGGGCCTACGTCTCCCTGGACGACTCCCTGCTGTCGGTCGATTTTTGGCGCGTGGCGCTGCGTGCACATGCGAATGTCGGCGGCATGTCGGGGGTAAGACTGCCGCCCAAACCGAACCGGCTTCGCATCGCGCACGACAGCTTCTGGAATTTCCACGAGATCGACACCGACCGGATACCCCGGTCGTCGAACCCGCCTGCCGGCTGACCCCGCCGCGATCGGCGAAAGCGGCCGCCGCCACGGTCCAGGAAAGCGGCCGCTGCCGTGGTCCAGGAATGCGACGGCGATCCTGCGGACCTTGCCGGATCAACACCGCGGCGAGCAGTGGCACCGCCGCCGCCGCGGGCGAGGCAGCCCATCCGCGCGGCCGCGTTTCCTTCCGCCGGCGGCCGATCCGCACTACCTTCCGGCCAATCAGAGAAGGTGCCCCATGAACGATCTTTCCCTCCCTGCGGACGCGCTGCTGGCCGCCGACCAGCGCTACCTGATCCACCCGCTGCACCACCCCAACGACCACGCCCAGGCCCGCATCTTCACCGAAGGCCGCGGCGCCATGCTGCGCACCAATGACGGGCGCGAGTTCATCGACGGCCTGTCCTGCCTGTGGAACGTCAATATCGGCCACGGCCGCAAGGAACTGGCCGACGCGGCGCAGAAGCAGATGGCGCAGCTTGCCTATGCCTCGGCCTATGCTGGGTTTTCCAACGAGCCGGCGATCCGGCTGGCCGAGCGCATCGTCGCACACGCCTATCCCAGCAGCCGGGCAGTGTATTTCACCACCGGCGGGGCGGAATCGAACGAGAGCGCGTTCAAGTTCGCCCGCTATCACTGGAAGCGGCTGGGGCGGCCGAACAAGGTCAAAATTATCAGCCGCGTCTACGGCTATCACGGCGTCACCATGGCGGCGATGAGCGCCACCAGCCTGCCGGGCTACCACAAGATGTTCGGCCCGCTGGTGCCGGAGTTTTTGCAGGTGGCGCCGCCTTATCCGTATCGCTGGCCGGGCAATGGCGATGCCGGCCTGGGCGCGGCGGACGCGCTGGAGGAGGCGATCGCCGCGCATGGCGCCGACAGCATCGCCGCGGTGATCGCCGAGCCGGTGATCGGCGCCGGCGGTGTGATCGTGCCACCGCCGACGTATTTCCCCCGCCTGCGCGAGATCTGCGACCGCCACGATGTGCTGCTGATCGCCGACGAGGTGATCACCGGCTTCGGCCGCACCGGCCGCTGGTTCGCGCTCGGGCATTGGGGGGTGGAGCCGGACCTGGTGTCCTTCGCCAAGGGCGTCACGTCCGGTTACCTGCCGCTGGGCGGGGTGATCGTGTCCAAGCGCGTGCACGACGTGATCGAAGCCGCGCCGCCGGACGAGAAGTTCATGCACGCGGCGACCTATTCCGGGCATCCGACCTGCTGCGCCGTCGGTCTCGCGAACCTGGATGTGATGGAGCAGGACGGGCTGCCGGAACGGGCAGGGGTGATGGGCAAGCGGCTATTGGAGGGGCTGGAGACGCTGCGGACCTTGCCGGTGGTGGGCGACGTGCGCGGGCTGGGCATGATGGCGGCGGTGGAACTGGTCGAGGACCAGGGGTCACGGAAGCCGGCGTCGGGGCTGGGTGCGAAGGTTGTGGCCGAGTGCGGCAAACGCGGCCTGATCATCCGCCAGCGCGGCGCGAGCGCCGGTCCGCCGGCCAGTGGCGATTCGCTCTGCCTGGCCCCGCCGCTGATGACGCCGGAGGCGACGCTGGACCGGATCGTGCAGATCGTCGGCGAATCGATCGCAGCGGCAACCTAACCTCTCCCGCGAAGCGGGAGAGGTCGAGCTGCGCAGCAGCGAGGGTGAGGGTGATCGGGGGGGCACACTGCCTTCGCACGGTCATGTGCCGACCCGATCACTTACGTACCGACCCGATCACCCTCACCCTCGACGCTTCGGTTGGTTCGCTTTGCGACCCAACCGCGTCGGTCCGCTTCGCGTCTCGACCTCTCCCACGCCGCGCGAACAGCGCGGCGTGGGAGAGGTGAAGGGCGCTGTCCGGACAGGCCGTTTTCACGCCGAAATGTGCAAACCGGTGAAAAAGTAAGCAGCGCGCGTGCTCGTCCCCCCGCGCGCCGCGGCCCGCAACGATGCGGCGGCCGCGTGCGGCGCAATGGCACGCGAGTTGCGTCAATCCGCGCCGCAGCACCTTGGCGACGGCAGCCTGACGGAGGCCAAGCAACCGGCTCGGAGACCCCACCATGGCGCAGGCGACCCATCCCGTGGACGAGATCCTTCCCCTTGGGAAGCTCGTGCCGTTCGGGTTGCAGCACGTGCTGGTCATGGCGGCATCCCCCATTACGTCGGTGTTCCTGGTCACCCGCGCCTTGCACGTGCCCGACGCCATTGCGGCGGGGCTGGTCAGCGCGACCTTCCTGATCTGCGGTCTTGGCACGCTGCTGCAAAGCTTTGGTCCATCCGCCGGGCCGTGGCGGATCGGCGCCAGATTGCCGTTCGTGATGATCCCCGGCGGCGCACCGGTCGCCATCTTCATCGCCATCGCGCGGGAAACGAACCTGCAGACCGCGGTGGGCGCCGTGATCATCACCGCGATCATGTACATCCCGATCCTGGCCGTGTTTTCCCGCTGTCTGCGCTATTTCCCGCGCCTGGTGATCGGCACGATCCTGCTGCTCGTCGCGATCAACCTGATCCGGATCTATGGCGGCATCATCACTGGCCGACCCGGCACGCCAGGTTTCGGCGACCCGGCGAACATCCTGCTGGCGCTCGCCACCGTCGGCTTCACCGTATTGTTCGCGCGGCTGCTGCACGGCACGTTCCGCCAGCTCTCCGTCCTGCTCGGACTGGTGGCCGGCACCCTGCTCGCCGCCGCGCTGGGGCGCATGAGCCTGGCCGGCGTGGACGCCGGACCGATCGTGTCGCTGCCCGCGATATTTCCCTTCGGGCTGCCGCGGTTCGACCTGGTCGCATCGATCCCGCTGGTGATTTTCAGCGCCATTTCGATGTCGGAGGCCACCGGCCAGACCGTCGCCATCGCCGAAGTGGTGGGCCGCGAGATCGACCTGCCGCGCGACGTGCCGGCGACGATCCGCGGCGACGCGATCGCCTCGTTCTTCGGGGCGTTGCTCGGCACGTCGCTCATCATCACCAGCGGCGAGAACATCGGCATCGTGCGCGCCACCGGAATCAAGTCGCGCTACGTGACCGCGGTGGCCGGGATCATGCTGGTTGTACTGGCGCTGGCCGCGCCGGTGGGGCGGCTGGTCAACGCCATCCCGGGGCCCGTGATCGGCGGCACGGCACTGGTGGTGTTCTGCGTCATCGCCGTGATGGGCATCGACATGCTGCGCTCGGTCGATGTCGGCGCGCACGACAACCTGTTCACCCTCGCGGTCGGGCTGATGTTCGGACTGCTGCCGATCCTGGTTCCCGGGATGTACGCCCGGTTCCCGCGCGCCGTCGAGATTGTGCTGGGCAATGGGCTGGCCGCCGGCACCATTGCGACCGTGTTGCTCAACATCCTGTTTCACCATGTCCGCCGCCGCGCCCCGGTCGCGGCGGTAAGCCCGGGTGCCGCGGCGGGCGAGTGAACCACCGCCCGTGGCGCAGCGGCCAGCGAGGGAGTTTCCAGGTCATGCCCGAACCTGACAGCATTGGCGGGAGCCATACCGGCGTGGACCAGGTCACGCTGCGCCGGCGGGGCAGCGGTCTGATCGCGCACGACCCGAGCGCGTCCGCCGGTGGCTATACGTTGTTCGCACCCCAGACCGATGACGGGCGGGTCTATATCGTCGATGCCGGCGGGACCATCGTGCATCACTGGAAGCTGCCGATGCGCCCGGGCCGGCATGCGGTGATCCTGCCCAACGGCAATCTCGGCTACAACGGCTGCCACCCGGATTCGCCCTTGCTGTATTCGGTCTGGGCCTTGTGGCACGGCGGCGCCTTCTTCGAGGTCACGCCGGACGGGCAGGTGGTCTGGCAGCACACCGATTTCGGCCATCATCACGACGCGCACTGGTTGCCCAACGGCAATCTTCTCTACACCACGGCGGAGCAATTGCCGGCCGACTACGCGGCGCGGGTGCGTGGCGGGGTGCCAAGCCACGATCTCGCCGAGGGCTGCATCTTCGGCGACGTGGTGAAGGAGGTGACCCGCACGGGCGAAATCGTGTGGCTGTGGCGGTCGTGGGAACACCTGGACCCGGAGGCGTTCCCGATCCATCCGATCTTCGACCGCACCCACTGGCCGCTGATCAACGGCGTGAACACGACACGGGCCGGCCTCGTTTTGATGAGCCTGCGCACCACCTCCGGGGTGATCGCGGTGGATCGCGGCACGGGGGACGTCGTGTGGACGATCGGGCACGACATCCTGGCGCAGCAGCATTCGCCGGTGGAACTCGACGACGGCACCATCCTGGTCTTCGACAACGGCAACCTGCGTCCCGGCCTCAATGCGCCCTACACGCGCGTGGTCGCGGTCGACCCGGAACGGCGCAGTGTCGCCTGGGAGTATGCCGACCCGATGCGGCCCTCGTTCTTCGCGCCGTACATGGGCAACGCGCAGCGGCTGTGGAACGGCAACACGTTCGTGGTGGAATCGACATTCGGGCGTTTGTTCGAGGTGACGCCGAAGGGCGAGGTGGTTTGGGAATACGTCATCCCGTTCTTCGCCCCCTATCCCGAGCCGGAGGCGCGCCGCTACGCCGCCGGCGCGCACAACAGCGTCTTTCGTGCCTATCGCTATGCCGCCGGAGAGGTGCCGTGGCTGGCATAACCGGGGCGATGCGCCGCCCGCCGCGGGCGGCCTCGCGCAATCTTGATACCCGATCGTTGACACCCATCTTTCGCGGACTATAGTCCCGACCCTTCGGCGCACCCCCGTTCGGGGGCGTTGCTGTTTGGCGCGAATTCTCCCCTCGCGGGACCCAGCATCGAGTCCGGCGGCCCTCGCCGGGCCAACAGGAGTGGCAGGCGTGGCGCGTATTGCCGGCGTGAACATCCCGACCAACAAGCGAGTGACCATCGGGCTCCGCTACATCTACGGTATCGGCCCCACCAAGGCGCAGGAAATCTGCACCCGGCTGAACATCCCCGATGAGCGGCGGGTCAACCAGCTCTCCGATGAGGAGGTGCTGCGCATCCGCGAGCTGATCGACCGGGAATACCAGGTCGAGGGCGATCTGCGGCGCGAAGTGGCGATGAACATCAAGCGGCTGATGGATCTGGGCTGCTATCGCGGCCTGCGTCACCGCCGCGGCCTGCCGGTGCGCGGCCAGCGCACTCACACCAATGCCCGCACCCGCAAGGGCAAGGCGGTGGCGATCGCCGGCAAGAAGAAGGTCACCAAGTAAGGCCGGCCTCGCTGCCCGGCTCACACGCACTCAGTTCTCACGGCTGCCGCCCGATCGCCCGATAAAGCGCCCAGGGCGGCGCGGATTGGAAAGACAGGACTACCCCCATGGCGAGACCGGCCACAGCCACAGCGCGCCCCCGCAGGAAGGAGCGCAAGAATATCACGTCCGGCGTCGCCCACGTGGCGGCGACGTTCAACAACACGGTGATCACCATCACCGACGCCCAGGGCAACGCGATCGCCTGGTCGTCCTCCGGCAGCCAGGGCTTCAAGGGCAGCCGCAAGTCCACCCCCTATGCGGCGCAGGTCGCCGCCGAGGATGCGGGCCGCAAGGCGCGCGAACATGGGATGGAAACGCTGGAGATCGAGGTCAGCGGGCCCGGCTCGGGTCGCGAAAGTGCGCTGCGGGCACTGCAGGCGGTGGGCTTCTCGGTCACCGCCATCCGCGACATGACGCCGATCCCGCATAACGGCTGCCGGCCGCGCAAGCGCCGGCGCGTCTGATCGTTTCGTCTGATCGTTCCTCTGGGCGGCCCCACCCCGCCCGGCGTTGATCGAGGCACAGGGACCGTGCGGCGGCACGGTCCGAAAGGTATTCAGGCCATGAGGCAAAGCGCAGTCATCCAGCGGAACTGGCAATCGCTGATCAAGCCCGAGAAGCTCGAGGTCGAGCCGGGCGCCGACCCGTCGCGCATGGCGACGGTGGTGGCCGAGCCGCTGGAGCGCGGCTTCGGCATGACCCTGGGCAACGCGATCCGGCGCATCCTGCTGTCGTCGCTGCAGGGTGCCGCGGTGACCGCGGTGCAGATCGATGGCGTGCTGCACGAATTCAGCAGCATCCCCGGCGTGCGCGAGGATGTCACCGACATCGTGCTGAACATCAAGCAGCTCGCGCTGCGCATGCATGGCGAAGGGCCGAAGCGCATGACCCTGACCGCCACCGGCCCGGGCGAGGTGCGCGCGGCGCAGATCCAGGCCGGGCACGATATCGACATCATGAACCCGGAGCTGGTGATCTGCACGCTGGATGACGGCGTGAAGCTGGGCATGGAGTTCACGGTCAACCTGGGCAAGGGCTATGTGCCGTCGGCCGCCAATCGGCCGGAGGATGCTCCTATTGGGCTTATCCCGGTCGACGCGATCTATTCGCCGGTGCGCCGCGTGTCGTATCGCGTCGAGCCGACCCGCGTCGGCCAGGTGACCGACTACGACAAGCTGCTGCTGACGGTGGAGACCAACGGAGCGGTGACGCCCGAGGATTCCGTGGCGCTGGCGTCTCGCATCCTGCAGGACCAGTTGCAGCTCTTCATCAACTTTGAAGAGCCGCAGCAGATCCGCGCCGAGGAGCCGGAAGACAACCTGCCGTTCAACCGCAACCTGCTGCGCAAGGTGGACGAGCTAGAACTGTCGGTGCGGTCGGCCAACTGCCTGAAGAACGACAACATCGTCTATATCGGCGACCTGGTGCAGAAGTCCGAGCAGGAGATGCTGCGCACGCCGAATTTCGGGCGGAAGTCGCTGAACGAGATCAAGGAAGTGCTGACCTCGATGGGGCTGTCGCTGGGCATGACGGTGCCGGGCTGGCCGCCGGAGAACATCGAGGACCTCGCCAAGCGGCTGGAAGAGCCGTTCTGAGTTTTCGAAGGGGATTGCCGTTATGCGTCACGGGGTTGCCGGCCGGAAGCTCGGCGTTACGTCCAGCCATCGCCAGGCTATGTTCCGCAACATGGCCGCGGCGCTGATCAAGCACGAGCAAATCACCACCACGCTGCCGAAGGCGAAGGAGCTGCGGCCGGTGGCGGAGAAGCTGATCACGCTGGGCAAGAAGGGCGGGATGGCAAACCGCCGCCTGGCGTATGCGCGGCTGCGCGACGACACGATCGTGAACAAGCTGTTCGATACGCTGGCCGAGCGGTATCGTGGGCGGGCCGGGGGCTATTGCCGCGTGCTGAAGGCGGGCGTGCGCTACGGCGATGCCGCGGACATGGCGGTGATCGAGCTGGTGGATCGCGATCCTGCGGCGAAGGGGCTGGACAGCGGCCCGCCGCAGAACGTCGGCGGCGAGGACGAGGGGCCGGACGCTGCCGCGGCGGCGGGGTAGGTCGTCGCGGGCTCGACACACAGGCACTGTTCTTAGACGGCCTCAAGCAGACCCGGCCCCGTGTTGCGATGCACCTCGATCGCCAGTCCGATGACTTGTTCGGTCAGTGACTCAGCCAGAAGCATGTGGGACTCCGTGTTCCCTATGGCCCTCCGCGCTTCCTCCATGGCGACCAGCGTGCAGTCGTTGGCCTTGAGCCAATCCCGCAGTGCTTCCAGATCGGCCAGCATGGTGCCGAAGGTGCGTATCTGCTGGCTCGGCTTGGCATTGCCGGCAAGGTCAGGCAGGCCACGACTGTCGCCTGGTGCACGTCCAGGCCGGCACAGCGTTAGACGATGGCTTCCATCGGTTCCTCCAAGAGAACGGGAGAAAAGGCCGATCGTTACGCCGCGCGGGTTAGCAGTCTCTACCATGCGTGCTCCCCGTCGCCAGGGGCGACATAGGGCAATACCCTTCAGGCGGCGCGGGTCAAACTCCGTGGCGGGGACGGCAAAACCACCGTGGAAACTTGCGACCTCGAACGATCGCAGGCCGAGATTGATCCGGTTCGACCCGCACCGTTATTCCGCCACCACGCACCAGCACTTTCTGCCTTGGCGGTGCGGCCTCGGCCGCTGGCTAACTCCGTGTTGGCATCGGGGTCAGGCGTGGCAGGCGGATCGCTGCGGTGCCGGCCGGACTGTTCCGGACCAGGCGGAGGCGGCCAGATATCGCTTTGCCAACGATTGCCGTTACGGCCGCCCCGCGGGTCAGAACGGCAGCTTCATGCCCGGCGGCAATTGCAGCCCGCCGGTGAGCTTCTGCATTTCGTCCGCCATCTGCGCGTCGATCTTCTGCTTGGCATCGCGATGGGCGGCCATGATCAGGTCTTCCAGCGTTTCCGTGTCCGACGGATCCGCCAGCCTGGGGTCCAGTTTGACGCCCTTCATCTCGCCCTTGCCGTTCAGCGTCACCCGAACCATGCCGGCGCCGGCCTCGCCGGTGACCTGAGCGGTCTCCAGCTTCGCCTGCATTTCCTGCATTTTCGCCTGCATCTGTGCCGCCTGCTTCATCAGGCCGCCGAGGTTTTTCATGCGTCTGGCTCCATGTCTTCGGAAAAATCCGCGTCCAGCGGTGCGAAGTCGGGGATGTCCGCGTCATCGGCGTTCAGCACCGGCGGGGCTTCGGGCGGCAGGCCGTAGGCGTCGGCGGTGGCATCGTGCACCGAATCGATGCGCGCGCCGGGGAACGCCTGCATGATCGCGCGCACCAACGGGTGATCGGCCGCCGAGGCCCGCCGGGCCGCGTCCGCCGCGTTGCCTTGCGCCGCCAGGGTCGCTTCGCCCTCGGCGGTCGAGAGCGCGATCGTCCAGCGTAGGCCCGTGGCCTCGGTCAGCAGGGTGGCAAGTTTCGATGCGAGGTCGCGCGGTGCGTCGGGCTGCGGGCGCAGTTCGATCACCGGCGGGGCGAAACGCACCAGGTGGACCGAATGGAGCAGGTGGGCATGCAGCATGGCCTGCCGCTGGGCTGCCACGAAGGCGGTCACGTCGCGGAAGGCGGTGAAGCTAGGCGGCGGGGCGGCAGCGGGCACGGCGTCCGGGAGCAGGCGTGCCGCGGTGGCGACGGCGGCGGAGCCGCGCGCGGGCACGCGATACTCGCTGTCGCCTAGCGGGGCCGGATCGCGAGGCGGGCCAGCGCTGGATCGAGCCGGGTCGCGAAGCGGACCAGCGCTGGATCGACCCGGGTCTCGAAGCGGACCAGCGCTCGGCGGAGCCGGGTCGCTAAGGGTACCAGCGCCGGTCGGAGCCGCCCGTAGCGAAGCCGCCGATGCCGGCGCGCCCGTTTGCCCGCGTGCCTGATCCGCTTCGCGACCCAGCCCCGCACGCGGCGGTGACCCCGTCTTCGCAGCCGTCTGCTCTGCCTCCGCCCCGCTCAGGCGCCGCACCAGGTCCCCGGGCGGCGGCAGGTCGGATACGTGGCACAGGCGGATCAGCACCATGTCCGCGGCGGCGCGGCGGTCAGGGGCGGTCTCCACCTCGGCCACGCCCTTCAGCAGCATCTGCCAGGTACGGGCCAGGGAGGGCAGCGAAAGCCGGTCGGCCAGCATTGCCCCGCGGGTGCGTTCGGCCTCGGGCAGGTCGCGGCTGTCGCGCAACGCAGGGACGGATTTCAGCCGGGTCAGCGTGTGCACCAGCTCCAGCAGGTCCTGAAGCATCACGCCCAGGTCGGCGCCGCGTTCATAGGCCCGGTCGGTTATCGCCAGCGCGGCGGCGGGCTTGCCGCCCATCACCGACTCCAGCAGGTCGAAGACGGTCTCGCGGTCCGCGAGCCCCAGCATGTCGGCGACCTGGGCAGCGGTGATGGCGCCCTCCGCCTGGGCGATCGCCTGGTCCAGCATGGAGAGGCCGTCCCGCACCGAGCCATCGGCGGCCCGCGCGATCTGGTCCAGCGCGGCGGGCTCGATGGTGACGCCCTCCTTCGCCGCGATGCGGGCGAAATGCTGCGTCAACTCATTCACCCGCACGCGGCGCAGGTCGAAGCGCTGGCAGCGCGACAGGACGGTGATCGGCACCTTGCGGATTTCCGTGGTGGCGAACACGAATTTCACGTGCGCCGGCGGCTCCTCCAGCGTCTTCAGCAGCGCGTTGAACGCGTTGCGCGTCAGCATGTGGACCTCGTCGATGACGAAGACCTTGGTGCGCGCCTGGATCGGGCGGTAGCGGGTGGCCTCGATGATCTCGCGCACGTCGTCGACGCCGGTGCGGGACGCGGCGTCCATCTCCACCACATCGGGATGGCGGTCGGCCAGTATCGCGACGCAGTTGGCGCAGATGCCGCACGGGTCGGCGGTGGGGCCTCCCGACCCGTCGGGGCCGACGCAGTTCAGCGCGCGGGCGATGATGCGGGCGGTGGTGGTCTTGCCGACGCCGCGGACGCCGGTCAGCATGAAGGCGTGCGCCACGCGGTTGAGCGCGAAGGCGTTGCGCAGGATGCGCACCATCGCTTCCTGGCCGATCAGGTCGTCGAAGCTCGTGGGGCGGTATTTGCGGGCGAGCACACGATAGGCGGGCGCTGGTTCCGGCAGCGACGCCTGGGTGGGGAGCGAGTCGCCGAACAGGCCGGGCCCGTCGGGGGGCGGCGGGGGCAGGTCGTCGGCGGGGGGATCGTCCTGGAACAGGCCGGACATTGCGGGCGGTTATTCTGGCCGGGAGCGGCCATCCTCTGCGGCTGGCGGTTGCGGGCGGGGCAACCGGCCGGGCGAGGTGCCCGCGGCCCGTCCCCGGTGAGCGAGTCCCTTACCATGCGCGGACGGGGTGCGGAACTGTGCGGCGTGATGGCCGCTGTGACGGCACCTGCCAGAAGCGGATAGGATGATCAGTGCAGGAGTGACGGTGCGATGGGCCATTTGACCCCGGAACTCGATGTCGCGGAACTGGACCGCTCGCTGGCATTCTATGTCGGCGTGATCGGCTGCGCGGTCGTGTTCGAGCGCCCCGAGGAGCGCTTCGCCTTTCTTGGTCTCGAGGGCGTGTATCTGATGCTGGAAGAGGCTGCCGGACCCGGCCGGCGGTTCCGCACCGCGCCGCTTGAGCATCCGTATGGCCGAGGGGTGAACTTCATGATCGACGTGGCGGACGTCGACAGCGTGCACAGCCGGGTTCAGGCCGCGGGCTGCACGATCGTCATCCCTCTGGAGGAGCAATGGTATCGGCAGAACCAGATGGAAAGCGGCCACAGGCAGTTCGTTGTCGCCGACCCGGATGGCTATTTGCTGCGGTTTTCGACGTCGCTCGGCAAGCGGCCGGTGCGGACGTGATACGTCCCCTACCGGGCGGGATGGTTGCTACACCGCCAGATAACCCCCATCCACGTACAATTCCGCGCCGGTGATGTAGGACGCTTCATCGGAGGCCAGAAACAATACGGCGTTGGCGACTTCATCCACCTCGCCCGCCCGGCGCAGCGGCACGGCCTGCAGCATCTTCGCCCGCACCACCGGATCCGCGGTGGCGCCCGAGGTGCGCATCGGCGGCATCAGCCCGGGATGCACGGAATTGGCGCGGATGCCGTCCTTGCCGAACTGCACCGCGGTCGATTTCGTCAGCGTCCGCACCGCGCCTTTCGAGGCGTTGTAGCCCATATGCGTCATCGTCTGGCCGGTATTGCCCGAGATCGACGACAGATTGACGATCGCGCCGCCGCCGGTCTTCTTCATTTCCAGCACCGCGTATTTGGTGCCGAGGAACACGCCGCGCGAATTCACCGCCATCAGCCTGTCCCAGGCATCGGTGTCCAGCATGTCGGTCACCGCGCTGCCGCTGATGCCGGCATTGTTCACCAGGATGTCCAGCCGCCCGTATTTCGCCACGGTGGCGCCGACGACCTGCTGCCAGCTTGCCTCGTCCGTCACATCCAGATGCATGAATTCGGCGGCGCCGTTGTTGCGCGTGATCTCGGCGGCGACCTGGCCGCCTTCGTCGTCCAGCATGTCGGCGATCACCACCTTCGCGCCTTCCTTGGCGAAGCGGCGCGCCGTCGCCGCACCCATGCCGGAAGCGGCGCCGCTGACGATGGCCACTTTGTCTTGTAACCGCATCGTTTCCTCCGTCTTCCTGGCCGCGGCGGGAGACTGCCATGACGCGGCGCGGCTTGGCTACCAGCGGGGTTCGGGGCACCATGCGGCGATCTTGCAGTGGAG
>Ga0335072_10007751_pt1 | contig 15627 bp, 8 predicted proteins | sample Lox_Sample_21_FD_206725 | JGI IMG/M metagenome (GOLD analysis project Ga0335072, IMG submission 206725) | Soil microbial communities from Loxahatchee National Wildlife Refuge, Florida, United States - Lox_Sample_2.1 | ecosystem: Environmental > Terrestrial > Soil > Wetlands | place: USA: Florida... | reverse complement strand
AAGTGGAGATATATCTGTCTCCCGAGCCCACACACACACACACACACACACACACACACGCTCTCTCTCTCTTTGACAGATAGCTGTATTCAGATTTGCAGGAATCCAAATCTGAAGTCTAGATGAATCGGCGCATAATTGAGATTAGTGGTGGATTGATGCCGAGACCTTCATGGTTGCCGCCAAGACCGATGTTTACATTCCATTCCGCATTCGGCCGCCCGCCCTAAATCTGCGATCTCGAATTTTCTGTTGTAGGCAAGAACCATTCGTCGCACTTGCTTCTGCAGCTTCAGAAAATAGCGAAGGGATGTCTGCATATCCCTAAAGACTCTTTATGATCGATTGAATTGAGAACCAGGTCATAATGGCACGACTAGCGAGGCAGAACCCGACTAAGGTTGAAGTGGAAGCATCAGATGATGAACTTCCGGAATTATCAACATTACTGAATGGAACTGCAAGAGGTGATATAGACCAAGCTTCTAGAAGGAAGCGGACTACGGCATCACCATTAAGAAGAAGTTCGCCTCGACGACGGGGTACTGGTGTGGCCGAGCACAAAGCCGAAGTTGATGAACCACCGAGCGCGAGAGGATATGGTTTGGACCTAGGCAGAGGCATTTCAGCAATCAGTCTCACGGCCTCTACGATTGCACTTCCGCCGTCCCTCCCACCGGTGAAGAAGTCACCCGTCAAAGCTAGTCCAAGCAAATTTTGTGCGAAAGTGGATGCAGCGGTGCTAAGGTCGCCAGTCAAGCGCAGTATCATCCCTATTTCAACCAATGAGTTTGAGAGCGGTGCGGCGATGAGTAAGCAGCAGCGCCAGCGGCCGCTGAAGCTCGCACATGTCAATTCACTGCTCTTGCCGTTGAGTCAGGTTTCGCTGGGGGATGGTGAGGAGTCGGATCGGGAAGCAGAGGTGGAGATTATTTCGTCCTCAAGAAAGGGAAAAAACACAGCGAATGCTGAATTAAGACGGGCAGGCAGAAGTTTCCTTGGGCTATCTCCAATGGAGGAGTCGGAATCAACTGCTAGGTTTGATTCTAGGGATATGGACGATGAAAGAGTTCCTAGGGCGAGTCCGAAGAGGGCCGCGAAGGAAAAGGCCAACTACTTGTCGCGCTTTGTTCTGAAAGAAGCCCGGTGCAATGACGATGAGGAAGATTCTGAGATCGAAAACGACGAAGACGAAGAATTCACTGATCTAAGTGGCTTCATCGTGGATGACGATGCAGAGTTGAGCTTCCATGGCTCAGACTTGGATGAAAGTGGTGGTTTTCGTTTTGAGGAAGAAAAGCCAAATAGGAAGCCGCAACCCCAAAAGAAAGGATTACAGCGTAAGAGAGATATGGCAAGGTCGAGGATGGAGAGTGAGGATGAGGAGATTATCGCAGACAAGGAAAACATTGATGTTGGAGATATTGCTCAAGATCTCTTCAGCCTAAAGCTCAGCGCGCCCACCACAAGCGACGGAAGAAGAACGAAAGAAATTGAAATCATCGACCTGACATACTCACCGCCAAAACCCCAGCCCGATCCCAAGCCGGCGTCAAGGCCAGCCAAAGAACGTAACGCCAGAGCGAGACCGAGTCCAACGAAAAGGTCATCTTTAGACACGAAATCCTTCCCCGCCGACGAAAATAACCAATTGCTCAAATTCTCTCCGTCAAAGATCCCATCTGACCTTTCCAACACTACCATCACCAAACCCACCTCCAAGCCCGCGGATTCAAACCCAGACACCGGTGCCTATACAACACCCCCCACCACCCCACCGGCCTCGCCTACCAAGCTCAAATCCCCCAGCAAACTCCATCTCCTCTCGCCCTCCAAACGCGGTGCTACCATCCCCACCTCTCCACACCGCCAAAGCATCGACGCGTTCTGGTCCTCCGACGTGATCAATACCTGGAACGACCAGTACTCGCCGCGTAAACTACCGCTCACGGCGAGTCCGAAAAAGCGGGGATTGGCCAGGCTGCTGGACTTCGATATCTGGTCCGATTCCGAAGACTGCGAAGTTGGGGAGTCAGATCGCACGAGGAGCGGAACCTCTTCCTCAAACCCACCGACACCGACCCGCTGCTCCTCCTCGCCTCGCAAAGTACCCGTATCACCCTCCAAACTCTCTAGCCCCTCCAAAAAGGCCGCTCTTGAAGCGAAGCGCGCCTTCGAGTCCACCCGCCACACTACGGCCCAAGCCCTACTCACCCACCTCGACACGCACATAACTTCTGGCAATCTCTCGCGCCTCTCCGCCTCCACAGGCGGCGTCCAGATCCTCTGGTCCAAGAACCTGCGCTCGACCGCCGGTCGCGCCAACTGGCGCCGCACCGTCACCAAACCATCAACCAGCTCTCCCGCCAAGCCCGGCCAGGAGGGGGACGTAAAGCCATCAATAGTTCAGCACTACGCGACCATCGAGCTCGCAGAAAAAGTCATCGACTCTGACTCGCGCCTCGTCAATACCCTGGCCCACGAGTTCTGCCACCTCGCCAACTTCATGGTCTCCGGCGTACGCGACCAGCCGCACGGCGCCAGCTTCAAGGCCTGGGCCGACAAAGTAACCACCCACCTCCGCAGCACCCCCAATCTTCCCCAACTATATCGTGCTGTTGAAGTCACCACCAAGCACAGCTACGCCATCAACCACAAATACCTCTGGGTCTGTGCTGGCCGTCAGTCGGCTCCGCCTAGAGGATCGGCACAGGAAGCGGCGAGGGCGTTCTTGGCGCTGGAAGAAGACGACGAGCCAGGCTGTGGGACCGAGTATGGACGGCATTCGAAAAGCATTGATCCCGAGAAGCATCGGTGTGGAAAGTGTAAGGGCCTGTTGGTGCAGGTTAGGCCGCAGCCGAAGAAGATCGTCAGGCGAGCTGAGCGGGAGACGGGGGACGAAAGTCCGAGAAAGGGGAGACGGGCAAGCCCCGTGAAGCGGCGGATAGGCAGTGATGGTGGACTTGGTGAGAATGAGGATAGAGTGGATGGAGGGAATAATGATAAGTTGGATGGGTTGGCGAAGGTGTTGGAGTACGTGAATTTGAGTGATTGATGTAAAATGTTTAAGCGATCGAGGCGCAGTTCAATATTAACCAAATATTGTTCTTTCTCATGACTAGTGACGTCTCCATCCCTGCAATCATGCGTCTCTGATGTGTGCTGTGGAATATACTGGGCTTCGTGGGTCGGGTATATAGTGGTGATATGATGCCCTGCTCGTTCTCGTACTTCTGTTTCATCGAATGGTTACGTTGTGCTCGGAGCCTCCCTCAATCATCACTGCCGGTGGAATTGGCACTCTATTGATAGTCCCCATCGGCGTGCCAATATGGCTATCAGCATTGCACAACAACGCTGGCCCCATTTCGTGTCGTCGTAGAACTTCCCTGGCCCACATCTTCAACTAGAATTGGGCTATTCCTCATCTTCGGAAATGAGAGCTTCGAAGTTTTTGAAATCCAAAGTCTCAGCAATCTTGGATATGACCTGATGTGCGATGCGTGAGCTATCTTCCACCGAGAGATTCCCCTTCTTGACCACCATTTGGGCAACAAACTCCGAACGATGTACTGGGGCTCGGACAAAGAGGAGATGAAGCCAACTAGTTGGTTGCACTAAGATATCATGCGGTTGATCATCAGATTGTGCGCTCGGGCCCAATTGGGGAGTGATTTCAGCTTCCAGGTAGTAGGCTGAGTACCGCTTCATGGATGGAACCCCTAAGTCGATCCTTCGAGGCTCATTGACGCTTCTCCACGAGTCACCGGTAACACTTAGAAGGTCATCCAAGTAGTACTTGGCCGCAGCGATGTTGATTGATTCTTGTACTTCGGGGTTCGCCGCTTGAATAGATGGATGACTCTCGGGCTTGATGTGCTCAGTGATTTCAAAGATCAGTTTAGCGTCAAACTGTCCAACGGGGGTGAGGAAAGCCTCCTGGTTGTCAGGAACAGGTTGGCGGTCACTATGACAGATTAGTATCTAAGAGAGAGACATCAGATAACGACAGAGATGGGTTGAAGATGTAGAAAATGCGAGGCGGTGGGCAAAGCGACCATTTCGCTTTGAGGGGTTCGACGGCGAAATGGCTCTTTCGCTTACCTTGCATCGATAAAGTCCTTTGGCAAATGGACAGTAATGTGACCCCCGTAGAGGTGTCTCTCAGAATAGTTCCATGCGCCAGACATGTCCATGGTTAGAGATGACCGATTATGCGAGCCTTCCTATCGATGCCTGGGAAGAAAGGCTGGTTGGAAGGAGAAAAGGCTGTGGGACGATGAGAGTGAGTTGCAAAAGGAGAAGGATGGTTAAGCTTCAAGAAATTGTAATTGAAGACACCTCCTGTAAATGATTCGACGAGGGAAACAAAGTGCAGGAAGCAGTGTCTGAAGAAGGCAAATATTCAAGTCGCCTTGCCTGAGGCTTAAATTCAACACAAAACAAGTCGCAAATATTGTACTGTACTCTTAAAGGCGTGATTTCGGCAGCTAATCGCAATTTTGCGAACTACGGATTTTGTTTGGATTCTAAAAAGTCATGGGGTTATACCTGGAAGGCAGTCGGCATAGTCATTGTTTTAGAATAGCTAGATACAGCGTTGGAAGATGTCAACAAACCCCCCCTGGTGAAGGAGAGCCTTCCGCCGTAGGCCCAACGATAGCGCTTCACCAGAACTCCATGCAGCGACTAAGTACAAGGGATGGTTGGAATGAGGGAGAATAAGGAAGTACCAAGCGCTCTACTCAGTTCCCACAAGCTGAAGAAGTTTTCTTGCAAGTTTGCAATGCATCAACACTAATAACTTACAAGATGATCATTCCTGCACCAGTAACAAAGGCACACACCATGTAAAGACCCAATTGAACATATCCGAAGTTGAGGCTTGCCACTGTCGATTGTCCAGGGACACCGGCGCTTGAGCCAGTCGTGCTGCTCCCAGATCCACCACTGCCACCACTGCTTCCGCCGGTGGCCGTCGGGGCCGAGGTCACAGTTCCTGTTCCGCCGCTTCCTGCCTGGCTGATCAATTCTGCGCACTGTCCAGTGGGCGAAGCCGCTGCTTGCGTAGTGGCAGAACCGGAGAAGTCGCAAGCAGATGCACCATTGCCAGCGGCCAGTTGCTGTTCATAGTATGAATTGAGCGCCCAGCCAAGTTGCTGCATGGGGTTACACATTCCATAGGCGCCGTAGTCTCCAGAGGTGGCATTAGCTGCAATGCCAGCACACGCGCTCTCGCTGAGGCCACAGACTAGACCGAAGAAGTCGCCAATGTTGTCATCATTGATTTGTGATGAAGGGACACAATTCAAAGCTTTGTCCATACAGCTGCAGAGCTCTTGATTGGGTGTTGGTGGCAGAGCTGATGCAGCCCCCCAGTCTGCGCCGAGTGTGGGGCACGCTTGAGGTGCAGTGTTGGTAGGGGTGTAGGATGCAGCGTTGACACCACTTGGGGTGACCGCAGCGAGCTTGCTAGACAGAGCTGTATAGTCAGGCAGCAGGCTTGCTGAACCACTGCTGTCAATGGAGACGAGGCCTGCGCGACATTAGATGCTGACAATTCAATCAAGTTTGAGGAACGCACCAAAATCGTTCACCTCTTGGAACCACTCATAGACGATGCCACCCGACCAGACTGGGGTCATTTGACTGCCGTAGAGAGCCAGCACCTCAGTGAATGTCCGGGGTTGGACTGTATTGCAGCCGTACTCGGCAAAAAATGCTGGCACATTATAGGTGGAGAATTCCTCTGTCCGCACATTATAGCCAGACTCTACGTAGTTGGAATTTCCACACCACGAATAAATGTTGTATCCCCAGAAATCAATGCTTTCGTCGCTAGACCCGCAGTCGAAGTAGTCGGCAAGGTTGGTGCGAATGGTAGCATCGTCACTTGTAGCATAGCCGACACCAATCGTACGATAGCCCTTTTGCTTGATGTAAGCCTTCATATCACGTACGGCCGCCTTGACGAAGGCACTGGCATCAGTGTTGCTGGCATTGTTTGAAACTTCGTTGCCGGCAAAGAATCCGAGGACATTCGTGTATTGTTGAAGGTCGTCGATCACAGCGGTATAGCGCGAATAGAGATCATCGTCCCACGCAGGGGTGTCTCGGTTGATCGATGCACCTGGTGCTGACAGATCCGAGATCACGTAGATGCCAGCATTCTGTAGCGCCTCCATGCACGAGGAATGATCTTGGGTTGGGTCGACCGCGTAAGTTCGGATAGTGTTCAACCCAAGCGCTTGCATGAGGGGAACGTCTCTGGCACAGGCAGCAGAGTCGGCAAGCGGGTCTGTGTACTGGTTGTTGCCAGTGGTCGAACCGTTGCTAGAAAAGTCTTCTGCGTGGGGGTCAGGGGGGACAATTCTCGTCGGTAGGAGGATGGCGTTGACGCACGTTGATAAGCTACACCCTTGATAAAGCTGTTTTCCAAACAATCAGTAAAAGGAAACGGCAACCAGGGTGTATGGTACCTACAATTCTGTGCCATTGGTCTTGTAGAAAAATTTGGAACCCTAGCAAAGAGAGGCTTTGGTCAGAGGTGTCGACAACTCGAGCGTGATTGATTCTACCTTAATGACGATAGGATCAAGTTGACCGTAGACCGAACTCGCGAATACAGTAGCAGCTGCCACAGCTGTCGACACAGCGCTGAGAGTCTTCATGTTGAAGATGGGTGTTGGTCCGTCTGCGGGTTCTGGTGACGTGTCGACCCCTGAAAGCAAGTAAACGTCGCTCCTTCGCAATGGATTAAAGATTTAGCCAACACGGAACAGCCGTGAGGTGGTAACGAAAGACAAGAAAGAAGTGATTGAGAGAGTGTCGCGAAGTCGTAAAGTCAGAAAAGTCAGACTGCGCTCGTTGATGAAGTTACAGAAATGGGGACCTTGACTGGAAACTAGGGATGAGTGTCGCGGATGGCCGCCGCGCCACGCAATCTGGAACCCCGTACCGCCGATCAATATTTCTTCTACTACTTCGGGCATCTGCCGTATGAGCAGCCTTTCCTATCTTCATGCTTACATCGAACACTTCTACCAACGTGCCTTTTCACTATAAGACGGTCGTTGGGGGCGGCATTGAGTATGGGAGCTTGTCTAGCAGGAGTCCGAGTGACTGATACGAATATAGAAGCTGGACGATCCTGCGTGTAAATTCCATATATTACTGCTGACTTTGAGACGAAGCATATCCAAAGCACTACCAGCCAACATCTACACAGTACTCCATGTGCAAACATGTTCTCTGCTAAAATTGAAATTGGTATGCACATCTAGCACCTCGAGCGCCAACACAGCCTATTTGTCAGAGTATAGCAAGGTGAAAATCATCAGAATATGAATTTTGGGCGCTCGAGACTGTAGAGGTCGAATCATGAAGCGTGGTCGCATAAACCTCTTTCTCCGGTTCATCCGTCCTGGTTCTTTAGAGATAAAAAGCTTGTTCCTTTGGGAATAACAGTGATAAGGTCGGAGGTTTTGCTAAATTGCTGCATGTCTCACCATGGGAGCATGCATGATCCATAGCTTGATGCTTGCTCGATCCAACCGAAAAAGGGATGGCTGGTCTTGATTTGTCTACTGGAGAGATTAATCCCGTCAACCCGTGAAACCCCTTTTCTCTGAGGGCCTTGATTCGACGGGCGGCGCTTTTGCTGGAAGAGCCAACCACAACGGGTCATTCGCCACTCACATCATGACTTTTTGTTGCTACAAGCTGGTTTCCTCCACGAAATGCAAAAACCCTGAATCCAGTATGCCATCCTTGGCTGATCGCTGCTATTTTTACGGTCTGAGTCAGTAGATGTTCCAGAATTTTGATATTGGATAGGTATGGTCGTCCATTAAGCGAGCAAACGTGTTCGATGGACAATAATTCTATACAGGTATGGCGTCTCGAAGGATACAGGACGCGAAGGCACGGATCCAAAATAACACGGATAAGGATGCAGACCGAATCTGGACGCGTACGTATGCGTGTCAGGCTGTGGCCCCCACTGGTTGGAAGGTTGTCCACCTTGAAATCACTACGGAGATGGGGATCTTGCATTATTCCATACGCTCTGACCATTGGCTACAAGCTCCGCACGCGGTACGTACCCAGTCCGCGTCTTAAATCTGGAGTTCTTCTAAATACGATAACGGGGTAACTTGGCCACTTTTCAGATAGAGCAATGCATGCCCAATGATAATCTTGGATGACGCCTCTCGACGGCTGAATAGTCATGGTTCGGTTGGCTCAAACGCATGGATGGGTAGCCGCAGGTGCTCGAAAAAAAGGTTGGACCCCTGCGCGAACCTGTAAAATTGGCCCGGAGCACGGAGAGATCTACATTGAGACAACGACTTGAAACGTGTAACAGCCGGTACAAAGAGCGTGGCGTGTGAGGCGCAGCACTGGGTGTGTACCAAATCGGCAGGATGAAGAGGCTCAAAGCGTGAATTGTGTGCTGACAGATCCAATATTGAACATTGAAGATGCTTTGGTGGGACCATTCCCCTTAGCATCGGAGCAGTGGGAAGTGGATATCGTCAGGAGTCCGTAATTCTACCTTGAGCTTTTCTCGCAACCAGAGGTCGTGGGAACGGTGGGTTCCAGATAGCGGGAGAACGGTGCGAATGGTAGCCAAGGATGCCTGCAGTAGGCGCCTCGTTAGTCTGGCAGATCGCCCCTGTAAGCGTCATTTCAGGCAAGACACCGTTTCCCCCCCCTTCCCTGCCTTGCCCTGGGGCTCGTAATTGCTGTCACGGAGTTCAGGAGCCAAAACCTGGCAAAAACCTCGTCTGCCACTCCCTATCATATTGCTCCTCCAGCCACTCGTTGATACCCCTCAACTCACATTACTGTCGCTCCTCCTCGTCGTTTCCAAGATACATTCATTTGAGGAGGGCAACTGCGGAGGACAACAGCTTCCGTTGGGTGAGAAGGCTAAAGTCGGCCGACCCTACGCCAGTCGCGACCGGGCAAAGCTGCATTGGCTGAGCAACCACAACTTCGGCCCCCCTCGTTCGTTTTCATAACAAAGTCGCCCTCCAAGCACCCCGTCACTTTGCAACGCAACCTCAGTTTTCACAGGGCTATTGCCCATTGTCATTACTCAGATCAATCTGACTACGGCCTCGGGCGTCAAAAATAATCATAATAGCTTGTGGAAGAGCTTGAACCTGCGACCCCCTGAGCAAATCCTTTTTCTCTCTCGATCAACACATCCTGTGCGAAGTATAAGCACAACCTTCTCCCGCACTCATTCGCAACCCGTCCGAATACACAAAATACACGGATTTGGTCATTAATGGGAAATCCTTGATTGTACGTTACTCCCCCCTGCTTATGGGACTCTTTCGTTACCCGGAAACCACTCTTTGGCCGCAAGGCAACCTCATGACACGTCTGACTGACCGCTTTTTGCGTTAGAATAGGATTCCTTCAGCATGTCGGGCCATCCGCAGGGTCATTATGACGATAGCTACGGTCAACAACAGCATGCCAACGATGCCTACTATCAGGACGAACATCAAGGCTACAATGACCAATACGACTATGGTCAACAACAACATAACGGAGAAGGCTATTATGATGAGGGGTATGTTGCGTTTGAAGCTGAGGCGGGTAACTTAGCTTACCGTTATAACAGGGGCTACTACAATGCCGATGCCAGCGATCCATACCACCAGGACGGTGGCTACTACGAAGGTCACCAAGGCTACCAGGACTACGACTACAATGACCAATATTATGACCAAGGCGCTGCTGGCCAGCAACAACACTACCAAGGTCAACGGCCTAGGCGACGTGGACAAGACTCGGAGGAAGACTCCGAGACTTTTAGTGACTTCACCATGAGATCAGACATGGCTCGAGCGGCTGAGATGGATTATTATGGTCGTGGGGACGAGCGATATCACAGCGGCTATGACGGCCAGGGTGGACGAGGCTATCGGCCACCGTCCTCACAGATCTCCTACGGTGGTAATCGATCATCTGGCGCTTCAACACCTATTTACGGGATGGATTATACGAATGCCCTCCCTGCTGGCCAGCGTTCGCGAGAGCCATACCCTGCTTGGACTTCAGATGCCCAGATTCCTCTTTCCAAGGAGGAAGTCGAAGATATCTTCCTTGACCTGACCGCCAAATTTGGATTCCAGCGTGATAGCATGCGCAACATGTACGATCACATGATGACGCTACTGGACTCTCGAGCTTCTCGTATGACGCCCAATCAAGCATTGCTCTCATTGCACGCAGACTACATTGGCGGAGACAACGCAAATTACCGCCGCTGGTACTTTGCAGCTCACCTCGACCTGGACGATGCTGTTGGCTTCGCCAACATGAAGCTCGGCAAAGCCAACAGACGCACCCGGAAAGCACGCAAAGCAGCCAAGAAGAAAGCCAAAGAAAACCCACAAAACGAGGAGCAAACCTTGGAGGCCATGGAAGGCGATAACAGTCTCGAGGCAGCGGAGTACCGCTGGAAAACTCGCATGAACCGCATGTCCCAGCATGATCGAGCACGACAAATCGCTTTGTATCTACTCTGCTGGGGGGAAGCCAACCAAGTGCGCTTCATGCCGGAAGCACTCTGTTTCATTTTCAAGTGTGCAGACGACTATTTGCACTCTCCGGACTGCCAGAATCGTGTCGAGCCGGTCGAAGAATTTACATATCTCAACAATGTGATCACTCCTCTCTACACGTATTGCCGCGATCAGGGATACGAGATTTCAGAAGGCAAATATGTCCGTCGAGAACGAGACCACAACAAAGTCATTGGCTACGATGATATCAATCAACTGTTCTGGTACCCCGAAGGCATCGAGCGAATCGTGATGCAGGACAAATCTCGAATTGTCGACTTGCCACCCGCAGAACGATATTTGAAGCTTGGAGAGGTTAACTGGAAGAAAGTCTTCTTCAAGACCTACAAAGAAACTCGATCATGGTTCCACATGGTGGTAAACTTCAACCGTATCTGGGTCATTCACATCACGGCGTTCTGGTTCTATACCTCCTTCAACTCGCCCACCCTTTACACCAAGAACTACCAACAGCAACTGAACAACCAGCCAAACGCCCCTGCTCGCTGGTCTGCTGTGGCTCTCGGAGGCACCATAGCCTCCCTGATCAACATCGTGGCTACCTTGGTTGAATGGTCCTACGTGCCCCGGCGCTGGGCAGGAGCGCAGCACTTGACGAAGAGACTCTTATTCCTTCTTGCAGTCTTTGCAATCAACGTCGCCCCCAGTGCCTACATCTTCGGTTTTAACCAAGTTGGCCAAATTCCTCTCATCCTGGGAGTAGTTCAGTTCCTGATCGCTCTTACGACGTTTTTCTTCTTCTCGCTCATGCCCCTAGGTGGACTATTCGGAAGTTATCTGACGAAAAATACTCGCCAGTACGTCGCAAGTCAGACTTTCACGGCCTCGTACCCTCGACTAGAGGGAAACGATATGTGGATGTCTTACGGTCTCTGGATCATGGTTTTTGGGGCAAAATTGGCTGAATCCTACTTCTTCTTGACTCTGTCCTTCCGTGATCCGATACGAATCTTATCTATCATGAAGATCTCGCGGTGTCAAGGGGATGCAATCATCGGAACAATCCTCTGCAAGTACCAGCCACAAATTCTGCTCGGCATAATGTTCTTCACCGACCTGACGCTCTTCTTCCTCGATACCTATCTGTGGTACATCATCTGGAATACCGTCTTCTCTGTTGCACGATCTTTTTATCTTGGTGTGTCGATCTGGACCCCGTGGAGAAACATCTTCTCGCGGCTGCCAAAGCGTATCTACTCGAAAGTTTTGGCCACCACGGACATGGAAATCAAGTACAAACCGAAAGTGCTGATTTCGCAAATCTGGAACGCCATTGTCATCTCCATGTATCGAGAGCACCTGCTTGCTATCGACCATGTCCAGAAACTGCTGTACCATCAGGTTCCCTCGGAACAAGAAGGGAAGAGGACTCTGCGTGCACCAACATTTTTCGTCTCCCAAGAAGATCATTCCTTCAAGACGGAGTTCTTTCCAACTCAAAGCGAAGCTGAGCGCCGTATCTCGTTCTTCGCTCAATCTCTGTCAACACCAATTCCGGAACCGCTACCCGTTGACAACATGCCAACCTTTACTGTCCTTATTCCCCATTATGGTGAAAAGATTCTGCTTTCGCTTCGCGAGATCATTCGCGAAGATGAGCCATATTCTCGTGTCACCCTCCTCGAATATCTGAAGCAACTGCATCCTCATGAATGGGATTGTTTCGTCAAGGACACAAAGATTCTCGCTGATGAGACGTCACAATTCAATGGTGACTACGAAAAGAGTGAAAAGGATACCGCCAAGAGCAAGATTGACGACCTGCCGTTCTATTGCATTGGTTTCAAGTCTGCTGCTCCCGAATATACGCTGCGCACACGAATCTGGGCTTCCTTGCGTTCCCAAACCTTGTACCGCACCATCTCCGGTTTCATGAACTACAGTCGAGCCATCAAGCTACTCTACCGAGTCGAGAACCCAGAGGTTGTGCAAATGTTCGGAGGCAATTCAGACAAGCTTGAACGTGAGCTCGAACGTATGGCTCGTCGAAAGTTCAAGATTATTGTTTCCATGCAAAGATACGCCAAGTTCAACAAGGAAGAGCGCGAGAACACTGAGTTCCTTCTCCGTGCCTATCCGGACCTGCAGATTGCATACCTAGACGAAGAGCCTCCCTATAGCGAGGGAGAGGAGCCGCGTCTATACTCGGCACTAATTGACGGACACTCTGAGATTCTAGAGAACGGCATGCGTCGCCCCAAGTTCCGGATTCAGCTCTCGGGCAATCCCATTCTTGGAGATGGCAAATCCGACAACCAGAACCATGCTATCATCTTCTATCGTGGTGAATACATCCAGCTTATTGATGCCAACCAAGACAACTACCTGGAAGAATGCCTTAAAATCCGAAGCGTTTTGGCCGAGTTCGAGGAAATGACCACAGATAATGTTTCGCCCTACACGCCCGGTGTTGCACCACCAAAGACCAACCCTGTCGCCATTCTCGGTGCCCGTGAGTACATCTTTTCCGAGAACATTGGTATCCTTGGTGATGTTGCCGCTGGTAAAGAACAAACATTCGGCACTCTCTTCGCTCGTACCCTTGCTCAAATTGGTGGAAAACTGCACTACGGCCATCCAGATTTTCTCAACGGTATCTTCATGACTACTCGAGGTGGTGTCTCTAAAGCGCAAAAGGGTCTTCATTTGAATGAAGATATCTATGCTGGTATGAACGCCCTCATCCGTGGCGGACGAATCAAGCACTGCGAGTATTACCAGTGTGGCAAAGGCCGTGATCTGGGTTTTGGTTCTATCCTCAATTTCACCACCAAGATCGGAACTGGTATGGGAGAGCAGATGTTGTCCCGCGAGTACTACTACCTCGGAACTCAGTTACCGATCGACCGATTCCTGTCGTTCTACTATGCGCACCCCGGCTTCCACCTGAACAATATGTTCATCATGTTGTCTGTCCAGCTCTTTATGGTCGTCCTGATCAACTTGGGGGCTCTCCAACACGAGGTGATACTTTGCAACTACAACCGCAACGTCCCCATTACCGATCCGCTCAAGCCGACGGGCTGTTCCAACCTGGTGCCAATCATGGATTGGGTTCAACGTTGCGTCGTTTCAATCTTCATCGTGTTCTTCATCTCCTTCGTGCCCTTGGTGGTCCAGGAACTTACCGAGCGTGGATTCTGGCGGGCTGCGACACGTCTCGCAAAACACTTTGCCTCAGCATCTCCTCTGTTTGAAGTCTTTGTCTGCCAGATTTACGCCCACTCGCTCCACCAGGACTTGTCACTCGGTGGTGCTCGCTATATCGGTACTGGCCGTGGCTTTGCGACAGCACGGATTCCTTTTGGCGTCCTGTACTCCCGATTCGCCGGACCATCGATCTACATGGGTGCGCGGAGTCTTATGATGTTGCTTTTTGCCACGCTGACTGTGTGGGGCCCCTGGCTCCTCTGGTTCTGGGTGTCTCTCCTGGCTCTTTGTATTTCGCCCTTCCTGTTCAATCCTCATCAATTCTCATGGAACGACTTCTTCATTGACTATCGGGACTTCCTCCGCTGGATGTCACGTGGCAATTCTCGCTCGCATGGCTCATCATGGATTGCCTTTTGCAGACTGTCCAGGACGCGCATTACCGGTTTCAAACGAAAGGTCCTTGGAAATCCCTCTGAGAAGTTGTCTGGCGATGTGCCTCGTGCACACTTTACAAGCATCTTCTTCAGCGAGGTTGTAGGTCCCTTGGTACTTGTTGCCTTTACACTCATCCCGTACCTGTTCATCAATGCGCAAACTGGCGTCTTACAGCCCCAAAAAGCGACAAACTCACTCATTCGTGTCGGACTTGTGGCATTAGCACCAATCGCCATCAACGCTGGAGTGCTTGCCGGTCTGTTCGGCATGGCTTGCTGTATGGGTCCAATACTGAGCATGTGCTGCAAAAAGTTCGGATCAGTACTTGCAGCTATCGCCCACGGTGTCGCAGTCATTATGCTACTTGCATTCTTTGAAGTCATGTTCTTCCTCGAGGGTTGGAGCTTCACGAAGGCTTTGCTTGGCATGATAGCTGTCGTTGCCTTGCAGCGCTTCATCTTCAAGCTGATCATTGCATTGGCACTTACTCGTGAGTTCAAGCAAGACTCATCCAACATTGCCTGGTGGACGGGCAAGTGGTATTCAATGGGCTGGCACTCCATGTCGCAACCTGGCCGAGAATTTGTGTGCAAGATTACAGAGTTGGGCATGTTCGCAGCCGATTTCATCCTCGGCCACATCATTCTCTTCCTCATGCTTCCTGCCCTTTGCGTACCCTACGTCGACAAATTCCACTCTGTTATGCTCTTCTGGCTCAGGCCAAGGTAAGCTCCTTTGAAAAAAACGATCAACTTTTGGTACCTTCCTGCTGACCCCAAATTTCTAGTCGTCAAATCAGACCTCCGATTTACTCGCTTAAGCAATCGAAGCTGCGTCGGAGAAGAGTTATCCGTTTCGCGATCCTGTACTTCTTCATGCTCGTTGTCTTCCTTGTCCTCATCATTGGACCAGTAATCGTTCGAAATTACATCCACAGCCTACCTTCCATCCCATTGAACCTTATGCAGCCCACCGGCCAAAACAACAACGACACTTCGAACAAGGAAACCGGAAACGGCCTCAACGGTATCATTGGTGGTGGCGCTACTGGTGGTGGTGGTGGCGCTGCGGCCACGTCAAGCAGTAACCCGTTCGCGAGTGGATTTAGATTCTAAAAGCTTGGGCTGGACATCTCGACTGTAAAAATCTCATTGGGATTCATACGGGTTTCGAGTCCGCTGCCGGGGCAGCAATAATGACACACTCCCAAATGGCGCATTATTGATGACTGGGGATGCCATAGACCTTTGCATTCATTGTCTCTTGTCCACTTCATTTGGCGAAAAGGGGTGCGCCTTGGGCATTGATCTTGATCAGCGTACCAGAGGGTTTAATCGGAAAACCTCGTTACATTCATGGGTTGGCGTTTGCGGTATTTTTCTTGTTTGATAGGTAGACATTGCTGATATTGTATATGAAAATCGAGGCATGG
>Ga0335072_10007749_pt1 | contig 15629 bp, 21 predicted proteins | sample Lox_Sample_21_FD_206725 | JGI IMG/M metagenome (GOLD analysis project Ga0335072, IMG submission 206725) | Soil microbial communities from Loxahatchee National Wildlife Refuge, Florida, United States - Lox_Sample_2.1 | ecosystem: Environmental > Terrestrial > Soil > Wetlands | place: USA... | reverse complement strand
AATGAACTCACGAGTCTGTATAAAAATAAAAATGTAGCTAGTGATATATCCAGGTATAATCAGCTAAAAAATTTAAAAGAAATATTCGTTACTTAGGCTTGCAAGGTGGATGAAGGATAATGATGGTTCTGGTGTTGTTTGCTACTCTGTTCGGTGACCATCGAATTCGGCGAGCAGATATGATGTCACTCGTTCCTTGCATAGCATCTCTACATCTATGAAGTTGAGGATATCATAATGGCCAATCCCGCTGCATTGTCTGAGGGATGCAGCGGCATTTGCCCAAATCCCAGTATATTGCCAACCATTTTTTCTAAAAAAAACATCCGATGCACACTCTCATATGCTAGCTGGGGCAGCGGCAGAGGTAAGCCCTCGATAGGATGGTCTGGACGACCACGACTCGCTTCCACAGTTGAACAATCTGCCGCGGTTACTAGTATAGCATTCCAGGATTATTGGTTCCTAGCGCTGTCGATCAGCCAGGCAATCTCAGCTGCAACTTGTACGAAGTCCTGCTTCTCTTGAATCCGTGGGGCGATCAACCGCATGAGGGAATGATAAGTACTAGCTAGATTGCTCGCAATAAATCCTAAAACTCTATTGCAAGAGAGCTACTTTTATCCTTGAGGCTGAGTTAACGGCCGTGCTTGGCTTCCCGTTACAGGGCCACGAGACAGACAAGAGGCAGGGGCAGGAGATAATGAACTGCACAGCAGGCTGAGGTATCAGGTAGTATTCTATTCTAAAGCTAAAGATCTCAGAAGGTGGAGAAATGCTCGGCATATATGCCCAGTTGGTTTAAAGGCTCAATTTTAGAATACAGGAGCAGTTTCACTATCTTGCGGAAGGTGGGTGTCTGCAGGCTCTCATGCCCTAATACTTTCCCAGATATATCGCACATCCGAAGAACTTCAACACCACGCTCTACATTATTACCATTTTGATTAATGCAAAGAGTATCAATCCAAAGTGTTCGCGCCTCCTGGGAATTTCTTAAATGCTGCAATGCGACATCAAGACTTTGTGTAACAGAACTGCTATGTTTTGTGTTCTTTGCTTGTTCTTCTAAGCCTTATGCTGCTAAGGTTGATTGTCGAGATTCTGTTTCTAATGTAGATTCAGCATCCCATAGGGTGTCAACGTGATAGCTATTTTGCTTTGCAGCTTGCTGATTCTGGTATGACTGGGACCTTATTGCGTTGGCATTGAAACTCAAGATATAGTTCAGGGTTCGACAATGCTCCCCCACTTCAACCCAGTCTGTTCGTCCAATCTGGCTTGAATGTTCCTGTAGGATCGTATCTTAATTCGTACCAAAGCACTGTAGAGATTGTGATCATGATGAACATCACCAGAGCCGCTAACACCCCTTCTGCTGCCAGATGATCCTCAGTGAACAACACTTGCTTCCGTAGAATACTGATTTTACTGAGACCGATGCAGATCGCGTATAAAATGGGGGGAAGTAAGAGGACAAGTCCGATCTCCCAGAGGACTGAAGCTGTCCATCCAACTGCAACTTCAGAATTTAAGTAAACTAGACAAGCCTTATAACAACCGAAGGCGAACCCGCAGGCCAAAGCTATGCAGACAATAGAGAAGATTACTCGGAAGATCTAGCGCCACTCAAGTCAGCCACTCCGCCCGCCAGGCTCAAAGGAATGAGAGAGAAGCAAGGTACTGACCATACATCCCTTTTTCAAGGCTATCCAAATTCCTGGGTTCTTGAACTCTTTCTTGAGTGTTTCCTCGCCCCACCAAGGTATAGCAGCTACTGCTAAGAATGCTAATGAACCAATACAATATAAACCGAACCAGAATATTTCAATGGCATACATAGGAGGCAGTATAAGATAGATACCATACCATGAATCGTCCGTATCGATTACTGGGAATCCGCAGATTTGCCAGACAACCCATGAAAGTAGGCAGATTTGTAAGATTACTGCCAAAATAGCACAGATATGGTCCACTTTCTGCATATATAATCTTATATGCTCTATTCGACGACTTATAAGATCACTCTCACCGGCTGTTATTAAAGAATCCATCCACCTAGGCAGGAGAGAGACATTCGTAGTCTGTAAACGTTCGTATGCGTTTCCTAGCAGAATCACGACCTCGATAGCCACATATGAGGCTAGAAAGAGATAACCCCAAGCCTGAGAACCGGGGACGCCTCTCAAGGCAAAGAGCTTAATCGACTGTGTCAAGGTGATGATGAAAACAACCCAACGGATAAAGGTCACCTTCTCCAAGTATTGGAGACCCTCGACCTCATCGTCAATGCCTTCGAAACGTGCAGCGACGATTGATTTTGCAGCACGCAAAGGCCCGACACCGTTAAAGAGGTGTACAAGGAAGTTAATGATAATCGCCAAGGTATCGAAGCCGCAGAAGATTGGGGAGCTTCTGATGTAGGTCCGCGTTATAGGATCCATGCCACAAATTCGACCGCATGGTTGTGTCATCACATTGATAGCGAGGGGCACTAGAGCCCAGAAGACACTCTGCCATGAGACAAGGTTTTCATCTAAAGTGCCTATGTGATGTGTTAATCGTGTAAAATGATCGTTCGGATCAGCAGGACTTCGTACCAACTAGGCTTGGTTCAGCCATGAGGATCTCCTAACTAGTACTTTGGAAGAGAAAATTTGTTGACAATCGTACCTGATTACGGAAGACTTCTAGAGAACTCAGGCAGGATATGGAAACGATGGAACTGGTGTTGATTTTTTATAACTCCCATCATATGTTGGCGCTTATCATTGTGGCTCCGGGGCTAAGCACGCTCGCTTCCAATTGATCCTGGCTCAGCTGAGCACTGCCCATCCAACTGCGCCCTCCATTCCTGGAACCAATCACACCAGCAGCGTTGCATGCTATGTCGTCATCTTCAAGGCTGAATAACAATACTAGAGAGCCCAATAGGCTGTAGAGGTTTAAATTGTCTAAATACTACATCCGCGTTTCGGGAGGGCCTGTGTTTTGTTCCGATTTCTAGGGTTTAGCTTGAAAATTCACCAATGGTAAGTCATTCATTCTCAGACGGTGTGCGAAATTAGCTTGGTCGGCGGTCGCATGGCAGTTATGAAAGTGTATCGAATTGCGACTGGTGTGCGTCTCATTCTGGGCTGGCTTAAGGAACAAGATTCGCTAGCTTTTAGACAAATCTATAAGCTTAGGGTTAGGTTTAGTTCTAAAAATCAAATTAAATCTATGCTGTCAATCCCTAAACGTAGCATTCTTTCCGATTCAGAACTTAAGGCTATCTAAATGAGGTGGCTTCCAAAAGAACATTAAAAAAATCGATATTGCCACAAACGGAACGCTCAGGCCTCCCAAAATTACCCACCTTGTATATCCCGGATCACTAATAGACAAAATTGTAGCCAACAATGACACCGGCAAGAACAGCGCCGCAAACTTCGAAACCCAACCCACGATCTTCCCTTCTCTAATAGAAGTCGCAGAGGCCAAGAACCTCACATCCTCCTCCAAAGCTTTCAACGCCCCCTCCATGTCTTCATTCAGGAAGCCAAAGTCCTCGATCTGCTCTGAGATGTTCTCGCTGCCTTTAAGAGATGCAACGCGGAGCGCATACCGTAAGAGCTTCTGCTGTTCGTGAATATGACGGTGCAGGGCCCGTGATATTTGGAGGAAGAATGGGATATTATCAGGGAATTCCTCGTCAATTCCGCCCGTTACTATGCGGAGCATAATGTACCGGGTATAGGCGAGGAACATCGTACTTGTTCTTTCTACGATCTTGAGTACGGGGCGGAGGGCGAGCGGTTCATCATCGTTGAATAATGCTTTTACTTCTTCGGGATTTAGCTGCTGGAGCCATCCGATGAGCTCTTTTCGAGATGATATTTGACGTAGTTGGCTATTGGTGGCTGGGGTTTCAAGTTTTTCATCGAAACTACTAACTGAATGAGGTATATAAGAAGCAGACGGGGCTTTCGAGAGGAGTTGGTCGGTAAGAATTATTCCTAAAAAGCGTTGAATATCAGGTTTCCTCAAGTGAATAGCGAACGTGTTGACTGTATTTCATACCTAAGTTTGAACCCTTCTTTTTATATACTGAAATCTTCTCGGAGCCAAAAATGCCCGGTAAGTTCTTCTTAAGGTGTAATACACCCCTAGGCGTGCTTGTCTGACTAGACCGCAATAATTTAGTGATTTTCAAACCGCCATCAATATGATAGGGTCGCCGGAATTCCACTGTGTAAAAAGGACTTTTCCTTATGTAATCTGGCAAGAAATTTGGGGTTCGAGCAGGTCGTCGCACAATTGGGGACGCCCAGATGCCCGTGCGATAAGATTCTGTCCCTTGCAAATGGCTCGCAAAGAAGTCCGGGTCGAGATTATACTCCATACCAAGGATATCGATCATTGCCCTCGATAGGCCTTTAGCTATAAGGAGGGTACCTCGTCGTTCCTCGACTTCGCTGATTGCCTCCTTGAACTGTGTCGGTTCGTCGCATTTGATAGGCGATTCAACCTCCCCAGATATCGAAATTCTGATAACTTTAATGTCGAAATGCGACATTCGATCACTCTGTTTGATTGCGAAGCCCTCGGCACAAGGATCTAAAAATTCGTGAAGAGTTTCTAGCCATGGCCAGTGCTGTAATTTGGGTTTAACAACCATGTCGTGGTACGAGCTCTGAGACATATTTGGCATCTTTAGATATTGACCACAGCTTCCGCGTAGAGGTCGCCCGAGTTCGAGATCATCCGTATGCATTACCTGTTGAGGCCCATCCATAGTGCGTTAGGTCAAGATCGAAAAGCCCTGCCGAGCGCGAACCTTACAGTATATGTACTCGTTTTTGCGTGGTTGCCTTGGAGCCGTATCTGCTTCAGCTGCATCTATTGGTGGGTTTCTAGTAAGCCATGCGGCATGCGCCACATTGTGGGAACAAGCAATCATACTCATCACGCAACGGAACATTAAAGCATGTACGTGCTGGAACATACAATCAGGCACTACCGTAGATTCTAGAAGTCTGGCTTCATAAGGTTAATATACCACAATTCAAGTTGGCCGAAATGCTAAAGAACGTGAACTTTAGACTGGTGAGTGATCGTAGAAGGTCGCGACAGCTTGAGGCCTTTTGGTATATTACGAAGGTTATAGTAGAGGGAAAAGCCCAGTACATGCGCTATGCTAGTGCCAGCCACGTGTAAGACTCCCTTATCAATAGTACTCTGGAAATTTAGGGGCTTTTAGCGACCTCGGTCACTAAAATACGCTGAAGGAACCTCCCTAAACCTATAACTTTCAGCGTACCTTGTCGCGCTAATTAACCTATGTCATACCCATTCTCACCAAGCACCTACCTCACTACTTGATGAAACCTCAATCCACCCTCCCTCATCCTCCCGAACCTCGACATTGCCCTCCGAATCTCCTTCGGCAACGGCAACTTCCCCAAAGCCTGATGATGAAACAGCTCCGCAAGGCCCGGATCTCTCGTGCTCGACAAGATAGACGAGAAATTCGTGTCATGGCTGACGCAGTTATGGTGGTACACGAGGCCACCGAGGATATCGGCGATGAGAGCGAAGAAGATCGCGATGCCATAGGCGAGGAGGAGGTTGGTGGAGTGGTAGGCGCAAAAGGTTTACGGAGGTAGTGGTGAGGACACTAGCGTTAATTGCGGGTCTGGGTTTGTGTTAGTAAAAAGCTCGGAAAGGGTTAAAATGGGGAAGAGGCGGGGCATGTACGAGAGGAGGTCGTTGGCCATGAAGCTTAGTGTTGTGTTGAAGGCCAATTCTGGAATTAAGATATCCAAAGTCTGGTTCTGCGCCAGGGCTATGTCTCGTTGCCTCTTGTCGGAATTCGTTTCGTTTGAGGAATTTGAAAAGAGGTTGTGGTTTTTGTCAAAGAAGTAATCCAGGTCGGAACTTCCTAGGAGACTAGTATGCTCTATCTGGGTCTGGATCTTGCTGAACTCGGTGGTGCCGCCGCTGCTATTGCTGAGCGAGGTGTCGCTGCAAATACCGATCCAGCCAATGAGCTGGTCTGTGAAGGCCCAGATGTATGCTGAGTAAGCATGCTGTACTAGGTCTGAGGGGGTGGTTGGGTCGACTGGGGGATAATCAACTGTGTTGAAGATCTCTAGCGAACTTGTTATTACGGTCTGACTGTTTTCCACGAAGCCTAGACTGGGATCATATGAAGCGTTATAGAGATGGTATACAAGATGCCGAGGCTGTGGAACCTTCGCACCCCCGTAGAATCGATGACACATCTCTGTAACGTTATCCATAGTGTGGAGGGAATGAATGGGTGTGCCGTCGAAGTGCACGATCATCAGGGCAATGGGTAGGTTGGTGTACAAGCTCGAAGCCAAAACACACAAAAGAAACAGCTGTATTCTGCGTCTATAAAGAAATATCCGTCTAAAGACCTGTATATCGTCCGTAAAACCCGTGAGCAACCTGTAAAGCATTCGTAAAAGCCTATCCAAACCGTAAAGATAGCTGTAAAAAAAAAAAAAAAAAAAGATTAATCCTGCTCGAAGGTAGTCCACGAGCTAGCTAAATACATCAATACCCTAGTGCGGGCCCATATCATGTGATTTTTATAGGGGACCATTGAACTCCACTATAATAGTTGATTTAAGCCTTTTGAAGGCTGCTGGTAGCGATTTGTAAATATTGGCTCTGGTGCTTAGATCGGGAACAAATGCAAAGTAAAAATTCTCCATTTCGACGGCGCCATTCTCCGAAGCCAACTTCTGTTTCTGCACTAGACTGCCTATTGTCGCTGCAACTGATGCGCTCGCATCCTCACATTGTACCGTTGGCCCGTAAAATTTAAGTTGGTATGATACATTGGCGAAAGGAGGCACGATGGGAAGTACCTCTCCTAGTGTGGCTGTGGCAACGGAAAGTCGCGATATCATAGTCCTTGGCCCAAGGAATAGTTTAATTGAAGGATTTTGGCTATCGGGACCATCTCCCGGGACAGAATATGTAAAAATTGCTAGTTGATTTGGCCCTGAGGTATTGAGGCATCTCACTGGTGCTGTAGCAACTTGGGGAGTGCTGCTCGGAATGACAAAGATCGTGACTAGAGTGATGAGGCCTGGGATAGGAAGACGCCTGCTCTGATATTAATTTGATGTGTAATTAAAGATATAGTGAATCTCACCATGCTATCAAGGCTAAAAAAAAAGGCCCACTTTCATCTTCCAAAGTATCTCCAAGTTGAAGGAGGACAGAAGAGTGCTTCGTACATTAAACGCAGCATCGATTTCTAGCATAAAGAACTCTGCGTTCTTCAATGTTCTCCATAAGACTTGCGTAAAAGCGAAGCCTACCGAAGTGACGAGGCTCACTTGGGTAAAAAGGGCAAAGGTGGTAACGTATCTGTATGAGAATGGTAAGAATGGTTCTTTCTTAAACACTAACGTGGATTTTCTTTATTTATAAGAGACTGCACGTAAAAAAAAAAAATCTCTGGACGTGGTGACAGACCCGATAACCCATTCCCGATCGTGGACAATATGTCCCTCATGCGAGTTGTAGTACAGTACAAATGATGACAGGCACTGATAAAAATCCCCAAGGACGAAAAATGTAACCATAGTAATCGGCGACCGCCAATAGATACCTTGATGGTAGGTCTTGATTGTGTCCGTATTAGAAGTTCGACGACTCTCGTCATGTTCTTTGATGAAGGATGCTGGTTCACCATTGACGGGTCCGTCGACCTGTTGGTTAATGCTTTGGCGCTCAACAGAAGGAAGAGATGCCGTCATTTCATCTTGATTATGTTGTCTTATCCGATCATCTAGTTCTGTAGTCATGCTCAATGCCGTCAAGGGGATCCGAGATAATCATCGTCACCCCGCGTGCGGGTTATGCTTATGTGCGGTGGCAAGTAGAACGATGAATTAGTTGTTGAAGACATAATGGAATGATGTCCTTGCGGTTTAGAACACAGTAGATTCATATGAGGAAATTGAGCCTGCAGAAAGTCGGTAGTCACCGTTACAGCAGGATCAATGTAGCGGGGGGGCAGCTGCACTCCTAGATCAATTACCCCTGAGCCCCACAGCAGCCGCCGATCTTCAGACTAATCAGGATCAAATGGTTTCGTGGCTCACAGAAACGACATCCGTATTCCCCATTCATTCTCGGTCACGGTTATGAGTCACTTACCATTCGTGTTTCGTGGCGACTGGAATTGACTTTATCCGCTACGTGCACAACAATATCGCTATCCCACGTGTGATAATATTGATCAGAGTAAAGTAGTCCCTGTCCGAAGGAATTCACAATGACCCCCTGAGAAAGAAAGGCAAGTCCACGAACGCTTAACTGCATAAGCATTAATTCACACAGGGCTCCCACCTACATATTTTGGCAAGGCTTTCGCTAACTACTACTTCTTACTGCCATTAATTCTTCCTCAGCGTCCGAGCACTACTCCGCTCCGGTCAAAGCCCGAGCGTCCTCCTCTCTAGCTACGTAGCAATACATCCAGGCGGGCCAGAAAGGCGCCCACTCGAAATAGTCTGGATGATACAAAAATAGGAACGAAAAGCAAATTAAGAGAAGAAAATCAGAGCTACGTCGGGTTAAACGCAGATTGAAATTGTCATCCAAGACTCTACGCCCGTAATAGCATTCACACTCCTTATGCTCGGCTCTGCCTCCCTTGTACATATGCTACGCTTACTAAGCTAGTTTCCATTGTTCCTTGCAATAGAGAAACTGCTCCTTCAGCTGCAGCATTTCATTGAAGCTCCCCGCTCCCCCTTCCTTTTTCCCTCTGCACCATTCTATTACCGTCATCTCCTCCACTTTTGGCATCCCTTGCTACAACCTCCTTGCTTTCTATAACCTGCTTCGTTTATTTAACATCGCCTCCCCCTCCCTCAATCTCGATATCTGTCTGTGTAATTTCTCTGCGCTCCTGTGTTTGCTCCGTCAGTGGATCAATACTCTGATTTGCTGGTTCGTCTCCACGGCATTCCTGAACAGGCCTTATCTGCAGAGTACCGCTAGCAGGTTGTTCACCGCGTTCAGTATCAGTTTCTCTTGTCTTTTGGTTGTTAGTGTACTGCTCTGGTTGGATATTTTCGGGGATGTTCTGCGTGATTTTCGCTATTTTTTTCTCATGTGGTTCATCTATCCTTGGCCGATGAGTTGGTGCTGGGGCAGCCGCTGATTGGCTTTCCGTTGTCTGCGATATTTCTGGCCGAATTTCATCTGTTAGAAGATTTTGTGGGTTCGAAACCTCTTGTACTTGGCGAGCTGATGAGTGATCGTCTCCGGGCGGATTTACTGTGTCTGATGCCGCTCCCTTTTGATTCGGCTCGTTTTCGGTTCTTGGGCTAGGAGGCGGCGGGGGGTTGATATCTGGGATATCCACATCTCTAGGATGATCGTGTAGTTGAGTTTCTTCAGGTCCATTTTGCACATCATTATCCACATTTCTCCTGACCGTGGCTGGCACACCGCTTCCCTTTAACAACGCAGAAGTCAACTCGTCCATGGTTACTCTAACCTTAGGATATTCGTCGTCTGTTGTGGAGTCCAAGTAAGCAACGAGAGCAATGACTAACGCGCCTATAAGAACTGTTAGCTATACAATACCATTCCACCAAAATCGTGACACCCGTCTGCTATTACGTACCTGCCGTCACGAGGTATGTAGAGACTGTAAAGGCAGTTGTGATCTTCTCTTGTATATCGTCGGGGTCTCGCAGGTAAATTGCCATCCAGATGATAGCGAAAATGAGTGATCCCAGGGGTGGCGTTAATACCACCCAGGCAATGGCAGCACGATTATACTTTCTGACAAATTCCACGCCTATTTTCACCCCATCTTCTGTAAGGTTCCTCAATTCGTCCGCAAGTTTTGTACTTTTAGGCCCTATTAGATCTAGGTTGTGGAAACTTGCAACCATGGTGCCCGATCTGCGTCCAAGCTCTAACGATTTAACTTTCTCGCCCAGAACGTTTGCGTCATGATTGAGCTATGGTATGGTTTAGATGTTAAATAGTAACAGCTTCAAAGATTTACCTCACCTTAACCCAGTCAATTCTCATCAATAGCTTTGGCAGTATGAGTTCTGGAAGTCCACGCCTTATCTTCAATAACCGATAGAACATCCTCAAATGCATCACCAGTATTCTGTCTTTGCTATCGTCCTTCAACGTTGGGATTATCAGTCGTTCGTCGCCTAAGAAAATAGCAGTAGACTTTTCTTCGACTGCATGCTCGCGCCATGCTCTCATGTAATTCAGCTCGAATTCATTATGGTCTGATATGATCAGGTAGATAAACCACCAAAGGCTTGCACGCTTACTCCCTCGAAGGAATATCACCAAAAAAAAAGGTCGTCTGTGGCGAAATTAGTATTAGACATTTTTCTGTGATAGAGCATAGAATAATTCGAAAAGTACCAACCCAGATTACACGCGGCATATCGAAATAAAATCTTATAAAGGAAACTATCCGGGTAACTGAAGGCCATTCCCGCAAGAACGGTGCCAAAATAATTTCCAGAAAAGAAATCGGACATAAAGCCAAAGGGAACAGCACTATAACCGGTCCTAGAAAAGTGGCACGAACAACATAATTTAAAAATATGATTGTTCGCGGTTTGAGCAAGAGGACATCGCTGACTGGCATGGGCTCAGGAAGCCAGTAGAACCATGGCAATGTGTAGTCCTCTGGCTTTCTTTTCTCTGGGATTGTCCCCCAAATCGGAGGCACGGGTGGTGGGGGAATATTTTGGTCTATCGGAGGCTCTTGAGATCCGTTCTCGGCCTGCACAGGGCCATTCTGTGCGTTTATAGAAGGCCCTGCAATTTGCTCAGCTCTCCCACTAGATTGTGTGGTAGGAAGTTGATCCTCTAGGTCACGCATGACTTTTAAGTTGAATATCGAAGTCTAGAGATAATCAAGGCTTGACGGTAATAGCGCCAATGCCAAATTGTACTATCTGGATAAGTTCGGATGATATAGATGAAGGATGAACGATAAAAGTTGTTGAAAGAGTCAACAGCCTTATCTATAGAGTGCGGCTGAAGACCTGATAGAAAGGCAACAGGTGGCGCCGTAACCGATGGGCGGGAAACCCAATGGCATCCCCATATTCGTCTACGTGATAATAACATGGTTCCACAGACGGCCACCTGACGGAAAATTAATGTAAATATTCTTCTGGCTATACGAGTCTTATGATATGAGATATAATGTTCTGGTATTGTATTTAGATCCGCTTCGACAACTGTATACATCTACGTCCCCAACCACCGCTCCTCTTACACACTCCCACAACTCTCCCATCACCCCTTCTTTGGTGGCGGTGCCCTATTGCCCTCCAAAAATGCTCTCGCCTCCTCATCCTGATTCCGTATACTCCTCCTATACGCAATAAACTCCTTCCTTCTATCAACCACCGTCTGGAAATGCGTGTCCCTCACCAAGATCTTGCTTGGGCGAACTCCATTTTCTTCAGCTTCTTCTTCGGCGTCGAAGCTCGCGAGTGCGATGGCGGTTTGGAGAGCTATTCAAGAGGCAAAGTTCAGTTTCTATCTATGATTAAGGTTGGGTTGTTAGATGGGGTAAGGCTTACCGTTCCTGATTTCGCGGCCATTCCAGGGCACGTCTTTGGTGGTTTCGTCCTTATCGAGGTTTTCGAGGAATTTCTTGGCGCGATCGGTTAGAGCAATGTCTTTCCTTTCTTCTGCAAGCTTCTTAAGGAAGCCTTGCCAGATATGTCTCTGTTTTCCGATGTCTAATGTTCTGTATGTTAGAGCAACAGATGTCCGGGATAGAAAGGCATCGTCGATTTGGCCGATACGATTTGTTGTCTGTATATCATTTTTAAGCTTGGGACCTCATGAGAAGTTGCGGTTGAACCTACCAGGAACAACATTCCAGTATAGTACTCCATGCAGCTGAGGAAGACTGAGATCGTGAGCAGCTTTTTTCCAAACAGGGGGGAGAACTCACCAGAGACAAGACTATTTCGTTGTAAGTCTTTGACCTGTCTTTTTTCCAGAAAGACGTCGGCTTCATCAATCAAGATGATAGCACCCCAGTCTGCGCCTCTTTGGAACCATTCACCGAGGATGTCCTCCATTTGTCGCTCATCTGTGCCTATATCGGCAACGGTGAGACGTAACAATGGCCGTCGAGTATACTTGGCAACACACTCTGAATACTGCATCAGCTTGTTGCTCTCACACTGCGCAACTGCAGGTCTGCTTACCAACAGTGTACGTTTTACCAGTACCAGGAGGTCCTGTATGACCGTCAGCGATTTCCTAGTTTAGCGACGTGAATGGCTTACCATGAAGAAGGAAGATCTGTCCTTCTCCTTTCCCCTCGACGAAGTCTGCCCCCCATGTTCCCTGACCCCTAGAATACTTTCGAGCAAGAGCTTTGACTACATCTTTATCCGATTCGTCTAATATCAAAGTACTCATAGGGTCAATCTCTCTCGGTGGCCAAATGATAGGCTCTATATTCTCGACATCGAATCCCACTATTTTCCAGTTAGTATATTTGCAAAGCATGAACAAAGAGTAAATTACTTCTCTGCTTTTTTGCAAGAGCAAATCCATTCATGCGCCTGGGAAGCAAGAAGCAATGATGCGGAGTCAAGCTCTCTTGCTCCTTTGGATTTACACTTTTGAAGCTCGATCGCAGAGCCTTAGCCTTCCTGCCAACAACAGGCGCAGCAACAATTTCGGGCTGTTCATCGTTGCCAGAGTCAGAGGACTCCTCCGCAGAACTAGTTACTCCCCTTTGCCGCTCAACAACGTAGTCAGGAGAGCGGCTGCGCATCCTAGTGAAGTTCCTGTTCCGGCGATGATCTAGAACTATCTCGCCATCGTATTCCTGTCAGTATTAGCTAAGTCCTCAGAACGGATAGACAGTACATACAATTTCTGGTTTCCATTTCTGCCGCGCTGTTTCATCGCGTACCTCGCGCTCTAAGTCCCAAGTCAAGCCGCAATATTGCATGTGCGCCGGACTCTGCCTAAGGATATTATAATACTTCTCACCCAGATCCTGCAGCCGAGCTCGCGTCTTCCCGCAATCCAAGTTGTCAAGGTAGATACTAGGGAATACGGGAAGAGAAGTAATCTGTCTCTCGCCGCGAAACTTGTCGATGTAAAACTCATGCGATGTTTTGACGATTCGTCGGCCATTGAAGGTCAGATTCCAGCAGTGGATGACCCAGAAGCTTGTAGAGCTGTCATAGTCTCCTGCTCGTCTTGGCCTCTCTCGCTTTTCGCACCACTCGAAGACAAATCCGGCGATTTTGCCGCCGATTCGAGCGTATACGTCGACACCGGGCTTAAATAAGAACCAGATGAGTATATAGGAGGTAACTCCGAGATTATAACTAGCTTCTTCCGGGGCGAATTTCTTCACGTAGTGCCACTTGAAGGCGCGCAGAAGAACATTCAAGTCGTAGAGAGTTGCTTCATCTAGGAGGTCAGCTTGAGTACGCTGTCCCGGCTGCTCCTCATCAAATCCTTCATGGCTGACATTAGCCTGGATGTCTAGAGTCCCATTCCGAAGGGCATTGAGATCATTATAATAATGAGCTAGCATCCCGAAAGGGGGGTTCACGACGATTTTTTCCCCTTTCAGACTTTGTCCTGGGTAGCGCTGTACGACAGACCGGAAGAGTTGCAGTAGATTCCTCGAATAAATGTTGATTTGCTTCCAATTCACCACTGAAGCTCGAAATATTCCTTTATTCAGTACTTCATTAAGCGACTCTGGAGTTCTTTTATTTACCCTGAAGGTGCGACTTCTAACAGGGTTCTCGAACCGATCTCCCACCACAAAGTCTTCGTCATAGTCATCGCTGACGTCACTGTTGAAGTCAAGGTAGTTGCGTGCTCTTGGTGGAGGCGGGCTTGGCGGACTTCGATATTTTTGTCCCCAGTCGTCTGCGTACCTCTCTGCGGCATAATCGATATCCCAATCTGGTGAAGAGCCGGCGCCAGTGACATCTATGATAATCTCTATAATCATGGGTGTTTGTGAATTCTCTAGATCCAGTAAGGCCCTCTCTTCAAAAGGATTCTCTCCGGTAGTAAAGTTCTTCAGGCGCATTTCCTTGTTATCATGACAGCAAATCCGATAGAGCACATCTGTTTGGCTTGTACCTTCATCGGACCTCTCAAGCATGCCATCCGGCTTTTCATGCGCTCTCGCCTCATGCGCTTGCTCGGTCGTACCTTCTGAGAAATTTAGGGTGTCGTCCTTCACATCGTCCCATCTCTCAAGCCTGGATGGTCGTGGCCCCCTATCTGATCGTCCTGGTTGTCGGCCAAAGCCATGGGGGCCAGAGCGTGACGGCGTTGTGCTACCGGTTCCATAGTATGCCATAATTCTATGCTTCCGACGTCAAAAAGGATCAGAGCAGTATCTAACAATGGACGCTGAGCAAGGCTATGCTTGAAATATCTTTGAATTGTGTTACTTGGGACGAGTAAGACATCGAAAACGCTTTCATTGGAATTCAAAAGGTACATAGAGCATCTCGTGAGCAGGCGACCGATCAAAAAGCTGGCATTGGAGTTGGAGTTGATGATGAGGTTGCGGCTGAGTGGCGGGGTCTTGCTGATGTCACATGACAGTACGTCATAGAAGCATCAGGAGTCACTCTAGACCCACCGTAATCTCCGAACCCCTATTCCTACCCCTATATAGTACCCTACTCCTAGATAGCCATTATACAGACTCAATTCAATTCAATTGCTCCCAAATTGGTCCCACTCTCCCATGCGACAGCTGATAAGGCGCGCATGTGGCTATGCACTTGGCAATCTTGGCATTCTTAGCAAGTAGCTCACGTGACCGATAAAAATCTATAGTATTTCGAAGTCTTGATAGTGATTCCGAACAGCGTAGCATTCATATACTGCTACGTCGCCATACGAGGAACTCTAGCCTTTCGATCGCAAAATAGTGTAAGTCAGGAGTATTCTACATACACACAGCCCACAACTTCAAACGAAAACACCCTGTTTCAGTGGTGGCACCTTCAAAACGGGCCTTTTGCACGTGCATTTGCAAACAAGCCAGGACCTAGCTCTATATCACACTACAGCGTCAATGCCCCACAAGAGAATCTAGGGATCTTTCCATCTCTTTTCTGGAACAAAAACTAACATATTCTACTTCTTATTCGCAGTCAGGCCCGCGGTAAAAAGCGGGCTCTCCAACACCTTGGCCCAATCATGCAACATCCGCGTGTTAATCTCACTCAATTTAACCTCCTCGCCCCCTCGCGCCTTCAGCTCCATCTCATAGGCATCGATCGCCGCACCTTGTTCCACTTCCCCGGACATGAAGGACTTGATGGCGCTGAGCAGCTTGCCGCTGTCGGTGATGGAGTGATTGAGGCCTTGGCCGCGCTCTGCGACTTGTTAGTGGCATGACAGCTACAAACTCTATCTCTTGCCCCTGGATGAAAGGCCTTGGATTGAAAGATCGAGAATACGTACGATAAGTCATCGGATGCGCCGCATCCCCCGCAAGCGTAACCTTTCCTCCCTCATTCCTCCAGCTATGCCCCTCCAAACTAGGGTCCCAAATCGTCAATCCCAGATAAAAGCAA